>Ga0134128_10009831_pt1 | contig 11474 bp, 10 predicted proteins | sample KB31754_FD_96462 | JGI IMG/M metagenome (GOLD analysis project Ga0134128, IMG submission 96462) | Terrestrial soil microbial communities with excess Nitrogen fertilizer from Kellogg Biological Station, Michigan, USA - KB3-175-4 | ecosystem: Environmental > Terrestrial > Soil > Unclassified ...
GACCCGCGACGAAATCGTTTCGACGCTGTACGCCGAGAACATCCTCGCACGCAAATACTTCTGGCCCGGCAGCCATCGGATGCAGCCCTATCGCGATCTGTTTCCGCATGCGGGGCTGATGCTGCCGCACACTCGTGCGGTTGCCGGCAAGGCAGTCGTGCTGCCGAATGGTACGGCGCTGCCGAACGGTGCCATCGAGGCCATTGCGGCGTTGTGCCGGGTTATGGGGAGTAGCAACACATGATCGTCGCGATCATGCAGCCATATTTCTTTCCCTACATCGGTTACTTTCAACTGATGCGGGCCGCTGAGGAATTCATTCTGCTCGATGATGTTCAGTACATACGGCACGGTTGGGTGAATCGTAACCGTATTCTCAAGCCAGCAGAAAGCTGGCAATACATAGTCGTTCCGCTTCGCGCCCATTCGCATGGAGCATTGATCCGAGAGATGATGACAAATAATGACAAGGGTTGGCGCGAACTAATTTTTCGCCAACTTGCTCATTACAGAAAAATAGCGAGACACTATACGGGGACGATCGCGCTAGTCGAACAGGCGCTTTCGATTGAGAGCGACAACCTTGCGGCTATCAATTTGCATTCTTTATCCGTTGTTGCGAACTACATTGGAATCAAGATACCAATCCGGCTTTCCTCATCGATGGACTTCAACTATGCCCATATCACGGATCCCGGCGATTGGGCGCTTACAATTTCAGAGCAGCGCAACGCTAGTACATATATCAATCCATATGACGGAAAAGAACTCTTTGATCGTGCGGCCTTTTCAGAAGCTTCGATAAAATTGCAGTTCTTAAAACCAGAACTACTGCCTTATTCGCAACGTCGAAAAATTTTTGAACCAGCTCTTTCGATAATCGACGTTCTGATGTTCAATGGACGTGAGCGCGTAAAAGAAATGCTGAACGGTGAAATAATCGACCGGTGAAGGATTCACAACGCGGTTAGTGCGTAGATTTATATGGCCAGTCAGATACAACCAAATAATCTTAAACGGATCGCCCTCCATGGCGTTCCACGCTCTGGAACTTCATGGCTTGGTGAAATTTTAAATTCGTGCGGATCCGTAATTTACAAATTTCAGCCATTATTTTCATACGCCTTTAAGGGTTACTTGAATACCACATCAAGCAAAGCTGATATAGATGAATTTTTTAGGTGTATTTCCGTAAAAGAGGATTCGTTTCTAGATCAAAGCGAAAAACGTTTGTCCGGTCTGCTTCCAACTTTTTCCAAATCGGATGCTACCCACATCGTCTACAAAGAAGTCCGCTATCACGAAATTCTGCCGAACATTCTGCGTCGCACGAATGACGTAAGGATTATCTGTCTTGTACGGAATCCACTCGCAGTGATTCATTCTTGGCTCAATGCTCCCCGCGAATTCCGTGCCGACTTGGGTTGGCAACCACTTAAAGAGTGGCGCTACGCGCTGCTAAAGAATCTCAATCGTCCGGAAGAATATAATGGTTACGAGAGATGGAAAGAGGCTACTCATCTTTTTCTCCATCTGCAACACGACTATCCAGATCGCTTGTTGGTGGTGAATTATCGTGATCTATTGATTAGCACTGAGGATAAGGTCAGGCATATTTTTGATTACTGTGGATTGCCATTCCTAGAGCAGACGCGATCTTTTATTGTTAGCAGCCGCACAGATGATAATGCTGATCCGTACGCCGTGTATCGCGCCTCAGCTTGTGATTCTGCGTGGCAAGGTTCTTTAGATAAAGAAATCGTGAATGCAATATGTAATGATCTAAAAGGCTCAGATCTCGAGTCATTGCTCTGAAGCTTTATTACATAAGTATGAGAGGGACTAATTGTTATGAGAGTCATCGCCTCGAATATGCAAAACTGGTTGGATAGCCTCTCATGGCAGGTCGAGTTCACCCAGCGGCTTCACGGGAGAATGCGCACCGACGGCGAGCGTGATTGGACTTGGTATGAGCACGCAACCGCTTACCGAAAGCGCGCGGTCAAGCGTTTGATCCGGCAGCTCTTGCCAAGACTTCGCAGAGCCGCGCAATCACAGATGACGATCGATTGGCTACGCGACAATGCCGGGAGATTGTGGGAAACCCGATCGATGCTTGCGGATGATCTGAGCCGGTTGCTATTCGATTCGTCCCTCGTTCTGCGTATTACCAGTCACCGCCAGTTCTACTTCCCCCGGATCGACTTCGAAGATCTGGCGGAGGTGAAAAAGATCGATGCTTTCGCCATGAATGGTTTGCCGCGGGACTATCTTGGTTTGCCCCTTCGGGTCTGTGAGCTGATGCTCCGTATGCCGGATGCGAAGGCCGTGGAGCTGCGTGTCATATGCACGGAGCAACTGGTCGATGGCTTGAACAGTTACCGGCAATACCTCACCACCCGGAACGGCGTGAATGTTTCGCCCCGGAATGGCGAGGTAGTGCTTGACTGCGGCGCCTGCATCGGCGACTTTTCACTTTTGTTCGCAGCGATGGTGGGTGAGTCCGGCCAAGTACACGCCTTTGACCCGATCCCCCTGCATAACCGCTACTGCGCGCTGCAGGCCCAACTGAACCCGACGCTCGCGCCAAGCATGCACTTCAACGTGCTCGCAGTCGGAGCGCATTCGAGCAAGGCTGCGCACCCGATTGTCGATTGCGACCGCATTGATCCCGGCCACCGCGTTGACGAGGATTCATTCGACTGCACTTCGCTTGATGACTACGTCGCCCAGAACCTGCAGCGCGTGGATTTCATCAAGATGGACATCGAAGGCGCCGAAATGGACGCAATCCAGGGCGCTGCCAGCACGATCAAGAAATTCAAGCCCCGCTTGGCAATCTCCGGCTACCACAAGCCTGCCGATCTCTGGGAGATTCCGCAGAAGCTCAAAGCCTTGAATCCGAATTACGAGCTTACCTTTGGACACCACAGCCCGGTGCAATGGGAGTCGGTGTTCTATGCAGTCGATCGGGCCTGACCCGGATTTTGCACAATCCTTGACGTGCAAATTCGCGTCGCAACTTCCGCTCTGAAGAGCACGTCCCACATGCATCCGGATTTATCGCATGCGATCCAAGTTCGCTAAACGCGCAGCCGGCGCGGCGTGGTGGAGCGCCATCGAGATCGTTTCGCGGACCGGCGTGCAGTTCATCGTGACACTGGTCCTCGCGCGCCTGCTCCTGCCGCGCGATTTCGGCCTAGTGGCACTGCTGATGATTTTTACCGGCATAGGCGCAATCCTGGTGGATTCCGGTTTCGGGACCGCGTTGATTCAGCGCCAACGCACTACGCCAGATGACGAAACAACCGTATTCACCTTCTCCCTTGCAATGGCCGCGATTTTGTGGGTACTGCTGATTCTCGCCGCCCCATTGGCCGCCGACTTCTTCCATGTACCAAAGCTATCTCCGTTGTTGCGTGTGGCATCGTTGGTGCTGCTCTTTGGCGGGTTGGGGGCGGTCCCTGACGCCCTTTTGACAACGCGCCTGAATTTCAGGGCACGAACCGTTGCGCAACTGGTTGCCTCCACGATCTCTGGCGCGGTGGCCATCGGACTTGCCGTCGAAGGATTCGGAGTGTGGAGTCTGGTCTGGCAACTTGTGATTGCCTCGATACTCCGCACAGGCTGCTTGTGGGTTTTCTGCAAGTGGTACCCTCGTGGCCGCGTCAGCGCAACATCGTTCCGCAGCCTTGGCAGCTTCGGCAGCTTCATGCTGTTCTCATCAATGCTCAACGCCATCTACCTGCAGGCGCAACCGCTGCTTATCGGGCGGTTGTTCGACACACGCTCGCTCGGTTATTACACGTTGGCTCAGAATTCCCAGCAAGCGCCACTCTCGCTGGTGGGCGGAGTGCTGACACGTGTGGGTCTGCCAGTGTTCTCGGCTCTGGCGGATCAAACCGCTCGCTTGCTCGAGGCGCTCAGGCCGATCCTGCGACTTTCCATGTTCGTGTTCGTCCCCTGCATGGTCGGACTGGCTGTTCTTGCAAGGCCGCTGGTCTTGCTCATTTATGGTACGCGCTGGCTACCGGCTGCCCCCATCCTGAGCGTTCTAGCGATTGCGGGCACGCTGTGGCCTCTCCACGTCCTGAATCTCGAGGCGATCAAGGCGCAAGGGCGTTCGGACTTGTTCTTCCGGCTCGCAGTGATCAAGGTTACCTTCGCCACCATTTTGGTTGTGCTCGCGAGCCCATGGGGGCCGATTGGAATTGCGTGGGCGACTGTGGCTGCGGGCGCAATCAACGCCGGAATAAATACATATTATTCATGGAAATTGCTCGACTACGGCCCCTTGATGCAAGCGGCGGAGCAACTTCCCACCTTTGCGCTTTCGGCGCTCGCGGCATTGGTAGGCTGGTGCATTTTGCATTGGATGCGCATCGGACCCATCGCTGTCCTGCCTGCGATTGCAGGAGCCGCGATCGCATACTTGGGAACGGCCAGGATTTTCAAGGTACAGGCGCTCGCTGATCTAATGTCGTTTCTGCACGCCCTTCGTGCAGATAAGGCGATCCTGCCGGAAAGCGAGACGCCCACGTGACCGCCAAGGCACAAGTCTCGGAGATTGCCGATCACGCGTCGTTGCAGGCCAAGCCGCTGGTCAGCGTGCTCACGCTCGCATACCGACACGAGAAGTTCCTCTCCGAAGCAATAGAAGGAATACTTGCACAGAGATGCGATTTCCCGTTCGAGCTGGTCATTGCTGAAGATTGCTCTCCTGACGGGACTCTGGCGATTGCGATGGAATATCAACGTCGGCGTCCGGAACTCGTACGCGTCATAACAGCTGACAAAAACGTTGGTGCGTACGCCAACTCACGCCGCGGAGTCGCCGCCACGCGCGGCAAATATGTGGCTTTCTGCGAAGGCGACGACTACTGGCAACATCCTCGCAAACTTCAAATGCAGGTTGAAGCCATGACGGCATCAAACGTCACCTTGTGCCACACCGAGTACGACCGCAAAGCGGGACCCCGATTGAAGCGAAACCAGCATGCGTCGCGCAGGACGCCGTATTTGGCACAAGGAAATGCCTACGAATCGTTGTTGTATGGGTGGTCGGTCATGACGGCGACAGCGATGTATCGACGTGACATTCTTGAGGATTTTTATTCGACGCCTTTCAACAATCCGCGCTGGCCCTTTGGCGATTACAACAAGGCGCTCTACGCCAGCGTTCGCGGGCAGGTTGCATACCTCCCGATCTCCACGGCAACATGGCGAAAGGTAGCCGGATCTGCATCCAACGCAGACTTGGCTGCGATGCTTCGCATGAGGCTAGCCAGTCTGGAGTGCCGTGAGACATTCATCGCTCACTACCCGGTTTCAGAAGATGTGAGGACGCGATCGCTGGCCAATGCCAACAGGATCGTGATGAAATATGCGTTTTACGCTGGCAACATGGCTGCCTACGAGACTGCCTGCGGAAATCTCGCTGAACTTGGTTGTCCGCCACCGCGACTGCAGGATTTGCTCATGCGGGCCGGCATGCATACAAAATTTCCTGTACGTGCCGTGGATCTGATGCGTAGACTGCAATTGCGTTTTTTTGCCAATTAGGGGTGAGGCGTGAGCGGAACGAATCCTGCCATAGACGAGCGCACCCGACCTGTCGCGATAATTCTCGCGTCCGGAATCGGCTCGCGCTTTCGCTCCGAAGCCCCCAAGCAATTTTTGAAACTGGCCGGAAAGACCGTGCTGGAGCACACGCTGGATGTGTTCCAGCTGCATCCGGATATCGGTGAAATAGTGATAGTGGTGGCGCCGGAGAACCGCTTGCTAGTCGAGGAGCTTGTCACCCGTGGAGCGTATTCCAAGGTGACGGCGCTGGTCACTGGCGGCGCCACGCGTCAGGCGAGCTCCGCATCCGGGATTGCTGCGGTGACCGGGGACAATCGCAAGGTGCTGGTACACGATGCCGTTCGACCGCTGCTGGACCATGCGGTGATTGGCCGCTGTCTTGTAGCGCTGGATTCGCATGATGCCGTGGATACCGGCATTCCTTCCGGCGATACGGTCATTCGCGTCAACGACGAGGACTGCATCGCGGACATCCCCGAGCGCGCGATGCTGAGACTCGGCCAGACGCCACAGGGATTTCGCGCGAGCTTGCTGAGAAAGGCGCACGCCCGTGCGAGCCGCGATCCTGTACTGAATGTCACCGACGATTGCGGATTGATCCTGCACTACAAGCTGGCTGACGTGAAGGTCGTGGCCGGTGACGTCAACAACATCAAGATTACCTATCCCTCCGACATCTATCTCGCCGACCGTCTTTTCCAATTGCGATCCCGCGAATTGGCTGGGATGGATGCGGGCAGTCTCGAGGGCAAGTGCGTAGTGGTATTCGGCGCAAGCCGCGGCATCGGCGAGCGTATTGCCGCGCTGGCCACCGAGCGTGGCGCTCATATCGTCGCGGCATCGCGACGCGAGGGGGTGAACGTTGCCGATGCGAACAGCGTGCGCAAGATCCTCGCCGGTGCAATGGGGCGCTGGGGCCGCGTGGACATGATCGCCAACACGGCCGGCGTGCTTCGCATGGGCCTGCTCTCGGGGCAGGATTACGCCACGATAGACGAGCAGCTCTTGACCAATCTGCGCGGCAGCATCGTCGTCGCGCGCGAGGCGTTCGAAGTCATGAAGAACACGGGTGGCAACATCGCGCTTTTCACTTCCAGTTCCTACACGCGCGGCCGTGCGCGCAGCAGCGTCTATTCCGCGACCAAGGCCGCTGTTGTCAACCTTGTACAAAGCCTTGCACAGGAATACCGCTCTTTTGGGGTACGGATCAATGCGATCAACCCGGAGCGTACCGCCACGCCCATGCGTACGGAAAACTTCGGGAATGAACCGGAGGCTGAGCTGCTGGATGCCGGCAAGGTCGCCGCCGCTACCATCGCGACGATGCTGTCGGACGTCAGTGGCGAAGTGATCGATGTCCGTCGCTAAAACGGCGCGTTTCCTGGCTGGTTCCACCAGAGTGGTCTTGGCAGGAATCATCGGCTGGTTGCTGATCGCTCCGATCGCCTTATTGACGCCGCGTCGCCGCGATCTGATCGCCGTAATCGGCATGAGTGACGGAAGCTTCATTGACAATGCCAAATATTTTTTCTTGCAGGCTTCGCCGTTGCTGCAACCCGGCACCAAGATGGTGTTTGTCAGCGGGCACGATGGAGCCGTCGAGATGCTGGCACGGCAAGGACTGCCCGCCGTGCGTTACCCATCCTTTCGCGCGATCCGGATCCTCCTGCGTTGCAGCGTCGCGGTGGTGGATTCCGGCGATTGGTTGTTCCGGATGCGCCGTTTCCTTCTTCTGGGCGCGAAGACCGTACAACTATGGCACGGCGTCGGATTCAAGCGGATCGGCTTCGACAAGATGCGCAACGAACCTCGCGCGTGGCTTTCCTCGCCGCTGATGATGTGGCTGCGCATCCTCAATGGCGCCCTCAACGGCAAGCTGGTGCACTATTCCGCCGTCGTATCGACGTCCACCTTTTACGAGCGCGAGGTTTTTCGCAATGCGATCCCCGGCCGCTATCAACTGGTGACGGGATATCCGCGCAATACGTTCGGTCAGTTCGGTGATCCGGGCCTGCGCGAGGCGGCTTGGCTCAACGTGGAAGCCGGGGTGCGCGAAGCGCTTCCGGCATGGACAAAACAGGGGCGTCACATCGTGCTGGTGGCACCTACATTCCGGGATTCGCGGCCCACCACACTGGGCATTGACGCGTCGATCGCGCAAATGCTGGATGACTGGTGCGAACGCCACTGCGTGGAAATGGTTTTCAAGTTTCACCCCTTCGAGCGTGCAACCGCGAACCTCACAGGTACGCATCTGCATCTTTGCGACGCGGCTTCCGACATCTACCCCCTTCTGCCTCTGTGCCACGCGCTGGTGACGGATTACTCGTCCATCTACATGGACTACCTGCTGGTGGACAAGCCGGTTGTGTTCCTGGTGCCGGACGTCGACGAGTACGTCCGGCAGGACCGGCAATTCCAGTTCGACTTCCAAGAAATGACACCGGGGCCGAAGGTGGAAACCTGGCCGCAGGTGCTGGCTGCGCTGGAAGCGCAGTGGCAAAACGACGGATTCATTGCGGAGCGCGCGCGACTTCGGCAACTGGCGTTCGACAATCTCGACCAACGCGAAGCGGTGCCGAAGCTGATCGCCTTCATGCACGATCGGGGTTGGATCAAGAGGACTTCGCAGATCTCATCCGGCGCCCCGGTCACCTGAGCGACGGCACACCGTAACGGCGCAACAGCACCAGCTTGCGCGGTATTGGCACGAAGCCTCGCATGTATCCACGCAAACCAATACGGCGCGTGCCTTGTGCCTCACGCCGCAAGGCACGCAAGTGCCTCAGCGCACGCAGGATGTAGCCAAGGGTGGGCCGGTAGATTTCGCGCCACGCCCGGCCATTTCTCGTGAGGGCGGCCAGTCCCGCACCTTCGAAGGCGAGCGCAAGGAAATGCAAAGCCAGCAACGGCCACACGAGTGCCGTGGGCGTGCAAATCACCATGACCGCGGTCTTGTTGCGTTCGCTCAACGCGCGCCGACGGAAAGTTGTCTTCAATTTGCCGTCATTAACCCGGTTGCCGCCAAAGCTGGCACCTTGGCGATGCCGATACCCACTTGCCGGCGTTGTCGCCACGGTGTAGCCGCGTAGTCGCGCCAGACAGCAGATGTACATGTCCTCGGCGATCGAGCCAATCCATTCTGGAAACCCGCCGAGGTCGTTCCAGAGGGTGCGCCGGATGAACAGGCATGCCCCGATCGTGATCGCAACTTCGTCCCGCGAAGACTTCAGATTGGGCACCGGATTGTAAAATGGGTCCAGCCGGCAGCCGCGGTCAACCAGTTCGCCGCTCTTCCAGTCGTATTGGGGAAGCGTGAGGATGCCGCATTTTGATCGATTCTTTGCCGCCGCCAACAGGCTCTCCAGCGCGTCTGGAAACAGCGCCGCGTCGTTGTTGAGAAGCAGCACGAATTCGCCGCGTGCGCGCGCCACCATGCGATTGTTCGCGATGGCGAACCCTACGTTCTGCCGGCTTGCAAGCAACTCCACCTCCGGGTAGTGCGCCCGGATCCATTCGACGGAACCATCCGTCGACGCGTCGTCGTGGATGATGATCTCCACCGAGGCATTACCGCGCTGCGCATGGATCGAGGCCAGGCATTCTTCCAGCAACGCCGTGCCGTTGTAATTGGCGATGCAGATCGAGCAAGCTGGCGCAGCGGTGCCCGCCACCGCGGGGAAATATGCGACTGCACCACCAGGCGTGGCAGCTGGGAAATTCATGTCGTCCGGCCCGCTCGTTCGTCGCCCGCCCGCAGCAACATCCATCGATGGAGCGCCAGCGCGGAGTAGCCACCTTCGACTCCGTCGCGTGGCCACATGCGATTCACCCTGCGCCAACCCATCTTTCCGCCGAGGGTCAGGAGCAGGAGGAGGCTCTGGCGCGGATTGCCGCCTTGGCGCACGATGCTGAATCCAGCGGCGATTGCCAATTGGCGATATTCATCCCTAAGAAATCCCCTGCCACCGGTCGCGGTGGCGACTCGCCGACTCCTGGCCCGTTCGATCTTCGCCCGCAATTCTTCGCCCGGATCGATGACCAGCAGCGGCGCTCCTGGCCGCAGGACTTCGCGGATGCAGCGCAGGATACCAACCACCTTGTCGCGTTCCGCATACATGAGCGCGGTTACTGCCAAGGCACCGTCCAGACTGCGCGGCTTGAAGGGCAGCGCTTCCTGATCGGCTTGTACCGCGAGCCCACCAGCGGATGCAAGGAAATTGCAGTATCGAAAACTGATGTCCTGGCCGACCGGCAAAATATCGGTACGGCGCTTCGACAGAACGCGTGTCAGGCGACCGTATCCGCAACCGATGTCCAATACGGCGCCTCCGGATTGCAGCTCGGGGGCAAGGACGTCCCGGACCAATTGCTGATGCGATGTATCCAGCGCGGCGTTGGCCGGTTCGGAAAATCCCTTGAACAGGACACCACGCCGCGAATCACCCATGCTGCGCGCCCGGGTTTCCCAAAGCTCTCGGATTCCCGTCACGTTCGATCTCCAACCGCACCGACACAACGTATCCGAAGGTATTCGGCGATCCGCGCCAGATTGAACTCCGCTGCCAAATTTTCCGTCTGCACCGCGAATTCCGATGCATTCGACGCAAGCGCCAAGCGTAGCGTGATGGCAAGATCGCGGGCTGTCACCCCTTGCGCAACCAATCCTGCCTTTGATTCCGATAGCAGTCGACCCAGATCACCCACTGGCGTGGCGATTACTGGGCGCCGTAGTTTCATCGCATCGGAGAAAACGACTGGAATGCTCTCGATGCGAGAGGGGATGACCAACCAGTCGGAACACTCGATCGCTGCCTCCGCATCCGCCTTGGCGAGAAACTTTCCAGCGATCACTGGGCGGCTGGCGCCCCGGAGGGCAGCCACGCGCTCGTGAACCATCGATCCCAGCGGACCGCCACCCTGGATTTCAAAACTTTCGATGTTGCGCCAATCCGCTTCGCTCAGGGATTCGAGTGCATCCAGCAGAAGATCGACGCCCTTGTTTGGATGCCAACGCCCCAGGAACAACAATCGGTACGGGGGCCGAGCACGTGGAGGCAATGGATCGATCACGTCGATGCGACGCGTGCTCGGCAGGAATTCGACGGGGCGGTTACCGATCTGCCGTGCATCGTCGGCAAGCATGTATCCATCCGCATACGCATTGCGCGCCTGCTTGATCACCTTGGCAAGGATTCCGCGCAACACCGGCACCCGACCGAGCGACCAAACATCGCTGCCGAGCAACCATACCGAATAATCGGTACCCACCTCGCGTGCCACGCGCCGCGCCCACTCGCCACACGGCAACCCCCAAAGCGCGACGATATGCGTTGCGCCTTCCGCTGCTGCAGCCCGCGTGGCGCCGAGCCCCCCACGCATTACGCGTGCGATCCAGCCGACATCATTTGGACGCCATGGCTTCAAAGTGGAAAGTGGACGGGATGGTGCGGCGTAACGATGCACCGTCACCCTTTCCGACCATTGCTCACGAATGGCGGAGTGGCCGGGCGCCACGACACGTACATCCAGATGCCTGGCCAGTTCCTCGACCAGATCGACGACGAATGACCCCGCGGCTTCGCTGCCATCACCACCGATGGGGAAGGAACTGGTCACGAGCACGAGAGTCTGGTTCGCCACGCGCTACGCCTTTGCGGCGCTCCAAGAGGTAGCGCCAGTCATCGCGCGTGCCAATCCAGCATGATCATCCATCGCGGCGATAGGTGAGCGAGGTGATCTGTTCGGAAATCAGCCCGATCAGGAAAATGATGACCGACGCACTCCACAGCGCGACGCTGATCAGGCTGAGGCGGTGGAATTCGAGGAACGTGTAGATGTAATACAGGAGTCCGACAAGGAAGAACCCTACTGCCGCAGGCGCAAACAGC
>Ga0134128_10009832_pt1 | contig 11473 bp, 11 predicted proteins | sample KB31754_FD_96462 | JGI IMG/M metagenome (GOLD analysis project Ga0134128, IMG submission 96462) | Terrestrial soil microbial communities with excess Nitrogen fertilizer from Kellogg Biological Station, Michigan, USA - KB3-175-4 | ecosystem: Environmental > Terrestrial > Soil > Unclassified ...
GCGGCGGGGCGGGCGGCGGAGGCTCCGGCGGGCGATTCTCGGCCTCGTACTGCGTGAGGTGAGCGAGCGCGCGTGCAGCGTCGTCTTCCGCGACGTCCAGGCTGAACTGGTCCTCCCGCGGCTCGATGGCGCTCGCGATGCCCACAGCGCCCAACATGAAGGCGCGATCCTCGCAATCCTTACGCAGAGGCGAGCGGTAAACCTCTTCGCCGGCATCGATCAACGGATGCTGCTTCGAAGGTGAGTGGCCACGAGCAGATCCCGCACGCCCTGAGCAACGAGCTCGTAGCGGGCGAGGAGGAGAATCCTGAGATCGTAGATCATCGGCGGCGTTCGGGCTGGCGCTGGGTCGCGAGCCGTCCGCCGCGACCTCGAGCGCAGGCTCGATCATAACACGCACAGGCATGGCGCAGCGCGCGTCCAGGCCCGTCCCTGGACGCGCGGCAACCCATGTATGGCCTCGCGCAATCCGCCGCGGCGGATTTGCGCCACTCGCTAATGCGGCCGCTGAGACGCTCCCGGCGATGTTCGCGCCGCGGCGACTCTACCCGAGGCGCGACCGCCGGCGAACTCCGCGATCATCTTCTGGTTGAACGCCGGGATGTCGGCCGGCTTGCGGCTGGAGACCAGCCCGTGGTCGACGCACACTTCCTGATCGACCCACATGGCGCCGGCATTCGTCAGGTCGGTTTTCAGCGAGGGCCAGGACGTCAGCGTCCGGCCGCGCACGACGCCCGCCTCGATCAGGGTCCAAGGCCCATGACAGATCGCTGCGACGGGCTTGCCTCTCTCGAAAAACGCGCGAACGAACTGCACGGCCTTCGGCATCGTCCGCAGTTGGTCGGGATTCGCCACGCCGCCCGGCAGCAGCAGCGCATCGTAGTCCGCGGCATCGGCCTGCTCGAGGGGCACGTCGACCTTGATGCGGTCGCCCTTGTCGAAGTGCTGCCATCCCTGCACCTCCCCTTCAGCGGGCGAGACCACGCGGGTTTCCGCGCCCGCACCGTCGAGCGCCTTCCTCGGCTCGGTGAGCTCGGCCTGCTCAAAGCCTTCGGCCGCCAGGATGGCTACTTTCATACCGCTCAGCGTTGCCATAGTCGTGTCCTCCTCTTGCGCGTCAACCCCAGACGGTCGGCCTGCGCCAGGCAGCAGGGAGCGTGCCGGGTTGAGCCGGCGAGTCGGTGCGCTGACTGGACTAGAGCATGAACAGCGTGGGTCAGCGGGGTCACCCGCTGGCGGGGATCCTCGTGAGCGAGTCCCGTGTCGCTGCCGCGCGCTCGACCATCCGGCTCACCTCTTCGCGCCTGGTGCCCTCGAGCGACAGCCGCGGCGGGCGGACGCGCTCGCTGCCGCGACCCATGATCTGCTCCGCGAGCTTGATCGCCTGCACCAGATCATGAGCGGCATCGAGATGCAGCAGCGGCATGAACCATCGATAGATCGTCCGCGCGCGCACCAGGTCGCCGGCCCGCAGCGTCTCGTAAAGCGCGAGCGATTCCCGCGGAAAGGCGTTGGTGAGACCGGAAATCCAGCCGCGGGCGCCGAGCGAGATGCCTTCGAACACGAGGTCGTCGAGCCCGGCGAACAGCGCGAACCGCTCGCCGCACGCGTTGAACACGTCGGTGAAGCGCCTCGGGTCCGCCGAGGATTCCTTCACCGCGACGATGTTGGGTACATCCGCCAGCCGGCCGAGCGTGTCGACGTCGATGCTCACCCGATAGGCGGGCGGATTGTTGTACAGCATGATCGGCAGGCGCGTCGCCTGCGCCACCGAGCGGAAGTGAAATTCGAGCTCGCGCGCCGTGGGGACGTAGACCATCGCCGGCAGGAGCATGAGGCCGGTGGCGCCGATCGCTTCCGCATCCCGGGCGAACGCCACCGCGGCGGTCGTGGTGAGCTCCGAAACGCCCACGACCACCGGTACCCGGCCGCCGGCCGTCTCGACGGCCGTGCGCAATACGGAGCGCTTTTCCTCGGCTGTCAGGGAGTTGTTTTCCCCGACCGCGCCCAGTGCCACCAGGCCGTGCACTCCGTCCTCGATGAGGGCGGACTGCACCGCTCGGGTCGCGGCGAAGTCGACCCGAAGATCGGCATCGAACTGGGTGGTGACGGCCGGGAGCACGCCGGACCACGGGCAGGTGGGCGGGGAATGCAGCGTTGGCATGAAGAGGCCCTTCCGACTGACTTGCGCCGATGAGTCATGGTATATGAGCGCCATGGCGTACATGAAGTCATCCGCAGATCGCGCCCCGCTCCCCGAGGTTGGGTGAACAGGGTGCCGGTGCTAAAGGACAATCCGCCGAGCGTGGATGAGCTCTACGGTCTCGAGCCGGTCATTGAGCCGGGAGGCGATCGAGCCGCCGGATCGGAGGTCGCGCAGGTACGGACCGTGCAATGTCCTTACTGCGGGGAACCCTTCGACACCTTGGTCGATCCAAGCTCGGGCTCGACCCGCTACATCGAAGATTGCCAGGTGTGTTGCCGGCCGATTGAATTCAGGCTAGATGTCGAGGAAGGCGGCGGTCGGGTATCCTTGGAGACGTATCGGAGCGATTGAGGCGGAGGTTTCAGCCATGAACATGAAGCTCATCGTTGCGCGATCGCTGGCGCTTGGCCTCCTCATGGCGACCGCGGCATGGGGCCAGGAATCTCCCCCGACGGTGATTCCGCCGCCCGCGGTGAGCACACCCCTCCGCTCCAGCCATCTGCAGACGGCGGATCTGGCCGGCGGCTGTTACTGGGGAACGCAGGGCATCTTCGAGCACATCCAGGGCATCACCAGCATCGTCGCGGGATTCTCCGCTGGGCACAGCGACGATGACGGCGGCGCCGAGTCGGTCATGATCACCTTCGACCCCAAGGTGATCAGCTACGGCCGGCTGCTGCAGATCTTCTTTTCCGTGGTGCACGATCCCACGCAGCTCGACCGCCAGGGTCCGGACGTAGGCCGCGGGTATCGCTCGGATATCTTCTACATGAACCCCGAGCAGCGCCGGATCGCACAGGCGTACATCGCACAGCTCGAGCGCGCCAAGGTCTTCCCCAAGCCCATCGTGACTCACGTCGATGCGTTCACCACGTTCAATCCGGTCGGGCTCGACCAACAGGACTTCATGATCAAAAATCCAGACCTCGAGTACATCGAGGTCAACGACCTGCCGAAGCTCGGGAGCCTGCAGCGCCTGTTCCCATCGTCGTACCGGCCGACGCCGCTTCGCTACCTCCCCTGATCTACAGCCTGCCGCCGAGCACCCGGGCCGGCAGGAAGAGAATGGCGCGCAGCAGCCCGAACACCCCCTCCACCGCGATCCCGAGCACCCGAAACGGCAGCGACAGCAGCCATACGATCGGCCAAAGAACGAGCGCCAGCAGGGCGAGCGGCCAGCAGAGGACGAAGAGGATGACCCAGAAAAGGAGCGTCAACACGGAGTGACCTCGCTAGCGCGAGCCGAGGTGCGCCGCTACCCATTCATCGATGGCGCGGTAATACAGCTCCCGGTGCACCGGATCCTGCGGCGAATGATGGGCGCCGGGGATGCCGATGAACTTCACCGGGATGCCGCGGCTGCTCAGCGCGTGATAGAGCGCGAATGATTCGGTGATCGGCACCGTGACGTCATCGGTGCCGGAAAGGATCAGCGTCGGCGTGGTGATGTCGCCGGCATAGGTGATCGGAGATCCGGTGCGGTAGAGGTCGGCGCTCTGCTTGTCCCAGGGGCTGCCGCCCAGGGAGTCGCGCGTCCAGGCGAGGTTGCCGGAGCCGGAAAACTCGTACTCCTCCGTCCAGTCCAGCGCGCCGTCGGCCACTACCGCGCAGCGCCAGAAGTGCTGGTGCGAGACCAGCCATGCCGTCATGTAACCGCCGTACGAATGGCCGGCCGCGGCGATGCGCGAGGCATCGACGATGCCCTCCTTTTCCAACATCCTGATGCCGGCGATCACATCGCTGTCCGGGCCGTTGCCCGGATCGCGGAAGATCGCGTGCAGGTGCGCGTTGCCCAAGTTGTCGCTGCCGCGATAGTTGGGCTCGAAGACGAGATCGCCCCGGGCCGCGAACAGGAGGCGCAGCGGCCCGATCTCGTCGAGATCGAAGTCCTCGCTGGAGGCGGCCTCGGGACCGCCATGGCTGAAGACCACGAGCGGGTAGCGTTTGCCGGACTGATATCCGTTCGGGTAGGTCAGTATGCCGTCGTTCTGCTGGCCGTCGGGCGCCTTCCACTGCACCTCCACGCTCTTGGGATAAGCATAGGCGGCAAAGCTGCTGTTGACGTGAGTCAGGCGCACCGGAGCGCTCCGCAGGTCACTCAGCAGATAGAGCTCGGGTGCCTGCGTGGCGCTGTCCGCAACGACGGCCAGAGCACCGCTCGCCGATGCTGTCATTTCCAATGGATTGAGCGAGCCGATATCGAGTGCATGGCCGCGCCCGCGCAGAGGCTGAACGTAGAGCTTGCTGCCCACGTGATCGTCGGCCATCACCACGACACCCTGGTCGTCGGGCAGCCAGGCGAAGTCGCCGAGGACATCGCGGTCCAGGCCGGCACTGATGTCGCGAGCGGAGCCCCCTTGCGGCGAGGTGACGAACAGATCCATGTCGCTGACAGCGTCAGGCCCATGCTCGTAGAGATAGGCCACCTCGTCGCCCTGCGGCGCGAAGCGCGGCGCATATTCGTAGGTGGAATGCGCGGTGAGCGGATGTTCCTGACCGCTCACGGCCTCTACTGCGACGACGGTGGTGCGATCCGAATCGCTGTCGTTGGCATTCGCCTGACGGGTGTACACGATCCAGTGGCCGTCCGCCGACCAGGACGGAGAGGATATGCCTCCGCCGGATGGCGTGATGGGCGGCGGAGTCTCGAGCACGCTCGTGGTGCCGTAGGTGAGTTGACGCGCCTTGCCGGTCTTGACCGTGAGCAGCCAGATGTGTGAGGGGACGGGAGGCTCATCCACGAGATAGTCGTCATCGTGAATGGTGAAGAGGTCGTGATGGGTGCGGCGATCCTTCGCGCTGAGCGGCGAGTCGTCCGGGGTGACGTACGCGATCGTGGTTCCATCCGGGCTCCACGCATACTGCTCTACCCCGTTGGGGGCGTCGCTGATCTCCGTTGGCGTGCCGCCGGCGGCCGGCACGGTATAGATCTGGGGCTTCCGGTCACCCACCTCGGCGGTGAAGGCGAGAGTGTCGCCGTCCGGCGCCCAGCGCGGCATGCCGAGGTCGCGCATCCCTTCCACCACCGTGCGGGTCTCGCCGCCGGCGGTGGGAATCACCTGCAATGTCGCGTCGTAACGGTCATGGACAAAATCCTGGCGGACGGTGAGAAAGGCTATCTGCTTGCCGTCCGGCGAGAATCGGGGGGACGCGATGTGCAGAAGCATGCGCAAGTCGGCCAGGCCGACCGGCCTGGGACCCGCCGAGGCCCCGAGCGAGGCCAGCGCAAGCAGTGCGGCCGGCAGGCAGATGAAAGCCAAACGACGCTTCATACGAGCTCCCGTCGAAAGACCTTGGACGCGGGCATCGTATTATGGCGCGTAGTGCGACTCTCGGAACTCCGATATGCTTCGAGCAGGCGTATCCAGGCGTCGAGTGGCCGCATCATGGAGCCTCCGCAGCGATCGAAGCCGACTTCCGCGCCGCCGCGTGGGTCGGCGGCCGGTCCCTCCGGCCCTGTCAAGTCACCCGCCCCGGGCGGGACCTCCCGTGCGCCGCAGCCGGCCGCGCCCCGCGACGAGCCCGTGACTTCGGGACGCGTCCGCCACGACGAGCGGGGGAATGCGGTGTGGGACTGGATCAAGGATACGGGACGACACGCTCTCGAGAGCACTTCGCGCCTGCTGAAGAAGTTGGAGACGCCGCAACTGAAGGTCGAGGGGAAGGAAGAAGAGGAGCTTCGCATCCAGTCCGATCGCGACCCGGGCAGGGGGTACGATCCGTACAACCAATCGACGAAGCCGAGCGGGACTGCGCCGCGCAAGGGCCCGCGGTAGCCCCGGGATCGGACGGGACGCGCGGGCCCTGTCAGATGCCCATGGCGCGGGCTGTCAGAAACAGCCCCGTGCCGAGCACCAAGACCCCGGTGATCCGGGCGATGCGCTCACCCGCGGGCGCGAGGCGCTCCAGGTTGATGGCCGCCGTGGTTGCCAGCATCGCGGGCCAGCTCATGATTCCGGTGACCAATAGGGCCAGCGTGAGGCCCGCGCAGCACTGGCTGCAATGCAGTCCGAGACGCAGGCCCTGCCGCCAGGCGGCGAGAGCGCTGGCTGTCGAAGCATGGCCGCAGGCCGCCTTCTCGAGGTGACCCGCAACGCGACAGCAGCCCAGATGGCGAGCCTTCCATGAGCTGAGCTGGAGCACGCCTGCGAGCAGCACGACCAAACCGGTGGCGGCCGGCACGGCGCGCTCCAGCGCCGGGTAATGCATCGCGACCCTTACCGTTGCAGCGCCCAGCGGATAGACCACGGCGCCGAGAGCCGTCCAGATGAGGAAATAGCCGCCCGCCAGCAGCAGGCCCTGCAGGACGGGCGGCCACTCCCCCGCCCTGCCGATGATCCGGCGATGGCGCCACAACACGGGGGCCAGCGATGGCAGCATCATCGCCGCCATCATCACGATCCACGTGCCGAGGAACGAGGCCGCGGCAGCGATCCAACCCTGGCCGCACATCGGCATCCATATCATCGACATCGTTGCACCGCCGGACATCGACAGGGCGTCCATGGCTCGCCTCAGCGCTCGCCGTACTCGTCGTGGCGATGCCACCACGGACCCTGCTCGTTGCGTCCCAGCGGGGCGCGGTCGAGCCACTGATAGGCGCCCCAGAGGCCGTCCAGTCCGCGCGCATATGTCGAGTAGGTGTGATAGACGACGCCGCCTTCCAGCACGAACGCGCTCATGCCGGGCCGGTCGCGCCGATACGTGCTGGCGTCGGTGCCGCACGAGGCCGCGAACTGCGCGACGGGCGGCGGCACCGATGCGCGATCCATCGGGTGCGCGCCGCGCTTGTAGTTATATTCGGTATCGCCGGCGCGCTGCTGCGCCTCGGTGATCGCGATGTTGAAATCGAAATTGAAATCGGTGCCGAACGAGGACGCCCAGGGGAAGGTCCAGCCCATCCGCCGCTTGTACTGCTGCAGCTTCGGCAGCGGCGCCCGGGACACGGCGCAAAGCGTGACGTCGTGGTTCGCCAGATGAACGGCGAAGCCGTTGAATCCATCCGCGATCATGGAGCACGACGGACATCCGGCGGCATAGTCGGGTCCGAACATGAAGTGATAGACGAGGAGCTGCGAGCGGCCGCGAAAGAGGTCCGCGAGCGAAGCGCTTCCCTCATCGGCCTCGAACCGATACGGCTTGTCGATGCGCACCCAGGGCAGAGCCTGCCGCTGCTGCGCCAGCTCGTCGCTGAGACGCGTGAGCTCCTTTTCCGCTTCGAGCAGCTCCAGACGCGCCGCGAGCCATTCCTCGCGGGTCCCGATGGGGTGCCTGGGTTGGGTTGCCGTCACTGCGTTCATGATCGTCTCCTCGGGGTGGTGGGTGAGTCGTGAGATAATGCTAGCGAGCGGCCGCGGGACCTGAGAGTTACAAAGATGACGGGATTCGGATGGACTCGCTGATCACGGCCGCCGCCCGCGCGCTGGCGGCGGGGGATCCGCTGGGCGCGTTGCAGCGGGTCGCGCTGCGCGAGGACGCGCCGGCCCTGGCGCTGCGGGGCATCGCGATGGCGCAGCTCGGCGAGCACGCCAGGGCGAGGACCCTGCTGCGCAGCGCCGCGCGGGCGTTCGGTCCGCGAGAGGTCGTCGCCCGAGCCCGCTGCGTGGTCGCCGAGGCGGAAGTCGCGCTCGCCTCCCGGGACCTGGGTTGGGCCGCGAAGGCGCTGGCGACCGCGCGGACGACACTCGAGGCGCACGGCGACCGGATCAATGCGGCGCATGCGCGGTATCTGGAAGCGCGACACCTGCTGCTCGCCGGAAAGCTCGACCGGGCCGAGAGTCTGCTCGCCGACGTGGACCCCACGCCGCTGCCGAATGCCTCGCAGGCGGCGTACGAGCTGCTGCTCGCCGGCATGGCCATGCGGCGGATCCGCGCGAAAGCGGCACGTGACGCGCTCGCCCGCGCGGTGGATGCCGCCCGCCGGGCCAACATCCCGGCGCTCGCCGCGGAGGTCGAGAGCGCGGTTGACATGTTGAGCGCGCCCGTGGGCCGGCTGATTGCGCGCGGCAGGGAGCGGCTCGTCGTGCTGGAGGAAGTTGAGGCGCTGTTCGGCTCCGGGGCGCTCGTGGTGGACGCCTGCCGGCACGGCATGCGCAGTGACGGCAAAGTGGTCTCACTGGCAACCCGGCCCGTGTTGTTCGCGCTTGCCCGCCTCCTCGGTGAGGCTTGGCCGGGCGATGCGCCGCGGGACGCGTTGGTGGCGCGGGTCTTCCGATTGAGGCTGGCCGACGACTCGCACCGCGCGCGGCTGCGAGTCGAAATCGCACGGCTGCGGGCGGTGCTGCGCCCGCTCGCCGAGATTACCGCGACCGAGCGGGGATTTCTGCTGGTACCCAACGATGGGCGGGAGGTTGTCGTGCTCGCGCAGCCCGTCGAGGAGCGGCATGCGGCGCTGCTCGCGTTCCTGGCTGACGGTGAGTCGTGGTCGACCTCCGCGCTGGCACTCGGGCTACGCGCGAGCCAGCGTACCGTGCAGCGCGCCCTCGAGTCGCTGGCGGCGGCGGGCAAGGTGCAGTCGTTCGGGCGCGGCCGGGCCCGCCGCTGGCTGGTGCCGCCCGTGCCCGGATTCGCGACGAGCTTGTTACTCCCGCCCCCCCTTCCTCTGGACTAGGATTGCCCTCACCGATCGTTCATCCAACATCAGCAGCGAGCGCGACCATGAGCAGAAGAACCGCCGATGTCATCGAAGAGTACGAGCCGTTCGAAGGCTCCACCCTCATCGGCGGAGTCACCTACGACGGCCGGAATGTCTGGTGTGCCGCCGGCGGCAAGTTGAACGCCCTGGACCCGCAGAGCGGCAGATTGCTGCGCTCGATCGCCGTCCCCGCACATGCCGGAACGGCATTCGATGGCCGTCATCTCTTCCAGATCGCCGAGGACCGCATTCGCAAGATCGATCCCGACACGGGACTCGTGCTCGCCACCATCCCCGCGCCAGGCGGCGGCGGGGATTCAGGGCTCGCCTGGGCGGAAGGAACACTTTGGGTCGGGCAGTACCGCAGTCGCAGGATCCATCAGATCGACCCGGATACGGGAGCGATCCTGCGCACCATCGAGTCGAACCGGTTCGTTACCGGCGTGACCTGGGTGGACGGCGAGCTCTGGCATGCGACCTGGGAGGGCGACCAGAGCGAGCTGCGGCGAGTCGATCCGCGGACCGGAGAGGTCATGGACCAGATCGACATGCCCTCCGGCACGGGCGTGTCCGGGCTGGAATCCGACGGGGGCGAGCGTTTCTTCTGCGGCGGCGGCGGCAGCGGGAAGGTGCGCGTCGTGCGTCGGCCCAAGTCTCGCGGCGCGTGACCCATCAACATCAACCCGAGATCCTGATGCGCTGCCAGGCACGCGAGCGCCAGCGCAGAAAGAGCGTCGTGCCGAGCAGGATGACGTAGAAGACCACCGCCGTCCAGCCGCCCGCCGCGCCATAACCCAACTGCGGCAGGAAGTGAAACCAACCCTGGCCGGGGGCGAACGTCAGGATGTGCGCGAGCGGCAGGAACACGAGCCAGCAGACCGGGAAGACCAGCGCGACCGGCACCCTGACATCCCCGGCGCCGCGCAGACACATGCTGCTGCCGAGATTCAAACCATCGAAGAACTGATAGGCCGCGGCGAGCCAGAGCAGGGAGATCCCCAATCCCGCCGCGGCGGCGGCATTGCGATCGTCCGATCCGGTGAACAATGGCAGCAGCCAGGGACCGGCGGCCGCGAGCGCGAATCCGATACCCCCCATCACGAGCGCGGCCAGGAGGATGACGCGGGTGCCGAGGCGCATCGCCCACTCCCGGTCGCCGGCGCCGATCGACTGGCCGACGAGCGTGGTGGCGGCCGTCGCGATGCCGATGCCGGGCATGTACGCGATCGAGGTGAGGACCGACACCATCTGCGTGGCCGCGCCAGCGACGGTGCCGTAACGCACCTCCATCATCTGAAAGATGGAGAACCCGAGCACGTCGGCGGCGGGCATCATGCCCATCGGCACGCCGAGACGGATCTGCTCGCGAAACAGGCGCTTTCGCGGCCGCCACGCCAGGTGGGACTGGTGAGACTCCCGAAACGGCACCCGGAGGAAAAGGACGAACGCGATCGCAAAGCCAACAGCTTGCGCCACGTTGCTGGCCCAGGCCGATCCGGCGACACCCCAGCCGAGTCCAAAAATGAAGAGGTCGTTGAATATCGCGTTGGCGATGGCCGTCGCGACCGCCACCAGAAAGCTCACTCGCGGCCGGCCGATGCCGTTGAAGAAGCCGATCATCGCAAAGGCGGCCACGCCGAACGATGCGCCGCCGATGCGCGGGAACCAGAACTCCTGCGCCAGGCTCGCGACTCGGGGATCGAAGCCGAAAGGCGCGAGGATTTCCTTTCCGGCAGCGCCTAACGCAATGAAGACGGGAGCGACACAGACGGTCAGCCAGAGCGCGGTCCAGGCAGCCTGCGCCGCGCGTCGATAACGCCGAGCACCATGGGCGTGCGCGGCGAGCGTCTGCACCGCCATACCGGCGCCGCCCAGGACGAAAACGACCGCGAGTATCATCCATTGCACTGCGCCCACTGCGGCCAGCGCCGCAGTCGAGATGTGCCCCACGAACCACATGTCGGTGAGATTGAGGATGATCTGCACCGCGCTGTTGGCCATCAGCGGCAGGGCGAGCGCGAGCACCGCGCGGAAATCGACGTGGGCGCGTCCCTGGGAATCGATGCGTTGCGCCGGCAGAATGCCGGGCGGCGCGCGCGCTGAGGGGGAAGCTACATCCATAGCGGGTGGGACCTGAAGGTGGGCTGCGGCCTGTCCGGCCACTTGCAGCCAGGCGCAGTATTGTGCACCGTAGCGCGCATGGCAGCCCGCAAGAAAACTTCGGCGACACGAACCCCATCCAGGAGCAAGCGCACCCGGGGCAAGCTCGCTCCAGGAGCAGAGGCGCGCGGCCTGGAGGCATCGCAGGTCGCCGTTGCGATCGACAGCCCCGAGGTCGCGGAGCTGGTGGCACTGGTGCGCGAGGCCGGCGGCGCGCCGATCGGCGCCTATCATGAGCCCATGGGCGGCCGGCCGCTGCTGATCGCGTGCCTACCGCTCGCGGCAGTGCAGCCCACACCCTTCCAGCGCGATCTCTCCCCCACACATGCCAAGCGTCTGGCCGAGAAGATCGGCGAGACGGCGGCGTTTCTCGACCCGCTGATCGTGGTGCGCGGCGAAGATGGGAAGCTCTGGACGCCGAACGGCCGGCACCGCCTCGCGGCGGCGAAGGTACTCGGGTTGAGGCAGATCAC
>Ga0134128_10009835_pt1 | contig 11469 bp, 10 predicted proteins | sample KB31754_FD_96462 | JGI IMG/M metagenome (GOLD analysis project Ga0134128, IMG submission 96462) | Terrestrial soil microbial communities with excess Nitrogen fertilizer from Kellogg Biological Station, Michigan, USA - KB3-175-4 | ecosystem: Environmental > Terrestrial > Soil > Unclassified ...
AGCGAGTCCTGATCAATCGCGATCACTTCTTTATTGGTGAGAATGTCACGGATTTCCGGGGTCATGCTGCGGAGGTCGTTGCCTGCCATGAGCGGAGCGGCCATGAGCGCCCATAGACTGAAGTGAGAGCGGTATTCGGTCGTTGTCATGCCGCCATTGCCGACTTCGAGCATGTCGGGATCGTTCCAGTGCCCGGGCCCGGCCGCGGAGTAAAGGGGTTCATTCTGGTCGGCAATATCGAGCATGCCGTTCGAACAGCAGCTCCCGTCTGGCCACTTCTGCTGTCCGGCCCAGTGGTCCTGGATGTCGCCGGTTGTCCGCCACAGATTGCCGCCGGCCTCTTTTCCCCACAGCCAAGGTTGATGCGTGCCCCACTCGCAAATACTGAGCACAATCGGTCGGCCACTGGCATCGAGCGCCTGGCGGATATTGGCGTACGACGAGCGTGCGTCTTGCCCGGGCAGCGTGTTGCACCAGTCGTATTTCAGATAATCAACGTCCCATGACGCATAGGTGCGCGCGTCCTGGTACTCGTGGCCAAGTCCGGCTGGACGCTTCTGGCAGGTCAGCGCTCCGGCGTCGGAGTAGATGCCGAACTTTAGCCCGAGTGAATGAACGTAGTCTGCGACCGCTTTGATTCCGTGAGGAAAACGCTGCGCGTCGGCGACAATGCTGCCCTGCGCATCACGTGAAACCTGCCAGCAATCGTCAATAACGACATACTGATAGCCGGCATCTTTCATGCCGGACTTAACCATCGCATCCGCCATGCCGCGAACAAGTTCGTCGCTGACGTTGCAGGCGAATTTGTTCCAGGTATTCCAGCCCATAGGCGGTGTGAGGGCGAGGCCCTTGGATACATCGGATTGTGCAAACGAGACGGCAGTGAGCAGCGAGCATAAAGCGGCGAGAAGGAAAGAAAGTTTTTTCATAGTTGTGTCGAGTGACAGCACACAGTTTTATCAGAAAAACGGGAGGCGCAACTCAAAACCTTTGAGCAAAGAACGTGAAGTTCGACGACGCGCGAAATTCAAAGGGTGTAGAGCGGGTCAAAAGCCAATCAAGAGTAAATAATTCTGGATTTCATTTCTCTGCGCATTCAGCGGAGTTCCTGCACCCCTTGCGGTTGAAGCCCTTTTCGCTCGATTGACAATCGGTGATGATGCCACTAACTTGTGTGACGATCGCTAGGAGATGCATTCATGCTCAGAGCAACCGCCTTGGTTGTTTCTATTCTGTTGGCGAGCACGGTACTGGCTCAACAGCCAGTCGGAATTTTCGACAATCATTCGGACGTCGGCACGGTTCTGCACGCGGGTACGGCGACGTACGATCCTGAGAAGAAAGCCTATACCCTCACTGGTAGCGGCGAGAACATGTGGACCACGCACGACGAATTTCAATTCGCGTGGAAAAAAGTCTCGGGCGATGTGCAGCTGACGGCTCTCGTCAGATTTCTGAATTCGAACGGCAGTGAGCACAAGAAAGCCGTTTTGGCTTTTCGTCAATCACTTGATAACAATTCTGTGTACGTGGACATCGCGCTTCACGGGAACGGACTTCTTGCGCTGCAGTATCGGGACGAAACGACCGGCCAGACGGGTGAAATCATTTCTCAAAAGGCAAGTCTGGCGACCATTGACATGGAAAGTGGCGGTGCCAAGACCAACGTTAACCTTGCCCAAGCACTTCTGCGCCTTACTCGTCGTGGCAATTACGTCTATATGTCGGTTGCCCCACCCATGTCCGGCGACCTTCCCATCTACGACGGCGAATCCATCCGCATTCCACTCGAAGGGGATTTCTACGCCGGAATCGGGGTTTGCGCGCACGATAAGAATGCGGTCGAGCAGGCCACCTTTGAGAATGTGGAATTAAAGGGGCTGCCTCCGTCTTCCGGACAGCCGGTTCTTTACAGCACCCTCGAAACGGTGCCGATAGATTCCGGCGATCGTCAGGTGGTGTATTTTGCGCCGGAACGCTTTGAAGCTCCCAACTGGTCTCGCGACGGGAAGTATTTTTTGTTCAACAGCAGCGGACATTTGGAAAAACTGCCAACGTCAGGCGGCAAGCCTGAAGTCCTGAACACCAGCTCTGCGAATCATCTGAATAACGATCACGGCATTTCTCCCGACGGCACCATGCTCGCCTTCAGCGACAACTCGCAAGAGACGAAATCAACTGACGGCAAATCTGGGCACGACTCGCTGGTGTACGTAATGCCGATCACCGGAGGCGCTCCCAAACAACTTACGCCTGTCGGTCCTTCGTACTGGCATGGCTGGTCTCCGGATGGAAAGACACTAGCGTTTGTTGGCCAGCGGAACGGCGATTTCGATATCTACACCGTTCCAGTCGGGGGCGGCGATGAAACTCGGCTGACGTCCGCTAAGGGCCTCGACGACGGCCCGGAATATTCACCCGACGGTCAATATATCTATTTCAATTCCGAGCGTACAGGGCACATGCAGATATGGCGGATGAAGGCCGACGGCAGCCAGCAGGAGCAGGTTTTTTCAGACGAGTACAACAACTGGTTCCCGCACATTTCGCCGGATGGAAAATGGATGGTGTTTTTGACTTACGGAAAAGATGTCAGCGGACATCCCGAGAACAAAGATGTGTTGCTGCGGCTGATGTCTCTCGAAGACAAGAAGATCACAATACTGGCGAGCTTGTTTGGCGGCCAGGGAACGATTAACGTTCCCTCCTGGTCGCCAGACAGCAAACAGATTGCTTTTGTCAGTTATCAGTTCGTCGCGGCTGAAGACGCGACCGGTGCGCAACCCTGAAAGCAGATTGCCCACTATGCTCGGGTGACTACATCACTCGCTTTTGGTTACGTTCGCGGCCTGTGGTCCCTTCTGTCCTTGCACAATCTCGAAGTCAACTGCATCGCCTTCCTGCAGGCTTTTGTATCCTTCGGAAGTGATCGCGCTGTAATGCACAAAAACATCGGGTCCATCGTCGCGTCCAATAAAACCGTATCCCTTAGCATTGTTGAACCACTTCACAGTACCTTTCAAACGATCCACGTACGCCCCCTGGAAAGCGTTCTAACCAGAGCGCTTTACCAAATTTGCTGTCATTGTGCGTCCGTTTGCAAAAGGGTGTCAAGAAGGGGAATCCCGCATTCTCTAGAGGGAACAACGTAGATCGGCTAATGTTTCGCAGTCGTGAGCTGAGGTGAGCTTTTGCGGAGGCGATGATCGAGCCAGAGCACGCCGGCAATGGTTTTGGCGTCCTGAATGGTTCCGTCGATCACCATCTTGACGGCTCTGCGAAGCGGAACCATACTGATTTCAATGACTTCGTCGTCTTCCGGCTCTGCATTTCCAAGCGTGAGATCGCGTGCCAGATAAACGGACATGGTTTCGGCAACAAAGCCCGGGCTTGCCCAGAAATGCAGTATTTTTTTCCACCTGCGCGCGGAGTAGCCGGTTTCTTCCCGCAGTTCACGTTTTGCGGCTTCGAGTTCGTCCTCGCCTTCATCAATTCGTCCCGCAGGGAGTTCGTAAAGAAATCGCCTGGCTGCATGGCGATACTGCCGCTCAATAAGGACCCGCGGTTCGCGGCCGCTTTCATCAACGGCCAGAACAACGATGGATCCCGAGTGTCGGACTACATCTCGGCGGACGCGAACCCCGGTCGGTTCGAGGACGTTGTCGGTCGTTACCCCGAATACAGGGCCGCGATATGCAATTCGTGATGAGAGTACGCGGGCTCTCTTGCCCGAGATCGACTTCTTACGGCTAACAGCTTTGGATTTCGTACGTGACGTTAACTTTCTCATATCACCAATAGTAAGTGACCGAATCGCTTTTTGTCGGGCGCTCCTGATATTCTCCGGCGATGAAAAGTGGAAAGAAGCAGCGCAAGACTCCGCCGAAGGTCGCGATCATAGGCGCAGGTCGATTAGGAACGGCGCTAGCAGAGCGCTTGGCAGAGGCTGGTTATGTGGTCAGTGAAATTGTGACCCGGAATAATTCGCGATCCCTGGCGAGAGCCCGGCGATTGGCCCGCAAGCTTGGGGCGCGTGTTGCGAGTCTGCAAGCCGCTGCGCTCGATGCCGGCATAATATGGTTTTGCGTTCCGGATTCGCAGATCGCCGCAGCGGCTACGGATTTGTCGGGACAGAACTGGAAAGGCAAAGTTGCCTTGCACTCAAGCGGCGTCCTCTCCAGTGACGAATTGGAGGTATTGCGGGAGCGGGGTACGCGAGTGGCGTCGGTTCATCCACTCATGACGTTTGTGAAAAAATCTCAACCGGATCTTCACGGCGTGCCGTTCGCGGTTGAGGGCGACGCGGTCGCGGTCCGCCGTGCCAAGAAGATGGTTAGCGATCTGGGTGGAAATTCCTTTCGCATTCGCAAGCAGAACAAAATCGCCTATCACGCCTTCGCGACCATGATTTGCCCGCTGCTGGTTTCACTGCTGGCTGCTGCAGAGAAAGCGGCTGCCCTGGCCGGTATTTCGCCGAGCGTGGCACGGAGGCGGATGATGCCGATCTTGAAGCAGACGCTTTCTAACTACAAGAAGCTCGGCCCGGCATCGTCGTTCAGCGGGCCGCTTGTGCGTGGGGACGCGGCTACGATTGTGCGTCATTTAGAATCCCTGCAATCCATCGACGATGTCGAGTCCGTGTATGTTGCTCTGGCTGGCGCCGCGTTGCGTAACCTTCCCACCCTGAACCGCGAAGAGATTGCAGTTCTGTTGCAGGTCAATCCCAAACAAGATCAGAGCAGGAATTGAGGCAAAGGTCGGGAGAATGCGCGCTGAGCTCCGCGTGAGTGAAAGTTCCACTCGCGACCGAAACAATTAAGGCACCAGTTTCTTTTGCCGCTTGGACGTCGGACGGAGTGTCTCCGACAAAGCAGACGCGGGTTTTCATGCCCAGAACTGAAGTGGTATGACCTATCGCATTTCGAAAAATGTCCGCGCGGCGCTCTGAGTGATCGCTGAAAAAGCCAAAAGAGAAATAGTGACGCAGGCCGGCGGCTTCGATTTTGTGCCAACCCACGGTCTCAAGGTTTCCCGATGCGACGCCCAGCAGCGCCTCTCGCCGCTGCAAACGTTCGAGGAGACCTCGAATTCCCGGGCAAACTCGGGGTGCGATCTTCTGTCGGTTCGCTGCCACCTCGCGGCAAACTACTTCGAGGGCCACAGATAATCCAGCCTCGAATGCCTCATTGCTGATACCAGCACGGGCCAGAGCTGCTCGCAGAATTGAGAGATCAGTCATCCCGTGATACGGAATTCCTTCGATGGTTGTGTCCACGCCATAGGCCTCGAGCATGGCCTGATGTAGTGCATTCCAGTGCACCAGGTCCTGAGTGACCAGCAGCGTGCCATCGATATCGAAAACGTAAGCGTCAGCGGGAGGGAGAGATTTCATGGCCGGCAATGTTGGGTGAAGCAGGCGCGGTTCGAATTTACGAATTGTCAGATTTATGAATCGTCGAATTTAAGGATTGTCGAATTTGAAGCTCATCTTCGATAGGATCCAACGTGAAATAACCTCGAAAACCCTGAAAATTCTAAATTCGCAAATCTAATTCAGTTCACCATGATTCTCTGGATCGATTTCGCTCTACCGGTGTCCTCATCGGCCTCCACTACCACTGCGCATAAGCGGGCGTCATCGGTCGCGGGCTCAAACCGGACCGGCATGTTATTTAAAAAGCGGCCGATCACGAGTTCTTTCTTGACACCAATCACACCGTCGTACGGCCCAGTCATCCCAACATCCGTGATATAGGCAGTGCCTCCGGGCAGCACCCGCTCATCGGCCGTCGGCACATGGGTATGAGTGCCAACCAGCGCGGTCACGCGCCCGTCCATGTACCAGCCGAGGGCGATCTTTTCGGATGTCGCCTCGGCGTGGACATCGACAAAAATGATCTTTGCCGTGATTTTTTTCAGCAGTTCATCGGCTTTGCGAAATGGATCATCGTTCGAAGCCATGAAAATCCGTCCCTGAAGATTGACCACGGCATAGGGCACGTTGTTTTTGCGGCCCTCATAAAATCCGTATCCAGGCAGATCGGAGGCGTAATTCGCCGGTCGCAGCACGCGGCGCGCAGGACCGTGCGGGTCGGCGTCGGCGGCCAGAAAATAGTCCACAATCTCGCGCTTGTCCCAGACGTGATTGCCGGTGGTGAGCACGTCAATGCCAAGATCGAACAGGTCTTCCGCCAGAGAGGGCGTGATGCCGAAGCCGGCCGCGGCATTCTCCCCATTCGCGAGCACCAGATCGATGCGATGCTCGCGGACCAAATGCTTCAGTTTCTCGCGGACAATCGTCCGCCCAGGACGGCCGAATATATCGCCAATGAAGAGTATGTGCACGTGAGTTCGATGGTAACAAAGAAAATTGAATCATTGAATTATCGGAGCATTGAATCATTGTGAAGTTGAGGATTATCTATGACTCGATCATTCAATTCATCAACTCCGCCGTCCGCAGAAAATCGAAGTTACCCGAGGGGTTAAGCGCAAGCCCGCGCACTCGCCGCGAGTGCACCATCACATTATCGAAGTACCACAGATTGATATAGGGCAGATCTTCGGCCAGAATCTTCTGAATTTCTGCATAATCTCTCTTGCGCGCTCTCTGGTCCGCTTCGGAGCTGGCGTGCGCAATCAGGGCATCGACCCGCGGATTGCTGTAGAACTGGCGGTTGCCGCCGTTGGGAATGATTCGCGTCGTATCAAACGCGTATTCGAAAATATCGGGGTCCTCGTTTGCCCCCAGCCAGCGCAGCGAATAAACCTGAAATTCTCCATGGGTCACGTCGGAGAAAAATGTGGCTGCTTCAAAGCTGCGGATGTCGAGCGCGATGCCGATTTCGTGCAACTGCTGCTGAAATACGGAGGCCATGGAGCGCGAGCTCTCTTCGGTCGAAGTCTTCATGATGAGATGGAAGCGCACGCCATTCGCCACCGGATACCCGGCGGCATCGAGCAAACGTCGGGCCTTTTGGGGGTCGTAAGGATATTGCTTCACCTCAGGATCGTACGCCCAGCTCTCCGGCGGCAGTATGCTCGCGGCCAGCCGCACCGTATCGCGCCAGAGATAGTGGGCCAACGGCTGACGGTCAATGCCGTAGGCGATGGCCTGACGTACACGCGCGTCCTTCAGAATAGGATCTCGCAGGTTGAAAGCCATGTAGCCGAGGCGGGTGCCGGGCGTGCGCATCACTTCAATCCGGGGTTCGCGCGCCAAGCTAATTTCCATGTCCGGGCTGAGCGCATTGATCTCAAGATCGGCGCTCCCCTTGCGGAGCTCGAGCGCGCGCGTGGTCGTGTCCGGCACGACCGCAAAACGGATGCGCGCAACTTTTGCTTTCTCGCCCCAGTAGTATTCGTTGCGTTCCACGATAACTTCTTTGTCCTGCTCGGCGCTCACGAAGCGGAAGGGGCCAGAGCCGACCGGATTGCGACTGATCTCCGGGCCACTACCGTCGGGTACGATACCCATACCCGGAGCAGCCAAGTTCCATAGCAGCGCGGCCCAGGGCTGCTTGAGATGGAAGATGACAGTGGATTCGTCGGGAGCTTCAATGCTTGCGACAAAATGATAAGTCGCGGCCTTCGCGCTTCGCACCTTGCCTTGCATGAGCGAGTCATAACTCCACTTCACGTCGCGCGAGGTGAGTGGGCGTCCGTCGGAAAAGCGGACGTTCCGATGCAAATGGAACACATAGGTCGCCGGGTCCGGCCTCTCCCATCGTTCGGCCAGGCTCGGCTTCACGCTCAAGTGCTCATCCCGCGCCAGCAGATTGTCAAACAGCAGGCTACCGATGTTCTGCGACTGGGCGTCGAGGCCAATGCGGGGATCAAGATTGGTGGGACTTGATTCGATGATGACGACAAGCGTATTCGGATCAGCCCGCCGTGAGCAGGACATCAACGCCAGGCAGAACCCCAGCGCGAGCACTTGCAAGACGGCCTGGTATCGCTCGACTGCCGTCGGCGAATGAGGTTCTCCCGCTGAAAACCGATGGCCGAGGGTTGAAAGCTGAAGCCTCATTTAAACTCCTCGGCCATTTCAAATAGTTTGTTGACCGTATTCCAGTTGCGCATGGTGCTCGAGACCTCCAGTACTTTGTCGAACGGATGCTTCCACACGCTGCTGCCTGAGACTCCCTTGGGAAAATAGAAATAGATTTCCTTTTTGGCTACGACCGCGCGGTCAGGGGGAAGCACCACAGATTGCAACTTCTTGATCGCCTCGGACGGCGCAGGTTGCGGCAGGAATAGAACGTGCAACTTCTCGGAAGCGATGCCGGGTTCCTTCAACAAAAGATTGTTTTTGATGATGCTTCCGAGTTCGTCTTTAGTGCGCGAGATTACGTCCGCGGAAAAACCGAAATCGGCGGCGATCTGGGCTGCAAGTGTTTGTGACAGTTTCTCAGGCGACATCTTCGACGCCTTGAGAACCACATTCCCGCTCTGGATGTATGTCTTGGCGCCGGAGAAACCGCAGGCAGCGCAGCATGCCACGAGCTTCTCCATCTTCATGCGCTTGTGCGGCCCGATGTTGATCCCGCGGAGCAGGGCGATGTAGATCGGCATGTGAAAAACAGCTCTTAGCTCTAGCTCTCAGCTTTGCCGTCAGCTCTCAGCTCTCGAATCGCTGGCGCCAAACCAAAAAGCTAAAAGCTTGTTCACGGATACGAAATCTTCCCCAACACCACCGGACGCTTTGCTCCCGTCGCCGAAGGCACGTTTGACGGACGGCGATGCCAGGTCTCAAATGCCAGCAACGCGAAAGCCGCCGCCTCCTTGGCTTCTGACGGAATTCCGAATTCGTCAGAGGTGCGCAACCGGAGCCCCAGGGGGCTGAGTTCATTGGCCAGCATCGCCATGAGCGCCGGATTACGCGTGCCGCCCCCCGAAGCAATGACTTCGGAGAACTTTCCGCGCGGTAACACGTACCGCCGCAAGGCATCAGCAATGGACTGCGCAGTCAGAGCGGTGGCGGTGGCGATCAGATCCTCGATTCTGGCTGAGGCCGTCCCACGTCTTTTTGTTTTCGAACCAGATCTGCGAAGCTTTTCCAAAAACTGCTTTACAAACTCGCGGCCAAACTCCTCCCGTCCGGCAGTTTTCGGCGGCTTCAGGCGAAAAAAACCGCGCCGCAGAAATTTCTCAACTACGTCCGGCAAAACTCGGCCACCCGCCGCGAGCCTTCCGTCGCGGTCAAACGGCTGGCCAAAGAGTTCCCCAGCCAACGTGTCCATCACCATGTTGCCTGGCCCGGTGTCGAAGGCAATGATGTCATCAGGAGCGGCACTCGGCCGAATCGCCGTTACATTCGAAATTCCGCCGATATTCAGCGCGATCCGGCCCACGCGCTGATCACGATACAGCCGGTAATCGAGCAACGGGACCAGCGGCGCGCCCTGGCCTCCGGCCGCCATATCAGCCGGGCGAAAATCCGACACCACGGGCACGCCGAGCAGCGCCGCAATGCGCGAGGCCTCACCGGTTTGCCAGGTGACCGCCAGTCTTTTCCCCAGGAAATTCTCGGCCGCGCCCTGATGGTAAATCGTCTGCCCGTGGCAGCCGACGAGTTCCGCTTTTGCTCTCAGCTTCTTCTGGCTCGCCAGCACCGCTTCGCCATACAGATCTCCGAGAAGAAAATTCAACCGGGCCAGATCGGCCACACTGGCTTGCTGCGAATTCATCGCGCCGAGAACCGCCCGTCGCACCGCGGCAGAATAAGGAAAAGATGAGTGCCCAAGCAGCTTCAGCTTAGGACCCCGGCGGGCGGCAAGATCCACCAGCGCTACATCGATGCCGTCGGCCGAGGTCCCGCTCATCACTCCAGCAACGATCATCTCTTCACACCGGCCGCAATACCCCGGGAAAGGGAGCTATAGCGGATTCGTTCGCTAAACTCCCATAATTGGCGCGAGAGCCGCGCGATCTTATCTTCAGAAGGGGCAGGGCCAATGCGCAGCAACTTGGCGTGCTTGCGCTTGAACCCCGCAATCCGTTTCGCGGAATCCATTGTCCGCCTGCGGAAGCGCGCGTCGCGCTCGGCTTCTCGTGTGATTGCCGCAAAAGCGCGCTCGATGCCGGCTTGCTCATGGCAAATCAGGCACAAGTCCCCGCCAGCGCGCACGAATTCAACTGCCGCCTGCTCGATCGGTGCCGTCTTCAAGACCCCGCCCATTTCGAGGTCATCCGATACCACCAACCCGCGGTAACCGATCTGTTTTCGCAGCACGCCGCTGATCCAGTATTGCGAAAGCGAGGCTGGCAGTTTATCGCGGGTGATATCGGGATAATTCGCATGATTGATCAGCACCAGGGCAAGTTCGCGTTTCATGATGCGATAAGGCACCAAGTCCGATTCCCACAATCCTTGGAGCGACTTCTTGATCACCGGCAGATGGTGGTGCGAATCCAGATTGCCTTCCCCGAGCCCGGGGAAGTGCTTGCCGCCGCCGATGACCCGTGCCGAATGCAATCCGGCGAGAAACTCGCGCGCGTAAAGCACGACCTCTTTGGGATTGGTCGAAAATGCCCGCGAGCTCATGACGTTCCGCGAAGCCTCGAACGCCAGATCGAGTACCGGCGCGAGATCGGTGTTGAAGCCCAGGGCGCAGCACACGCTGCCGATCAGCTGGCCATGCTTGCGGTAAAGTCTGCGGTCAGAGGTGGCGAAGACATCGGCCGCCGAAGGCGCGGGGCCGGTAACATTGCGGAAGCGGTCCACGCGGCCGCCTTCAAGGTCCACCATGGTGAACAGCGGCTGGCTGACGCAGGCCTGACAATCCTTGAGCAGTTTGTGGGTCTGCTGCGCGTTTAATATGTTGCGGGCAAACAGGATCACTCCCGCCGGCTGAATGCGGGTAAGCATCGCCGCCAGTTGCGGCGACATGGCGGCGCCCTCAAAGCCGACGACCAGAAGCTGGCCTGCGCCACGCCCATCGCGTAAGTTTTTTCTTGATGAACTCTTTTTTAATGGACCCATGCGCCGGATCTTAGAAGAGGGGAACCACTAGAAGCATATCAAGATTCGGAGGTGGATTTCGCCGACGAATTTCACTGAACCTGCTTCTTCAACTCCGCCAGCAGGTTCAATCCCTCGAGAGGAGTGAGGTGGTCCAGGTCAACCTCACGCAATTTTTCGAGCACCGGCTGCGACAAGGGCGTGAAGATGGTGAGTTGCGCCGCCGGCGGCACCGGAGCGTCGCCCGCGGCAAGTTGCGCGCTCAGCCGCGATTCGGCATTCTCGTGTTCGGCCAGCACCTCGCGCGCCCGCCGTATCACTTCCGGGGGAAGGCCGGCCAGCTTCGCCACTTCGATGCCGTAACTGCGGTCGGCCGCGCCCGGTTCCACTTTGCGCAGAAAAATGATTCCGCTTCCCGTCTCCTTCGCCCCCACGTGGTAGTTCTTCACCCCCGCAAGCTGCTCGGCAAGTTCGGTCAGCTCGAAGTAGTGGGTGGCGAACAG
>Ga0134128_10009836_pt1 | contig 11469 bp, 11 predicted proteins | sample KB31754_FD_96462 | JGI IMG/M metagenome (GOLD analysis project Ga0134128, IMG submission 96462) | Terrestrial soil microbial communities with excess Nitrogen fertilizer from Kellogg Biological Station, Michigan, USA - KB3-175-4 | ecosystem: Environmental > Terrestrial > Soil > Unclassified ...
CGCGGGCCGTGCGATTTCTCCCGAGAGGCAAGCCAGGGCAGACGAGAAGCATCGAGTCGCGAACCTTTGGGGGATGACGCCATCAGAAATTCGAGGGGGTAACAAAAATTAAGAGTCCCAAGGTGATGTTGAACCTATTCGTCTCGGCCAGTAGCTCGCTTTAGACCCTTGCTGACCTGCATTCGTGGTCTTCTTGCGAAGACGACGGCGCGCGATCTGTGCTTGGGCTCCGGGCTTACCGCCAACCGGAAAAACTGTTCAACGCCTCGGGACTCTATCTTGCCTTTGACGGGTGCTCTTGTTCGCCTCGACCAGCGCTTGGCTATAGACCCTTGCTGACCCTCCCTGACTCATCTTGCGATGCTTCAGAGTGACCTCGCTTGAGCCCCGGACGCCGCACCAACCGGGTAAACTTCAGAACGTGTCAAAGAACGAGGTTGTTTTTACTCCTTTCATTTTTATAGTCAATAAAAAATACCCTGATTTATCTCGTTTGCATGCAATCGAGTGCAGCCTGTCCACAAGGGGGTGACCGGAATTGGTGCATCGGGCGCAGCGGGCCATGCTGGCGGGGTCGGGAGCATTGCGATTTCTTGGACGATCCGGTTTGTATGATGGATTTGATGCTGGATGGTCGCCCATCTTGCGATTGTGAAAATTTCTGGAGAAATCAATCGGCACGCGGGTTTTGATTAGAGAGGAATGTGTTTGTCTGGTCGCGGGCGGCTCGCCCGCGGCTTTTGACTTCACCCCGCGGGCGAGCCGCCCGCGACCAGACATGCTACTTAGGGCAGCCATCAGTTGGCATACAATCGCCGAGGAGGGAATCTTAATGACGATATTCAATGAACCACGCGGCCACGTGATTGACGCCAATTCCGGCTCCGTACTGCGTCTGTTCGGGATTGCGGCGGCCGCGTTCGTGCTGGTCATCATGATCTTCGCGTCGATCGCCCGCGTGGATTCCGGGCACGTCGGCGTGCTCACCCTGTTTGGACGGGTGACGGGAGAGGTGCTGCCCGAGGGAGTTCATGTAATCAGTCCTTTTAAGGCGAGCCATGAGCTATCGATTCGCACCCAGGAGCTCAAGGAGTCTGCGAGCGTGCCTTCAAGCGAAGGGCTGGTGATGAATCTCGATACCTCTCTCATCTATCACCTCAATCCCGGAAAGGCTGCCGAGGTCTACCAGAAGATCGGACCCAACTACATGAATGTGCTGGTCGAACCAAATTTGCGCGCAGCCATCCGGGAGGCCACCGCCTCGCACAGTGCCAATGCCCTCTACACCGGGGAGCGGGAAATGGTAGCCAAACAGATTTATGACCAGCTCACCAACAAACTTGGGGAACGCGGAATTCTGGTGGAGAGCGTGCTCTTGCGCGACATCCAGTTACCCAGCACCTTGAAGTCGTCCATCGAGTCGAAACAGCAGGCCGAACAGGAAGCGCTGGCGATGAGCTTTCGCCTGCAGAAGGAAACGCAGGAGGCGCAACGTAAGCGTATCGAAGCGGCCGGCATTCGCGACTTCCAGCAGATCGTGGCCCAGGGGATCAGCCCGCAACTGCTGGAGTGGAAGGGCATCGAGGCAACCGAGAACCTGGCCAAGAGTTCAAATGCAAAAGTGGTCGTGATTGGCAACAGCAAGAATGGCTTGCCGCTAATTTTGGGGCAGTAGAACACGATTCGTCGTGTGCCCCATCCTTTTCGCGCACTTGGCGGAAAGGCCTGAGTTCCTTCGTGTACCTCGCACGAATACGACACACACTTGAAATGGCTGATCTTCTTGAAGTCCGGAATCTGGTCGTCGAATTCCCCCGCTCCACTACCGGTAGCGGAGGCAGCGGCCTCGTGGCGGTTCGCGACCTCAGTTTTTCCATTGCCCCGGGCGAAGTGCTGGGGCTGGTCGGCGAATCAGGATCCGGAAAATCGGTTACGTCACTGGCCTTGATGCGCCTGCTTCCTCCGCACGCGCGCACCCGCGGCGAGGTTCGATTCGGCAACGGCACCGGAGTTCAAGACCTGCTGCAGTTGTCCGAGAGGGCGATGCGCCCCTTGCGCGGTTCTCGGCTCGCCATGATCTTTCAGGAGCCGATGACGGCTCTGAATCCGGTAATGCGCGTCGGCGATCAAGTTGCCGAGGCGGTCCTTGCCCACAATCAAGTCGGAAAAGATGAGGCGTGGAAACGGACCCTGGTCGCCTTGAATGAAGTCGGGATCGCCGATTTCGAGCGCCGCGCGCGAGATTATCCGCACCAGCTTTCAGGCGGCATGCGGCAGCGGGTGATGATCGCGATGGCCATCGTCAACCGTCCAAGGCTGCTGATCGCCGACGAGCCCACCACCGCGCTCGATGTGACGATCCAGGCGCAGATCCTTGAATTGCTGGCCGAACTTCGGGCCAAGTTTGGCCTGACCATGCTTTTTATTTCGCATGATCTGGCCGTGGTTTCCCAGGTCGCCGACCGCGTGGCCGTAATGTATGCCGGCAATCTGGTGGAAATGGGACCGAAGCGCGGCATATTCGAGGCCCCCGCGCATCCTTACACTCGCGGCTTGCTCCACGCCGTACCCACCTTGAAGACCGATCGCAATCGTCCGCTTGAGACCATCGAAGGCAGCGTGCCTCCGCTGCACGCGGTCCCGCCGGGGTGTCCGTTTGAACCACGCTGTGAGTTTCGAGTGGACGAATGCGCCCGCAGTTTGCCGCCGCTGGCGCAGATCTCGGACGGACACTGGGCGAGATGCCCGGTGGTGAACGCGTGAAGTGTAAGGCGCGAGCATTCTCGCTCGTGCCGCAGCGGCGTCACGGGCAGCTCCGCACGCGCGCGGACGCCCGCGCCTACATTTCAGCGCACAGACACGCCCGACGGTCTATAATCCCGAGTTTGTCCGGTGATCTGTGCGCATTCTTCTAATAAGCGATATTCATGGCAACCTGGAAGCTCTCGAAGCGTGTCTGACGGCGGCGCCGCCGCACGACATGGTAGTCAACCTCGGGGACATAGTCGGCTACGGCGCCAGCCCCAACGAGGTCATCGAGCGCTCGCGCTCCTTGGGGCACATCTTTGTGCGCGGCAACCATGACAAGGCGGTCAGTGGGGCGATGGACCTGAGAGACTTCAATCCCATCGCCGGACTGGCAGCGCTGTGGACTCGCGACCAGCTCACTCCCCAAAATCTGAAATGGCTTCAGGGCCTGCCGCACGGCCCCATCCAGACCGGGGAACTGTCTGCCGTACAGTTCGTTCACGGCTCTCCCGTAGACGAAGATGAATATGTGGTCACCTTGCGCGATGCCATTGAGCCCCTGATGACTGCCGTGACGCCGCTGACGTTTTTCGGACACACCCATCTGCAGGGAAGTTTTTGTACGAATGTAGTGGCCAGCGATTACTATCGCCCGCAATACAACACCGTGGGACAAAGCGAGACTGCCGACTTCCCGCTCAAAGAAAACATGCGCTACATGGTGAACCCAGGCTCGGTCGGACAGCCCCGTGATGGAGATTGGCGGGCCGCCTTTGCCGTGTTTGACGCCGACGCCCGCATCGTCACCTTCTGTCGCGTGCCCTACAACCTGAAGCAGGCCCAGGAGCGCATCATGGCCGCCAACCTGCCGCAACGCCTGGCCACGCGCCTGGCCGCGGGAAGATAGCCAGTTACTGCCCCAGTTTTCGCCTTGATCTGGTCATTCACTGCGGATCCGCAAGGCGAGAGGTTCGCTATCGAACGGAAAGGGCACGAGTTCGCCCCTGCGGCCGATGTAAACTTTCGCCATGCCTTTACATTCATCTCGCAGTCTATTTCCGGCATCGCATGCCAAGGCACCCGAGCACTACCTGATCGCCCATAGCGACGGCGGCGCGCGCGGCAATCCCGGACCCGCCGGCTACGGCGTTGTGATTCAGGATGAAGCCGGAAGAAGAGTTGCCGCGCTCAGCCAGTACCTCGGCCACCAAACCAACAACTTCGCGGAATATCAAGGCCTGATTGCAGCCCTCGAGTATGTCATTGAGCACGGATACAAGGCGCTCAAGGTCGTAAGCGATTCCGAACTCCTAGTACGGCAAATCAAAGGCATCTACAAAGTGAAAAACTCGACGTTGCAGGAACTTCACGGCCGCGCCAAAGAGTTGATTGCGCAGTTGGCGTGGTTCTCCATCGACCACGCACTGCGAGAGCACAACCGCGAGGCGGATGAGTTAGCGAACCAGGCGATGGACAAGGGCATGGGCCGAAGCAGCAGCCCATCCCGTGTGGCGGCGGGCGACTCGCCCGCGACGACCGCTGCCGGCCCCCAGGAGTTTGAAGGAACAGTGGAGGGCGGCGCAATCAAGTTAGTGAACGCCCGGCTGCCGGAGGGAACCCGCGTGCAAGTGCGGGTAAAAAAATAAGTCAAGGGTCTCGAAATGGAGGACGGGCGTCCAGCAAACTTTACGCGCGGCCTTTTTTGGCCGCAGCCGTCGCACCCGCCTTTTCCCATGGACGCTTAGGCCGCTCCGCCGCAGGCTTGTCGCGGTCCTTGATGCGGTCGTAGTGATACGACTCGCTGACCGTGCCCAGTGATTCGTTGTACAGAACGGGCAATCCCAGCCCTTCCTTCAGCTCTTCGGTGAATTGCTGCAGAGCCTTCAGGTGATCTGCCGTAGCCGGGACTTCGGTCTTGGCAGTTTTCAGAAACTGCTGGTAGCCGCGGTTGACGAGCTTGGAAATCTCGCTGCCGATCAGATATCCCGGATAAGCGAAGATCTTCACGCCATCGTCGCCGTCTTTCTGGATGGCGGCGGAAACACCGTATTTCTTGAGGAACACGCGCCCCTGCATGCCAGGTGCTTCGATCAGATCAAAGCCGCGCTCGCGCAACCAGCTCAGCGCTTCCTCGTAACTTCGTTGCTCTACTTTAGTGGGCATTCGTTTTGGGTATCCAATCCCTCACTCTTGACTTCTACCTTTTCCATTCCATGAGATGCCGATTCTCCGAAAAGAGTGCATTTCCATCTTTTGGCTGGATCAAAGTAGCCTCTTTTATAATCCAATCAACCGTTACGACACCGTTAATTCGAGTTCGCGATACGTTACGATAGTCACGACCCTTAGTCGAAGTCCATGCAGCCCGTCTCAACCAAATCAACGGAAGCGCCTGATTCGCCGGCCACAGCGTCCGCGGAAGCTGCGGCCAAGCCCGCCGCGAGTCATGCGTTCGGCCGGCGAAGCCTCGAACTCATCGGCAATACTCCGCTGTTGCGTTTGGAGCGTCTCACTCGCGATTTGCCCGGAATCGAATTGCTGGGGAAAGCCGAATGGTATAACCCCGGTGGGTCGGTGAAAGACCGCGCCGCATCGAGCATCGTCGCCCAGGCTCGCGCCAGCGGAAAATTCGGCCCCGGCAAAATCCTGCTCGATTCCACCAGCGGAAACACTGGCATCGCTTACGCCATGATCGCGGCCGCGCAAGGCTTCGCGGTAACTCTGTGCATGCCGGGAAATGTTTCAGTCGAGCGCAAACGCATCCTGCATGCCTACGGCGCCAACATTATCTACACCGACCCGGCTGACGGTTCCGACGGCGCGATTCGTGTCGCCCGTGAACTCTTCGCCAAGGATCCCGGCAAATATTTTTACGCCGATCAGTATTCTAACGACGCCAACTGGCAGGCCCACTACCATGGCACAGCCAACGAAATCTGGCAACAGACAGAAGGACGTGTGACCCACTTCGCCTCCATGATGGGCACCAGCGGCACTTTTGTCGGCACCACGCGGCGCCTGAAGGAATTGAATCCGGCGATCCGCTGCATCTCGCTCCAGCCTGATTCGCCGTTCCACGGAATTGAAGGCGCCAAGCACATGGCCAGCGCCATCGTTCCCAAAATTTACGACACCCAGCTGGCCGACGAGGACGTCGGCATCTCAACCGAAGAATCGTATCGCATGGCCATTCGACTGGCTCGCGAAGAGGGATTGCTGGTCGGAATCTCGGCCGCCGCCGCAGTTGTTGGCTGTCTGCAAGTTGCAAGAAAGCTCGGCAAGCCTGAGCGCGCCGTGTTCGTGACCATTCTGTGCGATTCCGGCGACAAATACCTGAGTGAGCGGTTCTGGGAAGAGGGCTGACATCACAACCGAGAACTGGTTTTCTGTTACCGCGGTTTAAGGCTCGAGAAAGAAACTCGGGCCTCCTGCCGCATCATCGCGCCCATTGAGCTCTCCATGCTGATTGTCCCTCTCAAAGAATACAAAGCTCTCAGACAGCACGGTGAGGAAACGTATCCTCACGAGTGCTGTGGCGTGCTTCTCGGACAAATGGACGAGGAGGGGGTGCGAACGGTGACTTCAGTCGCCCGGGCAGGCAACACGCGCACCGATTCCGCCCACAACCGCTACCACATCGATCCCAAGGAGCTGATTCGCATCCAGCGGGAAGGACGCGCGCGGGGCGAGGACATCATCGGTTTCTATCATTCGCACCCCGACCATCCCGCACAGTGGTCGCAGACCGACCTGGCCGAGGCCCACTGGTTTAGCTGCTCTTACGTGATCACCAGCGTGGAGAAGGGCAAGGCCATGCTGACCAACGCCTTCGAGCTGACAGGAAGTGATGAGAACGACAAGAAGCTGGAGGATGAAAAGATCGAAGTGATGTGATTTGTCTCTGTAGGGCAGCCACTGGCTGAATCTCCTACCCCTCCTGTGGCATCATGTATAGCCTATGCCCAAGATCCAAATCCCCACCCCCCTGCGCCAGTACGCTGGCAAGCAGCCTGCCGTTGAGGTCAAGGCGGGCACCGTCGGCGGGGCCCTTTCCGACCTGGTCGCCCAGCATCCTGACCTGCGCCGTCATCTTTATACCGACGACGGTAAGCTGCGCGCTTTCGTCAACGTCTACCTTAACGACGAGGACGTTCGCTATCTGCAGAAGGAAGCCACGGCGGTAAAGGACGGTGATAGTATTTCGATTGTGCCTTCCATTGCGGGAGGCCGATAAGATTGCCGATTGTTGATTTTTGATTGTGGAATGAAAAACAACCCCAATCCGCGATTTCCAGGTTGTTGTTGCCCCTCCCGTCGGTAGTCTGTTTCGATCCATCAGCAATCTGAAATCCTAAATGAGGTTCACATGGCCACCACACTTGAAGTCAAACCCGAAGCCGTTAGCCTTAGCAATGACGAGATTCTGCGCTACTCGCGCCACCTGATCATGCCCGAGGTTGGCATGGAAGGCCAGCTCAAGCTGAAGGCGGCCCGGGTGCTCTGCATCGGCGCCGGTGGTCTGGGTTCGCCCCTAGCGTTGTACCTGGGAGCCGCGGGCGTGGGCACGCTGGGTATTGTGGACTTCGACGTCGTGGACTACACCAACCTGCAAAGGCAGATCATTCACTCTACCGCCGACGTCGGACGCAAGAAGCTGGATTCGGCAGCCGAAAAGCTGAAAGCTATCAACCCGTTCCTGAACATTCGAAAATTTGATACCCGGCTCTCCAGCGAGAACGCGCTCGAACTTTTTCGCGAGTTCGACATCATCGCCGACGGCACAGACAACTTTCCCACCCGCTATCTGGTGAATGACGCTTGCGTGCTTACCGGCAGACCTAACGTCTATGGTTCGATCTTCCGCTTCGAAGGACAAGCCAGCATCTTCGCGACCCAAGAAGGTCCGTGCTACCGCTGCCTCTATCCCGAGCCGCCACCGCCCGGACTGGTGCCTTCCTGCGCCGAGGGCGGAGTCCTGGGCATTCTGCCCGGGTTGGTGGGCGTGATGCAAGCTACTGAAGTCATCAAGCTGATTCTGGGCAAGGGTGCGCCGCTGATTGGCCGGCTGCTGCTGATCGACGCACTGGACATGAAGTTCCGCGAACTCAAGCTGCGCAAGAATCCTGACTGCCCGGCTTGCGGAACTCATCCGACCATAACCAAGTTAATCGACTACAACGAGTTTTGCGGAATTCGCGGTGAGGAGAAGCCAGTGGAAACCTTAACGGCAGACATTCAAGTAGAGGAACTAAAGAAACGGCTGGACGCGGGAGAAAACCTGTTCGTGCTCGATGTGCGCGAGCCCCACGAATATCAGATCTGCAATATTGGCGGACACCTGATTCCGCTGGGCGACCTGCCCAAACGCGTCAACGAGCTGGATTCCAGCCAGGAGATCGTGGCGCATTGCCGCTCCGGCGCGCGCAGTGCCAAGGCGGTGGACTTCCTTCGCCAGGCAGGTTTCAGAAAAGTTCACAACCTTGCCGGCGGAATATTGGCGTGGGCCGACCGCGTGGATCCCAAGATGCCGAAGTATTAGAGGTCAGTCGTCAGTCTTTGGTGGTCAGGAGGGAGCGCCATAAGCGCTCCCTTTTTTAATGGTGCATTAACTAGGCACAAGATAACTCTTAGGATTCCCGGGAACTCTAAACTCTTGTACTCTTTCGCTCTCCCTTCATAATGACCGGGTTCTCCTTCCCCCGAGGGAGCGTTCATGTGCGGATTTTTCTGAAACAGATGAAGGTTGTGGCATGGCTGCGCCTAGTCGCGATTTCCTGCTGCGTGTTTGCGGCAGAGAATCCCGCCGCCGCTCCGAACTCGGATTCCACCTACCAGCAGCTTCGCAACCTCTCTCTGAGCGGCGAAGCAGTATCGGTTACCGATCTGACGCTCAGGCGGGACGCCGCCACTTTTCACCTGCATTCCGGGACTATATGCTTCGTCCCCCCAGTACAGGGAAAAGTGACAGGAGCGGTCTTCGTGGGAGAAGGTCTGGTGATCCTCGACCCGCCACTGGCGGTCGAGCGTTCGAGCCTAAAGTTGCTGACCCGAGAGGATGAATTCGCGGAGCATTTCAGCAAACTCGTGCTGCGTTTCACCGACGGCAGCTACGACGAGATCAAGAAGTCTGGAACCGCAGCCTCCGGAGGCTGCAATGCGGAACCGCTTCGGGACACCCAGAACGCCATGCGCCACGATCGCATGCTCAAGTACAACCTCGACGCGCGAATTCTCGAGGACGTACTGAGCCCGGAAGCGGGCGGTCTGTTTGTGGCATTTATCCACGGCAAGAAATATAACGACAAGGAAATTTTCGTCATCGATCCGCATGGAGCGCCGCCGCTGCTCGTGCCGGTTGCTCCGGAAGAAGTGGAGCTTGTCACCTATGACGAAGACCGTCTTGGCGTGTGGGCGTCGTTTCATCTCTCTACCGAATACAAGAGCGGGGCCGCCACCGGCTCGCAGAAAAATAGCGTGATCCATATCGCGCACCAGCAGCTTGATACCACGATTGAGAAAAGTGCCAATCTCTCGGCGAAGGCTACGACCGAGTTCGTGGCGCTGTCCAGCGGAGTGCGGGTCGTGCCGTTCAATCTGCATCGCACACTGCGGGTGCAAGAGGTAACCGGCGAGGACGGCCAGCCCTTGCCCTTTATCCAAGAGGACAAGAACGACGACGCGGATTTTTACGTAATCCTTCCCAAAGCCTTATCACGGGACGAGAAGTACAGCATCACCACCCGCTACGGAGGCAAGCAAGCCGTCAGCAACGAAGGCAGCGGCAACTACTATCCCATCGCGCGGGATGATTGGTATCCCAGCTGTGCTGGCGGATCGCTGGGAGATTACACCAGCTATGACTTGACCTTTCGAATTCCAAAAGGGATGAAGATGGCCGCCACAGGCAGTCTGGTGAGTGAAAACACTGACGGGAATCAGTCTGTCACCATCTGGAAGAGCGACGCGCCTCAGCCGGTGGCCGGTTTCCAGTTTGGCAACATGAAAATGGAAGAGGTCAAATTGGCGAAACCGGAGTTCATGGTCTCCGCCTACGCCAACGACACGCCGCCTGACTGGGCACACGCTCTGCAAGGCGGGACCATGGGCAACCTCAGCGCCATCGTCATGATGAAACAGCCGCTGCGGGAAGCTCAGTTTGCCATCGGACTTTACAGCAACTTTTTTGGGCCCTTGCCGTTCAAGCGGTTGGCCATGACGCAGCAGACCGCATGCACCTACGGGCAGTCCTGGCCGGAACTGGTTTGGCTGCCGATTTGCTCCTTCTACGACGTAACCGTGCGTCACCAACTCGGGCTGGATTTGGGCGACCGCGGTTACTGGAAGGTCGTGGCTCCCCACGAAGTGGCCCACCAGTGGTGGGGGCAAACCGTAGGGTTCAATTCTTATCGAGACCAGTGGATGAGCGAGGGCTTCGCCGATTTCTCGGCTTCCCTGTTTCTGCAAAGTGCATATTCGCAAAAAGGGCCGAAGGAATTCATTACTTTCTGGGATGACGAGCGGAAGTCGATCCTGGAGAAAAATGCGCAAGGCTACCGCGCCATTGATGCCGGCCCGCTCACCCTGGGCTACCGGCTTAACAACAGCAGAACCGGTGTGAGCATTACCCGCGACCTTATCTATCCCAAGGGGGCGTACGTCCTCCACATGATCCGCATGATGATGTGGGACCGCCGCACTGGCGACGATCACTTCAAAGCCACCATGCAGGACTTCGTGAAAACCTTTGCCGGCCGCGCCGCCACGACCGAAGACTTCAAGGCCATGGTGGAAAAACACATGACGCAGGAAATGGATCTGGAGGGCAATCTAAAGATGGACTGGTTCTTCGATCAGTACGTTTACGGGACGGCGCTACCGACATACAAGCTGGACTATTCATTCGAGAACGGCGCCGATGGCCTTCCGTCGTTCAATTTCAAGGTCACACAGTCCAACGTGGATAAAAACTTCCACATGTTAGTGCCCATCTACCTGGAACTCGCGGATGGCCGTATCGTGAGCCTGGGCCGGGCGCGTCTCTCAGGCAATAGTTCAATCGAACGAAAGCTGCCTCTGAACGGGATGAAAGACCGGCCGCGACGTGCCCTGCTGAATTACTACGACGACGTGCTGGCGTCACCTTGATGAAGCCTGGCGCGAAAAATGGGAGCCCCTAACAGCTCCCACTTCGCGCATCAACGACCAACTTACTTGTTGGTTCCGCTCGATTCTGCTTTGGCAGATTCGGCGTTCACCGCCAGCGCGTACTTCTTTCCCGAGAACCGGATTTCACTCAGCGACTTGTGCCCGTCACTGTTGGTGTTGGTGACCACCGAGTCCCGATTAGGAGACTGATCGAGCGCAAGCATTCGCGCCGGCACGGTGGCGACAACATTCTTGCCTTTCATGATGTTCACTTCGACGTTCGGCCCCGCGCCGTCCCACTTCACGGTGTATTCGCCGGCGGCCAGCGGTTTTCCGTTAACGGTGACGGGATCGTCTACCTGCAGGGAACCCTTGTTCGCAGCAAACCCGCTTGTAGCCAGCAGCAAAGCCAAACCCAGAAGCAGGCCCTTGGAGATTTTCGATACGCTCATTGCACTCCTTTTTCTTTCCCGAAAACGTCGGGAACCGGTTCGGGGCGGCCTGAAATGGCCTGGGGCAGGAAAAACTTGCGTTTTGCCGTCCAAGGCCTAAAATGCTGCCTCGGGGTTAAGCGAA
>Ga0134128_10009837_pt1 | contig 11468 bp, 7 predicted proteins | sample KB31754_FD_96462 | JGI IMG/M metagenome (GOLD analysis project Ga0134128, IMG submission 96462) | Terrestrial soil microbial communities with excess Nitrogen fertilizer from Kellogg Biological Station, Michigan, USA - KB3-175-4 | ecosystem: Environmental > Terrestrial > Soil > Unclassified ...
AATATCGCGAAGCAAATCGGCTGCTCCTGGGGCGGCGGCAGCCCGGATCCCACCTCCGAGCAAATCTTCCTGCAATTCGCCGCGGAAGGCATTTCGTTCTTCAACGCCACCGGCGATTCCGATGCCTTCACCGGCGCGATCCCGTTCCCCTCCGACAGCACCAACATCACGCAAGTCGGCGGCACCACACTGACCACCACCGGCGCGGGCGGTTCCTACGTCTCCGAGACCGCGTGGAACTGGGGATTGACCCAGGGTAGCTACGTCGGCAGCAGCGGCGGCGTCAGCACCACTTACAAAATTCCGCCCTGGCAACAAGGCATCAATATGAGCGCCAATCTCGGTTCGACCACCATGCGGAACACTCCCGACGTCGCGCTGACCGGCGACAATGTTTACGTGATTTACGGCAACGGCACCACGGGCACCTTTGGCGGCACCAGTTGCGCCGCGCCGCTTTGGGCGGCATTTACCGCGCTCATCAATCAGCAGGCATCCGCCGGAAGCAACCCGCCCGTGGGCTTCCTGAACCCCGCGCTCTATGCAATTGGGAAATCGAATCCGAACTATGCGACGATTTTCCACGACATCACTTCGGGAAACAATTTCAGCGCGAGCAGCCCGGGTAAATTTCCCGCCGTGGCCGGCTACGATCTCTGCACCGGGTGGGGCACGCCCAACGGCACGAACCTCATCAACGCGCTCATCACGCCGGTTTATTTCCCGGTCCTCGCGAGCGCCGGAACCTCGCTGGTGGCCGAAGGCTGTTTGCCCGCCAATGGCGTCATCGATTCCGGCGAAACCGTAACCGTCAATTTTTCACTGAAAAATGTCGGCACGGCGGACACGACGAATCTCGTGGTCACAATGCTGGCAACGAACGGCGCGGCGTTGCCCAGCGGCCCGCAATCGTATGGCGCGCTGGCGGCGGGCGCGCCGGCCGTCACCCGCTCGTTTACTTTCACCGCAATCGGTTCCTGCGGCGGCACGGCCAATGTCACACTGCAATTGCAGGACGGCGTGGCGAACCTCGGCGTCATCAATTTCAGTTTTCCGCTCGGCAAACTCGGCCCGAATTTCCTGGAAAATTTCGACAGTTCCTCCGCGTTGCCGACGGGATGGGCCACCACCGGCACGCCCTGGGTCGTCGCTAGTTCGGTGGCGGATAGCGCGCCGAATTCCGCCTTCGCCGCTGGCCAGACCACGGCGCAATTGAACACGTTGGTGACTCCGCTGATTGCGCTGCCGCCCGGCCCGCAGTCGCAACTCAGTTTCCGCAACAATTACGATTTGGAATTCAGCGGCAGCACCGCCTACGACGCCGGCGTGCTGGAAATAAAGATCGGAGCCGGCTCGTTCCAGGACATTCTCTCGGCCGGCGGAAGTTTTGTGACGGGCGGCTACAACAAAACGGTCAGCAAACAGTTCAGCAATCCCTTGCGCAGCCGCCAGGCGTGGGGCGGCAACTCTGGTGGCTTTATTAACACCATCGTGAACCTTCCAGCCTCCGCTTCCGGCCAGACCGTGCAGTTCCGCTGGTCCATCGGTAGTGATAACAGTGTGGCCAGCACTGGCTGGTACATCGATTCCGTCGCCATCAGCAACATCGTTTGCTGCTCCGGCAACGCCGCCGATTTGGCGCTGAATGAGTCCACCTCGTCCGCACTCATGAATCTCTCCAGTAATGTGACCTTTAGCCTGACTGTCACGAACCTCGGCCCGAACCAGGCAAGTTCCGTGGTCGTCACGGACTCGCTTCCGGCGGGATTCACCTTCACCACCGCAACGGTCAGCCAGGGCAGTTGGTCAAATGTCGGCAACCTGTTCAGCGCCTCGCTTGGCGCGATCGCGAATCAAGGCTCGGCGACCATCACCATCCAGGCGGCCGCCACCGCCGCCGGCTCGTGGACCAACAGTGCGAGCGTTTCTTCCGCCACTCCCGAAATTGATTCTTCCAACAATTCTGCGTTCACGACCGCCGCAATCAATTCTCTACCGTCTATTTCAGCAATGACCAATATCACTACGGCTCAGGACACACCCGCGGGGCCGATTGGTTTCGTCATTGGTGACGCCGAGACTCCGGCGTCAGGTCTCGTGTTGTCGGCTGCCAGTTCGAATACAAATTTGATCGACGCGGCGCATATCATTTTCGGCGGCAGCGGCGCCAATCCGACCGTGACGCTCACACCGCTCACAAACCAATACGGCGTTGCGACCATCACCTTGGACGTGAGCGACGGAATGGCCGACAGCACGGCTGCTTTTACATTCACCGTCCTGCCAGTCAATCATCCGGCTGTGCTCGCGGTGATTCCGGACTACGTCATTTTCGAAAAGGATGTTTTGCAATTTACCACCAAAGCCGACGATCAGGACGTGCCGGCGCAGACCTTGACCTACACTTTGAGCAACGCCCCGGCGGGGGCGTCCGTCGACTCGGCAACCGGCGTCTTCAACTGGACGCCCACGGAAGCGCAGGGACCGTCCACCAACGTCATCACCATGATCGTCACAGACAATGGTTCGCCGCCATTGAGCACGGTTCGTAATTTCACCGTCGCTGTTCTGGAGAGCAACGAGCCGCCCGTGCTTGCGCCCATTGCGGATTACTCAATCCACGCCGGCATGACTCTCACGCTCACGAATTCGGCGACCGACCCGGACATCCCGACGAACACTCTGACCTTCGAGGTGTATCCCGGCCCCGCGGGCGCGAGCGTCGATCCCACGAACGGCATTTTCACCTGGACGCCCGATAATTCATTTGCCGGCACGACCAACTCCGTGACCATCGTCGTCACGGACGACAATCCGCTCGCGGTCAATGAGCAGCAGCTCAGCGACGCCAAAACGTTCCAGGTTTACGTCGCGCCGCCGCTCACCGTGTCAGGCGCGATTCTTTCCAACGACACGTTGACCATCACTTGGAATTCCATTTCCGGCACAACCTATCGCGTCCAATACGACAGCCAGCTTGGTGACACCAATTGGATCGATTTGCCTCCCGACGTCCTCGCGACCGACGTCACCTCCAGCCAGACCGACACGAATCTGACCGATCCGCAAAGATTTTACCGCGTGCTCGTGGTGCCGTGAAATATCCAAATGGAAATTTCGAAATGCTCTCGCTGAACCGGCGAGTTCCCAGCGCTGGATTGAGTGGCAAACTTATTGTACATTCGAAAGCGCGACAAAATTTCCCCTCTCCCCGTGGGAGAGGACCAGGGTGAGGGCCAGCGTAAACACACGTCGACCTGTCGCATAAATCTCCCAGCAACGCGCAAAATTGACTTTTAATCCCCACCCGGCATACTGGCGACACATGAGTTCAGGCCTTTTGCAAATTGTCGGCGAGTGGAACTTCTAGGTCGCCGATTCTTTTTGCTTTAACCCATTTTGTTTTGAAAAATCCAATCCATTTTTGTGCCTCGTTGTTGATTTTCGCGTTCGGATTCTCCGCCACGGCGGCTCCGCACAAATTGCGCGTCGAAGATCCAGTCCTCGTGCGCCAACTGGTGGCCCAGGGCGCAAAAGTCATCGGCGATTACGGCACGTTCAGTGTGCTCAACGCCGACGATTCGTTGCTGGCTGGCATCAGCAATCGCGTCGAAGTCGCGGATCAATGGAACCTGATTCGCCTGAATGCCCGGCCGATAAACACCAGCGCTCCCGCAGCCAGGGCATTACGCAAGACCGCCGGCGCGTTCGCTGGCAAACGATTACACCTCGTGCAATTCGCCGGCCCGGTCAAGGAACGTTGGCTCGCCGAATTGAAGCAAAGCGGCGTGCAGGTCGTGAGCTACATTCCCGAAAATACGTATCTCGTCTACGGTGACTCCGCCGCGCTCGCTCGTTTGCAAAGCTGGGCGGGCGTGTCCGAATTCACCCAATGGGAAGGCGATTACACCGGAGATCTCAAAGTCCATCCCGAAGCGCGCGCGCTCGTTTCCCGCAAAACGGACGGAACCTTCGAGCCCGCCGCCTTTGCCATTCAATTGATCGCGGACACCAACGCGAACGCCTCCACCCTGGCCTTGATTGATCGCCTCAAAACTGCGCCGGTCCAGGTGGATTACCAAATGGACCCCTATCGCAATCTCGTCGTGTCGCTGCCGTCTGATCAACTCGACACCATCGCCGCGCAACCGGACGTCATTTCCATCCAACCGTACGTGCAACCCAAATTGCGCGATGAACGCCAGGATCAAATCGTCGCGGGCAATCTTACCGGCACCGCGCCCAGCGGTCCCGGTTATTTGTCGTGGCTGGCGAGCAAGGGCTTCACACAGGAGCAATTCGACGCCTCCGGTTTCGTCGTCGACGTCGCCGACAGCGGAATCGACAACGGCACCACCACCCCCGGCCATTTCGGATTATATCGCAGCGGCGACCTCGCCCAACCGAGCCGCGTCGCGTATACCGGCATTGAAGGCACGCCGCATCCGGGAGCGACGCTCGCGGGTTGCGACGGCCACGGCACGCTCAATTCTCACATCATTGCGAACTACGACAATTACACCGGGTTCCAGCACCGGGACTCCGAAGGCTACAGTTATGGCGTCGGCGTTTGCCCCTTCGTGAAAGTTGGCTCCTCGGTCATTTTTGATAATAGCGATCCCACCAACGGCGATTATACCAATCCTGATTTTAAGACCATGGCCTCCCATGCCTATGACAATGGCGCGCGCGTCAGCAACAATAGCTGGGGCTCCGATGTCAACGGTGATTACGATTTCGATTCGCAGACGTACGACAAACTGGTGCGCGACGCGCAAGCGGACGTGGACGGCAACCAGCAAATGATTTTCGCATTCGCCGCCGGCAACGCCGGGCCCTGCACCCCGAAGCGATTTCAAGGCATCGATTCGCCCGGCTCCGCCAAAAACGTCATCACCGTGGGCGCCTCCGAAAATGTGCGCTCGCTTTCCAAACTCAACGGCGGCAACACCACGAATGGATTTGACGCCTGCGGCGAGGGCGATGCCGACGCCAACAGCGCCGACGACATCACCTGCTCGTCGAGCCGCGGGCCGTGCGCGGATGGACGTATGAAGCCGGACCTCGTCGCGCCGGGCGTTCATATCACTGGCGGCGTCCCGCAAACCGGCTCGCCATCGCCTTTCGACACGGGTTCCGCGCTCGACTGTTTCAATGCCCTCGGCGTCTGCGCGCTGCCCGGCAGCGGCGAACCCGGCAGCACCAATAATTTCTTCCCGCTCAACCAGCAATTCTACACGGTGTCCTCCGGCACCAGCCATTCGACACCCGTGGTCGCCGGCGCCTGCGCGCTCGTGCGGCAATATTTTATCAACCAAAGCCTCGCCGCTCCCAGCCCGGCCATGACCAAAGCGTTCCTCATCAACTCCGCGCGCTACCTCACCGGCGCCGGCGCCAATGACAATCTGTGGTCCCACAGCCAGGGTATGGGAGAAGTCAATCTCGGCGTCGCGTTCGACGGCGTGCCGCGCTTCCTGCGCGATCAGGAGCCCGGCGATAAATTCACCGAAACCGGCCAGCGCTTGGCGTTTGCGGGCCAGGTTGTGGACGGCACGAAACCGGTCCGCGTCACCATCGCGTGGACCGACGCTCCCGGCAACACCACCGGCAACGCCTACAACAACGATTTGGATCTCGTCGTCAACATCGCCGGCAAGAGCTACAAAGGGAATGTTTTTAAGGGCCAATTTTCCACGACCGGCGGCTCTGCCGATCCGCGGAACAATGTCGAAAGTGTTTTTCTCCCCGCGGGCGTCACCGGCGATTTTACCGTCCTCATCACCGCCGCAAACATCAATTCTGACGGCGTCCCCAACGAAGCGCCCGCCCTCGACCAGGATTTCGCGCTCGTGATTTACAACGGCACCGCGACCAACGAACCCGTCTATTCTCCCATCGCCGCGTCCTTCAGTGGATTATTTTCCGAATCGACCGGCGTCGAACTCGGCCGCTCCGGCGCCATCAGCCTGAACACGACCACCGCAAGCGGCTACAGCGGCAAGTTGCGAATCGGTAGCAAGAGTTATCCCTTCAGCGGCGCCTTTGATCTGACGGGCGCCGCCACCAACGCCGTCAACCGCAAGGGCGCGACCTCTCTCGGCCTGGCTCTACAAGTCAATTTGGCAGATCCCACGCTCATTACCGGCACGGTAACCGATCCGGGGAACTGGACCGCGGATTTGCAGGCGAACCGCGCGGTATTGAAAGGCAGCACCAATTCATTCGCCGGCAATTACACGCTGGTCATTCCAGGCCCCGGCGGCAGTGCGCCCGGCGGCGACAGCTACGCCACTGTTTCCGTGGCGTCGAATGGAAAATTAAAACTGACCGGCTCACTTGCCGATGCCACGAAATTCACGCAAAGCACCCTCGCTTCCGCGAACGGCCAATGGCCGCTCTACGTTTCGCTCTACGGCGGCCAGGGACAATTGTTCGGCTGGCTCACATTTGCGAATGGAGCCGTGGATGGCAACGTGAATTGGATCAAGAATCCCACCAAAGCAAAATTCTACCCGGCGGGTTTCGCTTTCGATACGTACGCAGTCGGCTCCCAATTCCATGCCGCCAATCCGCTGCTTGATTTCAGTTCCCGCATGTTGATTCTCAGCGGCGCCAATCTGCCGGACCCGCTCACCAATCTTGTCACCCTCAGCGGAACCACCGTCACCGGTCCCAACGTGAGCCTCAACCTCAACGCCGCCAAAGGCACATTCAAAGGCAGCTTCGTAAATCCGCCGGCCAAGGGAAAGATTCCGCTCAACGGCGTGCTCCTGCAAAACCAGGATTCCGCCTCCGGCTATTTCCTGGGCGCCGGCCAAAGCGGAACAGTATTCTTAGGCCCTGCAAACTAGGGAGAGCGGATAACTTCAAACAAAGAGAAAAATCTTTGTGCTCTTCTTTGCGGTTGAATAAAAATCACTCCCGCAGCTTGGAATCAATGATGATCGTCACCGGCCCGTCATTGACGAGGCTCACCTGCATGTCCGCGCCGAATTCACCGGTCTGCAGCGGCCTGCCAAAATCCTGCACCAGCCGCGCCGCGAATTTTTCGAACAGTGGAATTGCAATCTCCGGTTTCGCGGAGCGGATGTAAGAAGGCCGATTGCCCTTGCGCGTGCTCGCCAACAACGTGAACTGGCTGACCAGCAAAATGCCGCCGTTGCTCTCCTGCACCGACCGGTTCATCACTCCATTCTCATCATTGAAGACCCGCAGCCGAACAATTTTCCCGCTCAGCCACTCGATGTCCTCCGCCGTGTCCGCTTCCTCCATAGCCACCAGCACCAATAGGCCAGCGGCGATCGCGCCCTTGACGCTTCCGCCCACAGTCACCTTTGCTTCCGTGACCCGCTGAATAACGGCACGCATGTTTAGAGAGAGTTTAAGAGCGCTGACAAAATGCCTATCGTGGTAGGGCGCGCCGCTCCGCGCGCGCGCCGTTCGATTTGAAACAAGCGGCGCGCGCGGAGCGACGCGCCCTACCTGCCGCTGGTGGTAAGTTCATTTTGTTGCACGCACTAAATCATTTTGGGGTGGCTGCCCCACTGCCCAAAACAATCTCGCCTGTTATCTTGGGCCCTATGAATACAAATGACGTGACAGAGAGACTTCAGGATTTCCAACAAAAAGCAACCGACTCCGCACGCAACGCCTGCCGCGTGACCGACGAATACGTCCATGACAATGTCTGGACAAGCGTGGCCATCGCCGCGGTGGTTGGCTGTGTCTTTGGATTTTTCCTTGGCCGCGGCCGCGACTGAGCGCGCGGCGTTAATGCGACTTGCTGGAAGGCAGGCAGCCGATTTTGGCGAAGGCAATGATGTAAAGCAGGAGCGCCACCCCCAACACCCAAAGGTGGCCCGTCACGGCCTCGTAAATTCCGGTGCCCAAAATCGCGCCAATCACCAAATACGCCACAATCGCGGAAATAAATTTCATGCCGGCATCATACATTTTTGCGCCGGCATCTTCAAGTTTTTCCAAACCACCTGGGAGCGCCGGTGGGGCGGGGAACAAACATCAAGCCTGCTTTGTAGAAAATATCGAAGTTGAGAGGCGCTCGAAAAACCCGGAGACTTTCCGTCTCCCTCTCGTCGCCAAACGAGGAGAGGGCCGGGGTGAGGAGCCTCAGGGTACAAGGAAGAAGCATGCTCTCTACAAAGCACATCAAACCAAATGCCGCGCCTGCCGTTTTGGCAATGCTGTTTTAGCCCGCCCGTCTGAGTTCGTGGTGTCGTCGCCAAGATAATCCTTCATGAACCCCGGTTTGTCGTGCCGGCCGCCGCGTTTGTAATCGCTCCATAACGCCTCGGCGACTTTGCGCGGTTCATGGTGAAGTTCGTTGGTCAGATATTCGAACATCAGCTCCATCAACCGCAACAGCGCGATACTGTCCGTGCGCCGCGTCTTCGCGTGCAACCACTCGCTCCAGCGCATGAAAGCCGCAAACGGCGATGCGTCCTCCCAAATCAACGGCGTGGTCGCCACGAAATTGCCGCTGTTGCCCACCATGTCCCAATACCGCGCAAACCGCCGCAGCTTTTGCATCGTAGCAAAATCAATCAGCTTGTTTTGCAGGATTTCGTACGGCGGATGCGGATTGTAAATCATCTGCCACTCAATATCGTGGCGCACAATTGGCGTGCCGCGCAGCCGTTTAAGGATGCCCACTTGGATTTCCTGCGGTCCCAGCGCCACCAACCGGTCAAACCCCGCCGCGAAACTTTGCACCGATTCGCCCGGCAGCCCAACGATCAAATCCGCATGGATATGCACTCCCGTGCCGGTCCGCAAAAATCGAAAATTCTCCTCCAACCGCTCGTAATTCTGCCGCCGCTTGATAAGCCCGCCGACTTCTGCGTTGAACGTCTGCACGCCCACTTCGAATTGCAGCGCGCCCGGTGGAAACGCCGCAATGGCTTCGCGCAACGTCTCCGGCAAGCGGTCGGGAATCATTTCAAAATGGAAAAAATGTCCCGGCCGATGCCGCGCGAGAAAAAATTCCAGGATCGCTTTGCTCACATTCACGTTCAGGTTGAACGTGCGATCCACGAACTTGAATTGCTTCACCCCGCGATCCAGCAACCGCTGCAAATGAGCGAGAAAAGCGGGCAGGGGAACCTGCCGCACCGGCACGTCGAGCGACGACAAACAAAACTCACACGTGAACGGACACCCGCGCGACGCCTCCACGTAAATAATGCGATGCGCGATATCGTCCTCCGTGTAAAGGTCATACGGGAGCGCCAGCTTCGCGAAATCCGGCAAATCCGCCGCGATGATTTTTGGCAGCGCGAGTCCGGCTTCACCCGGGTTCAGAATCTGCGCGCACACCTCCGCAAATTTCAAATCTGCCTCGCCAGTAATCACATAATCTGCCAACTCAACAATCTTCTGGCCGCTGGTTTCATGACTCACCTCCGGCCCACCGAGAATGATAATGATGTCGGGCCACACGCGTTTAATGGCCGAAATCACTTCCGTCGTCTGCGCCACGTTCCAGATGTAAACGCCAAAACCAATAATCCGCGGATTGCGCGCGAGCACTTGCTCCGCGATGTCCAACGGACGCTGATTGATATCGAACTCCGCAATCCCCGCACGCGTTTTCAGTTCCCCCAGGTTTGCCAGGAGATAGCGCAGCCCAAACGCGGCATGAATATATTTCGCGTTGAGCGTGGTCAGCAGGATATCCGGCATCGCCCCACACTATCACGTTTGCGGTCTTTGGTGCAATGCACTCGATTGCAAGAAAGAGCCGGCATTGAAAGTGGCGCGGACTTTAGGCCGCTTCGGCACGATATTGTCGAGCGCATCGAGAATCTCGGCGAATTATCGCCATTTGCACGCCGCACCCAATGTGCGACGTTGCCTTAGGAGCAATAACATTATGAATCAACGCGAAAATATCGCCGGCACCAGCGTATTGGAAACGCAAGACATCGGCATTTCCGGAATGACCTGCGACAAATGCGTGCAGCGCGTCGAAAAAGCCCTGCGCGGCGTGGATGGCGTGACCGAAGTGCATGTCGATCTTAAATCCGCCGTCGCCACCGTTACCTTCGACACTACCAAAACGCACATCCCCGCCATGCACGACGCCCTGCTGAAAAGCGGCTACCGCCCCTCGCCAATTTCAGCATCATAGCCTTGTTGTTCCCTCGGAAACGAGAGCGAGTCTCAACGTGAGCAAATCAAAAACTGGATAGAGTTCCCGGTAATCGAATGCCCCACCGCGCGACAAAGTTCCTCGCTCTCCCCAAGGGAGAGGGCCGGGGGGAAGAGCGCCTAAATTTGCAAAAGATTCCCGCACTGCACCCGGAAAGCTCACCACCCCTCTTTGCTCGCAATACACTCCAGATGCCGCCCATGCCACAACGGCGATTGGCACACATGCGAAGTCACCTGGAACGTCTTGAAATGCGTCTGGTGCATGACTTCCTCGAGTTCGTCCTTATGCATGCAAAAAGCCGGGTGCCGCGATTCCCGTTCATCCAGCACGTTCTGCAATTTCCGCGTCAGCATTGGATACACAAACGCCCGCGCCTGCCTCCGCGCCCGATACATCAGCGGTTGTCCCTCAAAATCGACCGTGTTGAAATACAATTTCCCGCCCGGCTTCAGCCATTCGTAAAAGCGATTGCAAATTTCCGGCGTCACCGGGCACCCGTTGCCGAACATCCCGAGCGAAAAAATAAAATGAAACGATTCCGTCGGAAAAGAACGCAGATAAGCATTCCCGCGCATTAATTGAATCTTCCGGATCGAAATCATCTCCTGCCGGACCGGATTGGTCCGCGCCGACTGCAGCATCTCCTCGGAAATATCGATTCCGGTCAGCTCGTCCACATTGGTCAGACAATGAAAATAACGGCCTGTGCCGCAGCCCACATCCAGCACCGCAATCGGTTCCGTGAAGGAAGCGCAAATGCGCTGCAATGTGGCGCAAATCCGATGGTGATTTGGCGTTGTGACTTCGATTTCATCGTCACTCCGGTATTGAGAAGAAACTTCCCGATAACCGGCCTTGATGGTTTCTTCCACAGCCTCGTAATTCATGGCGTTTCTGTACCATGTATCGTATTTCGCCCTCGGAAATAATGGGGATTCGGCCCCAGCTACAGTGGGCAATTACCGCAAGTCAGGAGCGGGAATGCTCCCGCTGATGCCGCCGCCGTTCCCACGGCGCGCGCTGGCGGCTGTGGCCTGATTTATCCGGAAGCGCCGCCACCACCACCACCAAAATGAGCGGCGCCATCACCATCGCCGCCACCAGCAACCCAAGCACCTGGAACACCAACAAGCGGACAAAAGGAATAAAAAATATCGTCAGCGGCATGAAAGCGATGAGCAACACGCCCTCACTCCACTGCTTCGCCCGCAACCACCAATAACATCCATACACCACCGCGCAATATCCCCCCATGAAAACGAAAATCGCGAGCGTAACCTCGTCTGAATGATGCTCA
>Ga0134128_10009839_pt1 | contig 11466 bp, 30 predicted proteins | sample KB31754_FD_96462 | JGI IMG/M metagenome (GOLD analysis project Ga0134128, IMG submission 96462) | Terrestrial soil microbial communities with excess Nitrogen fertilizer from Kellogg Biological Station, Michigan, USA - KB3-175-4 | ecosystem: Environmental > Terrestrial > Soil > Unclassified ...
GCCACCAAGGTGCGGTCCACCTATGAGGCCGTGCGGCTCATCCACGACCTGTCGATGAAGAAGGAGCTGGCTCCGCAGCTGGCAGCCATGCAGAAGCCCAAGCCTGCCCCTGAGCCGCCCGCTGTGGAGTTCGTGCCTGCTGAGGAGTTCGTGCCGCTGACCCTGCAGGGCATCCCTGTCTCCACCCTCACCGTCGTCAACGGCACGGGCCATGGTGGCGGCTCTATATTCAGCACCACCCTGCAGGACGGGTCTGTGGTGACTCAACAGCTCGATGGCTATGTCACCGTCACGCCCCCCGTCCCAGCTGAGCCTGAGGTGATTCCACTGCGGCTTGTTCACGACTAACCAAGAGAGAAGATCATGGGACTAGACATCAGTTTGTACACCGCCGCCGAGAACCAGGCATCCAAGGAGCACGAGCGTGCCTGGGATGAGTGGTGGAAGAACTACCACGACGAAGAGTCGGGGGACTTGCTGCCTCAATTCACCAAAGAGCAGGCCGAGGCAGCCAAGGCCAAGATTCCGCCCTACGCTGGGTCCACCACGGTGGCCAGCGAGAAGCACCCCAAGCATTTGTTCAACCGGCGCTATCTGCGTAGCTCCTACAACGGTGGCGGCTTCAACGCCGCCGTGCCAGACATGGTGGGCGAGGATCACGGGCTGTACTGGATATTCGAGCCGGTCATCGGGGATAACCCTGAGCCCTACGAGACTGAGTTCACCCCCGCATCCATCCCTGGCTTAGAGCAGTGCAAAGAGCGAGCACTGCAGGTGGCTCAGGAGATACGTGACTGCGACCCGCTGCGCACCATGAGTGTGTCCACGATGCTGGGCGGCAAGGAGCACATGTGGCACCAGCTGCCCACCGAGGAGCAGGTGCTGGAGTGGTATCGCGAGGAGCAGCAGCGCCACAAGAATTCGCTGGCCAAGTACGCCGAAGAAGGCAAGCCGGTGCCCTCGTGGATCACCGAGGACCATGCCTACAGCAATGCCAAGGGCGAGGTGCTGGGCTTGGACAAGGGCATGGAAATCCTGGCGGTGACTCTGGGAGCCAATCCGATGGCCAAGTTCAGCGCCATGTTCGACCCCAACACCGTGGGTGGGCAGATGGGCGTGCTGCCGTGCCCGGTCCTGGTCTACCGGATGAGCCAAGAGTCCAAGGACTCCTACATCCAGTCGGCGGAAATCACTGCCGAGTTTTGCGATGAGGCCATCGAGCTGATCAAGCAGGACGGCTCGTGCATGATGCACTGGAGCGGGTAGTGGGGTGGTTCAAGAAATCCCCACCCCCTGAGGTGCACACCCTGGTGCACAAGGGCAAGGTGCGCGAGATCAAGCTGTCCAGCCTCAGCTACGAGGAGCTGCTGGTGGTGGCCGAGGCCATGATCTATGACTGGGAAACGCTCAACTCGTTGCACAATGAGCGCGCGACTCAAGAGGGCTGGTGCCCCACCTACGAGGGCAACCAGAACGAGTACAACACCCGGTTCAAGGTGCTCCAGCTCAAGCCACGCGCCAAGAACCGCAACAGCGGCTGGCATGGTGATGAATACGCTCTGACCGGGCGTAGCTACTACGCCGACTCCAATATCCGTCGATCACGAAAGACCACGTTATGAGCACGAAAATCGACCGGCTGTTCGGCGGCAACGCCATCGAACTGCGAGTGCGCGGCACCCGGCATTCCCCAGCCCAGGCTGAGGCTATTCGCAAGACCATTGCCGAGGAGCCACCGCAGAAACTGCGCTACAACTGCGTGATCGCTGAGGCGATGAACGAGTCGCTCAATGGTGGACCGCACGGCAGCCATGCTGATGAGTACGGCGACTACGAGATCGGTGGGCGCATCTTCCGACTCAACCCCAAGGGCCGCTCTCAGTTCGGCATGACCGCCCACAGCGAGCCCTACCTGACCACCAGCCTGGTGGACACCGCGACCGGCACACGCTATAAGTTCACTTGGCGTGGTGAGGCAGTGCCCCGAGCGCTGCAGGCCACAGCGGTGGCCCACGACCTGGGTCAGGACACCAAGACCATCACCCACCTACTGTGCTTTGACGACGCTGAGAAGCATGTGGTGGGAGCCAAGCATGGTCCTCGGGCCAAGGATCGCCGTCGCAATCACGACACAGCCAAAAACGGCAAGCCCTACCCGCGTCGCCCGCGTCGGCATCACCGTCGCATCTGCAGTAAGGACCTCACCTGATGGAATGGGATGACCTGCTGGCTGAGCCCAGAAAGAAGGGTGCCAAGGAGCCGCCCATGAGTGCGGCCAAGCGCCAGCGTCTGGCTCTGCGTGAGCTGGACAAGGCCAAGAAGGTCTACACCTGGTCCAAGCGGGCGTTCATCACCTGCGCCGGGGTGGTCTTGGTCGCGCTGCTGACCCTGGTTTTCCTGTGGATGTGGGGCTATCAGGGCAAGTACGTCCATCACGACCGAGGCGATGTGGTCTTTGGCTTCACGCTGCTGACGTTGGTCATCGGCGGTGGCGCGCTCTGCCTGGGTGGCTATGTGTGGAACTACTACCTAGAGGACGCCTATCACCGTCGCGAGCGTGCCCAGGAGGCCTGGGAAGATGCGATGGCGGACGACTGATGAAAACCTTGCTTCTTCTCGTGGGCGGTGGATGCGTGGGCGGTGGCGTGACTGAGGTGGCTCTCCAGGGGGCCATCCACCAGATGCCCCAGCTGTACTTTCTCAGCGGGCTGGTGGTCGTGGGGTATGGGTTGGCGGCTGCAGGTTTCCTGCACCGATAGCTTGCCTAGCCCACAGAAACCTGTAGACTAGCTACAGCGACATATAGAACATCAACCAAGAGAGGGTCGCAATGTCATTTGAAAACCATGTCGAAATGGCCACCCTGTTCCTGCGCAACCGCGCTGCACTGCATCGGGTGACCAATGAGCAGGAAATGCAGCGGGTGCTTGGTGAGCAGCTGTTTCTCAACCAGCGTCGGGCCGACCCGCGTCCGGTGGACCGAGGCCATGTGCGCAACGCACTGTCTCACATCGCCCACAACGTCGAGGGTGGACTGGCTCTGACCAGCCTGTGCCAGCACTTCTGGGACGCTGACCCCTACAGCGCCTGGGTGCAGTGGGCAGGCGAGCTAGACCATTCCTTCAACGGTGCAGCTGAGGTGCGGGAATTTCATCGCGCTCAGATGCAAGAGGCTTATGCTGCTCACGAGAACTACAGCCCGGTGCCCGACACCCCTGAGAGCCTGGTGGACACCCCCGCTGAGCCGTTCTGAGGGGGAGCACTGACCGCGCTGGCGACTGTGGGGATGGTCGCCAGCGTTCAGGCATTTGAGGAGAGCAGCTAATGGACCCCGAGATTTGGCTCCCTGAGCCAGAGCGCGTCATGCTCGCAGGAGACTGGCATGGCGCTGCTGCTTGGGGCGTTGCTGCTATCGAGCATGCCCAGCGCAACCACTGCGATGTCATCATCCAGCTGGGTGACTTTGGTTTCTGGTGTAAGGATCACCCGGCGTCGGCGCGTTATCTCGACGCTCTGGAGAAAGCTTTGGACAAGGCCAACATCACCTTGTACTGGGTGGACGGCAACCACGAGGACCACGCCCGGCTGTGGCCCATGCAGCATGAGCACAAGCCGTGGGTCACCCTCAATGCCTACAACCACATCGTCTATCTGCCACGCGGCTATCGCTGGCAGTGGTGGGACAAGACCTGGATGGCCTTGGGCGGTGGCGTCAGCGTGGACAAGGAGTGGCGCACCGAAGGTATCGACTGGTGGCCGCAGGAGGAGATCACCGAGGAGGACGTGGCGCACGCCAGCCGCGAGGGCAACGTGGACATCGTGGTCGCTCACGATGCCCCCAAGGGGGTCAACATCCCCGGCATCGGGCCGATCAACAAGCAGCGCCCGGGGGAGAACCCGTGGCCGATCCACATCCTCTACCAGGCCGAGAAGCACCGCGAGAAGATGCGCCAGGTCTGGAATGCCACACACCCCGACTGGTGGTTTCACGGGCACTACCACGTGCCCTACGAGGCCTTCTTCGGCGCGCACGGCAAGGTCTGCGGGCTACACATGAACGGCACCAAAATGATGCTGGCCACTCGGATACTGGACCGCCAGTATCTGGACCCGGCGACTGCTCCTGCATGGCCAGACTGGCCATAAAGAAGGGAACAATAATGATCAGCCATCAGTTGCCTTATGACGAGGCCGATGCTCTGAAGCGGATTTTGCGCCACCACGGCGTACCGCTGGCTTCACCGCTGGTCAAGGACTTGTCCTCCCTGATCAACTGGGTGCACAACCTAGAGCAGTCCAAGACACGGTTGGGCACCTACAAGAACCCCCCGCCGCTCATGCTGTCCTTCCTGGGCAGCCTGGGTATTCACGGTGGGGAAGCAATAAACACTGCACACGAGATCGAGGAATCCAACACATGAGTGAAGACAACAACGAAGACCGGCCCATCCCTGACGACGACAGCCAGGATGAGCCCAAGATCGAGATCAGCATGCGCTCCATCGAGTTCGATGGGTCCATCGAGGGCCTCAAGGAACAGCTGAGCGACATGCCTGAGGAGGTCAAAGAGCAGGTGATGGAGCGGCTGGCCGAGGTGATCGACCTGGAAGCCGACAAGCGCCTGAAGAAGGTCAACAGCCAGCTCGACAAGTACGCCGACGACTTCCGCCAGGTGCTTGCGGGCGAAATGGACGACGAAGTGCGTGCACTGTCCTACCCCGAAGCGGTGGGGTCGTTCACCCACTGGCTGGCTGAGCACTCCGACCTGACGCGGTCCTCGATGGCCGTACTGCTCGGAGTGGCGGTGGGCCGCGTGGCCGAGTACCAGGACAAGGTCTTGGACTTGGAGCTAAAACTGGCAGGTCACGCCAGCTAATGAGTGAGAACCAGACGCCTGCGTGGCTGAAGGATTTGCCCAAGACGGTCGATGAGGCGTGGGGACGGCTCCAGAGATTCCTGGATAGCCTGCCCAACGACATCGAGCGTCAAAAGGCTATCCGCGTGCTACGCAGGCGTTTGGCACATCCCGAGATTGCGCCGGGCAGCGTGGCCTACAACCAGGCTGACTTGGAGCGCGTCAACAGTGCCACGCGCCACTACAACCCACCGATCAACAGCAGCCCGCCATGCGTGTGTGGAGCGCCGCGCGGCAAGCACGACCCCATGACTGGGGAGTATCCCCCAAACGGATGTCAAGGCTTCTTCGCTGAGCCAGTCTGAAAGCCGACCTATGACGACCTACAAGAAGCTGCTCGACGTAACCCCTGGTGACCTGGTGATCGGGGTGGGCCTAGTCGAGCAAGTCAGGACCGACAAAGAGATCACCACCTTGGTGGTGCGTGACCTGTCGGTGCCCATGCCCGCCAAAGAGACCGATGCCGCTTTGCGTACCTACATGTGGAAGTCCAGTCAGCTAGTCGATATTGGAGAAGCCAATGGCAGTGGAGATTGACGGCAAGCTCTACAGCTGGACTCAGTCCATCTGCGCGAGCTGTTATGACAAGCGCTTTCCTGGCCGGGGTGCGGTAGCGCTCAAGCCCGAATACTGCGAACCCGAGCAGTGCTGTGACTGCGGAGAGCAGACCGATGCGGGCATCTACATGCGCCAAGACCCGCGCACTGTGAACCACCCAGCTCTGGAGACCGACTGATGGCCAAGCCGACCGATGTCCGCATCGAACGTGCTGATGGCACGGTGCTGCACTGCGAGCTGGTGCACGAGGGCGTAGACGACGAGGGGGTAGACCACTGGCTGATCGCCAATGCGCAATGGCGTCCCAGCGACCAGATCAAAATCGGCGTCTTACCCGCTCGCACGTCGATAGGCTTTACCTGCCCCGACGATCTGATCGGCCAAGCCCAACAGGAGGGGATCAACATCCATGACGACGACACCTGAGCGTTGCGAGCTATGTGGCGATAAGTACCACGAGGACCCCGACCCCCAAGCTGGCTGGGCTGATCTGCGCTGCCCGGGAGCCAATGCGCCTGAGGTGCTCAAGCATGAGTTCTCCCGCCAGCTCTCCGAGGCCTTCAGCAAGTGGGTGCGTGAGCAAGCCCTAGAGGCCGCAAATGAGGCTGAGAAGCTCGCTGAGGACATTTTTGCCCGCAAGCAGGAGTGGTACCGACGCAACCGCACTGAGGTCACGCACGACGAGCTACAGGCCGATTGCGACAAGCGTGTGCCTGAGGTCCGAGCCGAGCTGACCCGTGCTGAGGCCGAGAACCGCGCCGAGCTAGACATAGACCCTGCCCACACCACGGTGCCGCTGGAGCCAGAGAACGACCCCAGCAAGCGGCCCGCCTTCATTCGCACCGCAGCACGCCATGCACACCCTGAGGATGCACTGCTCTACGTTGACCCACCACGGGGACCTGAGCCTGGTCCTGCTGATCCCGACCCCATTCCCCCTTATGACGGCTACTACAACCACTGAGAGGGCTAGGGAGGACTGATGAAGCGCGGTCTGTTCGACATGCCGAGGTCGTGGTGGATCACCGGCCTGGCCCAGCTGGTGTTCTGGAACATCGCCGTGGCCAGCTGGCATCTGCCGCACTGGTGGGGCTACATCATGATCTTCTTCTGGAATTACTGTGCCTACACCGGAGGCCAGATTGACGAGCGGCATCGTCAGGAGTGGATCACCCCGACGCTCAAAGAGCCCAAGATGAGGGAGCATGACTGACCAAGAGGTGATGTGGCAGACCGCGCCCTATCCCGAGAACCTCAAGATCGTCGTGGACGACGTGGACTATCTCGACTGGGCGCTCAACCTGGACTTCTACGAGCGTGAGGTGGGTGGCGAAGGGCTGACCCTGCGCATTCGCCTGCCTATGCCCGATAGCCGAGAGCCTGATGGACCGGCCATCTTCTGGATTCACGACTTTGAGGTACCTGCGCGGGTCTATGACCTGCCGACCTGGACACGCTGGGTCTTCGACTGCATCATGCTCTGCCATCGTCACGAGGCTATGGAGGCGTTTCGCGTAGCCGGAGAGCAGGTGTTCTTCCCTGCTCACGACGTGTTTTCTGACATGTATGAGACCAAGCACGTGGTGCATCGGAGGTCTATCGGATGAGCAAGGCCAGACCTCGCTCTGAGCGCCTGCACGACATCATGAGCCGGATGGCTCGCCGGGAGACCTTCACCGAGCCGGTGCAAACCAAGATGATGGAGAGTGACTACGTCCGACTGCAAGCCTTTGTGCTCTACCTGCGCAGTCATGGCGTGCCTGATGCCACCGTGTCCTCGACTGTGCGAGCGATGATCCTGGAAGGACTGGAGGGCTACGACGCATGAGCAAATACCCCCAAGTGCTCATCGACGCCGAGGGCGCTACTGCAGATGAGAAGCTCGCACCGCTGATCAATATGGTCGGCAAGCTGGGCTTCACCCCACGCTTTCACAATCAGGGCAATCCCGATCCTGACGCCTTTGACCAGGCGTTCTTCTCCTTCTCCAATGCCGAAGAAGCGCTGGCCTTTCTCATCCAGACCGCCCAGTACTTCGACTTCGTGGTGGGCAACCAGATGATCCTCACCGTGGTCCGGCCACTAGGTGATGACAACAATGCCCCTGCCGGGGGCATGGTCTTCTGGCACCCGGGCTTCACCGAGACCCTGACCGAGACCTGGAGAAGGGAAATGCCGCCGCTATGACCCAGCTCAAGAGTCTGGAGAACCGTTGTCGTCGTACTGCTCGACGGCGAGGCTATGAGCTGCGCAAAGATGGTCAGCGTGACCCTCTGGGCACTCGCTACGGCAAGTGGTATCTGTTCCAGGACGGCAAGCAGCTCGACACCTTCAGCGATATTCGCGAAGTCGCCCTGTGGATGGGATTGGCCTGGAGCGAGCAGTGAGAGACAACATCCTGGACTCCGACTGCCTGGTGCTGGTCAACACCACCAACATCCAAGGCGTGATGGGCGCAGGCCTGGCCAAACAGTTCGCCCAGCGCTTCCCGAAGATGTATGAGGCCTACAAGCTGGAATGCGCTATGGGTGGCTCTCACCGGCTGCGCGAAATGCTCTTTTACCACGACAAAGACTCCGGCAAGATCATCTGCAACTTCCCCACGATGGAGCGACCCGGCATGCGTGCCGACATCAGAGACATCGAAGAAGGCCTGCGAGACCTGCGTCGAGCCATCATGACCTCCAAGGACTGCGACTTTCTGCCCACCATCACCTCGATTGCCGTCCCGGCACTGGGGTGTGGCATCGGCAGGCTGCCCTGGCCCAAGGTCGAAAAACTGATCCACCACTGGATAGGCCACCTGAACGGCCTGCGAGTGGACATCTATCCCCCAGAAGGAGCGAAGTACACCTATGGCAAATCTGAATGAAGGCAAGTGGGAGCCAGACCCCAAGGTCATCCTGCCTAACGGGCAGAAGGGCAAGGTGGTCGGCGGGCCAGGACCAGTCTCTTCGATGGTCAAGGTGCTCCACAGCGATGGCAGCTACCACCTGGAGACTCACACCAACGACAAGCTGACAAGGGATGAGTCATGAGCCAACCACTCCCGGCTGACTGGGCCACCAAAAAGCAGGTGCCCACCAGCACCCTGCACATCAAGGGCAAAGGTGGCGACATCGTGGCCACCATCAATGTGGTCGGCACTGCCACCGTGACCACGGCGTATCCCTACACCCACAGCTGATGAAGTGGCTGGCCGTCCTGGGACTGTGGTGTCTGGTCATCGCCTTGAACCTGTGGTGGTGGTTTGACCTCTACCCGCACCTGATCGGAGCACCCGGGGTGCGGTGGTGATGGGATACGTCCTGCTCAATGCCGTGCTGGCCAACTTGCTGGGCTACTTCATCGCCTTCACCATCGCGGTGTTCATCGCTCCACCGGACTGGCTGGAAGGCATTGACGAGTGATCAAGACCTGCTGGCAATGTGGTCGCACCGGCACCCGAGCCTTTCACCAGTCTGCCTTCGGCACACACCAGGGCCAGTGGCGTTGTAACTCCCAGGTGGCCTGTGAGAAGCGCGCCTACAAGGCCGCACATCCCCCCTCGTGGTGGAGACCATGACGAGATATGTCACCGTCACGGCCCTCAATGCCTTGGTGGCCAGCCTCTACGTCTGGCAGTGGATGCACACGCACCGACTGTTTCACCTCATCATCGCCACAGTCTGGGTCTTGAGCGCCATCGCTCAAGGGATCGCGGGCTACATCTTCTGGCGACAAGAGCAGATGCGAAAGAACCCATGGAGATAAAAACCTGCCCCCGCTGCCAGAAGCCCGAGCCCCGCGAATACTGCTGGGAAGGGCTCAACCTGAAGTGTCCCTTCCCACCCCGAGGGCTGACTAAGCGAGACCTGTGGGATCAGATCAGGGCGCTAGACGAGCGGGTCAAACACCTGGAGCCGCATTTCTACATATCGTCTGGTCACTGCTTCTGCGGTGAGCAGTTCGCCAACAACAAAGAGGTGGATCGCCATATCCACGAATACGGTCAGGAGGACTGAGCAATGAAACTAGGCAGGGTGGAGATCGACGTACCGGACTGCCCCAAGGCGATACCCAATGTCATGGGCATCCCCAGCTGGGTGATCGGCTGGGGACTGGGCATCAGTGCCGTGGTCATCTTGGCCATCATCATCGCCATCGCAGCGGTGCGTTCTGAGGCCAACACCGAGCGCAACAAGACCCAGCGTGCCCGGCTGGACACCATGCGGGTACTGGGACCACCCAAGCAGTGCCGCACCTGTGGGGATGTCTATGACCCTGAGAAGGCAGCGGACAAGGCTGAGGCCAAGAAGAAGGCCGGAGACTGGTGACCGACGAAGAAATGGCTGCCCACCTGCGTAGCCAAGGCTGGGCGGTGACTCCACCAGAGACCATCGAGCTACAGCGACTGGCCCGCAAAGCCGTGGAGGGTGACGATGACGCCCGGCGTGCCTACCTTGAGGCCCTCAATACCCGCTTCGGCGAGTACAACCCACACCTCAGTGGCTGAGCTGAGCACCCAGCAGGCAGGACTGGCCATCGACTACGCAGCCAGTTTTCTGCTGACCGTGTTCGGCGAGAAGATGGACACCCTGGGCTATGAACCAGACCGCGAAATCTACTCGGCTATAGCCGCAGACCTGTTCTCCTACATGCTGTCTCGGGACTTTCAGATCACCCGAGTTCTACAGCCCTCTATACCTATAGAAAAACTACAATGACATGCTAAAGTTCTTGCATGACAGTATGGTTCACCAGCGACCTGCATTTGGGACATGCAAAAGTCGCACAAATTAGATGGGATCGGTTCTCTGACCAGCCAGGATGCCCCAGCATCGAAGATGTCACCCGCTGGCATGACAACCTGCTCACCAAGAACTGGGCTAACGCCGTCTTGCGAGACGATCAGGTGATCGTGGTGGGCGACATCAGTGGTGGGTCCAAGGCACGCCAGGAACGGGCTCTCGCCATGATCGCCACACTGCCCGGGACCAAGTTCCTGATCAGCGGAAACCATGACTCCACCCACCCGATGCACCACCGGGAAACGACCAAGATGAAGAAGGTTTACCTAGAGGTCTTCGAGGACGTGGACACCGTGGGCTACCGGCACCTGAAGTGGGAAGGCGGGGATGTGAAATGCCTGATCAGCCACTTCCCCTACTCGGGAGACCGGGAGGGGCTGGATAACCCGCGCTACATGGAGTTTCGCCTGCAGGATCGGGGCCATTACCTGATCCACGGCCACACCCACAACATGACCGGCTTTGTGGATCGCGAGCTACATGTAGGTGTGGACGCCCACAACATGCAGCTAGTTCCACTAGAAGCCATCGTGGCTTACGTCAAGGAAAGAGAGCAGGTCGCAGCATGAGTGCACCTACCGATGCCACCACCGCCAAGCTGCAGTTAGTCCAGCTGTTGGCTCAGCTGCAGCTGTCGGTGATCCACGTCCAAGAGACCTTGGAAGATGAGCCCTTGCTGGCAGGTCCAGGCATCAATGCCGACCTGGTCCAGGTGCGAGAGCTGCTCGGAGGTGTGATGAAGCGAGTAGCCGGGTGAAGCTCTACCAGTGTCTGTTGACCCGAGGCACCCAAGAGACGGTGGCCTGGATACCCAAGCGTGCCGCCAGGATCGGTGTCTACGTGGAGTTATTGCCCAGCAAGGAAATGTGGGCGGTGATCGACGTGTATGCCAACACCCCACAAGACGAGGACACGCTCAAGGAGAAGCAGCGCCAGAACCGCAAGGGCCTGCCGAGCTTGGAGAAGGGCTGGCGAGACAAGTGATCGAGACCAAACCCGTGGGCGATGAGGTGCTCGATGACATCGCGGAGCGACTGGGCATCACTTTGTATGGGCCAGAGGGCACACCCTATGGCGACAAGATCGCGGTAGACGGACGACTACGCATCGCCTGGATCAAGGACCTCGATGAGGACAACGGCATCTACCTGATCGGCGTGGGTGGCGGTGAGGTGAGGTGGGTCAAGCTGCCCTATCGCCTCA
>Ga0134128_10009840_pt1 | contig 11466 bp, 11 predicted proteins | sample KB31754_FD_96462 | JGI IMG/M metagenome (GOLD analysis project Ga0134128, IMG submission 96462) | Terrestrial soil microbial communities with excess Nitrogen fertilizer from Kellogg Biological Station, Michigan, USA - KB3-175-4 | ecosystem: Environmental > Terrestrial > Soil > Unclassified ...
CTCGAACGACTGGGGCTTCTGCGCGACGTGCCCGTGATCGGCGCGCGCATACACCTTGAGCTTGCGATACATCTGGTTGCCCATCTTCGTCTTGGGCAACATGCCGCGCACGGCCTCTTCGACCAGGCGGACGGGACTCTTCTGCCGGACGATGCGCGCGCGCTCTTCGCGCAGCCCGCCTTCGTATCCACTGTGGTAGCGGTAGATCTTCTGGTCTTCCTTGCGGCCCGTCAGTTTCACGGCCGACGCGTTCACGATGATGACGTGGTCGCCGCGATCGAGGAAGGGAACGTACGTCGTCTTGTGCTTGCCCTGGAGGAGCCGTGCGGCCGCCGTGGCGACCCGGCCGAGCACCTGGTCCTTCGCGTCAATGACGTGCCATTTCCGGTCGACCGACGCCCCCGTCGGCGTAAACGTGCGCATGCCTTCCCTTCCCGCCTGATCCACAGAACGGCAAACCAAAATCATAGAGGTCGATTGAAGAATTGTCAATCTTCTGGCCTGAACTCGGGCCCCTTCGGCCTCCGAACCGCCGGTGTCGTGCGGAGGCTTACAGCTTTGTCACCCCCGCTGCGCGCCACGCCAGCCGCGGAAATCCAGAAGGCGCGGACAGCGGCCGTTTCCGCGCTTCGCCGCGCGCCGGCCGCACCCCGCAAGGCTGGCATCAGGCTTGCCCTACGAGTGGCCGCCTATGTCTCTCGAGTTGTTTCGTCCGCCCATGGTCGGACTCGACATCGGGTCCGGCGCCGTCAAGGGCGTGTCGCTGAAGAAGACCCGTGCCGGGTGGTCGCTCGTCGCGGCCGCCGAGGTGCCCGTGGCCTACACGCCCGGCGCCGCCGAGCACCAGAGCATCACCGACGCCGCCATCGCCGACAGCGTCAGCGACTGCTTCGACGCGATGCGCTTCCGCCGCGCGCGCGTCGCGACCGCCCTCTCCGGCCACGCCGTCATCGTCAAGCGCCTCTCGATGCCGTCGATGAGCCGCGCCGAGCTGGCCGAAGCGATTCCCTGGGAGGCCGAGCAGTACATCCCGTTCGACCTGGCCGACGTCCAGCTCGACTACCAGGTCATGACCTCGCCGAGCGACGCGAGCAAGAGCACCGTGGACGTGCTCCTCGTCGCGGCCAAGAAGGAACGCATCGACGACCGCAGCGCGCTCGTCGCGCAGTCCGGCCGGCAGCCGGTCGTGCTCGACGTCGAGGCGTTCGCGCTCGCCAACGCCTACAAGGTCAACTATCCGGAGCGCACCGACCCGACGACGGCCCTCGTGCACGTCGGGCGGAACGCGACGCTCGTCTGCCTGCTCGAGCAGGGCGAGCCGACGTTCACGCGCGACATCGCGCTCGGCGGCCAGGCGCACGTCGACGCGCTGCTGCGCGACCCGCTCACGAAGGGGCTCGACGAGCTGGCGCTGAAGCGCATCCTCCACGGCAACATGCCGCCCGGCGCCGACGGCGAGCACGTCGCCAAGGTGCTGCACGAGGCGAGCGCGTCGCTCGTGCGTGAGGTGCGCAAGACGATTGAGTTCTTCCAGACGAGCTCGCCGGTCGAGCGCCTGAGCCGCATCATCCTGTCAGGCGGCGCCTGGGAAGCGGCCGGGCTCGTCGACCTGCTGACGTCGGAGTTCAGCGCGCCCGTCGACGTGTTCGACCCGTTCCGTCGGATCGCGCGGCCGGCCAAGGCGCTGGGCGCCGAGTCCGTCGGGCCGTCCTACGCGGTGGCCGTCGGCCTCGCGATGCGCAACGAGGGCGACCGATGATCAAGGTCAATCTGCTCGCGACCACGCCGGGCGCCGCCGTCAAGTCGGACCTGGTGCCCAAGGAACAGCGGGTGGCCATGCTCGGCCTCACCGCGCTCCTCATCACGTCGGCCGCCGTCGGCGGCTGGTGGTGGGAAGTCCACCGCGAGCGCGTCGACACCGACCGCATGATCGCCGCCGACGAGGCGGAGATCGTCCGGCTCAAGGACGTCGCCAAGCTCGTCGACCGCGCCTCGGCGCGCAAGGCCGAGCTCAGCGAGCGCCTCTCGCTCATCGATCAGCTGAAGGCCACGAAGCGCGGGCCGGTGACGCTGCTCGAGACGGTCAGCTCGAGCGTGCCCGACGGGCTCTGGCTCACCGAGCTCAAGCAGACCGCCCTCGTCGTGCAGGTCGAGGGCCGGGCCACGTCGCTCACCGCGATCACCGACTTTGCCGAGAAGCTCCAGGACTCGACGGTGTTCGAGCGGCCGGTCGAGATCATCACGACCGCGGCCGAGACGGTGGAAGACACGCCCATCGTGCGGTTCGTCGTGAAGGCGACGCTCGTCGACCACTCGAAGAAGAAGGCCGACGCCGCGGCGGCGCCGGCCCCGTCCGCGCCGGCCGCAGCGGTGAAGGGACAGTAGGGTCATGGCCAAGAGCTTCCATCAACTGTCCCAGCGCTCGCAGGGCGTCGTGTTCGGCCTGCTGTGCGTGGTGACCGTCGGCGCCGGCTGGCAGGTGCTGGTCGGGCCCGAGCGCGAACAGCTCGCGACGCGCGAGTCGCATCTCTCCGACCTCCAGGCGCAGCTCACCGGCGCGCAGGCCGTCGCCAAGAAGCTGGCGACCTTCGAAAAAGAGGTCGCCACGATGGAGCAGACGCTCCGCGAGACGACGGCCGTGCTGCCCGACGAGAAGGATCCGCAGGACGTGCTCCGCAATCTGCACGACCTGGCGAGCGACAGCTCGCTCGACATCGCGACGTTCACGCCGAAGGCGATCGCCACGAAGTCGCAGTACTCCGAGTGGCCGATCGAACTGGGCCTCGAGGGCTCGTATCACGACCTGGGCCGCTTCTTCGATCGCGTCGCGTCGGCGCCGCGGCTGATGTCGGTGTCCGAGCTGCACATCAAGACGAAGGCGCGTCCGGACGCGAAGGGCACCATCGCGGCGTCCTGCGTGACGACGACGTTCGTGTTCAAGAAGGACATGCCGGCGGCCGCGACGGTCGCGCCGGCGACAACGGCAGGAGGCCACCAATGACGCGCATCCTGATTCTGGCGCCCGTCGTGGCGCTGCTGTGGCCGGCGCAGGCGCTGGCGCAGATTCCGGTGGGGTCGCGGGTCGGCTCCGAAACGGCGCCGGCGACGGCGTCCGGGTATGACGACGGCGGCCGCCGCGATCCGTTCGTGACGCTCCTGACGCCGAAGCGGGCGAACGGCGTGACGCCCGCGGGCCGGCCGGCAATGGGCCTCGGCGGCCTCGCCGTCGAGGACGCGCTCGTCACCGGCATCGTCAAGGCGGGGCCCACGTATGTGGCGATCCTCCGCGCGCCCGACGGCAAGTCGTTCATGGCCCGCTCGCAGGACCACCTGCAGAACGGCGTCGTGAAAGTGATCGATGCGGAGGGTGTGGTGTTCGTTCAGCAGACGTCCGACGCAATGGGCGTCGTTCGACCGCGTGAAGTCCGCAAAGGACTTCGCGCCACGGGGGCAGGGCAATGACGCGGCTGCGGATGCTCGTGTGCGGAGTGGCGGCGCTCGTGCCGCTCGGCTTGGCGTCGCCGTCGGCGCAAACGCGGACGCCCGGCAGCCAGCCGGCGACCGCGTTCACGGCCCAGGCGACCGGCCAGCGGCAGTACACCGGTCAGCCGATTGACGTCGACTATCAGGGCGCCGACCTGCGCGAGGTGCTCCGGCAGCTCGCGACGATTGGCGGCATCAACCTCGTCATCGACCCCAGCGTGCCGACGAACGCCCATGTCGACCTCACGCTGCGGCAGGTGCCGTGGGATCAGGTGCTCGACGTCGTCATCCAGACGAACCAGTTGAAGTGGGAGTCGGTCGGCAACGTGGTCCGCGTGGTGACCGCCGAGGTCCAGCAGAAGGAGCTCGAGGCCAACCGGCTCGCCGAGGCGACGCGCGCCGACAAGGCCGCGAAAGAGTCGCTCAAGGCCGAGTCGTTCCCGCTCAACTACGCCAAGGGCGGCGACATCCAGAAGTTCATCACGGCCAACGGGACGCTGCCGGCCAACCTCGGGAAGTACACGACGGCGAGTTTCGACGAGCGCACGAACACGCTCATCGTGACGGGGCCGCCGGCCGCGATCGAGTTCCTGCGGCCGCTCATCACCGACCTCGACAAGCCGCAGCTGCAGGTCGAAATCGACGCGCGCATCGTCGAGACGACGCGCGAGTCGGCGCGGGCGCTCGGCATCCAGTGGGGCGCCGCGGCGCAGATGTCGCCGGCCCTCGGCAACACGACGACGCTGGGCTTCCCGAACTCGATCAAGGCGGGCGGCGCGGCGCAGACGGCGTCGGGCGGGCCGGCCACGGTGGGATCGACGGGTTCGGTCGTCAACCTGCCGGCGTCCTCGACGCTGTCGACGGCGACGTCGGGCGTCGGGCTCTCGCTCGGGGCGGTCAACGGCGCGTTCAACCTGGACGTCGCGCTGACGGCGCTGCAGCACAAGGGCAACACCAAGATCCTGTCGGAGCCAAAGGTCACGACCCAGAACAACGTGACCGCGGAAGTGACGCAGGGCACCACGGTGCCGTTCCAGGCCGAGTCGAACAACACCGTCACGGTGCAGTTCAAGGATGCGGCCCTGAAGCTGAACGTCACGCCGCACATCACCGGGCAGAACTCGGTCGTGCTCGACGTGCAGCTCGAGAACGCCACGCCGGACTTCGGCCACACGGTCGGCGGCAACCCGTCGATCAACACGCAGAAGGCATCAACGACCGTGATGGTCAACGACGGCGTGACCACGGTCATCGGCGGCGTCATGGTCAACAAGGAGTCGTATACGAACGACCAGACCCCGGGGCTCGGCAACATCCCGCTCCTCGGCTGGCTGTTCAGGCGATCGGACGCGGACCGGCAGGACGACGAGATTCTCATCTTCATCACGCCCCGCATCATTCGAGGTGTCTCATGACGGGAATGAGCGCGCCGGGCGTCACTCCGGGAACTGGAGCGAGGTGTGTCATGAGGGGAACGAGAGCAGGGCAGCTGGCCGCGACGCTCGTCGGCGTGGCGGCGCTGGCCGCCGGCTGCACGAAGGCGCAGCTGCAGGGTGACAGCAGCGCGTATCTGATCATCAACTCGCTGCAGGGCGCGAGCGTGCAGGCCTCGGGCGGCAGCCAGCCGACGTTCTCCGGCGTGCTCGACTCGGACGTCTGCGTGCATCCCAAGCCGCCTGCGACCGGCTGCGGCATCTTCGAGGACGAGGGTCAGGTGGTCTTCACGCTGGCGATGAAGGACCCCGGCACGCCCGAGTCGCCGACGGCGCCGACCACGGCCAACTTCATCACCATCAACCGCTACCACGTCGACTACGTGCGATCGGACGGCCGGAACCAGCCGGGCGTCGACGTGCCGTTCTCGTTCGACGGCGCCGTCACCGGCACCGTGGGGTCGAACGGCGCGACGCTGGCGTTCCCGCTCGTCCGCGTCCAGGCCAAGCTCGAGGCGCCGCTCGCGGCGCTCGCGAACGAGAGCAGCACGGTGTCGATCTCGACGATCGCCAGGATCACGTTCTACGGCACTGACCAGGCCGGCCGCGACGCGTCGGTCACGGGCCAGCTCAGTGTGAACTTCGCCGACTGGGCCGACCCGAAATCCGGGTCCTAGCGATCGCGAGACGACAGGGAGAACTCACGTGCAGATCAAACATCTGATCGTCTTCTCGAGCCTGGCGCTCTTCGGCGCCTGCACGCTCGACAAGCAGGCCGCGCCGGCGCTGACCGGCCCTTCGGAGCTGGGGCTGTCGCTCGCCATCAGCGCGTCGCCCGACCAGCTGCCGGAGGACGGGCAGTCCACCTCGATCATCACGGTCATCGCGCGCGACGCGAACAGCCAGCCGGTGTCGGGGCTCACGCTCCACGGCCAGCTGCTCGTCGGCGGCGCTCCGACGGACGTCAAGGGCACGTTGTCGTCGCAGACGATTTCGACGGACACCAGCGGCAAGGCGACGGTGATGTTCACGGCGCCGATCCAGGCCGCGTCCGACACCGGCACGACGAATCTCACCGTCCAGTTCACGCCCGTCGGCGGCGACTTCGCCAACGACACGCCGCACTCGGTCAACATCGGACTGGCGCTGCCCGGCACCATCTCGCTGCCCGGTCCGACGGCCCGCTTCACGTTCTCGTCCGGCCCGAACGGCACGCACTTCGACGGGTCGTCGTCGGTCGCGGTGGGCGGGCGCAGCATCCAGAGCTGGGAGTGGGACTTCGGTGACGGCTCGCCGCATGGGTTCGGAATCACCGTGGACCATGCCTACTCATCGACTGGGCCGTTCGTGGTCACGCTGAAGGTGACCGACAGTGCGGGCCAGGTGGGATTCGCCACGCAGACCATCAAGTTCTAATCGCACGCGCGTCCGTCGGACGGAGAGATCACGTGGGCCTCGGGATCGTGTTGAATCGGAATCGTCAGGTGCCGGCGGAGGACTCGCCGGCCTTCGGCGCCATCGCCGAGCGATTCCGCCGTGCCGGCGACCTGGAGCGGGCCGTCGCGCTCTGCCAGGAAGGCCTGCAGAAGTTCCCGGGCCACCTGTCGGCGCGCGTCACCCTCGGCTGGTCGTTCCTCGATTTGGGCCGGTACGACGAGGCCCGCGCCGAGCTGGAGCAGGTCCTCAAACGAGCGCCGGATAACCTCGCGGCCATCCGCGGCCTGGCCGAGCTGCACGATCGCGCCGAGCACGACGAGATGGCGGCGATGCATCGCGATGGCAGCAAGTGGATGACCGAAGCTGCCGCGGCGGGGACGTCCGAGACAGCGCTTGCGACGCCCGCGCCGGCCAGCGAACCGCCTCGGGCGGCGACGCCGGCCGTGGCATCCAGCGAGTCGTTCGTTCCGCACCCGAGACCCGCCGTCGCGCCGATGGCCGTGGCCGCGCCGAAGCCGGCGGTCGCGGTGAGCGTTCCGCCGATCGTCGTCGAGCGTGCATCGCCGGTCGTCGACCCGGTCCTCGACGTCGCGGTCGACGAGGCCGAGATCGAGGCCGGCATCGCGGCTCTGGGCGTCTTCGCGGCCAAGCCGCAGCCGGCCGCCAGCGCCCCTCCGACTCCGCCCGCGCCGCCGACATTCGCCGCGCCGACCGCGGCCGAGAAGCCGGCAGCCAAGCCGCAACCGGCCGTCTCCGCCTTTGCCGCGCCGACCAATCCGGAGCCGGCCGCCGCAGCCGCGGAGCCGAGCCCGTGGCAGCCGGTCGAGATCGAGTCGGCCGCGGCCCATTTGCTCGAGGCAACCGCATCGAGCGCGTGGCGCGCGCCCGCGACACCGGTCAAGCCGGCGGCTCCTGTGGTGCCCGCGGCGTGGCAGCCCGAGGCAGAGGCTGCGGAGGAAACCGCGTCATTCACCGCGCCCGCGATGGACCTCGGCTCGACGGACCTCGAGGCCGGCGCCGTCGATCTTCAGGAGTTCGCCGAGTTCGCGCTGAACGACGTTGCCGACCCGGTCGCTCCGGCGTCGCCGGGGATCGCCGCGAGCCACTCAGCGGCCGAGTCCGCCACGCCGGTCGCCGCGCGCGCGGTGGAGGCGGTGCCCGTCATCGATCTGTCGGCGATGGCGCCCGTCGCCGCCGACACGCCGACGCTGATCCAACCCCGCGTGCCGTCGCTCGAGGAATTGGATCCTGAGCTGCCCGCGCTCGTCGACGATGCGTGGTCCGAGCAGCAGGACGTCTACGTCCTTCCGGCCGCGGTCGAAGCCGAACGCGCGATCGCCGACGAAGGCCCGGGCGTCTGGCCGCCGGTGATTCCGGACGATCCGGTCGAAGCGCCGATCGCCGCGCGCGAGCCGGCGCCCGCCGCGCCGGCCGAAGCCGCGCCGGCGCGCCGGCCCAACCTTGGCGCGCTCAACAAGTTCCTGCGACGAGTGGAGACCCGCCGGTCGGCGGTAGTGGCAGAATACCTGGCCGGGTAGGCATGGGTGAGCGATCGCGCCCCGACTGGGCGCGGCGAGTTCAAGCGACAACCAGGACGATCCGCGACGCCGACGTCGATGCGCTCGTGGTGTCGAATCCGCAGAACGTCCGCTACCTCAGCGGCTTCACGGGATCGACGGCCTGGCTCGTCGTGTCGGCCGGCGGCGCGCGCCTCCTGACCGACGGCCGGTATTCGGCCTTCGTTCGACAGCAGATGGCGGCCGGCCGCCAACTCACGACGGCGCTCGATGTCGTCGAGCTCGGCTACGACAAGGCGCTCGGCGACGTTTTGGCCTCGTTGACGGCAAAGCGCGTCGCGTTCGAGGCGCAGACCGTCACGATCGCCGGCCTCAGTCGCTGGCAGCGACTCGACGCCGGCATCGAATGGCGGCCCATGGACGACATCATCGAGGCCCAGCGTCTCGTGAAGGATGCCGCCGAAATCGAATCCCTGCGGGAAGGCGGCCGCCGGCTGGCGGAAGTCGCGGCGGGCCTCGGTCGGATCCTCGCGGCCGGGCGGACCGAGATCGACGTCGCGCGCGCGATCGACGCCGCCATCGAACGGGCGGGTTTCGAGCGGCCGGCGTTCGAAACGATCGTCGCGTCGGGGCCGAACAGCGCTTATCCGCACGCGCGGCCGACGGCGCGCCCGCTGGCGTCGGGCGACCTTGTCGTGCTGGACTTTGGCGGCGTGTTAGACGGATACTGCGTCGACCTTACCCGGATGGCCGCGGTTGGCCGCATCGACTCCGAGGCAAGGTCACTCGTCGCCGCGGTGCAGGAGGCTCAACGTGCCGCGATCGACGCCGTTCGAGCCGGCGTGACGACCGCCAGCGTCGATCGCGCGGCTCGAAGCTCACTCGAGCGTCGAGGGCTCGGGGCCGCGTTTTCGCACGGCACTGGTCACGGACTCGGGTTGGACGTGCACGAAGCGCCCCGGATCAGCCGGGCCGAATCTGGTCATGTCACGACGCTTGGTGCCGGCATGGTCTTTACGATCGAGCCCGGTGCCTACGTTGAAGGCGTGGGAGGTGTTCGGGTCGAGGACGACGTGCTCGTGACGACGGACGGCTGCGAGGTGCTCACCGAGTGCTCGCGAGAGTTGTTGGTCGTTTGACCCCATGAATCTTGACGACATTCGAGAAGTCCTCGCGCTCGTGCGCGAGCACGACCTGGCCGAGCTCGAGATTGAGCGCGACGGCCTGAAGATTCGCGTGCGCAAGGCCGGCCACCCGATCGCCATCATGCCGTCGGCGGTGCCGATGCCGGCCGTGGTGGCGCCCGCCGTGCCGGTCGCCGTGCCCGCCGCCGCGCCGGCCCCGGCGCCAGCGCCCATCGAGGGTGACGGCGTCGACCTCGCCGTCATCAAATCGCCCATCGTCGGCACCTTTTATCGATCACCGGAGCCCGGCGCCCGCTCGTTCGTCGAGGTGGGCGACACGGTCCGCAAGGGGCAGGTGCTCTGCATCATCGAAGCGATGAAGCTGATGAACGAGATCGAGAGCGACTGCGACGGCGAGATCGCGGCGGTTTACGTGGATAACGGCCGCCCGGTACAATTCGGGGAGCGGCTCTTTGCGGTGAAGCTGAAGTAGAACCGATAGAGCCGGAACGAACGCAGCGGGCGGAGGCCCCCGGAGAATAAATGTTTAACAAAATCCTCATCGCGAACCGCGGGGAGATCGCCTTACGGGTGATCTGCGCGTGCCGCGAACTGGGGATCAAGACCGTCGCCGTGTACTCGGAGGCCGACGAGCACGCGCTCCACGTCCGGTTCGCGGACGAGGACGTCTGCATCGGCCCGGCGCGGAGCCTCGACAGCTACCTGAACGTGCCGGCGATCATCAGCGCGGCCGAAATCACGGGCGCCGACGCGATCCATCCGGGCTACGGCTTCCTGTCGGAGAGCGCGTATCTCGCGGAAGTCTGCGAGGCGTGCCACATCAAGTTCATCGGTCCGTACCCGAACGTGATCCGCCTGATGGGCGACAAGGCGCGCGCGCGCCGCGCGATGAAGAAGGCCGGCGTCCCGGTCCTGCCCGGCAGCGACGGCCCCGTCCAGGGCGAGGACCAGGCCATCGAAGCCGCCAGGGAAATCGGGTACCCCGTCATCATCAAGGCCGTGGCGGGCGGCGGCGGGCGCGGCATGCGCATCGTCCGCAACGCCGAGGAGCTGCCGAAGCTCATCAAGACCGCGATGCGCGAGGCCGAGGCCGCCTTTGGCGTCGGCGACGTCTATCTCGAGAAATACGTGGAGGCGCCGCGGCACATCGAGATCCAGGTGCTCGGGGACCACCACGGCAACGTCATCCACCTGGGCGAGCGCGAGTGCTCGATTCAGCGGCGCCATCAGAAGCTCATCGAAGAGGCGCCCTCGGTCGCGCTCACCGAGAAGCAGCGCCGCCGGCTGGGGGCGACCGTCGTCGACGCTGCGCGCGCCGTCCAGTACACGAACGCGGGCACCTTCGAGTTCCTGATGGACCCGACCGGGAAGTTCTACTTCCTCGAGGCGAACACGCGGCTTCAGGTCGAGCATCCGGTGACCGAGTTCATCACCGGCGTCGACATCGTCAAGGAACAGATTCGGATTGCGGCCGGCAAGCGTCTGTCGGTGAAGCAGAACGACGTCGTGTTCCAGGGCCACGCCATCGAGTGCCGCGTGAACGCCGAGGACCCCGAGACGTTCGTGCCGAGTCCCGGCGTGATTCAGGCCTTCAGCTACCCGGGAGGCCCAGGCGTTCGCGTCGACTCCTATGCGCACTCGGAATGCACGGTGTCGCCGTACTACGACTCGCTCGTGGCGAAGATCATCACCTACGGCCGCGACCGCACCGAGGCGATCGCCCGGATGCGCCGCACGCTCGAGATGACGGTCGTCGACGGCATCAAGACGACCATCCCGCTTCATCTGAAAATCCTGGCCGACCCGGATTTCGTTGCCGGCCGCCTCAGCACGGCCTTCATGGAGCGGTTCCTGAAAGACAAGGACAAGAGCGAGAAGGGCGGCAAGTCGCTGGCCGAGTCGGCGTAGCCGGCCGCATCCCGCACCAAGCACCCGCACCTGGCGCCCCGCACCCCCGGTGCTCTCCCTCCCTCGCCTCTATCCAATTCTCGACGTCGACGCCGTGACTGCCCGCGGGCTGGACCCGCTCGCGCTCATCGACGTCTGGCTGGCCGGCGGCGTCCGTTTCTGGCAGCTGCGCGCAAAGCGCCTGGCGAGCGGCGCGTTCCTCGATCTCATCGACGCCGCCGTCGCCCGGAGCCATTCCGCGGGGGCGCGCCTCATCGTCAACGACCGGGCCGATCTGGCGCGGCTGGGCGGCGCCGACGGAGTCCACGTCGGGCAGACGGACCTGCCGCCGGCGGGCGTCCGCGCCGTCGCGGGCGACGCCGCGATCGTCGGCCGCTCGACGCATTCGGCGGCGCAGGCCGAGGCCGCCGCGCGCGAGCCGGTCTCCTACCTGGCGATCGGACCCGTGTTCGCCACGGCAAGCAAGGGCCCGGTCGTCGATCCGGTGGTCGGCCTCGAGGGCGTGCGTGACGCCGTCGCGATCGCGGCGCGGGCGTCGCTGCC
>Ga0134128_10009841_pt1 | contig 11465 bp, 9 predicted proteins | sample KB31754_FD_96462 | JGI IMG/M metagenome (GOLD analysis project Ga0134128, IMG submission 96462) | Terrestrial soil microbial communities with excess Nitrogen fertilizer from Kellogg Biological Station, Michigan, USA - KB3-175-4 | ecosystem: Environmental > Terrestrial > Soil > Unclassified ...
CGAGTCCGGCTCAGAGAGACGACGCAGGGGCGGCGCCTGCGAAACACAGGGGCGGCCCCGCCAGCCGGCGGGCCCGCCCCTGCGGACGCTCTGGGGAGGCTACATACCGCCGTACGGGACCGCCTCCAGGATCTCGACCGTCGCGGCCCGGCCGTTGGGCAGGTTGTAGGTGGCCGACTCGCCCACCTTCTTGCCCGAGATGGCCTGGCCCAGCGGCGAACGCGGCGAGTACACGTCGATGGGCGCGCCGCTCTCCTCGCGGGACGCCAGCAGGAAGGTCACCTCGTCATCGTTGCCCTGGAACCGCACCGTCACCGTCATGCCCGGCCCCACCACGCCCTCGGCGCGCGGAGCGACGCCGACCCGTGCGCTGTCGAGAATATTCGTGAGCTTGATGATCCGGGCCTCCTGCTTGCCCTGCTCCTCCTTGGCCGCGTGGTAGCCGCCGTTCTCCTTCAGGTCGCCCTCACTCCTGGCGGCCTCGATCTTCTGAGCGATCTCGATGCGGCCCGTACCCGAAAGGTGATCGAGCTCGGCCTTAAGCCGGTCGTACGCCTCCTGAGTGAGCCAGGTGACGGTGTCATCGCGGGTTTCGGTCACGGGTACTCCTCGCGTGGATGCGGAGCTTGTCTTCCGCGGGGTCCAGTCGGACCCGGTTGGGGGTAATCCTTCGAGGCTAACAAGGCTCGGCGAGTAAGTAGTACCTTGTCAATGGTCTTGGTTGCCGTCCGATGCGCGTGGCGTGGTGCGCTGACGCGGGAATGCCGTCGGCGGCAGGGCTTGTTGTGCTGCACAATAGCCTCCCGTGTGGTTCGCCGGCGGGGCCGGTGGGAGACCCGCAAAGCGGGACTTTTGCTCTCGGCCCGCCATGTCTTCTGCCCGTGAGTTGTTACTGAAGGGGATTCGTGTTGCCTGCCGTTAGCTCAGAGCCAGACGCCAAGCGGTGCCCGCCGAATGCCGGGGACTCCGGGGCTCAGTGTCCTGGCCCGCTGCGGCTGATGGCCGTGCACGCCCACCCCGACGACGAATCGAGCAAGGGCGCCGCGACGATGGCACGCTACGTGCGCGAGGGCGTGGAAGTCCTGGTCTGCACCATGACCGGCGGCGAGCGCGGCGACATCCTGAACAAGGCCATGGAGCGGCCCGACGTCCGGGCCAACCTGGCCAGCGTCCGCCGGGCCGAGATGGCCAGGGCACGCGAGATCCTCGGCGTTGAGCAGCGCTTCCTGGGCTTCACCGACTCCGGCCTGCCCGAGGGCGACCCGCTGCCGGCGCTGCCCGAGGGCTGCTTCGCGCTGGAGCCGCTGGAGAGCGCCGCGCGGCCGCTGGTGCAGGCGGTGCGCGAGTTCCGGCCGCACGTGCTGCTGACCTACGACGAGAACGGCGGCTACCCGCACCCCGACCACATCATGACCCACAAGGTGTCGGTCGAGGCCTTCGAGGCGGCCGGCGACCCGGACCGGTACCCCGGCACCGGCGAACCCTGGCAGCCGCTCAAGCTGTATTACTTCGTGACCTTCCACCTGACCAAATTCACCGCGCTGCACGAGCAGATGCTCAAGGCCGGCCTGGAGTCGCCCTACGGCGAGCGGCTGGCCGAGTGGAAGCAGGACCCCGAGCGGCCGCCGCTGGAGATCACCACCACGGTGCCGTGCGCGGACTACTTCGAGATCCGAGACCAGGCCCTGATCGCTCACGCGACCCAGATTGACCCGGAGAGCTCCTGGTTCGCCTGCCCCATCGAGGTCCAGCGGGCCGCGTGGCCGACCGAGGACTACCACCTGGCCCGGTCCCTGGTCGACCGGCCCATGGTGGATACTGAAATTCCCGAGGACGACCTGTTCGCGGGGGTGAGGGAGAAGGTAAGCCTGTGATGGTGCTGGCATCGGCGTCGACCAGCGTGTTCGACCAGCCAGGCACGATTGCGTTCCTGGTTATCTTCGGGATGGCCGTCGCCCTGTACTTCGTCTTCCGGTCCATGGCCCGGCACCTGCGCAAGGTCAACGCCGCGGCCCGCGAGGAAGCGGCCGCGGCGTTCTCGGCCGAGCAGGCGGAGAAGGCGGGCACCGGCGCGCGCGCCGAGGACCAGAACTCCCGCTAGCCGTTCGCGCTGAAGCCTCCCGGTGACGCCTCCTACGCGGCCCCGGCGGGCGGCTCGGCCGACGGCTCGTCCAGGCGCAGGCCATAGGCGATCAGCACGATCCCTGGCTGCGGCGTCCAGTCCCGCTCTGGCCGCCGCTGGAACCCGGCCCGCTCGTAGAGCCGGTGCGCGGTCCGCATCTCCTGCCGGGTCAGCAGCACCAGGTGCCGGGTGCCCTGGGCAGCGGCCCGGTCGATGGCGGCGCGCAGCAGGGCCCACCCGATCCCGTGGCCCTGGGCTCGCGGTGCCACCGCCAGGGCCCGGACCTCGGCCTCGTCGGGCCCCTGGACCACCTCGGCCGCGTGCGAGCCGGCCTGGATCATGACCGTGCCCGCGATCTCGTCGTCCAGAACGGCGACGAGCACGGTTCCGGTGCCATCGGCACCCAGGGACCGCAGGCGCGGGGTGTAGCCGGAGTTCTCGGCCAGGAAACCGTCGGCCACGTAGGCCGCGACCCGCAGATCGCCGATCTGGGCCAGCTCGCCGGGATGAGCTTCCCTGATGATCACAGCGTCATGAATTTCATGATCCCGTAGCGTTTGAGGGCTGAGGAGGCTGTCGCATTACCTTGAGGCGCGAGATCGGCGTGCAGCTGGCAGTCACTGTTCCCCCACGCTTGCGCCGCCCACCCGGAACCAGGATTCCGGCCCGCCCGAACCCCGCCGTCCATGATCATGACCGTTTGACCCCCGGAATCCGGGGGTCAAACGGTCATGATCATGGACAAACACCCCGGCGGGCAACCCGATGGCCGGTTCCGGCCGGACCGCAATGCGTGACCCCGCCGGGCGCCGGCGTCCCGCTAACTCTACGGGATCATGAAACCGGGCCGTGCGCCACGCACGTGTGTGGCTCAAGCGTTACTACATGTGACGACGATTGCCCGTAGGGTGTCGGGTGGGCGGCCGCAATCGAATGCGGCGCCGGTCCGGCCCAGGCGGTCGCTGCCTGACGCGGACCCGAGGAGGGACAGGTGAGCGAAGGTGGCGGAGCCGTCAGCCGAGGTGCCGGCCGCGAGCGTGCCGGATGGCGCGTGGCTGCTCGACGTGCGGGAGGACGAGGAGTGGACCGCTGGTCACGCACCGGGGGCCACGCACATCCCGCTCGGCCAGCTCGGCGCCCGCGGGGCTGAGGTTCCCAGGGACGAGACCATCTACGTGATCTGCCGGTCGGGCGCGCGCTCGGCCCGTGCCGCCTTCGCGCTGGCTCAGTCCGGCTGGACGGCGGTCAACGTGGCCGGCGGCATGCAGGACTGGGCCGCCGCGGGCCGCCCCATGACCACTGAGTCGGGCGCCGAGCCGTTCGTCGCCTGACCCCGGCTGGCTAGCCGCCCGTCGGCCCCCAGGCCAGCCCGCCTGGCCGCGCCCAGGCCCGCTCGCCTGACGGCGCGCAGGCCACGCTGCCTGACGGCGCCCAGGGCAAGCCGCCTGACCGCGCCCAGGCCAGCCCGCCTGACCGCGCCCAGGGCAAGCCGCCTGACCGCGCCCAGGCCAGCCCGCCTGACCGTCTCCCATCGTTATTGATCTTGGACCGACCCCTGCTGATGATCTTGGTGCGGGTCTGAACGACGTGGTTGTTGCTCCCACGTCGTTCTAGCGACGTGGGAGCAACAACCACGTCGCTGGCCTGCTTTCCGGCTAGGCCACAAACCGGAATCTGGCCGGCCGGTTAACCCCCGGCTGGCTAGCCGCCCGTCGGCGGGTACTCGAGCCCGAGCAGGGGCGCGGTCTCGGCCAGCATGATCTCGAACATCGGTGCCGCGTCGTCCAGCGCGAAGCCCAGGTGCCCGAACACCTCCAGGCTCACGATTCCGTACAGCCGGACCCAGCAGCGCAGGAAGATCAGCAGCAGCCCCAGCGGCAGGTCCGCGGCCATCTGGCCCAGGCCCTCGCGATAGAGCACGAGCTGCTCCAGCAGGCCGGGGTCGATCTCCTCGTCGGGCGCGACCGGGAACGGATGGCGCTGCCACAGCTCCAGGATCAGCGCGAAGAACGTATTGCCGAACTGGCCCCCGCACTCGGCGGTGATCTCGTCCCGCTCGATGTTCACGCCCGGCAGCGGGGTGCCGAACAGCAGGCTGAACTCCTTGGGGTGGCTGAGCGACCAGCGGCGGAACTGCCAGGCGGCCGCGATCACCTTCTCGGTCAGATTGCCGCCGCTGGCCACCCCGGCCGCGTCGATGGCCGCCCGCAGGTCGGCGGTGAGCTCGGTGAAGATGTCGGCGATGACGTACTTCACCAGCGTGTCGTGGCTGTCGTAGTAGCGGTACAGGGCGGGCGCGGTCATGCCCATCTCCCGCGCGATGGCCCGCAGTGAGACGGCGTCCGGGCCGTGATCGACCAGCAGCCGGCGAGCCGTCTGGAGTATCTCCTGGGTGGTGGCGGCGCGCACCCGGTCGCGCCTGCTCGGCGCCGGCGCGGTGTCCTGCGCCATGTCGCCACCTCCGCTCGTCAGGAACCTTGCCCCGGCCCTGAGCGCGGCCGGGTGCTGAACGCCAGTCTCGCCCGTCTGGGGCCGGACCTCCAATTGAGCTTGACACCCGTGAACGGCGTGTGCCAAGTTTACACTGTAAAGCGTATACACCGTTTACTAATGTAACTATGGGTAACGCTGCGGGAGGATCCGATGTTCGAGACCTGGGGGCGGATCGTCTACCGACGGCGACGCCTGATCCTGGTGCTGGCGGTGGCGTGCGTGGCCTTCGCCGCTGTCTGGGGGACCGGCGTGTTCGGCCGACTCCAGTCGGCGGGCGGCTTCACCGCGCCGGGCAGCCAGAGCGACCGGGAGGCCAGCCTGGCCGCCCGCGCCTTCGGCCGCGACGCCGGGGACGTGGTCGAGCTGTACATCAGCCCGCGGGCCGACGCCGCGTCGGCGGCCACCGGGACGGCCATCACCCGCACGCTTGACCGCCTGCCGCGCAGCCGGTCGGCGGCCACCGGGACGGCCATCACCCGCACGCTTGACCGCCTGCCGCGCAGCCGGGTGGAGTCGTTCGCCACCTACGCCTCGACCCGGTCGCCGCAGTTCATCAGCGCCAGCGGCCGCCAGACCTACGCCGTGCTCGAGCTGACCGGCGGCAGCGACGCGGCCCGGATCAAGAGCTTCGACGCGATCAAGAACAGCCTGGCCGTGCCGGGGCTGACGGCCAGAGCCGGCGGCGTGATCCCGACCGAGGAGGCCATCAACAAGCAGGTCACGGGGGACATCAGCCGGGCCGAGACGCTGTCCATGCCCGTGCTGCTGCTTCTGCTGCTGGTGATCTTCGGCAGCCTGGCCGCGGCCAGCCTGCCGCTGGCCATCGGCGGCATCGCCATCCTCGGCTCGTTCACCGCGCTGCGCCTGCTGACCCTGGGCACCGCGGTGTCCATCTACTCGATCAACATCACCACGATCCTGGGCCTGGGCCTGGCCATCGACTACGGCCTATTCATGGTGGGCCGGTTCCGCGAGGAGCTGGGTCGGCAGGACTCGGTCGAGGCCGCGGTGGCCCGGACCATGGCCACGGCCGGCCGCACGGTCGCCGTGTCGGGCATCACGGTGGCCACCGCGCTGGCCAGCCTGATGCTGTTCCCCGAGAACTTCCTGCGCTCGATGGGCTACGGCGGCGTGGCCACCGTCCTGGTCGACATGCTGGCCGCCGTTACCGTGCTGCCGGCGCTGCTGGCGGCGCTCGGCCCGCGGGTGAACGCCCTGCGTATCCGACCCCTGCGTATCCGCCCCCTGCGCCGCCGCCGCGCGGCCGCGAGCGCGGCCGCCGCCAGTGCGGGCCCGGCCCGGCCGGCCACCGAGTCAAGCGGCGCCTGGTACCGGCTGGCCAGCAGCGTGATGCGCCGCCCGGTCGCGTTCGTGGCCGTCATCGTGGTCGTGCTGCTCGCCCTCGGCTCGCCGTTCTTGCGCATCTCCTGGGGCGGCACCGACGCTCGGGTGCTGCCCTCAGCCTCGGCCCCGCGCGCGGTCACCCAGGCCCTGCAGGCCAACTTCCCCGGCAACGCCAGCGCCCCGATCGAGGTGTTGCTGACCGGCCCGGCCGCGGCCAGCCCGGCCCGGCTGGCCGCCTACACCAGCCGGCTGACCCAGGTCTCGGGCGTGACCGGGGCCCAGGTCAGCGGCGTGCGCGGCGACATCGCCCGGATCGACCTGCGCTACGGGCCCGACCCGCTGTCATCGGCCGCCCGGCAGATCGTGACCAGGGTCCGCGCCGTCGCCCCGCCGGCCGGCTCGCGAGCCTACGTCGGCGGGCAGACCGCCCAGCTCGTGGACGAGCTGGCCAGCCTGTCGGCCACCGTGCCGTGGATGGCCCTGACCATGGCCGCGGCCACGTTCGTGCTGCTGTTCCTGGCCTTCGGCTCGGTGCTGCTGCCGGTCAAGGCCATAGCGGCCAACCTGCTGTCGCTGGCGGCCACCTTCGGCGTGGTGACCTGGATCTTCCAGTTCGGCCACCTGTCCGGGCTGCTCGGGTTCACCCCCACCGGGACCATCGACCCGTCCATGCCGATCCTGATGCTGGCCATCATCTTCGGGCTGTCCATGGACTACGAGGTGTTCCTGCTGTCGCGGATCCGCGAGCGCTACGACCAGACCGGCGATAACACGGCCGCCGTGGCCAGCGGCCTTCAGCGCACCGGCGGCGTGATCACCAGCGCCGCGCTGCTGCTGGTCGTCGTGGTCGGCGCGTTCTCCGCCTCCGGCATCACGTTCATCAAGCTGATGGGCGTGGGCATGATCGTGGCCCTGATCGTGGACGCCACCATCGTGCGGGTGCTGCTGGTCCCGGCCACGATGCGGCTGCTCGGCCGGGCCAACTGGTGGGCGCCGGGCCCGCTGCGCCGGCTGTACGCCCGCTACGGCATCCGCGAGGGCGACGGGCCGCCGGCTCCGGTCGAGCCGGCCGCCCCCGCCGCCGCGCTCAGTGCCCCGCGAGGTGGATGAACGCCGACGGCCAGTCGCCCTTCACGGTGATGGTGTGGACCCAGAACCCGTTGTCCCCGTCGTAGTTCATCTCGGAGATGACGATCGAAGTCGGTGAGTTCACCTTCTCCACGAACGCCACGTGCCCGTCGGGGGCCGCCTTGGTCGAGTCGTACCAGGCGATGCTCCCGACGGCGGGCGTGGTGTTCACCGTGAGCTTCAGCGCCCTGGCCCGGGTGGCCCAGTCCACGGCGTTGCCCCAGCGGCCCTTGCCGCCGTAGGAGTTCGTGAACGCGATCCCGTCCTTGTGGTTCACCTCGAAGGCCACCCAGGACGTGCACTGGCCCTGGTAGAAGGCCCACTTGTCGGCGACGCAGGCGCCCTTGTCGGTGCAGGCGGGCGGGTCGGCATAGGGGTAGCCGTAGTACTTGCTGGCGGCCCCTGGCCCGGCCCGGCCCTTCCACTGGCCGAGGGTGAGCCCGCTGGCCGGCGGCGGCGCCTTGCGGCTGGCCCACAGCACCTTGCCCGCGGCCCGCACCGCGACCACGCCGTCGCGCTGGTCGATCAGCCGGGCCCCGGCGTGCCTGCCGGTGCCGCTGGCCCACAGCGTCGTGCCCTTGGCCACGACCAGGTTGCCGCTGGCCCGCATGGTCAGCGTCGCGCCGGGGTGCCCGGCCGTCCCGCTGGACCACACCGTGCGGCCCCCGTGCGTCTGCACCAAGTTCCCGTTGGTGCGCATGACCAGCCGGTAGCCGGTGCCCGAGTTGAGGTACCAGCCCGGCTGCAGGACCTCGCCGGCGGTGAGCTTGTTGTCCAGGCTGCCCGCGTTCCAGGTCGTCGTGGTGCCGTCGTACAGCACCAGGTTCCCGTTGGCCTGGGCGACGAGGTCGGCCGGCCCGTGCCCGGCGGTACCGGTCGACCACAGGGTCTTGGCGCCGCTGCGGTCGTACAGGACCAGGTTGCCGTTGCTCAGCATGGACAGGTAGGCGCCCGGATGCCCGGCGGTGCCGGTGGCCCACAGCGTCTGCCCGGTCCCGGTCACCGAGTACGTCAGGTTGCCGTCCCGCCGCATGGCCAGGGTGAAGTGACCGTCCCTGGAGCTCAGCGCGGACCCTGGCGGCATCGTCTCGCCCGGCTCCAGCGTCGTCACCGGGGTGACCGTGAACGTGGCGCTCCGGCCGCTCCCGGCCTTTCCGGTCACGGTGACCGGTCCGCTGGTGGCACCGCCCGGGACCGCCGTCGTGATCTGTGTCGCGCTGTTTATCTCGAAGGAGGCCGACACGCCACCGAAGCTCACCTTGGTGATGTGACGGAAGTGGTGGCCAGACAGCGTCACCGGCCAGCCGGGAGCGCCCTGCGCGGGGATCATCGAGGAGATCAGGGGCGCGCTCGCGGCCGGCCGGGCCCGCCGCGAGCGGTCACCGGGCCGGGCCGGGCCGGCGGTGCGGGCCGCCGGGGCGACGGGCACGTGCAGCGGGGTCAGCCGGCCGGCCGCCGACCGGGTCAGCAGACTGGAAGCATGCGGCAGCCCGACGGCGGGTTGGGCCGGCTGCCGATGGGCCGGCGTGGCCTGGGCCGGGGCCGTGAGGCCGACGCTGGCCAGGAAGGAAATGCCGAGTGCGCCGGCGCCGACGGTCAGCCGGCGTAACAGTGAAGCCGAGAACAGTGAAGCCGAGAACAGTGAAGCCGAGAACAGTGATGCCGAGAACGGTGAAGCCGAAGGCATGCTCGCTCCCCGGGTTGAGGTGATGGCGTCGGCGGTTCATACACGGGGCGCCGCCCTGATCCCGCAGTTACTTTTAGTGATGCCTTGATAGCGAAAAGTACCAGGAGCGCAGGCGGACAGCCCGGTGGCGGCGAGTCGCGGTGTTTCCCGCCCAGATACGGTCAAGAAAGACGACGGGCACGCCAGACCAGCACGGCGCCACACCAGCACGGCGCCAGACCAGCACGGCGCCAGACCAGTACAGCGAGGACAGGAGACAGGTGTGAAGTACGTCAGCCTCGGCGCGACGGGCCTGCGGGTATCGCGGGTCTGCCTCGGGATGATGAGCTACGGCAACGACAGCGACCGGCCGTGGGTGCTTGACGAGGACGCCGCCGAGCCGATCGTGAAAGCCGCCGCGGACGGCGGCATCACCTTTTTCGACACCGCCGACGTGTATTCGAAAGGGGCCAGCGAGGTCGCGACCGGGCGGCTGCTGGACAAGTTTTTCCGGCGCGACCAGGTCGTCATCGCAACCAAGGTGAACGGCCCTATGGGCGAGGGCGAAAACGAGCGCGGTAACTCGCGCAAGCACATCCTGTCCGGCATCGACGCCTCGCTGAGCCGCCTCGGCCTGGACTACGTCGACCTGTACCAGATTCACCGCTGGGACTACCGCACGCCCATCGAGGAGACGATGGGCGCGCTGCACGATGTGGTACGGGCCGGAAAGGCGCGCTATATCGGGGCCAGCAGCATGTTCGCGTGGCAGTTCGCCAAGGCCCAGTTCGCGGCCGATGACCTCGGGCTGACCCGGTTCGTGGCCATGCAGAATCACTACAACCTCATTTACCGCGAGGAAGAGCGGGAGATGATCCCGCAGTGCGTGGACCAGGGCGTCGGGGTCATCCCGTGGAGCCCGCTGGCCCGCGGCATGCTGGCCGGGAACCGGACACGCGACGGGGGACGGCACACCACCAGGGCCAACAACGACGCCTTCGGCGACGGGCTGTACGCCCAGGAGGCGGACTTCGACGTGGTGGATGCCACGGTGCAGGTGGCCGCCGACCGCGGCGTCCCGCCGGCCCAGGTCGCCCTGGCCTGGCTGCTGCACAAGCCCGGCGTGACGGCGCCGATCATCGGCGCGACCAGGCTCGGGCACATGACCGACGCGCTGGCCGCCGAGCAGCTTGAGCTGAGCGAGGAGGAGATCAAGCGCCTGGAGCAGCCCTACGTGCCGCACCCGGTGCTCGGTCACGGCTGACCGGCCCGCTGTCATCCGGCTGCCGCTCCGCTGTCACGGGTCCGGCGACCGTTCTGACGCCAACCCGCTGACCTGCGGCGGAGCCGTTCCGGCCGACACGCCACTATGCATTTTGGGCGGTTTGTGCGACCCTAGCCGACTGCCTGTGCTACAAAACTCCAGTCACGGTGGCCTCCTCCGACAAGTGCCAATCTGGCCCTGGGCCGCCGTGGTACGGGAGGAATTTTTGTGCGAATAATTCGACGTAGCAGGTTGCCTGTGACTGCCTTGCTGGCCGCGGTCGCGGCCAGTGGCCTGGCTCTGGCCCCGGTCGGGGCGAGCGCCGCGCCAGCTAAGCCAGGAGCGGCCGCCAGCCTCCAGGCAAGCAGGGCGTCCCTGCCCGCCGGGGAGCACTACGCGTGCCCAGGGCCCGCCCGGCCGGGTGAAATGATGTGCCAGGCCATCTACGTGACCCCCGCAGGCGGCGCGATTCCCGCCACGGCGGCGCATCAGGGCTACAACCCGCGCGACCTGCGCAATGCCTACCGGCTGACCGCCGCGTCACGCAGCCGCGGCCGGGGCGTGACGGTCGCGATCGTGGATGCCTACCGCGACCCTACCGCCGGTAGCGACTTGGCGACCTATCGGCAGTATTACGGCCTGCCCCCCTGCACCAGGAAGAACGGCTGCCTCAAGATCGTCAACCAGAACGGCAACTCCCGCCACCTGCCCGCGGCCAACCCCAACTGGGCGGGCGAGGAGTCGCTGGACCTCGACACGGTCTCGGCGATCTGCCCGCACTGCCACATCCTGCTGGTCGAGTCCAACAACTCTGGGACTCTGTCCATGGGCATCGCGGAGCGCACCGCGGCGCGGCGCGCGCGCTTCGTCTCCAACAGCTGGAACAGCTCCAACTTCCCCGGTGAGTCGCACTTCAACGGGTACTTCAACCATCGCGGCCACGTGATCGACTTCGCCGCCGGCGACTACGGCTACGGCAACGGGTACCACCAGGGCACTGCGTACCCGACTGACCTGCCGTTCGTCACGGCGGTTGGCGGTACGAGCCTGCGGCACGTGGCGTCCCGCGGGCGCGCCTGGACCGAGACGGTCTGGAACGACCTTTCCAGCGGCCACGGCGCAACCAATTCCGGCTGCACTAGGTTCGCGCGGCCATCCTGGCAGAAGGCTGTCACCCGCAAGCTGCGTCACTGCCGCTCTCGTGTGGAGAACGATGTCTCGGCGACCGCTGACCCGGCGTTTGGCATCGCTGTGTACTCCACCTACGGGCAGGCGTTTCCTGGCTGGAATATGTACGGCGGGACCAGCGAGTCGACGCCGCTCATCACCGCCATGTGGGCCCTCGCCGGGCGCCCGGGCGCGCACGCTTACCCGGTGTCCTACCTTTACCGTCACCCCAGGAAGTTCTACGACGTGCGCCTGGGCAACGATGGGCGGTGCAGGGTCAG
>Ga0134128_10009842_pt1 | contig 11464 bp, 6 predicted proteins | sample KB31754_FD_96462 | JGI IMG/M metagenome (GOLD analysis project Ga0134128, IMG submission 96462) | Terrestrial soil microbial communities with excess Nitrogen fertilizer from Kellogg Biological Station, Michigan, USA - KB3-175-4 | ecosystem: Environmental > Terrestrial > Soil > Unclassified ...
CAGTCGACCGGCGGCGGCTTCATCAACAGCGCCGACATTGACAATACCGGGACGATCCAGTCGACCGGCGGCACGCTGAAGCTGAGCTCGACGACGGTGACCAACAACGGGACCGTCACGATCGACCAGACCTCGGAGCTCGACCTTGCCTCCGCGAGCGTCCTCGGCGGAACCCTGAGCAACAATGGCGGCACGCTCGACAGCCTGTCGGGCTCCAATACGATCTCCGCGGCCGTCACCAACGCCGGCACGATTGAAGTCAAGAGCGGCACGCTCGATCTCGCCGGCGGCGTGATGGGTGGTGGCCATCTGATCGTCGGTCAGGGAGCCACGCTCGAGCTCGGCGGCGCCGACGCGGAGACCGTAACCTTGCAGGGCGGCACCGGCACCATGACGCTGCAGCTCGACAGCACCACCGTTCCCTTCAACGGCACGATCACGGCGAATGCGACGGCCAGCGGTACGTTCGTCGTGACCGGTCAGGGCAGCATCACCACTTCGAGCGGCGATGCGCTGGATTTCAATTCATCGGGCGGAACGAGAGGCGCCCCCGCGACCGTGACGCTGAACCTTGGTGGTGCGATCGCGGGAGCTGCCAACGGCGTCGTGGTGATGCAGAAAGGCACCGGTGATATCAGCGTTACCACGTCCGGTGGCATCACGGGCCTTGGCGGCAACGGCCTTACCGTCGAGGTCGGCACGGCTCAGGACAGTGCGATCGGTTTCGGCAACATTATCGTCGACGCCACCGGCCAGGTGACGGGCACAGGCGCAGGATCGGCCGGAATTCAGGTCCAGAACCACAACGCCGCCAACGGCGGCAATATCGACGTCACGGCCACCGGCGGCACCAGCGGCGACGCCTATGGCATCGAGATCGATAGCGCCGGCAGCGGCAACATCACGCTCGAGGTCGGTGGCACCGTCACGACAGGAAACGCGGCCGACAGCGAATATGGCATTCTGATCGAGCAGCAGGCCGCGGACGCGATCGGCTCGACCACGATCACCAACAGCGGGACGGTGACGGGGGCTGCCACCGCGATCGTGGTGCACGAGAACACGACCGGCCATGTGACCATCGACAATTCCGGGACCATCGGGTCGGTCGCCGGCTCCGGCCAAGCCATTTTGGAGGATGGCGGCAACGTCTCGATCGACAACACCGGCACCATCGACGGCACCGTCAACGTGGCCAATGGCACGTTCACCAACGAGACGAAGGGCGTCTGGAATGATGTCGGCGCGAGCGATTTTGGAACTCCGTCCGGTACGGGGTTCACGATCGACAATGCCGGCACGATCAATCTGTCGAGCGGTGCCACGCTCTCCGGCACCGGCAGCCTGACCATCACGGATTCCGGGACCATCGACAATCAGTCCGGTTCGGGCGCCCTCAACGGCGCTGCGATCACCGTGACCGCGAGCGGCACCCTGGAATCCACCGGCGGCACGCTCACGATCGATTCGCACAGCAGCGTCACCGTCGACGCGGGCGGTACGCTCGAAGCCAATGGCGGCAATCTCGTCATCAATGGCACGCTGTCGGGCAATGCGGAGATCGCTGGCAGCTCGATGATCGAGCTCGGCGACAGCGCGGCGGGTGCCTATTCCTTTGCGACCATCACCTTTGCGTCGGACTCGACCGGCACGCTCAAGATTGACGGCGGGGTGAGTTTCTTGGGCTCGATCTCGGGCTTCGGCGCCAACACGATCATCGATCTGGCCGGAGTCACTTACTCTTCGAGCGAGTACGACGTCTGGTCCAACGGCGTGCTTTCGATCTACAGCGGCGCCACGCTGGAAGCGCAGCTCAATTTCTCCGGCGCGTACAACCAGAACGACTTCGCGCTGGCGAGCGACGGCAATGGCGGGACCGAAATCGTCTGGAGCGCGGCACAGGCCGCGACGGTAAGCGGCCTCGACAATGCCGGCAATCCCGTCGGCGGCTATGCGGTCACCGCCAACCTCAACGATCCGAACGCGACCGGCGTCACCTACACCTGGCTGGAAAACGGCGTGGTCGTCGGCAACGCCCAGAGCTTCACGCCGACCTCAAATGACATCGGCAAGACTCTCGATGTCGTGATTGGCTTTGCCGACGGCATAAGTGAACAGATTACGGAGCTTGCCGGAACGGTGGCCGAGGCACCTTCCGTCAGCTTCGGCACGGCCGGACCGGTCTCAACGAATGAAGACGCCGCGCTGCTGCTCAATGGGCTCAGCGCGTCCTTCGCCGATGCTGGTAGCGACACGATCACCGCGACCCTCAGTGTCGTCGATGGCACGCTGGCGGTCGCAGGCCTCGGTAGCGATGCCGTGTCAATCACTATCACCGGCACGCTTGCGCAAATTGACAGCGCGCTGGAGCATGTCACCTACACGCCGAACGGAGGCTTTGTCGGTAACGACACGCTTGATTTCTCGATGAGCGATGCGGCGTCGGGCACCACCTTCTCCGCCAGCGGGACGTTGGATATCACGGTCAATGCGGACCACTGGACCGGCGCGACCGCCGACTGGAGCGCGGGCGCGGATTGGAGCTTCGGCTCGGCGCCTGCCAGCAATATCGATGCCGTCGTCGACGCCAGTGGCGCTTATGTCGTCACCATCTCGGATGGTGATATGGTGGCCGCGCATTCTCTGACCATTACCGCGGCGGGCGCCGGCGCCGACATTCAGGACGAGTCCGGCGGCTCACTCACGCTGGGCGAGGCCCTCACCATCGATGCCGGCTCGTTCAGCCTGATCGGCGGCAGCCTGTCGGCGTCGTCGATCGATGTGGAGAGCGCCGGCCATTTCATCGCCGAAGGTTCGGTCTCGGCTCCGATCACCAACAACGGCGGCATCGTCCAGGCCTATGGCGATCTTTCGCTGTCAGGCACGGTGAGCGGCACCACCGGCACGTTCGACGTCAACGGGCAAACTCTCACCTTCGGCGGCTCGGTGGCGGGCGGCACGGTTGATTTCGGCGCGGACAACAATGGCGGCACGCTCGCGCTGGCGTCGCCATCGAGCTTCCATGCGGCGATCAGCAATTTCGCGTCCGGCGATGCCATCGACCTGACCGGCGTCGGCTACACCGCGGGCGAACATGCAATCTGGACGCAGGGAAGCGGCGGCCAAGGCACGCTCGCGATTTATGATGCGAACAACGACCTCGAGGCGTCGCTCCATCTCAACGGCACCTACACCACCAGCAATTTCGCGGTGGTAAGCGACAGAGCTGCTGGCACGCCCGGCACCGACATTCACTTCACGACGCCGGATGCGGCTGCGCCCAATGGCAACTTGTCCATCGATACGACCCACTTCAGCGTGGTGGAAAGCAGCGACCACACCACCGACACGATCGAGGGTCTTCAGATCAGCGATACCAATCCTCTGGCGAGCACCTTCTCGTTCTCCGCGAGCACCGAGGAGGCACCCACGAGCAGCATGAGCCCGTCGTCCGGATCGGACCTTTCCCTGACCGCTCTCAACAGCGAGCTTGCGTCGGGCATTACCTATACGGCCGGAAATCCGCAGCCGTCGACCGACATGGTTCATTTCACCGTCACCGACAATGCCGGCGATAGCCAGACCGTGAATTTCGTCTTCAACGAGGGCGGCCAGAATTCCACGCTGACCGGGACAACCGGCAATGACGTGATCTTTGCAAGCGGCGCACCCGACACGCTGACAGGCAATGGCGGCAGCGATCAGTTCGTGTTCAAGCCCACCAGCGGCCAGGATGCTGTTCAGCACACTATCACCGATTTCAACGCCAATCTGGATACCATCGATCTCAGGCAGTTTGGCCATATCACGTCCACGGCCAATATCACGGAGACGCAGCAGGGCAGCGACACGCTGCTGACGCTGACGCATGACGCCAATGGCAATCCCCTGGATACAATTCTCTTGAAGAACGTCCAGGTCTCGAGCCTGCACACGAACGATTTCATCCTGCATACCTGAGGCTCCGTGAGCCAGCCACAGAGCTACTTCCTCATTGCCAGCCGCGATCAAGGCAGGATATTCGTGATCCAGGCTATGGTAGGCGAAACCTAGAAGGCTCCATGAAACGGCTTCGCTTTCTGCGACGGTGGTTCACGCGGAAGTTCGGCTTCGCGCGCGCGCTTTGCCTGTTGATGCTGGTCGGCTTCGCCGCCTTGCGCATGGTCGATCCGGTGCCGCTTCGCGAATTGCGCCTCCGCACCTTCGACACCTTCCAGCTATTCAATCCTCGGGTGAAGAAGATCAGGCCGGTCACGATCGTCGACATCGACGAAAAGAGCCTCGCCAAGCTCGGCCAGTGGCCATGGCCGCGGACCACGATTGCCGACCTGATCATCAACCTGACCAATCTTGGCGCGGTCGTCATCGGCTTCGACGTGGTGTTCTCCGAGCCGGACCGGCTCAATCCCGATGTCGCGGCCCGCACCATGCGCTATCTGGACGAGGTGACGCGAAGCAAGCTGCGCGAATTGCCGAGCAACGACCAGATTCTTGCCGATGCCATCCGGCGCTCGCGTGTCGTGCTGGGCGAAACCGGGATGCCGGATGTGAGGCTGGAATCCGACGAGTCGCTGCCGTTCACCCCCTTCGCGACGCTCGGCAAGGAGATCGACCCGCTCTTGTTCCTGCATCAATTTCCGGGGCTGTTGCGGAACGTTCCTGTGATCGAGAAGGCGGCCGCCGGCCGCGGGCTGGTGACGATCGTGCCGGAGCGCGACGGCATCATCCGGCGCGTGCCGATGGTGTTGCAGGCGCAGGGCAACACCATGCCTTCGCTCAGTCTGGAAATCCTGCGCGTCGTCACCGGCACGCCGACAATTCTGCTTAAATCCGACGAAGCCGGCATCAAAAGCATCAAGCTCAGGGGTCTGGATATCCCGACCGACAGCCACGGCCAGCTCTGGGTCCATTTCGCACGACAGGACCCTTCGATCTATGTCTCGGCCACCGATGTCCTCGACAACAACGTGCCGGTCGACAAGATCAAGGGCAAACTGGTGCTGATCGGCACCTCAGCGGCCATGCTGAACGACATCAAGACCACGCCGGTCTCGCCGGCAATACCGGGCGTCGAGATCCACGCCCAGGTGCTGGAAAGCGCGCTCACGGGCGGCTTCGTGCAGCAGCCGAACTACGGCATCGCGCTCGAGTTCTTTGCGGCTATGATCGCCGGGCTGTTCGTCATTGCGTTCGCGCCGAATCTCGGCCCGGCCCGGCTGGTCGCGCTCGGCGCGCTGTTCGCGACAGGGCTGATCGGCACGTCCTGGTACGCCTACCAGTACCACCGGCAATTGCTCGACTTCACCTATCCGTTGCTATCGACGACCGCGATCTACCTCACCCTGATCTTTTCCAGCTTCGTGCGCGAGCAGGCGCAACGGCGCCAGATCCGCTCGGCCTTCGGCCAGTATCTGTCACCGGCGCTGGTCGAGCAGCTCGCGCAATCGCCCGAAAAGCTCGTGCTCGGCGGCGAGGAACGCGAAATGACCATTCTGTTTTCCGACGTGCGCGGCTTCACCACCATCTCGGAATCCTACAAGCAGGATCCGCAGGGCCTGACGAGGCTGATGAACCGCTTTCTCACGCCGCTCACCAACGCGATCCTGGCGCGCAAGGGCACCATCGACAAATATATGGGCGACGCCATCATGGCATTCTGGAACGCGCCGCTCGATGACAAACGGCACCAGCTCAATGCCTGCAACGCAGCCGTCGACATGCTGGAGAAGATCGACGAGCTCAACAAGATCCGCCAGCAGGAGGCGGAGGAGGGCGGCCACCCCTATCTGCCGCTCAATGTCGGCGTCGGTCTCAACACCGGCACTTGCGTGGTCGGCAACATGGGATCGGATCTGCGCTTCGATTATTCGGTGCTCGGCGACAGCGTCAATCTGGCCTCGCGCCTGGAAGGCCAGACCAAGGAATACGGCTTTCCGATCATCATCGGCTCCAGGACCGCGCTGGCGGTGAAGGACGAGTTCGCGATTCTCGAGCTCGACTTCATCATGGTGAAGGGCAAGAAGGAGCCCGAGGTGATCTATGCCGTCGCCGGCCGCGAGGACGTCGCGCAGTCGGAGCACTTCCAGCGCCTGCGCAATCTCACCATCGAGATGCTGGCCTGCTACCGCACCCGGGACTGGGACGGCGCGCTCGCAGCAATCGAACGCGGCCGCAAGACCGATGAGGCGCATTCGCTGGAGCTGCTCTACGAGCTCTATGAAGAGCGCATCAAGAGCTATCGGCAGAACCCGCCGCCGCAAGATTGGAACGGCGCGTATCAATTGCTGACGAAGTAGTCCGCCAAAAACTCAGCGGCCGGAGGGTGGGCAAAGCCAACGGGTCCGCGCGAATGCGCGGCCCGATGACAGGCTCCGCGTGCCCACCATCAAGCGTCGTGCTGTCAATGGTGGGCACGGCGCTCCGCGCCTTTGCCCACCCTACGGCTCTGCCTATATTGAGCCAGACCGCGCGTCTCGCGCGATTGAAACGCCCCCGGAGGCCAACAGCATGCAGGAACTGCACATCGGAGACATCGCCAGCCGAACCGGGCGGAGCGTGCACACCATCCGCTGGTACGAACGGCAGGGGTTGATTCCCGGCGTCTGCCGCGATCGCGGCGGCCGCCGCGTCTACAGCGATGACCATGTCGGCTGGCTCGATTTGATGGAACGGCTGCGCTCGACCGGCATGTCGATCAAGACCATGCGTGAATATACCGCGCTCGCGCAGCAGGGCGCGGCGGCGCTGTCGCAGCGCCACGCGCTGCTCCGGGCGCATCAGGCGAACGTGCAGCAAAACATCCTGCGCTGGAGTGACGCGCTCGCGCTGATCGACGCCAAAATCGAATTCTACGACGAATGGATGGCGAGCGGCGAGCGCCCCGCCGTCACGCCGCACCGGCGCGTGAAGGCGAGAGTTAGGACGATCGACGGGATTGGGTGAAGTCGAGCCGGACTTCGTCCGCGCCACCTTCTCCCACAAGGGGAGAAGACGCAGAACTCGCGAACTCGCCTCAGGCCAAATTCGAGCACTCTAGCCAGGCGGCGGCTTGAGCACGCGTTCGACAAGCGCAGTGTCCATATACTCGGTCAATTCCTTCAACTTCCCGTCGGCGAGCCGCATCACGAAGCAATAGGTGTTGACGTAGCGCTCGCCGGAGACAGTGGTTGCGTCGCCCTTGCACTCGGCGACGACGTAATCACCATCGGCGAGGATGCGGCTTGCGCTGAGGCGCGTCGGCGCGACGAATTGGGCGTGAAGCGGCTTCAGCAGTCGTTCGCGCACTTCCGTCTTGCCGACATATTCACCCGACCAAGCGGTCGAGCCGGTGATGCGCCAGACGAAATCGTCGGCCATCGCCGCAATGAATGGCGCCGGATCGCGGCGCGATCGCGCCTCCATGATGGTCTGGATGAGGGCTTTGTTTTCGGCTGTCGTCATGGCTGCTCCTTGTGAAGAGGACAGCCAGAGCTTTTAGGGGATAGAGCGCGCTCTAGGTCAAGGGCTTGGGCGGCGGATCAAAAACTCTGCCGTCCCGGCTCACGCTCGCTTGGCCGGGGCGACAGCGGAGGATGCCGGCTTCACACCGTTGCCATTCGCGGGAAGCCGCTCTGCGCAAAAGTAACGCCAAAACCCGGAGCGATCGGTACAATAGGCCATGAAGCGGCGTGCCACATGCCCGTTCCGGGCTCGGGGCGCAGCCGCGGCTGAGACGAAGGGAGTAGACGCGGCAATGACCAGACCAAGTCCAAAGGAAGTGAAGGCGATCGCCGATACTGCGGGCGTGCCCGTTGACAATGACGTTGCTGCGCGGGTCGCCAATTCGCTCGGACCGGCTTTCGACGGCTTCGAGGCGATCGCCGGCACGTTGCCGTTCGATCTGGAGCCCGCGAGCTTCCTGCTCGCGCAAGCCGTGAAGGTTGGTCGATGAGCACCGAACCCGCTCTGATGTCGCTCACCGCGGTCGCGAAGGCGATTGCGGCCAAGCAACTCTCTTCGCATGAAGTGACGCGCTCCTGTCTGCACCGCATCGCGCAATGGCAGCCGAAGCTCAACGCGTTCATGACGGTCGAGGCCGAAAGCGCGCTGAGAGCCGCCGAAGAGGCCGATGCCGCGCTGGCCAGGGGCCATAATCGCGGGCCGCTGCATGGCGTGCCGCTTGCCCACAAGGACATGTATTACGACGCCGGCCATGTGGTGACCTGCGGCTCGCTGATCCGCCGCGATTTCGTCGCGAGCTCGACCTCGACCGCGCTGCAACGGTTGAAGGACGCCGGCTCGATTCGCCTCGGCTCGCTGGCGATGGCGGAGTTCGCCTATGGCCCGACCGGTCACAATTATCATTACGGCGCGGTGCATAACCCCTGGAAATCAGGCTATGTCACCGGCGGCTCGTCGTCGGGCTCGGGCGCCGCGGTCGGCGCGCGGCTGACCTTTGCCGCGCTCGGCTCGGATACCGGCGGCTCGGTGCGCATGCCCGCGCATTTCTGCGGCGTCACCGGACTGAAAACCACCTACGGCCGGGTCAGTCGTGCCGGCGCGATGCCGCTGTCGCAATCACTCGACACCGTCGGGCCGCTCGCGCGCACGGTCGAGGATTGCGCGCTGCTGCTCAGTCTGATGGCGGGCGCGGATGGCGAGGATCCGACCGCGAGCACCTTGCCCGTGCCGGATTACATGGCCGCCAGCTCGGCCTCGATCAAAGGCCTGAAGATCGGCGTGCCGACTTCGTTCTATGTCGATGACCTCGATGCCGATGTAGCGAGAGCGCTCGAAGACACCATCACCGTGCTCAAGCGCGAGGGCGCCGATATCGTCAAGGTCGAGCTGCCGGACCAGCGCCAGCTCTCGGCCGCCTGCCAGTTCGTGCTCGCAGTGGAAGCGGCGGCCTTTCACAAGCGCTGGCTGATCGAGCGGCCGCAGGATTACGGCCCGCAGGTCCTGATGCGGCTCCAGAACGGGCTCGCCGTTCCTGCCGTGCTCTATCTCGAAGCGATGCGCTGGCGCGGCCCGGCGCTGGCGGCGCACGTCGCGGCGACCGCCGATGTCGATGCGGTGCTGGCACCGGTGGCACCCGTTGCCGCGCCCACAATCGCCGAAAGCGATGTCGGCAACGCTCCGGACGCCGAGGCTGTGATCCAGCGGCTGACCCGCTTCACCCGGCCGATCAACTATCTCGGCCTGCCGTCGCTTTCGATCCCCTCGGGCTTCAACGCCAAGGGATTGCCGATCGGCATGCAGCTCGTTGGCCGCTCCTTTGACGAGGCAACCCTGATCAACATTGGCGCGGCGTTCCAGCGCGCGACCGACTTCCATGAAAAGGTGCCTCCCGCCGCGTGACGGACCGGGCCGGTCCGCCCGCTGGACCTGGCGAGCAGACCGGCGCTGTTGCCGACACGTAACGGTTGCCGGCCGAATTGAAAGTCCGACCGGTTTTCCAGTCGTCACATCCCTCCTCTATGGGTAGGGTTGTGGCTGCTGCGCCGACGAGGCGGGCGCGAAATGGGGGAGTCTCGATGGTTCTGTCCAACGAAAGCATTATCGTCATCCTGTTCGTCGGCCTTGTGGCGGGTTGGCTGGCCGGGAAGGTCGTCCGCGGCACCGGCTTCGGCATCATCGGCGACATCCTGGTCGGCATCGCCGGCGCGCTGATTGCCGCCCTGATTTTCCCAAAGCTCGGCATTCATCTTGGCACCGGCCTCGTCTCCGAGATCATCTATTCGGCGATCGGCGCCATCATCCTGCTCCTGATCGTGCGGCTGGTGCGCGGCGGCGGCCGCTTTTGAGCTCTCGCGCGCATCCGTGCGCGCGTTGAGAAGGGCGGATCGAGCGAGGGCCGTCCCGGCGGGGACGGCCCTTTGTTTATGGGGGCTTCGGCCCTCGCCCACCGGCAACATTTAGGTTAATCTGAGTTCATTGGACGATTTTGCTGCAAGGCAGTAGTATTGCGGATTATATCTTATTGGAATCCCCGGATAAATCCGGTCATCCCAGTCCCTATTTGAAGAGATCAGATTGATGGCAGCGGCCCCCGGCGTCCGGCATTCCGAACTCGGTAAGGCGTTGCGAGCCTGCCGTGGCGCATTCATTGGCGTCGGCATGATGAGCTGCGTCATCAACCTGCTCTACCTCACCGGCTCGATGTTCATGCTCGAGGTCTATGACCGCGTGCTGCCGAGCCGCAGCGTGCCGACGCTGGTCGGACTCGTCTTCATCGCGGCCTTGCTCTACGTGGCCCAGGGCGTGCTCGACCTGATCCGTGGCCGCATCCTGGGACGCATCGGCACTGCGCTCGACGAATCGCTTAACATGCGCGTGTTCGACACCGTGGTACGGCTGCCGCTGATGATCGGCGGACGCAGCGAAGGGCTGCAGCCGCTGCGCGACCTCGACAATGTCCGCGCCTTCCTCGGCAGCATGGGACCGAGCGCGTTCTTCGACCTGCCGTGGCTGCCGTTCTATCTTGCGATCTGCTTTGCCTTCCATGTCATGATCGGCGTCACCGCGCTGGTCGGCGCTGTCATCCTGGTGTCGTTGACGCTGGTCACCGAATATCTTTCGCGCCAGCCGGCGCGCGAGGCGCTGACGCTTGCCGCACGCCGCAACGATCTTGCTTCCGCCAGCCGCCGCAACGCCGAGGTGCTGGTGGCGATGGGAATGGCCGGCCGGCTCTCCAGGCGCTGGAGCGACGCCAACGAGAAATATCTGGCCGGCAATCAAAATGCCAGCGACGTTGCCGGTGGCCTGGGTGCGATCTCCAAGGTGCTGCGCATGATGCTGCAGTCGGCGGTGCTCGGCACCGGCGCCTATCTCGTCATCCATCAGGAAGCGACCGCAGGCATCATCATCGCGGGCTCGATCCTGAGCGCGCGGGCGCTGGCGCCGGTCGATCTCGCGATCGCGCATTGGAAGAGCTTCGTTGCCGCGCGGCAGAGCTGGCATCGCCTCAACCGCCTGCTCGAGCAGATGCCGGTGCGCGCGATACCGACCCAGTTGCAGAATCCGACGACCCGCGTATCGGTTGAGGCGCTCAGCATCGCTGCGCCCGGCGACCAGCGCCTGATCGTCCATGACGTGAGCTTTGCGCTCGAGGCCGGCAGCGGGCTCGGCGTGATCGGGCCAAGCGGATCGGGCAAGTCGTCGTTGATCCGTGCGCTGGTCGGCGTCTGGCTGCCGGTGCGCGGCAAAGTCCGGATCGATGGCGCGGCGCTGGACCAATGGACGTCGGATAGTCTCGGACGCCATATCGGCTATCTGCCGCAGGACGTCGAGCTGTTCAACGGCACGGTCGCGCAGAATATCTGCCGCTTCGATCCCGAGGCGAAATCCGACGGCATCATCTCTGCGGCCAAGGAAGCCGGCGTGCATGAGATGATCATCAAGATGCGCGACGGCTACAACACCCATGTCGGCGAGCAGGGCAGCGCCCTGTCGGCCGGCCAGGCGCAGCGCGTGGCGCTGGCGC
>Ga0134128_10009843_pt1 | contig 11462 bp, 11 predicted proteins | sample KB31754_FD_96462 | JGI IMG/M metagenome (GOLD analysis project Ga0134128, IMG submission 96462) | Terrestrial soil microbial communities with excess Nitrogen fertilizer from Kellogg Biological Station, Michigan, USA - KB3-175-4 | ecosystem: Environmental > Terrestrial > Soil > Unclassified ...
CGACCGGCTCGGTGGCACCAAACCGGGGTAGCGTCGCGCGGAAGGCGCGAACCAGAAAGATTGCCTCGATCATGTCGCCGCGCGCCTGCTTGATGGCGAGCGCCGCGAGGTCCCGGTCATAGAGCGAGCCTTCGCTCATGACCCGGTCGACCGCCAGCCCAAGCTGCTCGGAGATCTGGGGAAGTGTCACTTCCGGCACATTGCGATCGCCACGGCGCTCATGCGCAAGCAGCCGGTGGGCATTCTCGATGGCGCGTTCGCCTCCCTTGACGGCAACGTACATGCGTCAACCTCCTTTGGCGACCAGCCGCGTGGTGCGCGGGATGGCCACGATCGCCTCTCCCGACACCAGCACGACGTCGATTCCGCGCGGAAACAGCGCCTCGTTGACCGCGAGCCGCTCGAACAAGTTCACAGGCTCGATCATCGCGCGCAAGGTCGCAGTGCCGTCGATGCCGGGTCCACGCAGTTCGAAGGCGCTGCCGTGCTCCAGGCTATCCACCTGAAGGATCAGCGTCGTCGAGCGGTCGGGATATTCGTTGGTGCCGAACGCGAAGCGGGAAAGATCAGGTAGCGCGCTGCCATTTCCGATCAGCGCAAAGCTGCAGACCGAAGGATCTTCAAGCACCGGCGCGCCGCTGTGGAACCTCAGCCACTTCGCCACCTCGGAGGTTTCCGACATCCTGGCATCGAGCCAGATCGGCGTGTCGTTATCAAACAGAGTGAGTGCGATCGCGGCCGTGCCGCACATCATCGGCCCCGGCGTGCCGACACTGGCAACTACCCGCTGCACGGTGCCGGGCCGTGCCATCGCGTCCATCACGGAGCGGAAGGTCGATTGCGCCGACAGCACCTTGTTGGCAAATCCCGCCGGGAGTTCGGCGATCGTGGTCATCATTCACCCCTCACCGCGCACCATCGTGTAGAAGTCGACCCGCGTCGCCGCCGCTTCCGCAGCCCTGGCACTGCGCCGCACCAGCATCGCCGCCCGCAACGGCGCGATCACCCGGGTCTCGATGTCGTGGACGAATTTATCCGACTGCACCAGGGCGTCGCACAGCGCGATCATCCGAGCCTTCTCGCGGTCGCGGCCGAGCGTATAGCCGAAGCCGACCTCCCCGCTCGTAAGTCGCACCGCCGCGCGCGAGACCGTCGCCTCACCGAGATTGAAGGGCGCGCCATCGCCGCCAATACGGCCGCGCAGCATGACAAGGCCGTTCTCGGCCTCGCGGAGATTTTCGTAGGCCGGCAGCGAGAGCGCCGCGAGCCGGCCGGCGATTTCGGCGGCGGTCGCATGCGCCAGCACAGCCATCGCTGCCTTGCGCCGCGTTAGCATATCGTCCCCGCCCTTGTCGTGATCGCCTGCGCTCATGATTTCAGTTCTAGCTTGCCGGAACCAAGTTGTCTATGATAATAGACAACTTCATAATGACCTCCGATGAAGCTTTCGTGACACGCGCATGATTTTCCCCGGGGCTTTGCGAGAGCGGTTTCGCGCCATGAGCTTGCAGGATGCAAGCACCGGCGTTGCGCTGTGGCGGCAGGTTGCCGACGGCATCGAGCGCGGCATCGCCGACGGCACCTATGTTGCCGGCGAAAAGCTGCCGGGCGAAATCGAGATCGCGGAAACCTACCGCGTCAATCGCCATACCGTGCGCCGGGCGCTGGCGACGCTCGCCGAGCGCGGTCTGGTGCGCGCCGAGCGCGGCAGCGGCACCTACGTCGAGGCACAGCGTCGCCTCGCCTATCCCCTGCGCTCGCGCACGCGCTTCTCCGAGATCGTCGGCGCCGGCGGGCATGAGCCCCGCAGCCAGTTGATCGAAGCTGACGGCGATATCGCCACGCGCGAGCTCGCCCGCGAGCTGGGTCTGAAGACCGGCGCACCGCTGATCCGCATCGAATCGATACGGCTCGCCGACCGCATGCCGATCTGCGTCTCGACCACATGGCTATCGGCCGAGCGTTTCCCCGATGCCGGCCGAGTCTTCGCCGCGACGCGCTCGATGACCAAGCTGCTCGCGCATTATGGCATCCGCGACTATCGCCGCGCGTCGACGAAAATCACCGCGGCGATCGCGGACGCGACGGATGCCACCCATCTCGACCTGCCGCTCGGCCGCCCGGTGCTCGTCGTCGACGCCACCGACGTCGACCCATCGAACAAACCGCTTGTCACCAAGCGCGCCCGCTTCGCCGCCGAACGCGTCGAATTCCTGGTGGAAAACGGCTAGGCTCTTTTCTTTTGACGCGTTTTCTTCACGCGAACCGGTTCCCACTTCGCTTGAAAACGCTATGCCATCGCCCTCCGGCCGATGATCGCAAACCGCAGCTTGCCCGAAATCCAGTCGATGATGGCAACCGTGACCAGGATCATGATCACCGCGAACGCGACCTGATCGAAGTCATAGGTCCTGATCTGCTCCGAAAGTTGCAGCCCGATGCCGCCGGCTCCGACGATGCCGATGATGGTCGCGGATCGCACATTGGACTCGATGTAATAGAGAACCTGGCCGGCGATGATCGGCAGCACCTGCGGCAGCAATCCGAATCGAACCGAGAGGAGGCCCGTTCCACCACCGGCCAGCACCGATTCACGTCCCCGCTCGTCTGCGGTTTCGATCGCCTCCGAGAACAGCTTTCCCAACGCGCCGGTATCGGATACCGCAATCGCAAGGATGCCGGCGAACGGCCCGAGGCCGACGACTCCCACGAACACCAGCGCCCAGATCAGTGCATCGACGCTGCGGATGGTATCGAGACATCGCCGGACGAAGAAGCGAACCGCGCCGTGCGGCGTCGTATTGCTGGCAGCCAGAAAGCTGATCGGAAACGCGAATACCGTCGCAATCAATGTGCCGAGGAAGGCGATTGCGAGCGTTTCGCCCATCGCCTTCATCAGGAGGTCGAGATGACCGCCGGTTGAGGGCGGAAACATCAGCGCGACGAATTTTGCCAGCGACGAAAGCCCCAGCAATATCTGGCTGAACGAGATATCGAGCCACCAGACCGCGAACACGGTGAAGGCGAGAAAGGCAAAGGACCCCATGAACGCCCGCGCGCGGCTACGCGGCTCCTCGTCGAAGAGCGTGTGATGCCGCTCCAGCACCGCGGCGGCATCTTCCGGGCGGATGACGCGAGGCAGGCTCATCGCCGGATCTCCTGGCCCGAGAGGTGATTCCGGATGCGCTCGGTGACTAGGTCGATCACGGCGACGCAGACGATGATCATCAGGAGGATCGCGCTGACGTCGGTGTAGTAGAACTTGCGGATCGCGACGAACAAGTCCTGCCCGATCCCGCCCGCTCCGACCATGCCGACCACGGAACCGGAACGGACGTTGATTTCAAACCGCAGCAGCGTATAGCTCGCAAAAGTCGACATGACCTGCGGCAGCGCGCCGAAGCGCACCGTTTCGACAAAACGGCTCCCGGTCGAACGCACGCCCTCGACCGGCTTCATATCGATGTTTTCGAGTGCCTCGGTAAAGAGCTTGCCTAGCGTGCCGAACGTATGGATCGCGATCGCCAGAATGCCGGCGAAGGGACCGAGGCCGAACGACGCCACGAACATCAATGCGAATACGAGATCCGGAACCGTGCGGCAGAATTCGAAGATGCGCTTGATGCCAAAGCGCAGCGCAACGCTCGGCGCGAGGTTGGCCGCCGCGAGCGGCGCCACCATGAACGCGCCGGTCGCTCCGATCAATGCGGCGAGATACGCGATCAGGATCGTATCCAGCAGCAGCTTCAGCCAGCCCGTGATATTCCAGTACCAATCCGCAACATCGGCGCTGAAATGCGCGACGCTGAGCTTCGGCATGATCCGGCCGAAATAGCTCGTAAAGTTCGAGATGTTGTCGACCAGATTCCTGAGATCGACTTCGCCGAACTGTGCGGCGAGCAGGACCAGCGCGGCAAGGATTGCCAGCACCACGAACGATTGTCGGCGGCGCCGGAGCACGACGCGGTGATAGTCGACGACCAGAGCCTCGATTCGCGCCTGCGATACGACTGGAATGCTGGAGGGCATGACGTCCTGTGCCGTCGAAGAGAAGGGAGCGACGGAACGCCGCCGCTCCCTCGAAAGCCTACGAGCGCTTCTTGCGCATGTCGTTGACGAACTGGATCATCTCGACCGTGTTCTCGTAATCCGTGTGAGTCACCGGGACAAATTCTTTGTCCTTGCCGTCGGACAGACGATCGAACGCAGCCTTGTCCTTGGTCGGTGCTTCGGTGAAAGCCTTCACGATCGCCTGCTTGAGGTCCGGCGGCAGGTCGGTCAGATAGGCGTAAGGCGAGCCGGCGAGAAGTCCGGACTTGAAGATGACGCGGAAGTCTTCCTTCTTCACCATACCCTTGTTGACCATGCGCGTGAGGTTGGAGTCGGTGTCGGAGTTCCACCAGTCCGCGGCACAATCGACCGTGCCCTTGTCGAGCGCGATCACGCCATTCTCATGGCTGCCGGTGATGATGGACTTGCCGAAGAAGGCGTCGGCATCGATACCGGCCTTGTGCAGGAAAAATCGCGGCGCGTTATAGCCCGACGTCGAATTCGGATCGACGAAGCCGATGGTCTTGCCCTTGAGGTCCTTGATATCCTTGTAGGGGCTGTCGGCCTTCACATAGATCACGGAGTAATAGCCGACAGTGCCGTCCTGGTTGCGGGTGGTGACGAAGGGCTCCGTCTTCACGCCGGTCATATAGGCCGTAGAATAGGATGCCGGACCATAATAGGCGATCTGGATGTTGCCGGCGCGCTGCCCCTCGATCACGGCGGCGTAGTCGTTGGCGATGCGAAGCTTGACCGGAACGCCCAGTTCCTTGCTCAGATAGTCCATGAACGGTGCGTAGCGGTCACTGACGCCGGAAGCGTTCTCGGCCGGCACCACCGCGAAAGTCAGCTCCTTGTATTTCGATTTCCAATCATCCGCGTGAGCAGCGCTTGCGGCAAAGGCAAGCGCGAGCGCGCCGGCGGAAATGAAATGGCGGCGGTTCAGCATGTAATTCCTCCAGTTGGGTTTGGGCAGTCCTCTTGGTGCGACCAGGCGACGCCTCGTCGCGAAAAATCGACGGCTACGCGACCGCTCGTATGCCTAGAACGGGATCTTCGACGGCCGCGCCGCGGGGCATCGCCGACGGATCGCCTTTGGTCTCGGACTCCAGAGCATAGAGACGCTGCGCTTCCGACTGCGTGAGCTGTTCCGGCGTGCCGTCGAACACCACCTTGCCGGCGGCCATGCCGATCAGCCGGCCGCAATAGTTGCGCGCCAACTCGAGCGAATGCAGGTTGCAGAACACCGTGATGCCGAACTCCCTGTTGATGCGCTGGAGCGCATCCATCACGACTTTGGTGTTGTGCGGATCGAGCGAAGCGATCGGCTCGTCGGCCAGGATGATATCGGGTTCCTGCACCAGTGCACGTGCGATCGCGACGCGCTGCTGCTGGCCGCCCGAGAGCTGGTCGGCGCGCTGCGCGGCAAGCGAAGCGATCTCGAACTGCTCGAGCGCCGCCAGGGCCACCGCCTTGTCGGCATCGGGCCAGAGCTTCAGCAGGGCGCGAGGCGCCGACACCGCGGCTAAACGTCCCATCAAGACGTTGGTCAGAACATCTAGGCGTCCGATCAGATTGAATTGCTGGAAGATCATCGCTGAGCGAGCGCGCCACTTGCGCAACTCTTTGCCTTCCAGCGCGGTGACATCCTGCCCATTGAAGAGGACACGCCGGGATGTCGCCGGCGCAAGTCGGTTGATGGTTCGCAGCAGCGTCGACTTGCCGGCACCGGAGCGCCCAATCACGCCGATAAAGCCGCCGGGCGCGACGGAGAAGGACGCATTGTCGACCGCGGCCTTTGTGCCGAAACGGCATGTCAAACCTTCCACCACCAGCATGCGATGCTCCGAGAATAGGTGCGGCCATCGCTATTCCCCGGATTCAACAGTGGTGTGACGGTTGCGGTGCGGTGCGGCAATCGTCCACATCACTGTTGTGAGTTGCACAAACGTCATGAAGTTGTCATCGAGCGTCCCGATGACGTGCACGCCGGCAATGGGTCGGCTTTGTTTTGGGCAGTTCACATGGCCGGCAAGACGCTCTCGACTGAACCATTGATCGATCCAACCGCAAAGGTGCAGCAATCAACGCTCGGTGCCTATTGCGAAGTCGGCGCTCGCACGATCCTGCTCGACGTCGCCATGGGTGACTACTCCTATGTCGTGAACGACGCGCAGATTACCTACACGACGATCGGAAAGTTTTGCTCGATCGCGGCGATGACTCGGATCAATCCCGGCAATCACCCCATGCACCGGGCAACGCAGGCGCATTTCACCTACCGCGCCAGCGCCTATTTCCCAGGTGAAGCCGACGAGGCAGAGTTCTTCGAATGGCGCAAGAGCTTCCGCATCCATATCGGCCATGACGTCTGGATCGGACATGGCGCCATCGTGCTGCCGGGTCGCAATATCGGCACTGGTGCAGTGATCGCGGCTGGCGCCATTGTCACCAAGGACGTGCCCGCCTACACCATCGTCGCCGGCAATCCGGCAAAGCCGATCAAGCGCCGGTTTCCGGAAGCTATCGCCGACCGTCTTGCGCTGCTTGCGTGGTGGGACTGGAGTCACGACGCGCTCCATGCCGCCCTGCCCGACTTCCGCAAGCTTGCGATCGAGGATTTCCTCGACAAATATGAAGCCGCCTCCACGACCCCCACCACCAACGCAAGACGAACTGCTGCATTGTGACTGACATCCTCATCGAAGCTGGCCGCGCCCTCATCGACGGCGAATTCCACGAAACCTCGCTGCCGATCGCCGGCGGCGAAATCAGCGCGCTTGGCGAGGAGCGTGGACGCGGCCCCTTCACGCTCGATGCGCGCGATTTGCTGGTACTGCCGGGCATCGTCGACATCCATGGCGATGCTTTCGAGCGGCAGATGATGCCGCGGCCCAACGTGGGCTTCCCGATCGATGTCGCGTTGGTCGATAGCGACCGCCAGGCCATCGCCAACGGCATCACCACCGTGTTCCATGCAGCGACCTGGTCGTGGGAGCCGGGCTTGCGCTGCGGCGACAACGCGCAGCGACTCCTGGAAGCGATCGAGGCGTTGCGGCCGCGGCTCGCGGCGGACACGCGCTTCCACCTTCGCCACGAGACCTACAACCTCGACGCGGAAGAAACCATCGGCGAGTGGCTCGCCAAGGGACGCATCGACCTGTTCGCCTTCAACGACCACACGGAGAACACGGTCACCCTGCTCGACAAGTCCGACAAGCGCAAAACCATGGTGGCGCGCACCGGGCTTTCGGACGAGGCCTTCGACACCCTGGTTCAGCGCGTGCTCTCCCGCGCCGACGCGGTGCCGGGATCGATGTCGCGGATCGCGACCATCGCGCGCGAGGCCGATGTCCGCATGCTCTCGCATGACGACAACAGTCCGGAAATGCGACGGTCGTTTCGCGCACGGGGCGTGAGAATCGCCGAATTTCCGATCAACGAGGAAACCGCCCGCGAGGCCGCGGCCGGTGGCGACGCCATCGTGTTTGGCGCGCCCAATGTCGTCCGCGGTGGCAGCCACACCGGCTGGACCAAGGCTTCGGACATGATCGCGAAGGGCCTCTGCTCGGTGCTGGCCTCCGACTATTACTATCCCGCGCCGCTGCTCGCCGCCTTCCGCCTCGCTCATGACGGGGTATTGCCGCTCGGCAAGGCCTGGGACCTGGTCTCGGCGGCGCCGGCGGAGGCGGCCGGTCTTGCCGACCGCGGCAAGCTTGCTCGGGGCCAGCGCGCCGATATTCTGCTCGTGGACGACGCGATGCCGTTGCGTCCACGCATCATCGCGGTGATCACAGCCGGCCGGCTCGTGCACCTCACCGATGCCGATCGCATCGCTGCTGCGCGCGTGCCTCGCGTCGAGGCGATTGCAGCCGAGTGAGTTTTCCGCAAATCTATTCCGATGGCTCCATTTCCACGCTATGCGATCTACTACGTCCCCGCGCAGGGCTCTTTCCTGGATCAGTTCGGCGCCGAGATGCTCGGCTACGATGCCTGGATCCGCGCTGCATTGCCCTTCCCTGGGGGCGTTGTCGAGCAAGTACCCGACTGGCGCGAGCTGACGCAGGATCCGCGCAAATATGGCTTTCACGCCACGCTGAAGGCGCCGATGGCGCTGAACGGCGGGAAGGAATCCGAGCTGCATGGGGCCTGCGCCGATTTCGCCCGCCAGCCGCGGCGGATCCCGCTGATCACGCCGGTCGTGAGCTCGATCAGCGGCTTCATCGCGGTGATCCCCGAGGGACGATCCGACGAACTGGAGCAATTCGCCGCGGACTGCGTCCGCGCTTTCGATCCTTTCCGGGCTCCGCTCACGCCGGACGACCGCATGCGCCGCAATCCATCGCGCCTGACGCCGCGGCAGGTCGAATATCTCGATCGCTGGGGCTATCCCTACGTCATGGAGGAATTCCGCTTCCATATGACGCTGACCGGCCGGCTCGACGAGACGCGCCGCGAAGCCGTGCTCGCGATGCTGCGCGAGCGCTTTGCACGGCTCGAACTCGCGGAGCTTGCGATCGACCGCATCGCGCTGTTCAAGCAGGTAGACGCGAAAGCGCGTTTCGAAATTATCGGCGATTGGCAATTGCGCGCGGCGTAAAAAAATCTGAAACGAAAATAAAAAAGTTGCGTGGCTTCGTGTTGTCGGCAAAGCCAGAGGCGGATATGGCCCGACTGCCATTTTTTTCAAACGCCGTACCTCACCTCATGGATTGCCCCCCGTCCCTTTCTTCCGACGTCACCGGCCTTTCAGGCATACGGCTAGAGTGACTTCTGGCCGGTCTTGATCGGCGCCGTTTCGGGCAACAGGATCATCGCGATCAGCCCGACCAACGCCGCCAGCAGCAGATACCACGACGGCGCCAGCGGATTTCCGAAAACATGGATCAACCAGGTCACCGCCAGTTGCGCGGTGCCACCAAAGCTTGCGATCGCGACCGCATAGACGGTGGCAAACACCCCGCCGCGGATCGATTGCGGCAGCGCTTCTGCAAAAGTGGCATAGAAGGCCGTAAAGGGCAGTGCGCCGATTGCCGACAACAGGCCGAAACCCAATAGCAGCGACATCGCGCCCGGCGCATGCACGATCCACAGGAATGCCGGATAGGTCGCCAGCAGCGTCACAAGCTGCGGCCCGATCATCAATGGTTTCCTGCCATAACGATCGGAAAGCCAGCCGCTGAGCGGTGAGGCCGCGATCTGCAAGCCGTTGCTGACCAGCGAGACCGTAAAGGCCAAGGACGGGGCGACATGCAGCGTATTCTGCGCAAAGGTCGTCATGTACTGCTGCACATAGGTCGCGATCGTACCGCTCGCCAGAACCATGATCGCCAGCACGATGATATGCAGATGCCGCCGCGCCTGCGCAAAATGACTGGAATGCTCGACGGGCTGTTCGTGTCGGCCGCGAAGCAGCGTCTCCGGCAACCTCCTGCGCATCCACAGGCCGAACGGCAGGCAGGCCGCGCCGATCAGGAACGCGATGCGCCAGCCGATGGTTTCGAGCGCGTCCGGTGTCATGCTCCGGCTCAGGATGACGCCGACCAGCGCGCCGGTGGCCGCGGCAATCCCCTGGCTGGTTGGCTGCCATGACACCACCAGCGCGCGCCGCTCGGGCGAAGCGACCTCCATCAGATAGGCGGTGGTCGGCCCGACCTCGCCACCCAGTGCAAAGCCCTGCACCATGCGCGCGATGATGATGATGATCGGCGCGGCAAGACCGATGGCGGCGTAAGATGGCGTCAGCGCCAGCACCAGGATCGCGCCTCCCATCAGCGCGAAGCTGAGCAGCATCGCCGGCCGCCGCCCGACGCGGTCGGAATAGATGCCGAGCACGATGCCGCCGATCGGCCGCGTCAGGAAACCGGCGCCGAAGGTCGCAAGCGACAGCATCAAGCTGCCGTACTCGTTCTGCGCGGGGAAGAAGGTGTGGCCGATCTGGATCGCGAAAAAGCTGTATGTGATGAAATCGTAAAATTCGAGCATATTGCCGATGGTGGCGGCAAAAGCGGCGCGTGCCACGCCGATGGTGCCCGATCTCTCAGGGTTCTGCGACAATTTAGCTTCCCGGGATTCATCCTTCGTTGGATTGAATATTCATCCCCTTTGCAGTGTTTAGCAACGCATGAGGAATACGTTATCCTATGTTGTCATTGCCCTTGCCGTCGCAGTGGCGACCTGGGTTGTGCTGGGCGCGCCTTCGCCGTGGTGACGTCGGCAGCGTAGTCGACCTAGAGAATTATCGAGCCGATCGGGAGGCAGCATCGCGGGTCCGATTCTGGAACGGGCGCTCCAACGGGTGAGACACGGCTCTACGTTCCCGTGGCACGATGCGCCCGGGTCTTGCGTCGATGAACCCTCTTTGAAGCAGAAGGTGCAGGGAATGCCGGTGCAACGAACGCACCCGCAGCCTTGCGTGCAAGTAAAAAAGCACGCAAGCAAGTCACTACAGGTACGCCGAAACAGCCGGCATTCCCTGCGCGATGGTTTACGGCTTATGGCGCGCTCTCCCCGGGGTGCCGGGCTTGATAGCCCCCGTCGCCTTTGCGAAACGTCTCGCAAGGCTTGACCTCAGCGTCGGGAGGCCAGGACCACACGCTTTCACCGTCCGCCTTCGCTTGCATTCGTCTGACGCAAGCGAACCGCGTCCATCGCAACCCGCTTCACGTTTCGTGACGATTGGCCGTAACGTCCCTCTGGACGAGGCGGGATGGAAAGACAAAATCATGATTTCTGATTTCCGTAAATAGAAAAATTGCCCATTTCGAGGACCAAGCTCCGGTCAGCCTTGAAACCACTGGCGAAATCAATTTTTCTGCGCAGCCGATTTCCGGGGCAAAAGGTGCTGCCGAAGCGACACGCTTTCGCAAAAAGCGAGCGCTGATTTGCCCGTCGGGCAATCAGTCTACGTCTTTCGAGCCATGTACTTGCGGCCGCTGGTTCGCTAACAGGGCCCGTCCAACGTGACTGCGTCGGAACCTCATGGTGAGGAGCGCCACTTGCGCGGCTCCTCACTATGAGAGGATAGGTCGAATGACGCAGCCGTACCGTTTGCATTCCGGGAGCGAAACAGTGAAGTTGCACAAGACGATCGGCCTGCTGCTACTGGGTCTTGCTTTCCTCGGCAATCCGGCGGCCGCCCAGGATCGTTCCATCACGGTCGCGTCGACGACCTCGACCGAGCAGTCGGGCCTGTTCGGCTATCTGCTGCCTCGCTTCACCGAGGCCAGTGGAATCAAGGTGAAGGTCGTCGCTGTTGGCACCGGGCAAGCGCTCGATATCGGCCGGCGTGGGGACGCCGACGTCGTGTTCGTGCATGACCGGCCGGCGGAAGACAAGTTCATGTCCGAAGGCCAGGGCGTGAAGCGCTTTGACGTGATGTACAACGACTTCGTCATTGTCGGGCCGAAGGC
>Ga0134128_10009844_pt1 | contig 11462 bp, 10 predicted proteins | sample KB31754_FD_96462 | JGI IMG/M metagenome (GOLD analysis project Ga0134128, IMG submission 96462) | Terrestrial soil microbial communities with excess Nitrogen fertilizer from Kellogg Biological Station, Michigan, USA - KB3-175-4 | ecosystem: Environmental > Terrestrial > Soil > Unclassified ...
AAAAACCATGACTGGCTGTGAATGAGCCGAAATCGCTGACCAGGTGCCCGAGGAACGCGGGCTGCGGGGTGCTGGCCATCGAGGTGATCATGTCGGTCAGCGCGCCCGGTCCGTGCGGTCCTTGGCCCTGCCAGAAGCCGCGGCCTGGCCAGGCTTGCAGCACCGCCATCGCCGCGAACAGAACGCCGAAGCCGAAGAGCAGTCGCTTCCCTAGACTCGCCGTCCAGGATCGGCTGGGCAGCGCGAGCAGCAGGCCGGCCGCGAAGTAGTAGGCGGCGGCGCCGGGGAAGCCGAACAGGAGGCTCTGCGTGTCGAACAACCCGCCGAACGCCTCGCCGAACACCCAGATGACGACGGCCCAGCCGGCGCCGGCCAGCCCGGCCGCCCGCGACCAGGGGCCGCGCGCCGAGGCGAGCATCCAGATCCCGATGCCGATCTGGATCCAGACCGCCGCCGCCCCGGCCGCGATCGGGTGGAACGACCAGGACGAGCCGGCCCAGTTGACCAGGTCGCGGACCCAGCCCGGGGCGCCGGCGGCGGCGGGCGCGATGACCTTGGTGGGGAGTCCGGCGGCCATCGCGGGCTGAGCCTGCAGGATCCCGTCGAACACCCAGAGCAACCCGAACCCGATCCGCAGCAGCTTGCGGCCAGACGGCTCGGTCTCGGCGTCCCGACTCGCCACGGCGCCCACGGCTCTCAGCTTGGGCAGCCACTCCCGGAACGTGACCCAGATCACGGCCAACGAGGCCAAGATCAGGAACGCGACCAGTCCCTGGTGCATGAGCGCCGAGCGGAACGCGTCCACGAGAACCGAATTCGTGACATTAAGTCCGCTATGCATGCCCGGCATGGGGTCTGGTGCTCCTAGTAGCTATTTGACGGTCGCGCGGTCACCCAGAGTACCGGCGGCTTAGACCTGGGCGACAATGCGCTGATGGCCGGGCGCAACGCGGCGTACACGACCTCCCGCTGCCGCTTGAGCTTGCTCAGGTCCCGTGCCAGCGCGGCCTTCGCCGCCTGCTCGCCCGGCTTGCCCCGCTGCCCGAGCACCTTCGCCACGTCCGCCTGGACCTGCCCGGCGTCCGGCGCGGCCCAGTCGATCACGTCCTTGACCGCGGCCTGCAGGTGGAAGCTCGCGAGCGACTCAGGCACCTGCACGCCGGTCAGGTCGTCCAGCTGCTCGTTATTGGCCGGCGAGCAATTCGACGCGCCGAGGTTGGCCAGGCTGATCGCCGTCGGCACGTCCTGGCTGGCGCCGGTCTGGATCGCGGTCAGCACAGCCAGCGCGTCGCCGACGCCGCCCGAGCACGACTCGACGTCCGTGTTCAGCGTAGTGAGCAGGGACGTCAGATCCGAGGCGCGCTCGCCCTGGCTGGGATGGTGCGACAGCCCGACCGCCACGCCCCCGGCCAGCAGCACGACACCGGCCGCGATCGCCCAGCGCGGCGTGCGCCTGACCGGCCAGCCAGAACGGCGGATCGGGACGAACGGGGGATCGGTGACCGAGGTCTGCATCTAGCTGGCCCAGGATTTCAGGTCGCGGGCGGTTACCCGGCCGACCACGTGGTGGACGATCTGGTGCTTGGCGTTGAGGAAGAACGTCTGCGGCAGCGCGATGACCCCGTACAAGGTGGCGACCGAGGCGTGGGGGTCGACGGCCACTGGATAGCCGGCCCCTTTCTCGTGCAGGAACGCCAGCGCCTTCGAGGTGTGGTCGTTGTCGTCGATGCCGACGACCGCGACCTTTCCGTCATGGGACCGGTAGAACTGGGCGAGCAGCGGGGTCTCCTGCTGGCAGGGGCCGCACCAGGAGGCGAAGAAGTTCACGATCACGGGCCGGCCGGCATACCCGGACAGGCTGACTTGCGTGCTCGGATGACCGATCTGGCCGAGGGAGAACGGCTGGGCCGGCTGCAGCTGCCCGGACCCGGACGAGGTTCCGCTGGTCAGCACGACGACCGCGAAGACCGCGAGGAACACGCTGGCCACGGCGACGACGATTGTGCTGGGCTTGAATCGGCCCCGGAGCTTCACGATGCCTCCTGCTGAACGCCCGGTGCCACCTCTGATCGGCCCCGTACTTCGGGCAAGCCTTGCATGGCCGGCAGTTCCGGCTCGACTTGGGCTGCGGCTTGTCGTTCGGTGGAGAGCGGGAGCCGCAACGTGAATCGGCTGCCCTGACCGAGCTTGGTCCGCACGCTCACTTCGCCCCCGTGCCCGCGCGCGATCGCCTCGACCAGGGCCAGGCCGAGGCCGGTGCCCCGGGGGGTTGCGGGAGTGCGCGCCTGCGGGCTGGTGATCGTCCTGAACCGCTCAAAGATGTGCGGGACATCCTCCTCGGCGATGCCCTCGCCGGTGTCTTCGACCGCGATCTGGGCGAAGCCCTCGTCGTCGCCCCTGACCTCCAGCTTGATCTGGTCATCGGGACCGGTGTGCCGGACCGCGTTCTCCACCAGGGCGTCGAGCGCGATCGAGAGCCGGTCGGCGTCCACGGCGGTCCTGACCGGGTCCAGCCGGCCCAGTTGCCAGCGCCTCGGCGCGGTCGGCTGCCAGCGACGCAGCAGGTCGACCCCGATCACGTCGAGGTCGGTCGGCTCCAGGGTCAGGAAGTCCGGGTTCTCCGACGCGGCGATCAGCAGCAGCCGGTCACTCAGCGTCCGCAGCCGCTCGAGTTCGCCGACCACCACGTGGATGTCGCGCTGCTGCTGCCGCCCGGCCAGGTCGGCGGCCAGCAGCTCGGCGTGCCCGAGCGCGATCGTGATCGGTGTCCTGAGCTGGTGTGATGCGTCCTGCAGGAACTGACGTTGCACGTGCAGCAGGCGCTGCGCCTCGGCGGCGACCTTGGCCCGGTCGCTCGCGACCACCCGCCGGTGCGCCACCCACGCCATCACCACGAACATCGTGGTCAGCAGCGGGATCTGCTCGACCGACGCGCCCATCACCCGCAGGTGCCTGATCATGTCATCGCCCAGCGCGGCCGCCGTGGTCGCCACCGCGGTCGCCATCAGCGCCAGCGTCCGGCGGCTCGGCCAGAGCAGGAAGCCGTACAGCAGCGCGAGGCTTATCCAGATGATGTCGAACGGCACGACCTGCCATTGCGGGAAGACCACCATCGCGGCGACGCAGACCAGCCACAGCATCAGCCAGGCCACCTCGGGCTGACGGCTGAACCTCAGCGCGCGTTTAGGACCCGAGTCGATAGCCCTCACCGCGCACCGTCTCTATCAGCGCGAATCCCAGCTTGGCTCGCAACCGCCGGATGCACACGTCCACCAGGTTCGAACCGGGGTCAAAGTCAATACCCCACACCGAGGCGAGCAGTTCGCTCTTGGTCACCGCACCCCCGCCGCGATCCATCAGCGCGCGCAGGCACAGAAACTCCAGCCGGGTCAATGCCACCGACCCGCTCCCGCTGTCGGCCACCAGACGCCCGGCATCGAGGCTGAGGTCACCGACCCGCATGACCTCGCTGCGCTTGGCCGTCTCCCGCAACCCGGCCCGGACCCGGGCGATCAGCTCAGCCAGCGAGAACGGCTTGGTGAGGTAGTCCCGGGCGCCAAGATCCAGGCACTCCACCTTGGTGCTGACATCGCAGCTGCACGACAACACCAGCACGGCCTGGTCGGGACGCGCCTTCAAGATCTCGGTCAGCACCGCCCGCCCGTCCATTTCCGGCATGATCAGATCCAAGATCACCAGATCAGGACTGCCGCCGCAGGCGCTCTCGATGCCGGCCGACGCGGTGTTGGCCACCTCAACCTGGTATCCCGCGTGCTCAAGCGCCCGCGCCACGAACCCGCTGATATGCGGCTCGTCGTCGATCACCAGCACCCGAGGCTTGCCGGTACCGATGCTGGCGCTGGCGTTGCCCGCATCAGCGCAGTCGGCTTCGGTTGCGCCCGATGCCGCGCCCGGACTCACCCAGGTCGAATCTGACCCCGCTGACCTGGAAACATCGCGTAGTGCTCTCATCGCGTTCCTGTCATCCCGCTCTGGCCATCAGGGCTGTTGGTAGCGGTGCGGCGTTACCAAACCTGTCGCGCCAGCGGAGCGAAACCTGGCCTCGCGTTTGGGTTGTACTCCTGAAGCCCCAGCAAGTCAAGGCTAAAGGTCGCAATCATCGCGTTTACCCGCAAACTGCGTAGTTTGCACACTGCGGTGCCTGTAAGTCGCCCAATAACCAGAGCAACGGGCCAATGTACCCGTGTGACACACGATGACAGTTTCGTCATGCGTTGCCCACAGTATTGCGCCCCCGATGACCCGCCTCGCACTATCAGTGCAGTCGTTTGCTTCCGGCGCGGCCGAGTTGGGGCGTACCGCCGGACCGAGCCGTGCGTGCCCGATTCGGACACGCTGCCAAGAAACGAGGTGGTGACAGATGTCCCTGCCGGTCCGCGTAGGAACGCTGGCTATTGCGTTCCTCGCCGTGGTCGGTGGCGTGATCTTCGTCGTCATCCATTACCTGCTGGCCAGTCCGCCTACGGTGGACTACTCGGCTGGCGTGACGCCGGATCACGGTCAGACGGTCAACGTCGTGCTGCAGGAAGACCCGCAGACCACGATCGGCAACCGACCCGACTGGGTGTCCTACTTCATTCAGGATCCCAAGACTCACGCCTGGGTGCACACGACGCTGTTCAAGGTCCCGGCCGGCAGCATGATCCACATGACCGTGCTCGGCTACGACGGCTGCACTCCGGCGCGTAACCCCTTCTGGGGCAAGGTCACCGGAACGGTCGGGAACGTCGAGTACGTCAACGGCAAGTCCACCCGGGTACTCGACACCTGGAAAAATTGCTCGGTCGGGCACACGTTCTCCATCCCCGGCATCGGCCTGAGCGTGCCGATGGCCTCGCCGACCACGGTGAAGGAGAACAACAACCTCTGCGCCACCTCACCCTGCACGTCGGGTCCGAAGGCCACGATCACCTTCACGTTCAAGTCGCCGACCTCGACCGGTGACTACTTCTGGCATTGCCGGATTCCCTGTGGCGGTGGCTTCATAGACGGTTTCGGCGGACCCATGCAGACGATCGGCTACATGACCGGACAGATGGAGGTGGTGTCCTGATGGCCGCGCAGACCCCGGCCGAGTCACCGGCTGCCGCCGAGGGACCTGGCGTGCCAGAGCCCAACCACGCCATCAGGATCGGCAGCGTCTGGCTGCTGCTATCACTGGTCGCTGACCTGCTGATCTGGTTCGCGGCGGGCCCGCACTTGCCTCCGGGCACGGCGGGCTCGCAGGCCGACGGCCAGCAGTTCGACATCAAGGTCATGGCCGTGATGGCCGCGCCGGTAATGATCTTCGTGCTGGTCTACTTCCTCTACTCGCTGGTCGTGTGGCGCGGTCGCGAGGATGACGAGGAAGACGGCCCGCCGATCCACGGCCACGCCAGGATCCAGACCGCCTGGATCACCGTTACCTCGGTGATCGTGCTCTGCTTGTTCGGCTTCGGCACCTACGAGCTCTACAACTCCTACGGCGCCGGCGCCGGCGAGGGTCCGGCGCCGATCTACAAGCCGACCGGAGCCGAGCTGACCACGGCTCAGCAGGTGGCGCCGTGGTCACCCGGCAAGCCGGTCGTGGTTCAGGTGATCGGCCAGCAGTGGCGGTTCACCTACCGGTACCCGCAGTTCGGCGGGTTCGAGACCACCTTCCTCGCGGTGCCGCAGAACCAGTGGGTCCAGTTCGACGTGACCTCGATCGACGTGATCCACAGCTTCTGGGCCTACCAACTGGGGGTCAAGGCCGACGCCAACCCTGGCGTCGACAACATCGCCTACACCAAGCCGACCAAGCTCGGCAGCATTACGGTCCGCTGCGGCGAACTGTGCGGCCTGTGGCACGGCGCCATGTACGACTACGGCCAGGTGATGACCCAGTCCAAGTTCCTCGCCTGGACGAAGGCAACCAACGCGCATTTCGCCGACATCACCCCGCTGCTGCCCCCGTACGCCAGCACTTACGACCCGACCGTGGTCCCGCTGTTCAGATTCGGCAAGGTCATGAAGGCGCTGGGCCTTACCAGCGCAGGTGGTGGCTACTACCCGCCCAACGACCCGGCCCAGCCTTAAGGGAGAGACGACCTGATGGCAATCGAAACAGAGCCGGGAACAACCCAGCAGCCAAGCGGCCACGACCCAGTGGCAGCTCCAAAGACCCGGGCCTGGTGGCGGCGTCCCGCCTGGCACACCGGCCTGATCGGAGCGGTAATCGGCTACGCGTTCGGGCACTGGCTCGGTAACTACTGGGCCGTGCCCACCGCCACCTCGCCCGCCATTTACCAGCAGATCCCCAGCAACGACATGAACGACTACGCCATCGTGCTCGGCTACGCGTTCATGGTGCTCGGCTGGCTGGGCGGGCTCGGCTTCTTCAACGACCTGTTCGCCCAGATGCTCGGCCGCACTCCCCGCGATTACCAGCTCCGCGACGGCGGCGACACCGGCCTGGCCCGGTACTTCCGGATGACCCACGACCACAAGGTGGTCGGCATCCAGTACCTGGTCGGCATGATCATCTACTTCTGCACCGCCGGCCTGCTGGCGATGGGGATCAGGGCCGAACTGCTCTCCCCTGTGCACCACGTCTTCTCTTCCGGCGTCTACATCGAGATCGTGGGCGAACACGGCACGATGATGATGATGCTGATGACCTCGGTCATCCTTGGCCCGTTCGGCAACTACCTCATCCCGCTGATGATCGGCTCCAAGAGGGTCGCCTACCCGAGGCTCGAAGCCCTGTCGTTCTGGCTGACCCCGGCCGCGTTCCTGGTCCTGCTGTCCGCGATCCTGCTCGGCGGCTTCCACATGGGCTGGACCGGCTACCCGACGCTGTCGATCCAGGACACCTCGGGCGCCGACGCCTACGCGTTCGCGTTCGGCCTGATGGGCCTGTCGATGATCCTGGCCGCCTTCAACATCTTGATCACCGTGATCTGCTACCGCGCCCCCGGCATGCGCTGGGGCCGGCTGCCGATGTTCGTCTGGGGCATCCTCGGCACCGCGGTGATGATGGCGCTGGCCGCCCCGATCCTGGTCGGCGGCATGTACATGATCATCACCGACCGGACCGTGCAGACCGCGTTCTTCGCCGACCGGCTCGGCGGCAGCACCTACCTGTACCAGGACCTGTTCTGGTTCTTCGGCCATCCCGAGGTGTACATCCTGGCGCTGCCGGGGTTCGCGATCGTCTGCGAATTGCTGCCGGTGTTCACCCGCAAGCCGCTGTTCGGCTACAAGGTCGCGGCGGCCGGCATGATCGGCGTGACCCTGCTCAGCTTCTTCGTCTGGCAGCATCACCTTTTCGACAGCGGCATCAACCCGGACATGCGCCCGCTGTTCATGCTCACCACCGAGCTGATCTCGATTCCCACCGGGTTCATCTTCCTGGTCGGCATGGGGACGCTCTGGAAAGCCAAGATCAGGCTTACCGTCCCGATGCTGTTCTGCCTTGCTTTCTTCTTCAACTTCCTTATCGGAGGGATCTCCGGCGTCTTCCTCTCCGACGTTCCGGCGGACACCACCGAGCACGGCAGCTTCTTCGTGATGGCCCACTTCCACTACACGATCATGGGCGGCCTGATCTTCGCGTTCATGGCCGGCTGCTACTACTGGCTGCCGAAGATGCTGGGGATCAAGCTGGACGAGCGGCTGGGCAAGGCGCACTTCTGGCTGATGTTCATCGCGTTCAACTCCACCTTCCTGCCGCTGTTCGCGGTCGGCCTGGCGGGTCAGCCGCGGCGGGTGTTCGAGTACGCACGGAACCTGACGACGTTGAACGACTGGGTATCGATCTCCTCGTTCTTCCTGGGCGCGTCGATCCTGATCTTCGTGATCAACTTCGTCTGGTCGACGGTGATCGTCCGGGAGCGGGCGACCGGCAATCCGTGGAACTCGCGCGGGCTCGAGTGGCAGACGGCCTCGCCGCCGCCGGCCGAGAACTTCGCGGCCGTGCCCATCGTGCTGACTGGCCCCTATGAGTACGGGGTTTCCGGCAGTCCGCCGGTCGCCGACATGAGCCCGCCCGTAGGCCTGCTCGCGGCCGGCCTGTCGGAGACCGAAACCGCCCGAGCGGAGGCGTGACAGACATGGCCGAAATGACCACCGGCCCCGGCTCCTCCGCGGGACTCAGCCGCGAACAGGAAGAAGCGGCCTTTTACCACGAGGCCGCGCTGAACGCCACGTGGACCGGCTCCCGCCTCATGATCGGAATCGTCACCTCCGGGCTGGGCGCCTTCATCTTCGCGTTCTTCTACCTGAGGTCGGTCAACTCCTACGACCTCTGGTACCCGTCCAGCCTGACCCCGCCGAATCGGGCCCAGGGCGCGATCATCATGGGCCTGGTCGTGGTCAGCGCGATCCTCCAGTCCCTCGGCCTGACCCAGATCAAGGCCGGCAAGAAGCGGGCCTGGTTCGGTGCCGCCGTCCTCGCGCTGCTGATCGGCCTCGCGGCATTCGCGCTTCAGGTCTGGCAGCTGACCGATCTGCCGTTCCAGCCCGGCCAGGCCGGCTTCGCCAGCGTGTTCGTCGGTGCCTCGCCGGTGTTCGCCGTGCTGATCGGTGGCACCATGATCTGGCTGGAGATCCTGGTGATGGGCAGCCGGAACATCCCGGACATCTCCTTCGTGGAGCAGCCGCCGACGTTCAACGAGGCGGCCGCGGTCCAGCGCTTCCAGGCGAACCTGAGTGCCTTCACGCTGTTCTGGAACTTCCTGGCCATCGCCGCGGTCGTGCTGTGGCTGCTCTTCTACATCGTCCACTGACGGGAGGCAGTAGTGCACGGGATGCTTCTCGCGGCAGTCTCGCCCGACAACACTCCGCACGGGTACAACCTGACTTTCGCGTTCCCGATGCTGATGTTCATCATCATCGCGGGCGGACTCTACCTTCGGTTCCGCGGCACGCACCGGATACCTGGCCATGTAGGGCTAGCATCGTCTCGCTGGGCTAGTACGCCGCCCGGAGCCGGACCGGTCACCCCGCACTCCCCGGCGGCGGCGGCGGCGCCAATCGCCGCCGCTATGGAGCAGGCCGATCCGGGTGCCGCGAGCGTCGCTCACGGCGCGACATTGGATGCGGCCATCGGCGAGACTACGCCCGGTAGTACTCTGCATGAGGGCACTTCGGCGGATGGCGCGGAGGGCTCGCGGTCGGCAAGCACGGAGGATAGCGAGTGACACAGGCGACGAACGCGCTGCCTGACGCGGCGGGGGGTTACGGGGGGTCGTCCCCCCGGGCCCGCACTGCGGCAGTGTCAGCCGCGGCAGGCGCGCAGGTTGGCCGCCGCTCACCCGGATTGATCCTCAAGTCGCTGTTCGCGCTGACCAAGCCCCGAATCATTGAGCTGCTCCTGGTCACAACCCTGCCGACGATGCTGCTCGCTCAGCGCGGGCTACCGTCGCTCGGACTGATTCTCGTCACCCTGGTCGGCGGCGCGATGTCGGCCGGCAGCGCGAACACGATCAACTGCTACATCGACCGCGACATCGATGCGGTCATGCGGCGCACCTCGCGCCGCCCCCTCGTGGCGAAGGACGGCGCCGGAGCCTCGATCAAGCCGTCAGAAGCGCTGATCTCCGGGATCGTGCTCGGTATAGCCTCGACGCTTCTGCTCGGCCTGCTCGCGAACTGGCTCTCGGCCGCGCTCGCCGACGCCGCGCTCCTCTTCTATGTGTTCGTGTACACGCTCGGCCTGAAGCGACGGACGTCATCGAACATCGTGATCGGCGGCGCGGCCGGCTGCTTCCCTGTGCTGGTCGGCTGGGCCACCGTCACCGGCAAGGTCGCCTGGCCCGCCATCGTGCTGTTCGGCGTGATCTTCTTCTGGACGCCGCCGCACTTCTGGGCGCTGGCGATGAAATTCAAGGACGACTACGCCGCCGCCAGCGTGCCCATGCTCCCGGTCGTCGCGACTCCGGCCGTCGTCGCCCGCAAGATCGTGATCTACAGCTGGATCATGGTGGCCACCACCCTCGCGCTGACCCCGTACGCGGGCTGGATCTACGGCGCCGGTGCGCTAGCCCTCGGCGTCTGGTTCCTGGTGGAGGCGCACCGGATGCGCGGCCGGATCGCGGCCGGCGTCGCGGCCGCCCCGATGCGACTGTTCCACCTGTCGATCGGGTACCTGACCTTCCTGTTCGCCGCCGTGGCAGTGACCGCGCTGCTGCCGTTCGGCCACTTCTAGAAAAGCCCTAGCCGCGGGTAGCGTCCGGACGAGCGGCCGCGACCACCCGCTCGTCCGGACGGTTAGTCCGTCACCGATGCAGAGCCAGCGTGGCCCCAGTGTGAGTCACGACCAGCAGCTCGGACCCGGTCCAGACCGGAAAGGCCGTGGTGTGCGTGCCCGGCGAGGCGAGCGCTCGCCACGTACGCGTCGCCAGGTCATAGACGTCCAGGTGATTCACCAAGACAGGATGCGGGACGCGGTCGTCGACAAAGACGGAGATGATCGCCCGGCCGGTCCAGATGAGGTGGCCGAGCGGGTCGGCCAGGTCGGCCGGGACGGTGGTGATCTTGCGCAGTGTCCCCGGGTCGGCAAAGAACCCATCGTGCAGCTCGATGTCCTGCAGGCAACGCCCGACGCACCACTGCATGTTTGGCGGGAACAGGATCGAGCTGCCGGTGAAGAACGGGCGGCCCACCTCGACGCCTTGCGGCCATTTGCCCGTGACATTGCGCCAGGGGGCAACCGGGCTGGGCCCGTTGTCGGTGAAGGCGAACACATCGATTCCGGAGTCGGTGAGACCGTCCGGCTCAACTTTCCCGGCCCACTCCGACCAGAGGATCACCCGGTTATAGGTCGCGACCATCTGGATCAGCTGCGGCCGGTGCTGGGCGGGCAGTTGCGGGGTGATCACCCGCCAGCGGCCGGTCACCGGGTTGTACGCTCCGATGGCCAGACGGTCACGGTGCGCGTTAAGTGCGGCCAACTCGATGACGCGGCCAGTCCACGCCACGGCCACCGGATGAAGGCCAAACATTTCCGTGGGCAGCAGCGTGTTCGACCACAGGTTCGTGGCCGGATCGTACAACCCGGCGCGCGGTTCGCAGCCCGGTACATTCGGGCGCGGCGAGCAGTTAGCAGGCACGCCGTCCGTGACGAACAACTCGCGGCCGGTCCACGCCGTCACCGCCTGATCGAACCCGACATTGACCTCCACCGGCGCGATCTCGCGCCAGCGTCGGGTCTTCAGGTCGAACGCCGCGCCGTCGTTGGCGGAGCCGTTGTTGCCGATGCCGCCGAGCTCGATTACGTACCGTCCGGCCGAGACCAGCAGGGGCTCTTGCCGGGGACCGAGCGGCGAAGGCGGCAGCTTCGACCACCGGTACTTGGCGAGTTGAGCGCCGGTCGGTCCGTGCGGCCGCGCCGACTGGTGCTGCGGCAACGGACCACTGTTCTTCGCCCGGATCACCGGCGGGATAACGATCGCCAGCACGGCGACGAGGCCGATGGCCAG
>Ga0134128_10009846_pt1 | contig 11461 bp, 6 predicted proteins | sample KB31754_FD_96462 | JGI IMG/M metagenome (GOLD analysis project Ga0134128, IMG submission 96462) | Terrestrial soil microbial communities with excess Nitrogen fertilizer from Kellogg Biological Station, Michigan, USA - KB3-175-4 | ecosystem: Environmental > Terrestrial > Soil > Unclassified ...
ATGGCGAAATATTGAAGGGGTACATAGCCTATGACGATGCAGTCAAAGGCAAGCGCCCCGGCGTGCTGGTCGTTCATGAATGGTGGGGCCACAACGAGTACGCCCGGAGCCGCGCGAGGATGCTGGCCGAGCTGGGCTATACCGCCCTGGCGCTGGATATGTACGGGGATGGAAAGCAGGCGCACCATCCGGATGAGGCGGGGAAATTCGCGGGTGAGGTGGCGAAGAACATGCCTTTAGCTAAAGCCCGTTTTGAAGCGGCGATGAAATTTCTGAAAGAACAGCCGAACGTGGATGCAAACAACATCGCCGCGCTGGGTTATTGTTTCGGTGGCAGTGTCGCGCTGCAAATGGCTCGCCTGGGCGAGGACTTGAAAGGCGTGGCCAGCTTCCATGGGGGTCTTGCCACGGAAAACCCCGCTCAGCCGGGCAAAGTGAAGGCTCACATCATTTCTTTCACCGGCGAGGATGACCCCATGATACCACCCGAGCAGGTGGCCGCTTTCAAGAGGGAAATGGAACAAGCCGGAGTGGACTACAAGGTTGTCGTATTCCCAGGAGTCAAACACAGCTTTACCAACCCGGCTGCGGACGAAAACGGCCGCAAGTTCAATTTGCCGCTTGCTTACGATATAGCTGCGGACGCCGTTTCTTGGGAGGTGACCAAGCATTTCCTGGCTGACATATTCAAGCCAGAGTGAGACCCAGTCGAGGCGGTGGTCTTATAGTCCTTGCATTTTTTCAGCAAGCCCAGCCAGCTGAAACATTTGGTGCGCGGAGATACACGGAGATATGGGGTATATCTTTTGACTAAGCCTCGTTGGCTGAGCGGTCTTCGACTGATGAGAGCAGCGTTGGAAGCGATTTCTTTAGCCGTAGAAATTCTTCGACCTTATCGCTCGTGATGCCGGGACTGAACAAGAAGCCCTGCATTTCATCACAATTGAGTGTTCGCAAAAGCGAGGCTTGCTCATGGGTTTCAACCCCCTCGGCAATCACTTGCAGGTGCAGGGAATGTGCCAGAGATATGATGGTTGAAACGATGGTTAAATCATCGGGATTCGTACTCATATTGATGATGAAACCACGATCTATTTTCAACACGTTGACCGGCAACTTGGCTATATAGCTGAGTGAAGAATAGCCCGTGCCGAAGTCATCTATCGCGATTTCGATATTCATATCACGGATGCGCCTGAGCTTTTGGATATTCGCTTCTATGTCCTGCATGATTACACTTTCTGTAATCTCGAATTCCAGGCTGATCTCGACGTCTTTAGCCGCCTCCAGGACGCTTGCTACCATTTCGACGAAATCGTTCTGCCGTAACTGAATGGGCGAGACGTTTACGGCAATCTTTGGCGGATTTAACCCCACGGCTTGCCATTTTCTATAATCCGATATCGCCTTACCCAGCGCCCAGCGACCCGCCTCAAGAATCATCCGGGTTTCTTCCAGCAAAGGAATGAAACTCAGCGGAGGGATAAGCCCAATTTCCGGATCGCGCCAGCGCATCAGCGCCTCCAGCCCGCTGATTTGTCCAGTTTTCAGGTTAATTTTCGGCTGGTAGTGCAGTACCAGCTGTTCCTGCTCCAGGGCCTGCCGCAACTTGGTTTCAAGCTTCAGCTTTTCCGTAATCCGGGCATTGAACTCAGGCGCATAAAACAGGTGTCTGTCGCCGGAGAGCTTAGCCCTTTTCAGCGCTGTTTCGGCGTGCCGCAAAAGTGTATCGGTATCCCGGCCGTCGCCGGGATAAGACGATGTGCCTGCTCTGGCGGAAACGTGCAGCTCCTGCCCCCCTATCAGGAAAGGCTGGTTCTGGATTCCGAGCAAAACTTTGTCCAAGACATGGGCAATGGTCGTACTTTCTCCTTCGTGCATGGTGGCGATAGCAAAATGATCTGCTGAAAGATGGGCCAGAACATCTGTTTCAGCGAGCAACTGCCTGAGTCTTTGCGTGAGTTGACGTAGCAGGCTATCTCCGGCCTGGTGGCCAAGCGACTCATTTATACTGCTGAAACGCTCAAGGTCCAGAATAATTACTGAAAGCACCTTATGATTATGCTCCCCGGTTCTGATTCGCTGATCGACGCGGTCGAGAAAGAGCGCGCGATTAGGAAGACCTGTTACCGCATCAAAGAAAGCCAGATAATTAAGGCGCTCTTCTTTTTTCAAGTGATCCATAGCGAAAGAAATATCGCCGGCCATCTCGGTTAACAGCGCTATTTCCTCTTCATCGAAGAATCCTGTTTCGGACGCATAGAGCGCGAATATGCCGACCACTTGCGTGTCCAGGGTTAACGGCAACACCACCATGGAATAATAGCCCCGCTCTAGCGCTGCGGCATGGGATGCATGCATGTGCTTGTCAGTAAGATCATTGCAAATCGCTGGCTTGCCTTGCGTCAGTGCCTGCGCTATTAACGGCGAGTTTCCTGGAGATTCAGTTACATTGCCCTGGCTGAGCTGTGACAGATAACCGTCGTCCCGCCCCGCCTTTGCCATCGGAATGACATTTCGTGTTTGTAGATCGAACATGCCGATCCAGCTAAACACAAATTGACCGTGATCCACGGCGATACGGCAAGCATCGTCGAAAAGCTCCTGGATTTCGCGAACGCGCACAATAGCGGTGTTTATACCGCTTAATACGCTGTAAATCCGGTTGAGCCGGACAATTCTGGCTTCGTACTCCTTACGCAGCGAGATTTCCGCAGTGAGCGCGGCAGTACGCTGTGCGACCAGGAGTTCCATGTTTTCGTGCAGCCAGGCACGCTCGAGCGCAATACTTACCTGATGCCCTATCCCGTAGAACATTTCCAGTTCATTGTCCTTGAAAGGGTCTTGTTCACTCCCCATCAGGTTGAGAATGCCTCGGTTCCGATTACCTATCCGCAGAGGGACACTGGCGTGGTTGCTTGAGCTGCTGGCATCTACTCCCGGTTCCATAAGCTGCTTGCAGCCTACAATATTAGTAACCTGGGTTAACTCCCCTACGAGAAAACGGCGCTGACATTCGCATTCTCCTTCGCCGGTACTCAGAGCAGACAATAGGGAAGGTGCGCCGCGCGCCGCCGCCAGTCGAAAAGTGTTGCTGTTTTCCAAATAAAGCCACCCTGCCTGTAACCCGGGCAGCTCCATGGCGTACTCGAGTGCTTTTTCACATACCTCGCTTTCTGTTATCGCCTGGTTCAAACCCTCCGCGATACGGTAAAGGCCGTTAAGCAAGTGATTCGAGTGCGCCAACTCCACTTGCCGTGCATGCAGTTCATTGTTGAGGCGGATTGCATCCTCGTAGATTGAAATCAGCAGATCCAGTATCTGCTGGCGTTCGGCGGTAATAAAATGCTTTTGTCCCCCCAGGTAAATTTCCATTCCCATCTGCATTTTCTGATTCTTGCGTAATGCCAAATTCATAAGCAGACAGCTGATGCGGGAGAGGAGATACTCACCGTCATAAGGCTTGCGGATGAAATTATCCGCACCGCATTCCAGCCCTTTCATGATATCCCTGATATCCGAAAGCGAGGTGAGCAGGATTACGGGTATGTCCTTCAATTGCTCAGCATGTTTGATTTCCCGGCATAGCGTGTATCCGTCCATCTCGGGCATCATTACATCACTGACGATCAACGCGGGCTTTCGCTGTCGGGCCGCTGCGAGGGCTTGCTTACCGTTTGAAGTAGCTACGACGGAATAGCCCTGCTCCTCAAGCAGATATCGCAGTTTTTCCGCCTGGGTTGGGCTGTCCTCCGCAATCAAAATCTCAGCGTTGCCGGGCTTGCTTTGAATGTCGTGAGTCACGCTCTAATTTCTCCCTTATGGTTCACAAGATTCGTTAGCGCTGCGGCGATCCTGTCCAGCGGTAAGATCAGCACCGCCGCATCCAACTTGATAGCCTGGCCCGGCATGCCGTGCACTACAGAGCTATCCTTGTCCTGGGCAAAAGTAATGGCGCCACGCTCCTTGAGCAGCCGTAGTTCGCTTGCTCCATCGCGCCCCATGCCCGTCAATAGACCCGCGATGGCGTCGGCGCCGTAGGCCTCCGCGACGGCGCGGAAAAGATATGAAATTGAAGGCCTTAGCCCACGCTCGGGACCATCTTTTGTCAGGATGATCTTTCCTTCACGTTCTACCTTCATCTGGTATTCGTCGGGGGCGACATAGACATGCCCAGGCAGCAGTGACTCGCCGTGCATTGCGACACGGACAGGCAAGCCAGATGAATTCGCCAGCCAACGGGCGAAACCCCTTATAAATCCCGGAGACATATGCTGGACGATTAAGATCGGTATCGGAAAGTCTTTGGGAAGTGACGCCAGGATAGTCTCAAGCGCCGGCGGGCCGCCGGTGGATGCGCCGATGGCGACAATTCGTGGTTTTGCCGATATGCTCCCCAAGCTCACGTTTTCAGGGGAGGGAGTCTCGGGGTAAGGAATTTTCAGGTGTGGAGCTTCGGGACGCGAAGCAGGTGCCGGAGGCCGCAGGCGCGGCCAGCGTCGTATCACCTTCACCTCCGACATCAGTTTTACGGCCTGTATCATGTCTTGAGCCATGGCCTCATGATCGGGATGGCCGATGCCAGCCGGACGGCGCAGCACCGCCAGCGCGCCAGCATCCATTGCATTGAACGTCGTGGCGACTTCAAAGGGGTCTTCGGTGCCGCTTACGATAACAATGGGTGTGGGTTCCGTTTCCATAATGGAGCGTGTAGCATCAAGCCCATTCAGTTTGGGCATATGGATGTCCATCGTGATTACGTCCGGACGCTGGCGACGCACGACATCGAGGGCTTCCTCGCCATCACATGCTGTGCCGACAACCTTTATGCCGGGGTCGGAGTTGAAGATGTGAACAAGAAATTCACGCACTACCGGGGAGTCATCCACTACCAGCACCTTGATCATGACGGTTGCGTTGATGATGGGCCGATAAGGCGCTGTATGACCTCCAGCAGGTTGCTCTGATCGAAGCTGCCTTTTACAATGTAGGCGTTCGCGCCTGCATCAATACCGCGCTCGCGGTGCTCGCGTGATTCCAATGCCGTGACCAGCACAACGGGCAAACCCGAAAATTGCTTTTGGGCACGTATCTGGGCCGTGAGGCCAAAACCATCCATACGCGGCATTTCCACGTCGGAGACAACCAGATCAAACGTGCCTGTCTTGAGCGCGGTGTAACCGTCCACCCCATCCACGGCTGTGCTGACACGGTAGCCTGCCGACTCCAGGATGTTTTTGAGCAATACACGGGAAGTAATTGAATCCTCCACCACAAGAATTGATTGTTTCTTTGCTCTTTCATCCTTTCGGGGCGATAAATCATGAGTAAATTCGGGTGCCGAAGCGGGATGCTTTACGGCCGATTTGAGTAAATCGGCTGTGTTGAGCACGGGTGCCATCCTGCCTGATCCCAGCACGCTCGCACCCGCGATATTACGTACCCTCATCAAAGGTCGAACCAGTGCTTTGACCAACACCTCTTGTTCACCAACAATCTCTTCCACCAAAAATGCCATCCGAAGGAGACGTGATCCGAGTACTACAATCGTTGCGCTATCCATGGGCTCCACGGGTGCCGCACGACGAGGTAGTTCAAGCACATCGCTCAACCAGACGAGAGAAACCGGCTGCTCATTCACGAGGATGGTGGCCCGGTTTTCGACGGTTCGGATGTCTTTATAGGGAACCCGGACCACTTGCTCGACGCTCGTGGAGGGAATAACAAAAAGCTGCTCGCCCGCATGAACGAGGACTCCGCGGAAGTTTGCCAGTGTTCGCGGGAGGGAAATATGGAAAGCGGTTCCCTCACCAGGTTTTGATTTCACCGCGATACTGCCGCCCAGGTGCTCGACCTTTTCACGGACAATCGCGAGTCCGAGTCCACGTCCGGATATATCGGTAACAATGGGGCTGGTGGTGACGCCCGATTGAAAGGCAAGCGCCGCTGCGTCCAGTTCGCCCAGCTGCTCCGCCTCGTCGGTGGAGACAACGCCGAGCTTGCAGGCTACGGCTTTCACCATGGGGAGATCGAAGCCTGCCCCGTCATCGGCAACGAGCACCTCAACCGTACTGCTGTCTTTTTGCGAGCATGCCAGCGTAATGGTTCCGTGAGGCGGTTTGCGGCTGGCTACGCGCACGGACGGTTGCTCAATACCATGATCAATGCAATTACGCACGAGGTGGATGAGCGGATCTTTCATCTCTTCGAGGATATGCCGGTCAATCTCAAGCTCGCTTCCTTGAATCACCGTTTCCAGCCTTTTGCCCTGCTCGCGTGCCAGCTCCCGAGAGAATTGCGGGAGAATCCCCAGCAACGACGCGAATGGCGATAACTGCATCTCCTTGACATCCTGTCGCAGGGAATCGGTCATGCTTGCAAGCACACGCCGATCCTGCTCGGCCGCCTGTTGTAACCGGGCCAGCTGCTCTTCGAGCATTTTCATCTGGACTTGCTCGGCATCAAGATATTCGAGGAGTTTGGGAAGCTCGTGCGTTGCCAGGGAGCGGCTTGCATCGGTGGAGCCGTTGGACAGTTCCCGATCAACAACTCGCAATACCGGTTGAATTTGAAGCCGCTGTTTCTTCCATATCGCAAGTGTAGAAGTTGCGTGGCCGAGCTCCTTGGCGCGATGACCGATCGCCATGCATGGCAGCAAAAGCTCCTCAACCTGGCGCATCACTATATCCAGTTTTTCGGCGGAAACCCGTACAGTGGTTGATGCCCGGCTGGGAGCGGAGCTTGCTGCTGTGCGCGCCCCGGCCTCGGCCGGAGTATCGTCGGGTGACATTGGTCCAGCCTGAGGTGGTGGTACGGGCGCCGAAGATTCGAGCAACGGTTTTTTCAGCATGTCGTCGAGCTGTCGTATGAGTGGGGCCACCAGAGGTTTACCTGCGCCGGCCTCGTTGTCGTCCATGGCAAGGCCTTCGAGCGCGCTTGTTGCCTGGAGCAGCAGGTCGATCAATTCCGATGAGATCAGCAGGCGTCCGGCTTTAGTTGCTGAAAATACATTTTCCAAAGACCGGCACACTGCTTCGACATGCGTAAGATTCACGGCTCGGGCAGCGCCTTTCAGACTGTGCGCGGCCCGAAAAATCGTTTCAACAAGAGCAGGCTGCTCGGCCACAGATGTTTTTTCCAGCGCAAGCAGTCCGGCAGCCATGGTCTGAAGATGCGTATCTGCTTCAACGCGAAACGTAGCGCGTAGCTTTTTCAGAAGCTCATCATTCTTGTTTTTCATGAATGTCACACAGGTCGCACAGATCGCACCGGCTCGGTATCGAAATCCTTGCCGCCTACCAGAGTCTTCAGCCTGATCCCCATCTCGTAGAGTCCCTGCGCCGCCAGTTCCGCCTGCCTCGTACCCGCCACGTTCTGCTCGCTCGCCTCCTTGATGTTGCTCATTGCTACCGCTACCTGATCCATACCGACCATTTGCTGATGGCTGGACGCCGCAATCTGGGTGGCTGCCTGTGCCGCCTCATTGATACTTGCCGACAGCAGCCTGATTGCTTCATCCGTCGCGGCGGATTGTTTCACGCCAGCTTCCACTGCTTTGTTGCCCTGTTCCGTAGCGAGAACCGCGATGTTGGTCGCCTTCTGAATGTCGCCAAGAATCGTCCGCACCTGTCCGGTGGCCTGCTTTGATTGCTCGGCCAGGCTTCTGATCTCGTGCGCCACCACGCCGAAACTCTTGCCTTGTTCTCCGGCCCGGGCAGCCTCAATGGCGGCATTAACCGCAAGAAGATTTGATTGCTCGGCCAAGTCATTGACAGTGGCAATAATCTGGCCGATGGCATGACTCTGCTCGGATAGCTGGACGATGCTCTCCGCGATAGACCCCATCTGTTCCCGGATACGGTGCATTCCTTGAATAGCATCTTCTACCGATTTGCGCCCCGCCTGGGAGACATTTGAAGCTTTCTGCGCGCTGTCGGAAACATACTTCGCCTTCTGGCTTGCATGCTGCGCGGTTTGCTTGACCTCTTCCACTGTGGCGGTGGTCTCACTCACCGCGGCTGCGGTCTCGGCTGCGCCCGAGGCCACCTGCGTGGTGGTGGCAAGAATCTCGGCTGAGGACGAGGACAGCCGAGCGATACTTTCCCGAAGTTCGCGAGTAATGACACGGCTCAGGTGGAAACCGATCGTTAACCCGACAATAACGGCAAACAGGGCCGCTGCTGTCAATGTCAGCGTATAAAAACTCACTTTTTCGTCAAGTTCTGCCCTTGCTTTTTCCAGCAGCTTCGCTTGTCGTTCATAGAAACGCGTGGCCTTCTCGATGAGCGCTATGCTACGGGGACGAAACTCCCTGATAGTATGGGCGAGTGCTTCTTCATTCTTTTTTTCCAGTGCCAGCCGTACGGAATTTTGCTGAGCCTGCTGCAGTTGCTGCTGGGATGTTTCAAGATCAGCTACCAGATTACTCCCTTCCCCGGCGCTCATCAGGCCGCGCATTCTTTCAAGGATCTGCTTGAACTTGCGGTCATTTTCGGCCAGATAAATTTGATTCTCCTGCTGTAGTTCCGGGTAGAGCAAAATACCCCGGACATATGTCTGCTGCGCAAAGGTGAGGGTCCGCAGCTCATTGGCGGCCTCCAGGAGCCGCTCATCCACATTAAGAAAATTGTTGTAGGTTGCCTGTGTCTGTTTAAGCGCATAAAAAGCAACGCCGGTTACGAGCACGAGCAGTGACAGTATGGCTATGTAGCCCCCGATTATCTTCTTGCTAATGGTCATTATTTTTCCTTCGAAGCCTCTGATCTCGCTACAAGCATTGCAGCGGATTTTTGGTTAAGCCTTGCGAGCCACTCAATTCGGCCTGATTTCTACTCGGTTACGTGTTCGCGTACGATGATGTTTTCTGATCCCAAAAATTTTTCTGCATCGAGGAGCGCCACTCTTTCAGGCGTGACACCCTTCAGATAATCCTTACGCATGCCTGTAAGTGTGGGGAGCGAGGATTGGACGTCCCCCAGCCGGATATTGCGTACCCCGGCAATCCCGTCCGCTAAAATGCAGAAGCGTATTGTTTCCGATTGCAGCACGATAATCTTGTTGAGATCGGTTAAACCCATTACCGGTAGTTCGAAAAAACTCTTGAGATCGAGGACGGGCAATATCGCGCCTCGCAAATTAACAATACCGAGCACAAAAGCCGGCGTGCACGGCAACGGAATGAGGTGCTCCAGCGTGGCGACCTGACGTACATAATGCGTCTCAACCGCATATCTCTCATGGGCAAGCGTGAATTCGAGGACCTCGATAACATCATTTGTATTCTCGAGTCTTGCCGGTTCCTGCGCGAGCGCCAGCGCCCTTGCTTGAAGAATTCTCTGCGTCTCTTCGGTCGAGGGAGCCCAAACACGTTCGAGGGCATCGTGCATAGTCTCAAGGCGCTCAAGTCCGCTGAATTTGGCCTGAGCCGGTTGCGCGTCTTTTTGAGGGGGAGTGCCTGGGGTATCGATCATGGGGCTTCGCTTTCCCGGGTTGCGAGCAAAATGCTCGAGCGCGCGGATGTGATAATGTCGGTAAGCCGCCCGGCAGTCAGCCCATTCGACTCCGGTACAAGTTCATCGTGGGGGTGCAGGGAAAGCAGCGCCAACGCATTGCCGAAATGGCGGTCCGCCTCGCGGTATCGGTCGTGAGACATGCACAGGTTGCCTAGCGAGAAGTGTGCGAGCACAAAATCGGGATCGAGATAAAGCGTATGCCGCAGCGACTGTATTGCCGTTGTGCTTTGTCCCAGCTCCTGGCATATCGTCGCAAGAAGATAATGAGCTGCCGGGTTCAGTTTGTTGATTGCGATCGCTTTTTCACACCAGCTTACCGCTTCAGGGAGCCTGCCGAGATTGGCATAAGAACGCGCCGTATCGCAGAGCGTCTCGGATTTCTCATCGTTCTCGGGGCCAGCAGCAGTACCCATCGCTCCTGCTTGGGCGGGGCTGGCTGCTACCGCTTCTATCAAGCGTTCCATCCCTGTCTCTTTAAATGAAAGTGGCGTTGTTTCATCCCGAGTATTCAAAGGTAGCGCCGGAGCTTGCATCACAGGCATGCTTCCGTAGTCCGGTGGCGCATCCGGTTGTGCATACGGCGCTGGGGTCGAGTATTTGACCGTGTTTTCCTGTGGTTCGACGATATCTGGCTTGTGGTAGAGAATCGCTGTGGGAAAGGTAGCCAGTTTGAACTGCGGAAATGAGCTGCTTGACACCTCTACTGGGCTCAGAATGAGCCATCCGCCATTGACGAGTGACCGATAGAAGTTCTTTCCAATCCTCGTTACCCCATCAGGACTGAAATACATCAGCACATTGCGACAGAAAATCACGTCCATCGCATCGACACCGTTGGTGATGTCGGGATAGATTTCCTCGGCAAGATTGAGGTACGAAAAAGTCACCCGCTTTCGAATATGAGGCAATATCTCGAATTGCCCATTTTTTCTGCGTTTGAAATATCGCTCTTTAATCCAGGCCGGTGTGCCGCGAAATGACCATTCGCTGTATAAACCCCTGGCCGCTTTTTCCAGGAATATAGGGTTAATATCGGTGGCCAATATTGTTGCGGTAGTATCCGCGGTATAGTAGTTCAGGCGATCAAGGAGTATAGCGATCGAGTAGGGCTCCTCTCCGGTACAGCAGCCTGCGCTCCAGATGCGCAACTGCTTGTGCGAACGTGCGCATGCGCGCATCAATTGGGGAAAAATATGCTCCTCAAGCACATCAAAGCACCCCTGCTCACGAAAGAAATAGGTCTCGCCCACGGTTAGATGACGAGCGAGTATCTCGACCTGTCGTCGCGTCAGGGAAGCGGAGAGGAGCTGACGGATACATGAATCCCCATCCACCATCCCAAGCGCAGGCGCAGCGGCGGCAATACGGCGTTCGAGATCACCCCAGCTCTTGGCCGGATAGTACAAGCCCATCTCCATTTCAAGTAATTGGCTGAGCTGGGGAAGCAGTGGATGGGAAAGAGCGCTTTTCATACTTGGTCTCAGGTGGAAGAAAGGGCCAAATCCAGGGAAGCCTCTTCTTCAAGAGAAAGAAATGTGTCGAGATTGTGGATAAGTATCAATCCATCTTCAAACTTGATAACGCCTTGGACGTGTCCGAGGCCCGGGAGAACATGCTCCGCGGAAATCATGTTCCACTCCGCACATTCGATAACATCGCTTGCAGCATCTGCCACCAGCGCTACGGAACGCCGTTTGGTGTGGGCGAAAATAAGCCGATCGGACAGCGAGATTGCCCGTTTCGGCAGATTGAAACGCTGGCGGACATTAATGACCGGTATGACTCGCCCCTCCATATTGACTATGCCGAGCACAATGTCTGGCGCAATTGGTACCGGAGTGATATGGACGATGCGCACCACCCGGTCTACCGCAGACAGATGCAGGGCATAACGCTGACTGACCAGAATAAAAACGAGATATTGATTGGCCATTCTTATGGGGAGAAAT
>Ga0134128_10009847_pt1 | contig 11458 bp, 6 predicted proteins | sample KB31754_FD_96462 | JGI IMG/M metagenome (GOLD analysis project Ga0134128, IMG submission 96462) | Terrestrial soil microbial communities with excess Nitrogen fertilizer from Kellogg Biological Station, Michigan, USA - KB3-175-4 | ecosystem: Environmental > Terrestrial > Soil > Unclassified ...
GTCGGGCTCCAGGTCAACGGCGGCCTCACGCAGTCCTTCATCTCGAACGTGGCCGAGTTCCCGGACGCGGTGCACGTCGTCTCGACGGACACCGTCGATCCCCTGATCGGGCCCTTCATGCAGTAGAAGAGCACGGTCGCCGTCGCCGTCATCAACCTGCAGACCAACGTCGCCGACGCGGCGCTGCGCTGGATCCTGGTCAACGCGACCGGCACCGCGACGGCCGGCGGCCAGGTGTCCGGCGACGTCGACGCGACCTCGCTGTGGTACGACGCGCCCAACACCGGCATCTTCGACCCCACGGTCGACGTGCTGGTCGGCACGGGAACGTTCGGCGACTACCAGGGCCTGCCGCTGGTCTCTCAGATCGTCATGTTCAACCCGCTGCACGTGGTGACCTCGGCGCTGGCCTCCCAGCCGCAGCGCTACTTCGTCGCCTATCACATCAATCCGACGGCCCAGCCGACGGACCCGCTCACGCAGGCGCCGCGCACGCTCGGCGTGACGATCCTGCCCACGTCCCTGCCGACGAACAGCCCGATCAACGACAACGTCTTCCTGAACGCGCTGTCCTTGCCGAACTTCTACGACACGACCTCGCCGCTGCCCATGTCGTCGAAGCTGCGCGCGATCATCCCGTCGCCGCAGATCATGCAGGTGCGCGCGACGCCCTACTTCAGCACGTCGAGCGGCACGTTCCCCGCGCCGTACCTGACCGCCCCGATCAACACGACGCCCGTCGCCGGCACGATCGAGCCTTTCTGGCTGGTCAGCTCGACGCAGGGACTGCCCTCGCCGTCCGCGGGCACCACCGATTATCTGATCGTCGACGGCGAGGTCGTCGGCTACCTGGGCTTTGGCGCGGCGCCGGGCGTGATCCAGAACGTGATCCGCGGCGCGCTGAACACGGTGCCGGCGGTCCACTTCGGCGGCGTGTCGTCGGGCGCGGCGGTCTCGCCGCAGGTCGAGCAGGGCCAGACGAACCTGGCCGGCATGCGCCTGGACCTGTGGTCGCAGGAGCCCGACGGCTCTCCCGGCTTCCAGGTCCAGCTCGCCTCTCTCGACATGACGCGCCTGCTGCCGATCGGCATGAACGGCGCGGACACGGACCTGACCGCGATCCGCGTCTTCCGCACCAACGACGGCACGTTCCACCGCGATCCGCTGACGGGGCTGAACATCAGCGACACCATCCTCGGCACCTCCGACTTCGGGGCGCCGCCGGAGACGCCCGGCCGCGTGCTGATCCCGATCAACGACCCGTCGATCGGCAATCCCGGCTACACCTTGATCACGTCCACGCCGACCTCGCTGTACGTGGCCTTCGACGTGTCGCCGTCGGCCAAGTTCTCGTACCCGACGCTGAACCCGCCCAACGAGGTCACGGGCTTCAGCGTGCTGAACGACCCGACGCGCTTCCAGCTGACGCCCGCGAACGCGGGCCACACCTCGGTCTTCATCGGCACCTCGGCCGTCGCCAGCCCGACCTTCGTGCTGGCGCCGACGGTCAACACGGTCTCGATCGTCATGACGCAGCTGTCCGGCAACACCGCCCTGCAGAACCAGCCCAACGTGCCGATGCTGCGCATGACGATGAGCACCGACCGCAACAGCGCGATCGTCCAGAAGCTGCGCTTCGACCGCACCGGCTCGCCGTCCTCGCTCGACAGCGACATCACGACGATCAAGGTCTGGGCCGACTCCAACGGCAACAACATCTTCGACGCGTCGGACTCCACGGTGGTCGCCGGCTCCAACCCTTACCTGCTCTCCTTCGGCAACGAGACGTTCAGCACCGGCACGGTCAACTTCACCCTGCGCAAGCCGATCCTGGTCACGACGACGCCCGCGTCCTACTTCGTCACCTACGACATCTCGCAGTTCGCGGCCACGGGCAACCAGGAGGGCGTCGCTCTCCCCAATCCTTCCTACGTGACTCCCCAGGTGCCCAACGTCGTCGGTCCGATCGCCGCGTTCGCGTCGAACCCGCAGCTCACGATCAGCAAGGTCGTCTCGAACGTGACGCTGGGCGTCAACGACCTGGCGGCCGGCATCCCCGGCGTCTCGCAGGCGCAGGCCAACGTCGGCGTGCTGCGCTTCAACCTCGCCAGCGACATCGCGCTCGCCCCGTGGCGCTCCCTCCGCGTGGAGCGCGGCGGAGGCTCTCAGGACCCGCTCAAGCCGCTCGGCCGCAACACGGACGTCAAGTTCGTGCGCATCTATAAGGACATCAACCAGAACGACATCCTGGACGGCGCCGACTTGAACATCTCCGAGGTGAACACGACCCTCGTCGGCGTGTCGAGCGGCCCGACCGGCCTGATCTTCACGGCGGGCATCTCGAGCACGACGGGCGTGCCGTTCGACATGGTCGTGGCCTCCACCGCGGGCTTCCCCGTGGACAACCAGGGCAACGCGATCCCGGGCTGGATCTACATGAACAACGCGGAGTTGATGAGCTTCTCCGGCCCGGGCTGTCAGACCTCGTTCACGCCCGGCGTCGACGACACCACCGGCAAGCCGTGTCTCCGTATCGCCGCCCGCGGCCAGCAGCTGGGCACCGCGGCGACGCCGACGCTGAGCCTGTCGGCGGGCGTGAACGCGCGCAAGGTCGACATTTTCGACCAGAACAACGACGCGAACGTGCAGAACGTGGTCACGCTGAACACGGACCAGCTCATCGGCCCGACGGCCCAGTCCTTCTTCGTCGCCTACGACATCGGCGACGCGGCCGTCGCCAACGACCTGGTCAACGTCACCATCCGCAGCGCCACGTGGATCGGCATGCCGGCGGGCGACAACGTGGCGACGACCCTGGACCTCGGGGTGACGCGCGCGAACCCGCTCGGCACCGGCACGACGACCTACCCGTTCGTCGGGAGCAACGTCGCGATCGCGCCGCTGACGCTGAAGGTCGGCGGCTTCTCGAACGCGCCCAACGGCGCCGGCCAAGGCGACACCAACGTGCCGATCCTCGAGCTGAACATGCAGTCGAGCCAGGACTTCGTCAACGTCGCCTCGATGCGGATCAAGCAGCTGGGGACGGTGGCGACCTCGTCGGTCGCGCAGACGGGCGACGGGGACGCGTCGGTGATCAAGATCTGGCTCGACAACGGCACCGGCGTGTTCAGCCCGTCGGCGGACCAGCTGATCGGCCAGCTCAGCTTCTCGACCTCCGGGCCGTTCTCCAACGGCACGGCGCTCGTGCCGCTGACCGTCAACGGCATCCCGTATCTGACCGTCTCGACGGCGCCCGTGACGGTGTTCGTCACGGCGGACATCGGCTTCAACGACCAGCTCGGCAACTCGACGCTGAACCAGACGCTCGGCTTCCAGCTGCAGAACTTCGCCGACCTGCTCGCCCCCAACGGAGCCCCGATCGTCGCGTCGGCCGATCCCGTGCTCCAGCCGCCGGTGGCCTCGAAGACGGTGCTGATCGCGCCGCTGACGGTGCCGGCGGTCTCCATCAGCTCGGCCCTGCCGCCGATCATCGTGACGCGCGCGGGCCCGAACGTGCCGGGCCTCGGCGTCGGCCAGCCGGCGTACGCGAAGCTGGACCCCATCGCCTGCAACAACGGCAAGGACCCGACCAACCCGCGCAACAACATCTGCTTGGACGCCAACTCGAACCCGATCCCGGACCAGACCAAGTGGATCTGCCCGGACGGCAGCCCTTACTGCCAAGTGGGCACGGGCACGGGCGGCTCGGCGTGCTTGAGCCAGTGCGCGAACCCGCCGCTGATCGACATCAACGGCGACGGGCGCCCTGACAACTTCTCGGTCGGCCAGAGCACGATCCCGAACCAGGTCTCGCTGCTGGGCGACGGCACGCCCACGACCGACCTGACGGGCCAGGGCATCCTCGACGTCGACATCAACAAGGACGGCATCCCGGACCTGGTGGTCTTCGCGGCCGGCTCCATCAAGCCGCAGTTCCGCATCGGCCTGGACCCCTCCGACGTGGGCAACCTGGCCAAGACGGCGCCCGACCCCGGCCAGGGCCTGGCCCCGACGTCCTGGTCGCCGAGCGCCGGCCAGTTGAACTTCAACCTGCCGATGGTCGGCACGTCCGGCTTCTACCTGGTCTCGGTCGGCAAGTACTACGACGATCCCATCGGCATCACGCACAAATGGTCCTCGGTGACCGTGAACGGCTCGGTCATCAGCGGCTACGGCGTGCGCGCCGTCGCGGCGCCCGTCACGGCGGCGGCCGTCGGCAACCTGACGCTGAACGTGCCCAACGTGGCCCGCCTGACCGTCGCGCTGACGCAGAACACGACCTCGTTCACCGTGGACAACGCGGCGCCGATCCTGCAGTCGCTCAACCAGAACAACGGCCTCATCTACGTCGGCAGCGAGATCATGCGCGTCAAGAGCGGCGGCGGCAACCAGCTCCTCGTGATCACGCAGCCCGGAGACCCGCCGCCGTTCAACGGCCGCGGCCTGCACGGCTCCGCGCCGATCATCCACACCGTCAACGAGCTGGTCTCCGACAGCGCGGCGATCCTGTTCGCCCAGTACGTCGAGGCCTCGGGCGCGGTGTCGCCGCCGCAGGCGATGTTCGTGTACCGCGTCGACCCCCTCGCGCCGACGACGCCGGGCGCCGCGTCGCCGCTGCAGCAGGGCCAGACGTCCTTCACCGTCCAGTGGAGCTCCTCGACGCAGTTCGTCTCCGGCGTGGCGCAGTACGAGGTCCAGGAGCGCGGCGGCGACCCGAAGGACCTGTCCGCGACGATCGTGTGGCGCACGATCAACATCATCCCCGGCGCCTCGCCGAAGTACATCGTCGGCGCGCCCCAGTTCCCGGGCGAGGGCCCGCGCGCGCCCGGCGAGTTCTTCACCTACCGCGTGCGCGCCATCAGCGGCGCGGGCGTGGCCTCGAACTGGTCGCCGACGGCGGCCGCGGCGAACACCGGTCTTACCGCCTCCATCATCTCCGGCGTCAGCAACTTCCCGAACCCGTTCGACACGCGCAAGGGCGGCCCGGCCGGCAAGACGCAGATCACCTACACCCTCAACGCCGACTCGGACGTGACGATCCAGATCTACGACGAGCTGGGCTACCTGACGAAGACGATCGGCTGCCCCGCCGGCTCGCAGGGCGGCTCGGCGGGCATGAACTTCGTCCAGTGGGACGGCCACAACGACGCCGGCATCTCGGTCTCGAAGGGCGGCTACATCGCGCGCATCAGGGTCAAGTCGCCGGGCGGAGCGGCCACGGCGATCCGCAAGATCGGCGTCATCCACTAAGGGAGAACATGAGAAACCGACTGCTCGCCGCGCTCGTGATCCTCGGTCCCGCGGTCCTCGCCGGGGTCCCCGCCCGCGCCCAAGCCGACCCGCCCGCGTCCGTCGCGGACCTGTCGAAGCGGCTCGCGTCCGACCCGGACGCCGGCGCGCGGCAGTCCGCCGCGACCGCCCTGGGCCAGCGGGGCGACCGCTCGGCCGCGGCGGCGCTGATCGCGGCGCTCAAGGACCCGTCCGCGCCGGTCCGCTTCGCCGCCGTGCGCTCCCTGGCGGCCTTGCGCGCGCGGCCCGCGGTCCCGGCGCTGTCCGCCCTGCTCTCCGACCCGGATCCCTCGATGCGCCGTACCGTCGCGGAGGAGCTCGGCTACATCGGCGATCCCGCCGCCAAGGGCGCTTTGACCGCGGCCCTCGACGACGCCGACGAGGGGACACGACTCGAGGCGGCCGGCGCGCTCGCGCGCATGGGGGACCCGAGCGGCTTGACCGCGGCCCAGGCCGGCCTGTCCTCGAAGGACCCGCTGTCGCGGCGACGGGCCGCGTACGCGCTGGCGCGCGGGGGGGACGCCTCGGCTCTGTCGGCCCTCGACTCGGCATACGCCCAGGAGAAGGACGGCTCGACCCGCGCGGCTCTGGCGGAGGCGCGCGCGCGCCTGCGCGCCCGTCTGGGAGTCAAGAAGGCTCCAGCGCCCGGCCGCTAGAGCCGCCGTTCCGCCGGGCCTTGTGCCTCCCAGTCAAGGAAAGTTAAAATGGGCGCAGTGAGCGTCCCGAAGAAAACCGCCTCCTCGCGGTTCGCCAAGGTCTTCATATTCCTTTATACGTTGTTCTTCCTCGTCGTCTACGCGCCGCGCTTCATCGGCGTCGACAGCGCGGGGGCCTTCTCCCATCTCCAGTTCGTCTGGGACGATTTCCTCTTCCATCATGCCGCTCAGCGGCTCAAATCCGGCGATCCGCGCCTGATCCTCGTGGCCGCGGACGACGAGACCGGGCGCAAATTCGGGTTTCCCCTGCCTCGGGCCGTGTACGCCCAGGCCCTGGACAAGCTGAAGGCCGACGGGGCGCGGACGGCGATCTTCGACGTGATGTTCTTCAACCCGCGGGAGGGGGATGCGGAGCTCGCCGCCGCGACCCGCCGCTTCGGCCGCGTCGTCCACCTGTTCTCCGAGGCCCAGCAGTCGACGTCGCACGGGATGAACACGGTCACGAGCCTTCCCGTCCAGCCGCTGCTGAAGGCCACGCCCTACATCGGCCATCCCGACGTCACCGACCTGCTCGACGAGGACGGCCACATGCGGCGCTACGCGCTCTTTCGCGAGGGCGTCCCCGACCCCCTGCGGGACAAGTTCGACGCCGTGTCGCTCGAGGCGGCGGCGCTGTCCGCCTTCGAGGACAAGAGCCTCGAGGACATCCGCGCCCGCACCGGGACCGGCGATCACCTGCTGAACTTCCGGACCCCGGCGACGTGGCTGCTCCACGAGAAGCGCGACGCCAAGGTCAAGGCCGAGGACGCGGAGGAGGTGGACTCCCCGTACCGCCGCATCTCGCTGCTCGACATCCTGTCCGGCGACCTGACCGACGCGCAGCGCCGGGCGCTCAAGGGCTCGATGGTCATCCTGGCCTCGACCTCGCTGGGCGACTACGACCACTATCCGACGCCGTTCATGGAGACCGCGCCGGGCGCCGAGTTCCACTTGAACGCGATCGACAACGAGCTCCACGGCGACTCACTCACCTCGTGGTCGCGCTTGACGACCATCCTGCTGATCCTGGCCGCGATGTCCCTCGTCTACGTGTTCCAGCTCTTCACGCCCGCGGTCGGCGCGGCGCTGACGGCCGCGACGCTGCTCGGCTGGCTGGCGTACGCGTTCCATCAGTTCAGCCGGGGCGTCATCGTCGAGTTCCTGCCGCCCGCCGCGGCGCTCGTCTCCGCCTACCTGGTCCTCGTCGTGCACCGGGTGCTCGCCGAGACGCGCAAGAAGGACGAGATCAAGGGCGTCTTCAGCTCCTTCGTCTCTCCCGAGGTCGTCGAGGAGCTGATCCAGGACCCTGAGAAGATGAAGCTGGGCGGCATCAAGCGCGACATGACGATCTTCTTCCTCGACATCGCGCACTTCACGAACATCTCCGAGAAGATGGACCCCGAGGCGCTGATCAAGTTCCTCAACAAGTACCTGTCCGCCCTCAGCTACGTCATCCTCAAGCGCCGCGGCACCGTCGACAAGTACATCGGCGACTGCATCGTCGCCTTCTGGAGCGCCCCGATCGAGAACCCGAACCACCGGGCCGACGCGGTGCTGGCCGCCCTCGAGTGCCAGGAGGTCGTGGCCGAGCTCAACAAGACGCCCGACCCGGGACTGCCCGAGATCCCGGCCGTGCGCATCGGCCTGAACTCCGGGATCGTCACCGTCGGCCTGACCGGCAGCGACAACGCCATCGCGAAGAAGTTCGCGTACACGGTCATCGGCGACGACGTGAACCTCGCCTCGCGCCTCGAGGGCGCCAACAAGTTCTTCGGCTCGCGCATCATGATCAGCGAGTCCACGTACGCCGGCTGCAAGGACCGCGTCGAGGCGCGCACGCTCGGCCTGATCCGCGTGATCGGCAAGGCGACGGCGATCTGGGTCTTCGAGCCGCTCGCCGAGAAGGGCAAGCTGTCCGCCAAGTGGGCCGAGGCCCTTCCGCACTACGAGAGAGGCATCGCCGGCTATTACGCGCGGCGCTACGAGGAGGCGCTGGGCGAGTTCAAGAAGGTCCACGGGATCCTCCCCGACGACGCCGCGACGAACCTCTGGCTCGGGCGCTGCGAGGAGTACACCGTCATCCCGCCGCCCGCGGAGTGGGATGGGGCCTTCAACATGACGGCCAAGTAATGGATATCTTCTGGCGCCTGATGTTCGGGCACCTGCTGGCCGACTTCACGTTCCAGACGAACTTCATCAACCGCTGGAAGCGCACGAGCTTCTACGGGCTGCTGGTCCACTGCCTGATGCACCCGGCCTTCTACATCGTGCTGTGCTGGCCGTTCCTCGGCGAGCGCTGGATCGACAACGCCTTCTTCCACCTCAACGGCTGGGCGTGCCTCGCCGTCGTCTTCTTCACGCACCTCCTCGAGGATTGGTGGCGCGTGTACACGATCGCCCATTACGGCATGCCGGACAACACGGGCTTCTTCCTCTGGGACCAGATCATCCACTACTCGGTGATCTTCGCCGTGGCGCCGCTGGCGATGGCGAACGCCGGCAACACCGGTTTCTTTCCGGAAAAATGGCCCGTTCTCGGGTGTCTCTTCGTCTTGACCACGCATGCTTGTACCGTCGTGATCTATTTCCTGGAAAAGGATCTTCACGGCGCCGAGTTCCCCGGCACGGACGAGAAATACCTCGCCATGGCCGAGCGCTTGGTCCTCGCGCTGTGCTTCCTGTTCCCGAGCGCCGCCGTGGCTTTCCTGCTGGCCTTGGGCTGGCTCGGCGTGATGTTCTTCCTGCGCCGCCGGCGCCTGTTCGACCTGACCGCTTTCACGTTCTACCTGGGCTCCGCCCTGTCCATCGCGTGCGGCTTGGCCGCGCGGGCCGTCTACTACTGACCTTCTCCGGAGGCTGTTCATGAACGATATCCTCATCCTGTCAGCGTCGCGGACGCCCATCGGCTCCCTGAACGGGACGCTGGCCAACTCGACGGCGCCGCAGCTGGCGGCGAAGGCCTCGGCCGACGCGCTGGCCAAGTCCGGCGTGAAGCCCGAGGAGCTCGGCGAGGTCGTGCTCGGCTGCGTGATCCCGGCCGGCATCGGCCAGGCGCCCGCGCGCATGGCGGCGATCGCGGCCGGCATCCCGGTCTCGGTCGGCGCGACGACGGTCAACAAGGTCTGCGGCTCCGGCATGAAGGCCGTGATGATGGCGTCCCAGTCCATCGCGCTCGGCGAGGAGGACTACGCGCTCGCCGGCGGGATGGAGTCGATGTCCAAGGCGCCGTACCTGCTCGACAAGGCGCGCACCGGCTACCGCTACGGCGACGCGAAGCTGCTCGACGCGGTGCTCAAGGACGGCCTCATCGACCCGTACGACGGCGTGCACATGGGCGACTGCGGCGAGCTGTGCGCCAAGGAGCACTCGATCACGCGCGAGATGCAGGACGAGTGGGCGGTGCGCTCCTACGCGCGCGCTCGAGGCCCAGGCGAAGGGCTGGTTCAAGAACGAGATCGTCGCCGTCGACGGCGTCGAGCTCGACGAGGAGCCGGGGCGCGCCAAGCTCGACAAGGTGAGCAAGCTGCGTCCGGCGTTCCAGAAGGACGGAACCATCACCGCGGCTAATGCATCAAAATTAAACGATGGTGCGGCGGCGTTGGTTCTTGCCGGCGCCAAAGGCGCGGCCGGGAAGAAGCCTCTCGCCCGCATCGTCGGTTGGGCCACCCATTCTCAGGAGCCGAAGTGGTTCACGACGGCGCCGGCCGGCGCGGTGGACAGGCTCCTCAAGAAGACCGGCTGGACCAAGGAATCGGTCGACCTGTTCGAGGTCAACGAAGCTTTCGCGGTGGTGTCCCTCGCGGTGGCCAAGCTCGCGGGACTGCCGCACGAGAAAATAAATGTCCACGGAGGAGCCGTCGCGCTCGGCCATCCCCTGGGCGCCTCCGGAGCGCGCATCCTGGTGACCTTGCTCAACGCCTTGAAGATCCGGGGCGCGAAGAGGGGTATCGCCGGCATCTGCCTCGGCGGCGGGGAGGCGGTGGCCGTTGCCGTCGAACTCGTTTAAGCTCGGCTCCGGGCTCGATCTCGAGCGCCTGGCGGACGTGGCCGTGCGCGGCCGCGCGGCCGCGCTGACGCCGGCGGCTTTGCGCAAGGTCGCCGCCTCGCGGCGTGTCCTCGAAAACGTCATGGCGAGCGGCCAAACCGTTTACGGCGTGAACACCGGGTTCGGCGAGCTGGCCTCGACGCGCATCTCGAGCGAGCGCTTGACCCAGGTCCAGCGCAACCTCGTGCTGTCTCACGCCTGCGGCGTCGGCGAGCCGCTCTCCGAGGCCGAGGCGCGCGGCATCCTGTTCCTGCGCCTCAACGAGCTGTGCCGGGGCGCCTCGGGCGTGCGGCCCGCGCTGGTGCGGCACATCGCGCGCATGCTCGCGGCGGGCATCGTCCCGCTGATCCCGAGCCGCGGCTCCGTCGGGGCCAGCGGCGACCTCGCGCCGCAGGCTCATATGGCTCTGGCGATCATCGGCGAGGGGGATGTGCTCTACCGCGGACGGCGCGTGCCCGCGGCGGCCGCTCTCAAGCGGGCCGGCCTCAAGCCTTTCGTGCTCTCCTCCAAGGAAGGCCTGGCCTTGCTCAACGGCACGCAGGCCATGCAGTCGGTCGGCGGCTTGGCTCTGCTCGCGGCCGAGCGCGTCTGGCGCGCCTCGCAGCTGGCCTGCGCGGCGAGCCTCGACGCGCTGACCGGCACGCCGGCGCCGTACGACGAGGCTATCTCGCGGCTCAAGCCGCACCCGGGCCAGCTCGCGTCCGCGCGCTCCCTGCGCCGTCTGCTCGCGGGCTCGGAGATTCGCCGCTCGCACCTCATCGACGACCCGCGCGTGCAGGACTCCTACTCGCTGCGCTGCGTGCCGCAGGTGCACGGAGCCGTTCTCGACCGTCTGGCCGAGGCGCGCCGGGTCGTGGAGATCGAGCTTGGCTCCGTCACCGACAACCCCTTGGTCGCGGGCGGCCGCGTGATCAGCGGGGGCAACTTCCATGGACAGGCGCTGTCCTTCGCCTTCGACTCGGCCTCCGGGGCGCTGGCCGCGCTCGCGAACATCTCGGAGCGGCGCACGTTCCAAGTCACGGCCGGCACGGCGCCGCGGCTCAAGCCCTTCCTGACGCAGGACGCGGGAGTCGAGTCCGGCTTCATGATCGCGCAGTACGTCGCGGCCGCCTTGGCCAGCGAGAACAAGACGCTCGCGCACCCCGCGTCCGCCGACAGCGTACCGACCTCCGCCAACAAGGAAGACTTCGTGAGCATGGGCATGTGGTCCGCCCTCAAGTTCAAGAAGATCGTCTGGAACGCCGCCCAGGTCGTCGCCATCGAGCTGGTCGCCGCCGCGCAGGCCATCGAGTTCCACCGCCCGCTCAAATCCGGCCGCGTCGTCGAGGAAGGCCTCAAAATCCTCCGCTCGAAGGTCAAAGCCACCAAGCGCGACGAAGTCCTTTCGGGCAAGCTCGAGACCGCGCGCGAGATGATCTTGTCGGGGGCA
>Ga0134128_10009849_pt1 | contig 11456 bp, 11 predicted proteins | sample KB31754_FD_96462 | JGI IMG/M metagenome (GOLD analysis project Ga0134128, IMG submission 96462) | Terrestrial soil microbial communities with excess Nitrogen fertilizer from Kellogg Biological Station, Michigan, USA - KB3-175-4 | ecosystem: Environmental > Terrestrial > Soil > Unclassified ...
CGGGGTGGCGGTCGCGGCGGTCGCGGGCGGCATGGTCACCCGGGCCGGCCTGCGCCCGGTGGCACGCCTGACCGAAGCGGCCGAGCGGGTGGCACGCACCGATGACCTGCGACCCATTCCCGTGTTCGGCAGCGACGAATTGGCCAGGCTCACCGAGTCGTTCAACCTGATGCTACGGGCGCTCGCCGAGTCGCGGGAGCGGCAGGCGCGGCTGGTCACCGACGCCGGGCACGAACTGCGCACCCCGCTGACGTCGCTGCGGACCAATGTCGAGCTGCTGATGGCATCCATGGAACCGGGAGCGCCGCGGCTGCCCGAACAGGAGATGGTCGACCTGCGCGCCGACGTGCTCGCGCAGATCGAGGAATTGTCCACTCTGGTAGGCGATTTGGTGGACCTCACCCGCGACGACGCTGGCCAGGTGGTGCACGAGCCGGTCGACATGGCCGACGTGGTCGATCGCAGCCTGGAGCGAGTGAGGCGGCGCCGCAACGACATTCGCTTCGACGTCGACGTGACACCGTGGCAGATGCACGGCGACGCCGCCGGGCTCTCGCGTGCGGTCCTGAACCTGTTGGACAACGCGGCCAAGTGGAGCCCGCCCGGTGGCCACGTCAGGGTCACCATGCGGCAACTCGACCGGTCGCACGCGGAGCTGGTGGTCGCCGACCAGGGCCCCGGCATTCCACCGCAGGAGCGTCGCCTGGTGTTCGAGCGGTTCTATCGCTCGATGACGGCGCGCGCCATGCCGGGCTCCGGACTGGGCCTGGCGATCGTCAAGAAAGTCGTGCTCAACCACGGCGGATTGCTTCGCGTCGAGGACACCGTCCCGGGCGGCCAGCCCCCGGGCACCTCCTTCTACGTGCTGCTACCCGGGTGGCCGCTGCCGCCGACGGCCTACTCCGCGTCGGAACCGGAAACCGGCCAGGTAGACGCCACGACCGACCCGGCGGTGCCGGTGACCGGCGATGAGGCGAACTCTCGGGAATCGGCGAACGTTATCTCAGTGGACTCTCAGTCCGCGCGGGCAAGGTAGGTCTGCGGCTACTGTTGAACCCAGCCGTCGACTTGCCGAAACATTGAGATAGAGGAAGAGCGACTTAGCGACATGACGAATGACCCGAGGTATTCGCCACCGCCGCAGCAGCCGGGATACCCGCCCGCGCCGAATCAGACTGCGCCCGTCCCGAGCCATGCGGGGTCCTCAGGCTATGCCCGGGGGCAGCAGCAGCCGTACAACCAGCAGTTCGACTGGCGCTATCGGTCGCAGACAACCCAGTTCCGCCCGCCCTACGAACCGTTCGGTAACAGCGGGCCCGGCCGGATCCCCGGGGCGGGCCCGATACCCGGAGGTGCCGGCACGGGCATTCCCGGCATGCTGCCCGGAATGCCCGCCCCGGAACCGCGAAAGCGTTCTCGCGCAGGGCTTTTGACCGTGGGGGCGTTGGCCATCGCGGTCGTGTCGGCCGGTATCGGCGGCGCGGCGGCAACGGCCGTCGAGCTGGGCAACCACGCAACGGGCAATTCCGGCGGGCGCATCGTGGGAGCGGCGCCCAGCGTCCCGGCCGCGAACATGCCGCCGGGCAGCGTCGAGCAGGTCGCCTCCAAAGTCGTGCCCAGCGTCGTGATGCTCGAGACCGATATCGGGAGACAATCCGAAGAGGGCTCCGGCATCATCCTGTCGACCGACGGGCTGATTCTGACCAACAATCACGTGGTCGCGGCCGCGGCGGCACCGCCCAAGGGGCCCGGGGGTCCTCCCGGAGCTCCGCCGCCTCCCGGCGGCCCGACGCCGAAAACCACGGTGACCTTCTCGGACGGTCGCACCGCGCCCTTCACGGTCGTCGGCGCCGACCCCACCAGCGACATCGCCGTGATTCGTGTGCAGGGCATGTCCGGGCTGCCGCCCGTCTCGCTGGGCTCCTCGTCGGACCTCCACGTCGGTCAGCCGGTGGTGGCGATCGGGTCGCCGTTGGGTCTGTCGGGCACGGTGACCACCGGGATCGTGAGTGCGCTCAACCGGCCGGTGTCCACGACCGGTGAGTCGGGCAACCAGAACACCGTGCTGGACGCGATCCAGACCGATGCCGCGATCAACCCCGGTAACTCCGGCGGCGCGCTGGTCAACATGAACGGCCAGCTCGTCGGCGTCAACTCGGCCATCGCCACCCTTGGCGGCGAGTCGCCGGACGCCCAGAGCGGTTCGATCGGTCTGGGCTTCGCGATACCGGTCGATCAGGCCAAGCGCATCGCCGACGAGCTGATCGCTACCGGCAAGGCGTCACACGCCTCCCTCGGCGTTCAGGTGACCAGCGACAAGGGTGCCCCGGGCGCCAAAATCGTCGACGTCGTCGCGGGCGGAGCGGCCGCGGCCGCCGGAGTGCCGAAGAACGTGGTCGTCACCAAGGTCGACGACCGCCCGATCAACAGCGCCGACGCACTGGTGGCCGCGGTGCGGTCCAGGGCGCCCGGCGACAAGATCACGCTGACGTTCTCCGATCCCGCCGGCGGCGCCAGCCGGACTTTGCCGGTCACCCTCGGGAAGGCGGACCAGTAGTGAGAGTGGACGAACCCTCGGCGACGGGATTGTCGGAGCTCGGATATACGGTTGCACCCATGGAAACGGGTGCGGAATTGGTCGTTGGCCGGGCTCTGGTCGTGGTGGTCGACGATCGCACCGCCCACGGGGACGAGGACCACAGCGGCCCGCTGGTCACCGAACTGCTGACCGAGGCGGGATTCGTCGTCGACGGTGTGGTCGCGGTCGCCGCCGACGAGATCGAGATCCGCAATGCGCTGAACACCGCCGTGATCGGGGGGGTGGACCTGGTTGTCTCGGTCGGCGGGACGGGCGTCACCCCGCGCGACGTCACCCCGGAGGCCACCCGCGAGATCCTGGATCGCGAAATCCTCGGCATCGCAGAGGCTATCCGCGGCTCGGGGCTGTCCGCGGGCATCATCGACGCCGGTTTGTCACGCGGTCTGGCCGGTGTGTCCGGCAGTACGTTGGTGGTCAACCTGGCCGGCTCCCGCTATGCGGTGCGTGACGGAATGGCGACGCTGAATCCGTTGGCGGCTCAGATCATCGGGCAGTTGTCGAGCCTGGAAATTTGATTCGCGGTCCCCGGGGTTAGCTGTGACCAAACCTTCCAGTTTCGACGCCGATTCGGTTTCGGGAACTCAGGAATCGACGGACGAGCTTGACCCGGACGCCTACGAGCACGAGCAGTGGTTGCGGGAGAACGTGCCCCCACACCACGGTTGAGCAGCGGGCTCGACCGAGGGTTCGGTTGCCGACGTCACGACGCGGTCAACCTTTGGAGACTAATTGCCCGGAAAATGTGTGATCGCGCACAACCTGGCCTAGCGTTTCCTGGGGCGACAGCGCGTTGCCCCGATGATTGGCGCTACGGGAGGTGTGCGCATGTTAAAGGGATTCAAGAGTTTTGTGATGCGCGGTGACGTGATCACCGTGGCCATCGGTCTGGTCGTAGCCCTGGCCTTCTCGAACCTCGTCAAGGCCTTCACCGACAGCGTGATCAACCCGCTGGTCGCGGCCGCGCAGCCCGGTACCAAGTTCGGATTGGGTTGGCAGCTCGGCGACGCGGGCAGCAAGGCGACCTTCGTCGACATCGGATCGTTCATCTCGGCGATCATCTATTTCATCGTCTTCATGACGGCCGTGTACTTCATGATCGTGGTGCCCTACAAGCACATCCAGGCCCGCCGTGGAGTCACCGCGTTCGGAGAGGAACCGGCGACCAAGGCGTGCTCGGAGTGCAAGTCCGACATCCCGGAGGCCGCGCGCAAGTGCAAATACTGCGCCAGCCTCCAGACGGCCGCCTGATCCGGTGCATTCGGGGTGCGAAGCTGCGGCGACGCACTCAGTGCAGCGTGAGCGTGACCGCTTGACCTAGCGCCGAGCCCGCCACCGTGTTCGCCACGTGAGCCGGCAGCGCGACCAACACGACGCGGTCGCTATCGGCGGCCTGGAGTTTTTCCTTGGCCGACACGAGCACCACGACGGCGTCGGTGGCCACCACCTTGGGGGCGGCGTGGGCGGTTTCCGGCGAACCGGTCGCCGGTGCGGCCAGCACGTCGACGACATCCCCGACGCGAACGAGGTCGATCAAGGCGCCGTCCGCCAGATGCAGCGGCACAATGCGGGCGCCGGATCCCGCCTTCGACCCGATTGCGGCCTCGGCCAGCCGAGCGCCCAGCAACCGGACGTCGGTGAGCACCTCGCCGCGCCTCGTCGGGCCGGCCAGCGTCGAATCCACCACCGAGTCCACGTCGGTTCGTGCCCCATCGGGAACCGTGGAGGCCAACCGCTTTTCGAGTCGAACGTCGGCGGCGGTCAACGCGGCACCGGGCCGCAGGTCATGCTCGGCGACCACCACCTGCGCGTAGTCACCGTCGGGATTGGAACGCAGCGCCGCAATCCCGGCCAGCACGACGAGCCCGCCCGCGGCGACACGGCGCGCCAGCACAGTACGAGTCCAGTCCGGTCGCAACCACAGCGACAGCCGGCTCAATACGCCTGGGTTCAGCAATGATTCGCCCACGCAACAACGGTAGGCGCTACGCGGTGGGCGGGTTGGCGGTCAGCGACGGCGGTGTGGATAACCCTCAGCTGGTGGTGGCAGCGGCCGACGCCGTGGAGCTGCTGCTGCTCGGCTTCTCGCTCGAGCCGGACTTCTCACCGGAACCGGACTTCTCACCGGAACCGGACTTGTCGCTCGAAGCCGAGCTCGATTCCGAGTCGCTCGAGGAGGACCCATTGCTGGAGCTGCTCGACTTCTTGCCGGACTCGCGGCTGTCGGTGCGGTAGAAGCCGCTGCCCTTGAAGACCACTCCCACGGAGTTGAAGCGCTTGCGCAGCCGACCGGAGCAGTTTTTGCACGTGGTCAGCGCGTCATCGGTGAAGGCCTGCACGATGTCGAAGCGATCGTCGCACTCGGTGCACTGATAGCTGTAAGTCGGCACGAAAACCTCCGGATGATTGCAAACGTGGTTAGCACTCTAGCGTCTCAAGTGCTAGAACCGCCACGTGACCCGTCCCATTCCCGATCCATCAACGCGGAACGAGGGCGATTAATCCGCCCCGCGGCGTGAGCGCGTGGGTCATGGGAACGTCGTGCGGACCGGCCGGGATCTCGTCGAGCAATTCCGAGTCGCGCACGATCGCGACCAGCGGTGCTTGGGGGTCGCGTCCGCACAGCGAGCGATCGTAGAAGCCCCCTCCCCGGCCCAGCCGCACCCCGCCGCGGTCGACGGCCAGCGCCGGTACCAGCACCAGGCCGGCCTCCGCCAGGGCCGATGCCGGCAGCCACGGCCGTGGGGGCTCGAGCAATCCCCATCGGCCGGTGGTCAGCGTGCCGGGCCGGTATGCGCCCCAGGACAGCGGCAGCGGCGTGTTGTGGGCGGTGGTGCGCGCAACCGGCAGCAGCACCCGCCCGGAGCGTCGCAGCAACGTGTCCAGCAGCTCGACCGACCCCGGCTCGGTGCCTACCGGCACGTAGGCGCAGACCGTGGTGTCGCTGGTCACCATGCTTTCCAGGGCGTCCAGCTTGTCGCGCAACAGCTCCGCCTCGGTGGCCCGTACGTCGTCGGCAACGCGGCGCCGGGCCGCGAGCAGCTGTTCGCGCAACGCGGCCTTGCCCGTGGTTGCCATGCGTCAACCATGACAGCCAGGACTTTGCCCGCGCCACATCGACTCGGCAAAGCGGATGCGGGTTATCGTGTGAACAATGTCATGCCCAAACGTGGTGGTGCCACGCACGGCTGTTGTGCCCGCCGCCGGACTCGGTACCCGCTTCTTGCCAGCGACCAAAACGGTCCCCAAGGAACTGTTGCCGGTCGTCGATACCCCGGGCATAGAGCTGGTCGCCGCTGAGGCGGCCGAAGCCGGTGCCGAGCGCCTGGTGATCATCACCTCCGAGGGCAAGGACGGTGTCGTCGCGCATTTCGTCGAAGACCTGGTGCTGGAAAGCACGCTGGAGGAGCGCGGCAAAACGGCGATGCTCGACAAGGTCCGGCGCGCGCCGCGGCTGATCAAGGTCGAGTCCGTCGTGCAGAGCGAACCGCTGGGCCTGGGCCACGCGATCGGGTGCGTGGAATCGCGGCTGGCCGACGATGAGGACTCGATCGCGGTGCTGCTGCCCGACGACCTGGTGCTGCCGACCGGCGTGTTGGGGACGATGTCGAAGGTGCGGGCCCACTACGGCGGCACGGTGTTGTGCGCCATCGAGGTGACTCCCGAAGAGGTCAGCGCCTACGGGGTTTTCGACGTCGAGCCGGTGCCCGATGACGACAATCCCGACGTGCTCCGGGTCAAGAGCATGGTCGAGAAGCCCACGGCCGAGGAGGCGCCGTCGCTGTTCGCCGCGGCGGGTCGATACGTGCTCGACCGCGCCATCTTCGATGCGCTGCGCCGCATCGAGCGCGGGGCCGGCGGCGAAGTGCAACTCACCGATGGGATCGCGCTGCTGATTTCTGAGGGTCACCCCGTGCATGTCGTCGTGCATCGCGGGTCTCGACACGACTTGGGAAATCCCGGCGGGTACCTCAAGGCTGCGGTTGACTTTGCATTGGATCGTGACGATTACGGCCCGGATTTGCGGCACTGGTTGGTGGCGCGATTAGGCCTGGCCGAGCAGTAGCCCGGCGGTAACCCGGCCGGCGGAACGCTCAGCGGTCCCGGGCGGGGATGCCCCGCCCGCGCAGTGAGCGGGTCGCCCGTTGCGGTGCCCGCCGGGATTGAGGGCAGAGAGGCGCGCTGTGCGTTCTGTGGAAGAGCAGCAGGCCCGGATCACGGCGGCCGCGGTGGCTCCGCGGCCGATACGTGTGGCGATCGCCGAGGCGCAGGGATTGATGTGCGCCGAGGAGGTGGTGACCGAACGCCCGATGCCCGGTTTCGATCAGGCCGCGATCGACGGCTATGCGGTGCGCAGCGTCGACGTCCTCGGTGTCGGCGAGGTGGGCAGCGACAGCCTCCCCGAGCCGATCGACGACTCACCTGAGAACGACGCGCGCGACGGGCTGGTGCTGCCGGTGATGGGAACCGTCGAGGCCGGGTCGCGCACGCCCAGCCGCTTGCAGCCACGCCAGGCCGTCCGCGTGCAGACCGGAGCCCCGCTGCCCACGCTGTCCGACGCGGTCCTGCCGTTGCGGTGGACCGACGGCGGATCGTCGCGCGTGCGGATCTACCGCGGGGCGCCGTCGGGTGCCTATGTGCGCCGCGCCGGCGACGACGTACAGCCCGGTGACGTCGCGGTGCGCGCCGGAACGGTCATCGGCGCGGCCCAGGTCGGGCTGCTCGCCGCGGTCGGCCGCGAACGCGTGCTGGTCCATCCGCGGCCGCGGGTCACGATCATGGCGCTGGGTGGCGAACTGGTCGACATTTCGCGCACCCCGGGAAACGGGCAGGTCTACGACGTCAACTCCTATGCGCTGGCGGCGGCGGCCCGCGACGCCGGCGCGGAGGTCAACCGCATCGGGATCATCGGCGGCGGCCCCAAGGAGTTGCGCGACATCGTCGAGGGGCAGATCAATCGCGCCGAGGTCATCGTCATCGCCGGCGCGGTCGGGGGCGCCGCGGCCGAGACGGTGCGGTCGGTGCTCTCCGAGCTCGGCGAGATAGAGGTGGTCCGGGTCGGCATGCATCCCGGATCCGTCCAGGGTTTTGGGCAGCTGGGCCGCGAGGGCGTTCCGACGTTTTTGTTGCCGGCCAACCCGGTGAGCGCGCTGGTGGTTTTCGAGGTCATGGTGCGCCCGCTGATCCGGTTGTCGCTGGGCAAACGCCAGCCGATGCGCCGCATCGTGCAAGCCCGCACGCTCTCACCCATTACGTCGGTGGCGGGGCGCAAGGGTTACCTGCGCGGCCAGCTGATGCGTGACCAGGAGAGCGGGGAGTATCTGGTGCAGGCACTCGGCGGCGCCCCGGGCGCGTCATCGCACCTGCTGGCCACCCTCGCCGAAGCCAACTGCCTGGTTGTGGTGCCCAGCGGCGCCGAGCAGATTCGCACCGGCGAGATCGTCGACGTCGCTTTCTTGGCTCAGCGCGGCTGAGCGGAACGACTGCGCCCACCGTGAACCTGTTGCGCTCCAATTCTCGTCATCCGGGCTGGCCCATGAGCGTTGGGCCGCTGCGGGTTCCGGCCGGCGTGGTCCGGTTGCGGGCGGTGCGGCTGCGCGATGGGGCGCAGTGGAGCCGGATCCGGCTGACCGATCGTGCGCATCTGGAGCCGTGGGAGCCCAGCTCCGAGGGAGACTGGACGGCCCGGCATGCCGTGGCCGCCTGGCCGGCGTTGTGCTCGGGCCTGCGTGCCGAGGCGCGCCAGGGACGCATGCTGCCCTATGTCATCGAACTCGACGGGCGCTTCTGCGGCCAGTTGACCGTCGGCAACGTCACGCACGGGGCGTTGCGGTCGGCGTGGATCGGCTATTGGGTGCCGCGGTCGGCCACCGGCGGCGGGGTGGCGACCGCGGCCTTGGCCCTGGGGCTCGATCACTGCTTCGGGCCGGTCATGTTGCACCGGGTGGAGGCCACCGTGCGCCCGGAAAACGCCGCCAGCCGGGCCGTGTTGGCAAAGGTGGGGTTTCGCCAGGAGGGCGTGTTGCAGCGCTACCTCGAAGTCGACAAGGCGTGGCGCGATCACCTGCTGATGGCGATCACGGCCGAAGAGGTCACCGGATCGGTGGCATCAGCGCTGGTCAGAGCCGGTAACGCCAGCTGGGTGTGATTGCGCGTCCTTTTCTAGGCGCCTCGATGGCGCGCCGCAAGAGATCAAATTTTTGTCGATCTGGGACTAACGCGACACGAGTGACTCGTGGTGCTTGTGGGAGGGAAATTACAGGTGTGTAATTGTCCTGGTCGTCATGACCCGGCCCGCGTTGGCCACCGATGGGCTTCGCGGGGGATGAGAACCGAAGAGAGCAGGTCGTCATGCCAAGCATCCCGCAGTCATTGTTGTGGATATCGCTCGTGGTGCTGTGGCTGTTCGTCTTGGTGCCGATGCTCGTCAGCAAACGCGACGCGGTGCGCCGCACCAGCGATGTGGCGTTGGCGACCCGGGTCCTCAACGGCGGGGCCAACTCCCGGCTGATCAAGCGCAGCGGCCCGGCCGCCGGCCATCGCAGCGATCCCGACTGGCAGCCGCCGGAAGGCTCGGCCGACGCCGACCTCGACGAGGAGCACGACCTCGCCGAGAACGAAGACGGCGACCGGGAAATGGATGACGACGACGCCGACACCGATGAGCTGAGCCGCCGCCGCCCGGTGGTGATGAAGATGGCGCTGGCCGAGGCTGCCGAGGCCGCCGAGCCCGACTACCTCGACGTCGATGTCGTCGAGGATTCGGCCGCACTTCCGGTGGGGGCCAGCGGTTCTGTGGCCGAGGTCGTCGACCAGGAGACCGCCGAGGCCGCCGATGACGACGACGCCGACACCGAGGCCGTCGCGCGGCACGACGACGAGGACAGCTACGAGTACGTCGACGACTCATCCGGGTTGGAGCCCGCCGAGGACGACGACGACGCCGACGACGAGGCGCCGGCCCCGATCCCGCGCAACGCCGCGCGGCGGCGCCGGCTCGACGCCAAGACCGCCGCCGCGGTCAGCGCCCGCAAGTACGCGTTCCGCAAGAAGGTCTTGATGGTGATGGCGGTCGTCCTGGTCGGCTCGGCCACCGCGGCGTTCAAGATCTCGCCGAGCGCCTGGTGGGTGTGCGGCAACGCGATCGGGATCACCCTGCTGTACCTAAGCTATCTGCGGCGCCAGACGCGCATCGAAGAGAAGATCCGCCGCCGCCGGATGCAGCGGATGGCGCGGGCGCGCCTCGGTGTCGAGAACGCCTACGACCGCGACTACGACGTGGTCCCGTCGCGGTTGCGCCGTCCGGGCGCGGTGGTGTTGGAAATCGACGACGAGGACCCCGTCTTCGAGCACCTGGACTACGCGATGGCGATGCGGACCTACGGTTGGCCCCGGGACTTGCCGCGCGCCGTCGGCCAATAGCGCTGGCGGTTCGGCGGTGGGTGCCGCGGCTGGTAGCCTGCTAGCGATCAGGGGCTATGGCGCAGTTGGTAGCGCGACTCGTTCGCATCGAGTAGGTCAGGGGTTCGATTCCCCTTAGCTCCACCAGGTTTGTGCATTTCAGAGGGCATTCTCAAAGTTGCGTCGGGAACGACGTAACACTTCACGTAACATCAAGGTTGTGGCAAGTATCCACGCCCAGAAGAACCGCGCCGGGAACGCCTATCGCGTGTTGTGGCGTCAGGACGGCCGCCAGCGCTCGCTTACGTTCGAAAACCTCCCTGCCGCAGAGCGTTTCAAGACGCTTCTGGAGGACCACGGTCCCGACGAGGCGCTGCGCATCATCGAGCTCGACGAGGTTGGCCGCCATGTCCCGACGGTCAGTGAGTGGCTGCACAATCACATCGACAATCTGACCGGCGTGCAGCCTGCCACGCTTAACCGCTATCGCACCTATGTGGCCCGCGATATCGATCCGGTGTTCGGCTCCATGCCGGTGTCCGCGGTCACCGAGGCGACCATCGCGAAGTGGGTAAAGGAGCTTGGTGGCAGCGGCAAGACGATCGCCAACAAGCACGGCTTCTTGTCCGGGGCGTTCAACGCCGCGGTGCGCGCCGGCGTTGTGGTATCCAACCCGTGCCAGGGCCGGCGCCTACCGCATACCCGCGTCGAGGAGACGGCCTTTCTCACACCGGATGAGTTCCGGCTGTTGCGCGACCATATTGAGCGCGACCGGTGGAAGAACTTAGCCACTTGGTTGGTCACGACCGGTATGCGCTTCTCGGAGGCGACTGCCCTGAGCGGCTCGGACATCGACATCAAGGCGAAGACGTGCCGAATAAACAAGGCGTGGAAGTACTCCGGTGATTACCGGCCAGAGATCGGACCGCCCAAGACGAAGAGATCGATCCGCACGATCAGTCTGCCACCGGCGGCACTAGAGGTCGTCGACCTCACAGCGCCGGGCTTCCTATTCACGAACGGCGCGGGCAATCCTGTTCGCGCGCAAGAGTTCTTCAACGGCGGCTGGAAGCCGGGTCGTGAGAGTGCGATGAAGGCCGGCTTGACGAAGTCGCCGCGTGTGCACGACCTCCGCCATACGTGCGCGTCGTGGATGATCCAGGCCGGCGTTCCATTGCCGGTGATCCAGCAGCACCTGGGACACGAGTCGATACAGACCACGATCGGGGTCTACGGTCATCTCGACCGGCGAAGTGCGCAAACTGCAGCGGACGCTATCGGGGCGGCGTTGACATGACCGGTGAGTGGCTAACCGGACCCCGTGAACTGGTCCACATGATCTGTCCCCGTCGGTTGGAGCCACGGTTATGCGAGTTGGAAGGCGTAATGGGTGGTTGTCCACAGCGTCTCGTAAGCTGCGGGGCTGATGTTACCGAGGTAGCTGTGGCGGCGTTCGACG
>Ga0134128_10009850_pt1 | contig 11455 bp, 8 predicted proteins | sample KB31754_FD_96462 | JGI IMG/M metagenome (GOLD analysis project Ga0134128, IMG submission 96462) | Terrestrial soil microbial communities with excess Nitrogen fertilizer from Kellogg Biological Station, Michigan, USA - KB3-175-4 | ecosystem: Environmental > Terrestrial > Soil > Unclassified ...
ATCCCAGCAGGGTCCAGAGATCAGGCGTCAGCAAAGTGGAAGGCGGCGCCCAGTAGACGGTGGCCGTCACGCTCGCCGCGGAGCCGCCGCGGTTGAGTACGCGTGCGTAGACAAAATTATCCTGTCCGGCTTTTGCCTCATAGCCCAGCGTCATATCGTTTTCCGTGCCGCTGCCCGCGCCGAATGCGCCCTGGGGGTCCGCCACGGCCGTCTGCCGCAGGATGATGTCCGGGCTGGAAGAGATCGCGCCAAGGTGGGGGTCGCCGGTATCGCCGACGAAATCCCGCAGGTAGACGTCGGGTGCCAGGTTGAGCACGGTGCTGTCGATGATCGCGCGCAGGTTGGGCATGACGCCGATGCGGTCCGTGGCCGGGTCCTGGGAGGGGGTTCCGCTTGCGGGGTCGGCCAGGATCATCCGCAACTGCCAGGGGGCGAGCCGGTCGCCGGTGGCGGCCTGCACCAGGCCCTGCACCGCGAGCGCGGCGCCTGTAACGATGGGGGTGGCGCTGGAAGTGCCGTTGAAGCTCGTGGTGTAGAGGTCGGTCGCGGTATTGGTGTCGTCCGAGGAAAGCGTATCCACGTTCTCGCCCCAGCCGTAGCAGTCGATGCGGCTGCCGTGGCAGGAGAAGCCGAGGCGCGCATGCGGCGCGGTGGAGCTTGCCGCACCCACGACAATGGCGCCTGAATCCAGGAAGTCGGCACTTGCGCGGTTGAATATCTGCTGTCCGCCGGGATTGACCACCGTATCCAGGTCGACGCCGCCATTGCCGGCCGCCTGGACCACAACGATGCCGAGGGATGTCGCGAGGCGGATCACGTCGAATACCGCAGGCTCGATCTCCACCGGCACGAGGCTGTAGCCGAAGAGCGTAGTCTGCGCTTCGAGCAGTAGCACATCGCCGAAGTTCATGACGGCGATCGCGTCGAGTATCGGCTGCGCGGTGCTGTAGCCGCCGCCGGACTGGTGCTGCCCGACGCAGCGGATGGAAGCCAGCGCGGGCGTGATGCCGACGCAGCCTACCGTGTTGTCCACCGCGGCGATCTCTCCCAGCACACCGCTGCCATGGAAAAAATAGGAGTGGTTCAATCCGGAGATGAGGGTGATGCCGTGTGCGGCCAGGTCCTCATGGTTGAACGTCCATCCCCATTCCATGTCCACCAGCGCCTGCCCCGCGCCATCGCCGCCAGGAAAGTTCCAGGCATACTCGGCGTCGATGCCATCGGGCGCGGGGTCGAGATAGCCCTGGTTGACGCTGCGGGGGTCGTCCGCTGCATTGACAAAAGGCGGCTCGACCGGCGGCGGCTCGACATACGCCGTTGCGACGGATTCCCACTGCGAGAAGGCTTTCGCGACCGCTTCGGCATCTGCACCGGGCGGCGGGCTGACAGCGAAGTAGACGTTCAGGTTGGCGGGCCGGGCAGCGGGGTCGAGCGCGCGGGCGCGTTCCGACAGCGCATTGAGCTGTTCGGGTTGGCTGATGGAGAAGAGCGGCTCCAGTGTAATGCCCTGGAATTGTGCGGCCAGCGCGTCCCATGGACCGATCCCCAAGTCTTCTACGATGCGCGCCGCATCCTCGCGGGGCAGCTGGACATGGTCCTTGAACTTGACGATCACCCGCCGGCGATAGGCGGGGACAGGTTGATGATCCACGGCGGGTATGCCACGATTTCCATTTTCATTCGCCGCCATGATGGCCTCCCCAAGGTGATGAAGCTAGCTTAATTAATGAATAGCAGGTATCCCGGTAATTTCAAGCGGACTTATCCAGGATGGGCTTGTTCAGGCCCCATGCTCCTGGCAAGGCTCCCTTCCGGTCTTGACAATTCAGATTGATCGTATAACCTGAAGCATCAAAACTACGTTAAGCACTGTATGGTGTCCCTACTTTCTTACCGGAGGCTTCCCCATGAAAAATACTTGTTCCCCTAAAATCCGCAGCTTTGTCCTGGCCGCTGCACTGAGCGCGGGTTTTGCTTTTGTACCGCCGGCCTTCGCCAAATCTTCGTGGATTGTAGACTCGGGCAGTAAAGGCCTGACTGAACTCGGAACCTTGGGCGGATCGGACACCTTGGCAAGCGGCATTAATGCTACCGGCCAGGCAACAGGATCTTCCGACACGGCCGGAGGCAGCACCCATGCATTTATCACCGGCCCCAGCGGCGCGGGCATGACCGATCTCGGCACGCTGGGCGGAGGAAACAGCTCCGCCGCCGGCATCAACGCTGCCGGACAGGCCGTCGGGAATTCCGATACCGCGGGGATCAATGTCCACGCTTTCATCACCGGCCCCAATGGGGCGGGCAGGACCGACCTCGGCACGCTGCGTGCGAATGGACAGGGCGACAGCTATGCTTTTGCCATCAATGCCGACGGGCGGGTGGCGGGATACTCCGATACGGCCGGGGGCAGCACCCATGCTTTCATCACCGGCGCCAACGGGGCGGGCATGACCGATCTCGGCACCCTGGGGGGCAGCTTCAGTTCAGCTACCGGTATTAACGCCACCGGCCAGGTGGTGGGAACATCCGGTTTGTCCAACGGCAGCAGGCACGCGTTTATTACCGGCCCGAATGGCGCCGGCATGACCGACCTCGGCACGCTGGGCGGGCTCAACAGCTTTGCCTCGGGCATCAACGCTACTGGGCAGGTGGCGGGGTATTCCGACACGGCAGCGGGCGATACGCATGCTTTTATCACCGGGCCGAACGGGACGGGCATGACCGATCTGGGCGCCCTCGGCGGCGGCAACAGTTTTGCATTGGGGCTCAATGACGCCGGACAGGTCGTGGGATATGCCGACATGGGCGGCGGCGATATCCATGCTTTCCTCACGGGCGCCAATGGCGCGGGCATGGCCGATCTCAATTCACTGGCGAGCCTGCCTGGCGGGGCAATCCTGACCGAGGCCCATGGGATCAATAACCTGGGGCAGGTCGTGGCCATCGCTTCCCCGGTTCCGGAGCCTGCGAGCTATGCTTTGATGCTGGCGGGGCTGGGCTTGATGGGTTGCGCGGCCCGGGGCAAGGCGCGCGGAAAAGTGGCGAGATAGCGTTTCTGCCGGCGGAGACGGCTTTTCCCCGAATTCTGTAGCGGCATTGTCGATGAAAATCGGCTATAAAGAATGCATACAATGAGAATGAGAGGGTTTGCCCAATGAAAGCTTTTCAGCTCAGGGAAGCGTGCGGCGAAGGGGGGCTGGTTTTGCGCAAGGACTTGGAGCAGCCGGAGGCCGGTCCCGGCGAGGTGCTTGTGCAAGTGCGTGCCAATTCGCTGAATTTTCGCGATTTCATGGTCGCCCACGGCAAATATCCCGTTGAGCTGAAGCCTTGCGTCATTCCGCTTTCGGATGGGGCGGGCGATGTGGTTGCGGTCGGGGAGGGCGTCACCGCCGTCAAGGTGGGCGACCGTGTCACGGCGACCGTTTTTCCGGACTGGATATCCGGTTCATTGACGCAGGAAATTTTTCAGCGGTCGCTGGGCGGGCCGATCGACGGCATGCTGGCCGAATATGCGGTGCTTCCCGAACGGGCCGTTATTCCATTTCCCGCCCATCTGAGCTATGAGGAGGCCGCTACCCTTCCGGATGCCGCCGTGACGGCATGGCATGCGCTGGTGGAATCCGGCCGCATCCGGGCCGGGCAGACTGTTCTCCTGCTGGGTACGGGCGGGGTCTGCCTGTTCGCCCTGCAGTTCGCGAAGTTGCACAGCGCAACCGTTATCCAGACTTCGAGCAGCGACGAGAAGCTGGAACGGGCCCGGGCGATGGGAGCCGACCATCTCATCAACTACATCAGGACGCCGGATTGGGACCATGAAGTGATGAAATTCACCGCCGGCCGGGGCGTCGATATCGTGGTGGAAGTCGGGGGCGCGCAAACGCTGGAGCGCTCCTTGCGGTCGGTGCGGTTCGGCGGCTTCGTGGCTTCCATCGGGCTGATCTCCGGCTTCGGTAAAATCGACCCATTGCTGCTGATGCAGCGCTCGATACGCCTGCTTGGCATCAATGTCGGCTCCGCGGACATGTTTCGCGCAATGAATCGAGCCATCGCCGCGACAGGGTTGCGTCCCGTCATCGCGCGCACGTTTACTTTCGAGCACGCGACCTATGCCTATGCCTACAACTTTCAGCAGACCGTGAACCGCTTCGGAAAAACCGTCATCAGCAGTGCTTCCTGAATTCGTGCCAGGCAGTGCGAGTGCCGGTGTTTCACCGGCCTCTTCCCTCCGCCTGCTACACTTCGCCCCGCCGGCTTGCTAGCCCTCTGTCGGACTTGAAGAATCGAAGCGAAAATGCGACTGGGTGAGCATAGATTTTGACGATTTTGAAGGCCAATGGTTGTTCTATCGGCCTTTGTGGCAGAAAGCGGCGCAATTTGGACCAGCCAGACGCTTTGTAGCCGATTCCTTTAAGTCCGACAGGCTGCTAGAGCGCCACGATGACGCTTTTCGCCGTGCCGTGCAGCAGGAAGGTATGCCAGGTTGTGGGCCGATGCGGAACGGAGTTGGGGCCGCTGAAATCCTCACGTACGGCAGCGGTCGTAAACGTGGCGGTTTTTTCCGGAGCAACGTCGATATCCGGCAGAAAAAAGGCGAAAGTCGTGCCGCCGGTATCAATCGACCGTGCAAGCGGCACTGAAACAAGCGAGCCAAGCGCTGTCGGATCGGTGGTGATTTCGGTTGGCTTGAAGTCGTGGGAAGTGGATTCGTCTTTATAGGTCAGCGCGGTGAAGCCGGGATTGCCCCCAATCGTGTAATCGATCTCGATATGGTGCCCCTTGAGTGTGAATTTATTTGCCTTGGCCATGGTATGCCTCCTCGGTGGATGCCATCGCCGCAAGATTACGGCAACGGTCATTAATCAAGATAGATCATTTCCCCCTGGAGTCAACCCTGGGTCAATCCGGTGTGGCGGCATCCGGCGGCATTCCGATGGAATGCTTCAGATTCCCTGGCGCAGCCAATAGACCACGCCATTGAAATCGACGGAACTGAAGGACGCCCCGGAAGTATTTCCTGTACCCGATTCTTCCGCAGCCTTGCCGTATTCCTCGAGGTAGCTGTCGCGCACCAGGTCCATACCCGGTTCGTACGTCGAGACCGAGGCCGCGGCTTCGACGTTGTTCGAAAACGCATTCAGCGCTTTCAATTCTTCCGAATACGCGTCGGAGCAGCGGTAATTCAATTGCTGCTCCAGCCATTTGATGCGCGTCAATAATTCCCTGGAATTGATGACGTTTTCGGTATTGGTGATAGGTCTTGATTCCATGATGCTCCTTGTGCGCTTGATGCAAGTCGTTCCCGGCGGTTATGCGCAGCGATGCGGTGCCTGGACGCACATTTCTCCCACCGGCTGGCTACGCAACGGCAGCCGCCCCGATAAAAAGCAGCGGTTTTCTCAGTCGGCGTGCTTTTTCACCCAGGCGACATAACGGTCCATCCAGTCCTGCAGGAATGCCCGGCTGTCCGTGCCAATGTTTCCGGCTTCATCAAATGTCCCTTCTTTTACGTAAATGAAGGCTTCGGGCTGGGCAAGCGCCGGCACATCGAGATAGGCAAGGACATTGCGCAGGTGCTGTTGCGCCATGGATGTTCCGGGAGCGCCGATGGAGGCGCCCAGCACGCCGGCGGGTTTGCCTGCCCAGGCATTCTGGCCATACGGGCGCGAGGCATGGTCGATGGCATTCTTGAGGACGCCGGGCATTGAACGGTTGTATTCGGGCGTGACGAACAGAAGGCCCTGGGCATCGGCGATTTCACCCTTCAGCCGCTTGACGGGCGCGGAGGGATTTCCGTCGTCGTCCTGGTTGTAGAGCGGCAGATCGCCGATCTGCGACTGCTTGAACAAAAACTCAGGCGGCGCCAGTTTTATCAGGGCGGTAGCCAATTTATGGTTGAACGAATCGCGGCGAAGACTGCCGATCACCAAGGCAATTTGATATTGGTTCATGTCGATCTCCCGTGAAAGGTGCGGATGAATAGGGGGTGCCTGAATACAGGGTGTGCGGTGTATGCCCGGCTGCAACTATACCGGCGCATCGGCCAAACCGCCAGTACATGCCATACTTCCGGCCGGCTATTGATGTTAATATGACGTGGGGGCAGTGCGTGGCATCGTCGCCACATCGCCGCCACATCGCCGAATTGCGCGGCGATGGCCCGATGATAGCACCGGGAATGGCCGACGCACCCTATGGAACACTTCGTCTTGCCTTGCGCGGCCGGGGAAGGCTCCCCAATCGCGGGTGGGATCATTTTTGCCGGGTACGCATATTCTACCTGCCCGCGCGGCAGCGGGTCCGGGAGTAGCCGCCCATCCGCGGGCGTGTGCAAGATATTGGATGCGATATCGTTACAATAATCTGGAGAAAACTATGAAGCGATTGATTTCTGGCATCATTATCCTGCTCAGCCTGGCCGGTTGTACCACCGTCAATGAAAAATCAGCAGGCCACAGCATGCAGAAAGGCGACGACGCCCGGGCCCGGGGAGATTGGGATGCGGCACGCCGCATGTATGCCACTGCCTTTGCGGACCGGAACCTGGGCCAGACCAGCCCCCGCTACCGGGCGGTTCTCCACTACGAATATGGGCGGTCCCTTGGCGTGACGTGCTTTTACAAGGAAGCAGAGAACGAGCTTATCCTGGCGCATGACCTCGACAAGAAAAGCGGCGGCGTATTCTACCTTTCGCTGACGGAACTGGGGCGGCTCAACCTGGCGCAGAAAAATTACCCTGAAGCGGTCGCGTACTTCGAGCGCGTTTTAGCCGAGCTGGATCCTGCGATCGCCGCAAAGAAAGCGCCGTCCTTCTATGCGGATGTGCTTGATGATTATGCTTCGGCCCTTTCCGGGGCCGGGCGTCCGAAGAATGCGGAAGCCGCCGCGAAGCAGGCCGCGGAGGCCAGGGCAAACATTGCGGCGGACCAGTCAGGCACCGAGCGGACGCCTTATGGAACGCAGTGCACAAAAGGAATGATTGACTGAGTCTTTCGGCCTGTCGGCAGGCAGGCTCCGTTCCTCAAAAGCTTGTCGCCAGATATTCGAGCAAAAGCACCAGCCCATACCCGCCGGACGGCAGCGCGATCGCGGCGCCGAACACCGGGTGCTTGGTGAAGGGAAGGAAGGCACCCCGCTGATTACTCTTGATCGCTTCGATCGCCCATTCGATCTGCTGCTTCTGTTTTTCTTCATCGGGCGTTTGATCCGACAACTCCATGCGCTTCTTTTCAAGCTGGCCGATCGCTTCCCCCCGCGCCATTTCGGCCGAGTGCCGCAATGCCATGGCATTGACGACGACGAGTATCGCATTGAGGGTGAAAATGATGACAAGCGCGGTCGGAAACCCCCAGTTGTCGAGATAGCTGTGTCGGGAGATTCCCAGCAGGAACATGATGATGAAGGGAAAATAGATGAAATTGCCGATGACCGTGGTCCGTTCCGCGATCAATTCGATGCCCAGCCATTCATCCAGGTTTTCCTTGCCGGTGCCGATACCCCGGCCTCGCTCCATGGCTATTCTTTCAAGCGTGCTGTCAGGCCACCGGATCTTTTTCGTGACGACGCACTCGACCCATCTGCGGCAGAGCCGCGTCGCATCGACCACGTAGAATATCAGGACGAGCATCATCATCACGCTCGAAATGATGATAAATCCATTGAGTTCGAAGCAGGCGGCGCCGCGGCAGGGCGTATTGGGAAAACCAAAAAGGGCCATGATCAGAAACGCGAAAAGCAGGGCAAGCGCCACCTGCGGCGTACCTCGCATGATAAAGTCCGGGAATGCTCCCAGTGCGGTGTATTCCCGCCAGAGGTGCGCGGCATCGATCTGGCCGGCGGCTTGCGGGCGCCAGTTGTGGATGCCCACACTGCGGCGGAGCGACCACATGGATAATCCGGGGCCGGGAAGTTGGCAGTCGAGTTGACCGGCGGGTGGGCTGTCCGCGTCTTCGAGATTGAAGCCGCGCGCCAGGATGACTGCATTGCTTTTCAGCTTGTGCCAGGAATACCAGAGAAAGAGCGAGCTCATCACCAGCGCGAGCAGGCGGATGGCCTCCGTCGGCCATGCGCTGATGCCTTCAGTGAGTGTAAATGGCTCGTTCTCCGCCGCGTTGGGCATCATCCACATCAGGAATGCCGTCAGGCCGTAGCTTGCCGCGCCTGCGGCGGCAAGGCCCAGCCAGAACAGCTTGTTCGAAACAAGCCTGAGACTGGCATCCGCAACCGTGCTGCTGATCAGCATGGCGATCAGCAGCAGGACGATGGCCGAGAGTACTGCGCCTCCTGCCCATTTCAGGTTACGCCACTTGTCGGCATAGGCTTCCAGGTCCGGACGCGGCGCGTGGATGCTCGCGTAATCCGCGGACGGCGGGTTGCCGTCCGTACTGATATCGAAAGCGCCGTACCGGCCGATTTCATACAATCGCGGGGCTGCATTCCTGGAAAATTTCCGGCTTGAATCTTCACCCATGCTCAGCTGGAAGTAATCTGCACCAGGAGGGGACTGGAAGTGCTCCAGCGCCCACAGGGCCGAATAAAACAGCGATGTCTGGTAGCTGTCGCGGAAGGGGGGAATGGGAGTTTGCAGCGCCGGCTGGAGTTCCTGCCCGAAGTGGGAAGCGACGATGAGGTTGCGGGTAAATTGCCACTGGCCCGGATAGGCCAGCCTGGCGTTGAGATCGGTGGTGAAAAAGAGGGCGCGGGGGAACGTGGGGCGCAGCGCCTGCAAAAGCAGGAGCTTGTCGTAGACATCGCTGCCGAGCACCCCGATTGCCTTGAATTCTTCACCGCTCCGGGTCTCTTCCTGCTTCAGGGCCGTGGCCAGCCGGAGGACATAATCCAGTTGGCTGCGACCTTCGGGCCGCGGCCCCGCATATTGATCGCCATCCTGCTGACCACCGCCGAACCATGCCATCCCCTTCGCCGGGGATGCGCTCGCCCCGGCTTTTTTCTGGTCGCTCTCTTTTGTCGGCAATTCACCATCAAGTCCCGCAAGGTAGGAGTGCGGGGTTATCCAGCCGGGCCACTCATCCCTGCGCAATTCATTGATCCTGGCTTCCAGCGCGGGCCCGGTCTCGCCGGAACCGTTATTCATTACAACCGCGGCAAAAGTGCGCGGCAGGGAGCGGCCGTAAAGCGTATCCCACTCGGAAACCAGCGCGACTTTGGGGTTGCAGTCCTTCTCCGGGCAGGATTTTAAATCCACCCGGCGGCGCCTCAGTTCCTGGATCAGCTGCTCCGCGAGCTGGGCATCGGTCTTGATCGTCCTGATGAATTCGATCCTGGGGTATTCGAATAATTCGTCCACGGTCTTTTTCCCGGCCGGGCTGCCGCTGGTCGGGCTGGGCGAATAATCGAGTAAAAACGTATCCTCCGCCGTGGCCGAAGGGGAATAGAATTTGAGATGCTTGAGCGTGCTGAACGGGGGATTGGCGAGGGGGCTGGATTGAATATGCTGCAATTCCTTCAGCATGGCGCTCAGGGATGCGGAACTTCGCGGTCCCAGCACGCTGTACACCGGCTCTATTTGGGGCACGCTTTGGCTGAATGCCTCGTCGAGATGGGACAGCAGCTTGTCGAGGAGACCGAAGTCCTGGTCTTTCAGCCATACGACCAGGACGGGCTTTCCATATTCCCGGTCCCGGAGTTTTTCCCTGGGAATAAAGAGCTCGGCCGGGATCAGCAGGGAAGAAGCCTCGGTCTCCAGCGTTTTTCCCCGATACCACCTGAATACCCGGATCGTTTCCCCCGACTCCGGCACATAGCCCGCCGCGCCCAGGGCCGATACCACGGCGTAGCGGTCCTTGAGCCTGAACTGGACGCCATTGGCATAAGGGCTTCCGTCCATGAATACCGGCAATACGCGGAGTCCCGATTTGACGCCCAGCTGGCCGATGACATTGACGAGGGTGGCAAGCGTTTCCGCGGCGTCTTTCGAGTCCGGTTCTTTTTGCTCCTTATCCGCCTGCAGCCGATAGGTTTCGACGGCTTCGAGCGGATCCTGCCACAGGCGCGCCTGCACCAGGCCTTTCCCCAGGAACACATTATTTGCTGCTTCCTTGTCGACGGGCCGCGCGGTTTTAAGCAGGGTTCCCTCATAGATGAGGGCGCCGCTTACCATCGCCAGCAAGGCAAGGATGCCGGCGAGCGGCAGTCGGGATTTGTCGTCTTGTGGGTCTGCCATGTAATGTTTTTTCGGCTTGGCCGCATGGGCGGGTGCCAGCCGGACTGCTGGTGGTGGCCGTAGTGCGCCATAAGCTTAAGGCGGCGTCAAGACTATGTATAGCATAGCAGCCCGTAAAAGGCATCAGGGAACCTCTGAATAAGCCTTCCGCGACGCGCGTTTATTGCCGGATCGTGGCACAATCCTTTAGAATCCGCCTGGTTTCCGCGTAATGGGCGCGGAGCGCCGCATAATGCCGCGGGATTGCCGATGGCATAATCACGTGCGGGTAACGCGTGGATGGCAGGTCTGAAGGAATCATTTTGCCGGAGGGAATCGTTTCATCATGAAAATCAAGTTGAGCAGTGTATTTGTTGACAACCAGGACAAGGCCCTCAAGTTTTATACGGAAGTGCTGGGCTTTATAAAAAAAAGCGACATGCCGGCAGGGGATGACAGGTGGCTGACCGTGGTCTCGCCCGAAGGGCCGAACGATATCGAGCTGCTGCTCGAACCCGCCAACCTTCCCGCCGCCGGGAAATACCAGAAGGCCCTCTTCGAGGCGGGCATCCCGCTCACGGCGTTTGCCGCAGAGAATATCCAGAAGGAATACAAAAGAATGACAAAGCTGGGCGTGGTCTTCACCATGGAACCCACGAAATCCGGACCCACGACCGTTGCCGTGTTCGAGGATACCTGCGGCAACCTCATACAGCTGTATCAGGGTTGATAATGCTTCGCCTTCCGTCCTCCCGCGATATGCGTAGCGGTTAGCAGCCTGTCGGACTTAAAGGAAATCGGTTGCAAAAGCGTCTGGCTGGTCTATATTTCGCCGCTTTTTCGACCAATAGAACAACTATTGGTCTTCAAAATCGTCAAAATCTATCCTCACCCAGTCACATTTTCGCTTCGATTCTTCAAGTCCGGCAGACTGCTAGCGGGGTCTACGAAGCTGCTTCAGCTTCTCCATCGCGGATGCTACCCGTTGGGGAGCTGTCATTGTTTCCGGTTTCTGTACGGCCATGATGGCTGCGGCGCCCTCCGGCAGGCGCCCCATGACGACTTTGGGGGTCACGGGTTGCGGGAGCTGTTCGACGAACATCAGCAGTGCTTCCCGCGATCCCTCGATCGGCGGTTCGGTGGGCAATTCTCCCGCCAGGGGTGCGATCATGGCTTTGACCCCGGGGACACCCGCCGCTTTCAGGGTTTCCGGCGTATCTTCCCGCGGCGTGGCGAGCTCGGTGAGCGCAGCGCTGAAAGTATTGGCACGAGAGGGTCCTGCTGTTTCCTGCATGC
>Ga0134128_10009851_pt1 | contig 11455 bp, 12 predicted proteins | sample KB31754_FD_96462 | JGI IMG/M metagenome (GOLD analysis project Ga0134128, IMG submission 96462) | Terrestrial soil microbial communities with excess Nitrogen fertilizer from Kellogg Biological Station, Michigan, USA - KB3-175-4 | ecosystem: Environmental > Terrestrial > Soil > Unclassified ...
CAGCCTGATGCAGTTGGCGAAAATCTCCGCCTGCCTGGCGCAGATGGATGAAGCGAAGATTCCTTATATCTCCGTCCTCACCGATCCCACCACCGGCGGCGTCACCGCCAGCTTCGCCATGCTGGGCGATTTGAATGTGGCCGAGCCGGGCGCATTGATCGGCTTCGCCGGCCCCCGCGTCATTGAGCAGACCATCCGCCAGAAACTGCCGGAAGGCTTCCAGCGCTCGGAGTTCCTGCTCGAACACGGCATGCTCGACGCCGTCGTTCCCCGCAAGGAACTGAAAAGTTATCTGATCCGCGCGCTGGACTTCATGCAGCACAACAGCAATTGAACATTCGCTATTGAACGCGATTGCGGGCATCCATCGCGCCGCATTTTTCCATTCAGATCGTAATCGGACTCCTGGATTACGAATTGGCCCAGCTTCGGGTTGCGGCTTTGACCGGGAAGCACGATTTTGCGATGAATTGGCGACCAGCCCGTACTGATCGATAGTATCGGCAACAATACTTACGTCATCAATATACTTGGTGGCAAGACGAAGATAAGGCCAGAAATCAAGAGCGTTTTGGCGCGCCCAGTGGGGGTGTACGATGACACCCAAAGCCCTAGAAATGGCTAGAAATTAGCGGAGGCCGAACAATCGTGGATCGGGTATCAGAAGCACTGCTCACTGAATTTTCGCACGAACGCGGAATCTCTTCGCTACCAGAAGATAAAAGATTTGAGCATTTTATCTCATTCATAACCGTCGGAAGGCATTATGGCGAGACATTCGATACCGAAGATGTCTTGGTGGGAGCTGCGACCGGAATTGACGGCATCGCCATTATTGTCAATGGGAACCTTATTACCGACATTGAGACCTTGGAAGAACTGAAAGACGCAGCTGACCTAGACATCACTTTCGTATTTGTGCAGGCAGATCGCGGGCCTTCTTTTGATGCGTCAAAAATTGGCAATTTTGGTTTCGCGGTCACAGACTTTTTCAAAGAGGCACCGACTCTGCCGCGAACCCAAGAAGTAACCGATGCAGCGGCCATTATGACGGATCTGTATAGAACCAGTACGAAATTCAAGCGCGGAAATCCTGCGTGTAGGCTGTATTTCGCAACGACTGGGACCTTGACTGGAGATACCCTCCTAGAGGGTAGACGGAAGGCTGTTGTAGACGATTTGTTGGCCACAAATCTGTTTCGTGACGTAACTTTCACACTACTCGGAGCAGACGGTATTCAAAAACTCTATCGACAATCCAAAAACGCAATCGAACGCGAGTTTATTTTCGACAAATGTTTGACGATCCCGGATGTTGACGGAGTAACCCAAGCCTACCTCGGCTATGTTCCAGTTCCTGAACTGATGAAAATTCTCACTGAGGAAAATGGAGAAATGATAGGAGGGCTATTTTACAGCAATCCACGCGATTGGCAAGACTACAACGAGGTGAATACTGAAATAAGAGAAACCCTTGAGACAACCGCAAAAGGACGCTTTGTACTGATGAACAACGGCATCACGATCATTGCAAGGGCGATCCGACCAACAGGTAATAAATTCGTAATAGAAGATTATCAAATCGTGAACGGATGCCAAACTAGCCATGTGCTATTTGAGCATTCAAGCAAGAATGATGCATCCGTTGCAGTCCCAGTGAGATTGATTGGAACTGATAATGAAGACGTAATTAACTCCATTATCCGTGCCACAAATCGGCAGACGCAAGTCACCGAGGACCAATTCTTTGCCCTGCAAGAGTTCCCCAAAAAGCTGGAAGAGTATTGCCAATCTTTTCCTTTGCAGCAGCGGCTTTACTACGAGCGCCGGTCCCGCCAATATGATCGCCTTCAGATCGAGAAGACGCGCGTTATAACACAGCCGAACGTTATTAAAGCATTCGCCGCAATGTTCCTTCAAGAAGCATATAGAACGACGCGTAATTATTCGGCATTGAAAGATAAAGTAGGCAAGGAAATATTTGGAAACGGTCACCGGATGGAGCCATATTACTTAGCGGCGTTTGCCTATTACAAACTGGATTATCTCTTTCGAAACGGGAGACTAGAAAGGAAATACAAGCCGGCTCGCTTCCATATTTTGCTCGCCATAGGCATGCTGGGGAATTCAGAACCCCTACCTAAGTTGTTCAACTCGCGCGAAATTGAAAACTATTGCAAGCCAATCCTAGAGGCGCTGTGCGATTCCAGCAAGGCGGATGACTTGATTACACGCGCTGTCGCGACAGTAGACAAGGCTTCCAACAGCAACATGGATCGCGACACCATTCGAACGGAGCAGACTACAAAAAATGTCATTGCAGAGTGCCAGAAAATCATTGAAAAAGAAAAGAAGGCGGCCGCAGTGTGATGGCTAATGAAACATTCCGCCGAACACATAGCGGTCACTAACCTCGTGAACGTCGTTTTTGCCTGTACCCGACGAAGAACGGGCGGAAATGGCATCTGGAAGGGACGGAGAAAACAATTATCAAGCTGCCAGCAACCTCTCGCGGCCTTCCGGACGTGGGCTTTATCGGTTGATACATCAAGTCTAGTCCGTATAGTTCCCAATCTAAGCTTGTGTCTCGACCCGATAAACCAGCCGAACCGAATACTTCGCCCGCCCATCTGCGGAAAAATCGTAATCCGATTCTTGATACAGAATCGTCGCGTCGGAGGTGTTATCCGCCGACACAGCGTCTGCATCCTTTTGCAACGCCGCGGCGGCAATGGAAAAGGGTCGGCCTTAAAAAGCCGATGCCGGGACCGCCGAAGACATACTTGTCTGGGCGAATTGCGGGACCGGCGCCAACAGCAAGGCAGAGAAAAGAAGACAGCAAATTTGAACGCGCATTGGTTGTCTGGGAAACGTTTTCGCTGAACGTAACAGGGAAGGGTCCAAAATGCAATTTCAATCTGAGCGGCGGAATTCCATTGTCCCCCGGTCAATCTCAAAAAAGGCATTTTCACCATTCCAAAAAATGCCGGCCAATCTCCTCGGCTTGCTTCGCGCGGATGCCCTCCGCCTCAAAATTACGTAGAATTGCCACATGCGTCAGCGGCGGATTCTCTTTGTGGACGATGAGGAAACCATCCGTATCACCATGTCCGCCATTTTTGCCAGGCATGGATTTCAGGTGGTCGACTGCGGGACCGTCGCCGAAGCCCTCCATAAGATCACGTCGGAAAAATTCGATGTTCTGCTTTCCGACCTGAACATCGGAAATCCCGGTGACGGTCTCACCGTGGTCAGCGCCATGCGGCGCACGCAGCCCGAGGCGGTCACCATGATCCTGACTGGCTTTCCCGCTTTTCAAACCGCGCTGGAAGCCATCCGCCAACAGGTGGACGATTACATCGTCAAGCCCGCGAATATTCCCGAGCTGGTGACCACGATCGAAAGCAAACTGGCCGTCCCGCCGCGCCTGCGCCAGCTTCCGCCGCCCAAGCGTGTCGCCATGGTCCTTCAGGAGCAGACCGAGCGCATCCAGGAACTATGGCTCTCCGCCTTGAAGCATGCCAGGGTTCCCTCGCTGGATGCAGCCGGCATCGAGCGGCGCCTGCAGTATTTTCAGGCCATTCTGGAGGACATCGTCCGCGCCGCGCAGGTTTATTCCGGCGGCGATCTCACGCCAAGCCACGGCTTTTCCGCGCCCCCGCTTTTTCAACGCGGTTTTACTGAGCACACGCCTGATGCCGTTCTTACGGAATTCTGCCTGCTGCGGCGCATCCTGGCCCAGGTGGTCCAGGAAAATCTCCTCGCCATCAATCTCAGCTATGTCATTCCAGATCTCGCCCGCGTCAACGAAACGCTGGACGAACTCGCCCAGGCCGCGCTGAAAACCCTGTCCGGGAAATAAAGTGACGGACCACGTCGATCGCGCAAAGCGCTCCGCCATTATGTCGGCGGTCCATTCGTCGGATACAAAGCCGGAACTGACCGTAAGAAAAATCGTTCATGCATTGGGATATCGTTACAGATTGCACGACCGCAAATTGCCGGGCAGACCCGATTTGGTTTTTCCTTCTCGCCATAAAGCGATGTTTGTCCACGGTTGCTTTTGGCATCGTCATTCAAAGTGCAGATATGCTACTTCGCCGAAAACCCGTGTAGCATACTGGCAACGGAAATTTTGCGACAACATTGCCCGAGACCGTCGGGCCCGGCGAGAATTGAAAAAACTCGGCTGGCTCGTCCTAACGGTTTGGCAATGTGAGCTGAAAAACCGTGATCGGTTGTCGGAGCGCCTGAATGACTTTCTCGCTGGCTGAAAAACGAAAGAAGAACGCGAGGCGTCCCATTGGCATCGACCTTTTCGCCGGAGCTGGCGGTCTTTCCTTAGGCTTCGAACAGGCGGGGTTTGACATTGCTGCCGCTGTCGAAATCGACCCAATTCATTGCGCGGTGCATGAATTCAATTTTCCCAATTGCGCCGCCATATGCGCGGACGCCTCCAAGATCGACGCTGAGGAAATTCGAAAAAGGGCCGGTCTGCAGAATGTCGACGTAAACGTCGTATTTGGCGGAGCTCCTTGTCAAGGATTCTCGCTCATTGGAAAAAGGGTGCTGGACGACCCCCGCAATCGCCTTCTGCTCGAGTTTCTCCGCCTCACGGTCGAATTGAACGCAAATTATTTTGTTTTCGAGAATGTAAAAGGACTGACGATAGGGAGCCATCGAAAACTGCTCGACGAATTGATCGATGCATTTGACGAGAATGGATATGAGGTTCTTTTGCCCTATTCCGTGTTAAATGCCGCCGATTTTGGCGTGCCGCAGGACCGGCATCGATTGTTTCTGATTGGAGCAAAGAAGGCCTTTCCGCTTCCCCAGTATCCCGACCCTTCAATTCATCTGCCGCCAACTGTATGGGAAGCCATTGGCGATCTTCCAGAGGCCGATGCTTACCCCGAATTGTTAGAATCCGACACAGTATCGAAGGTTCGATTCGGCACAGCATCTCGATAGGCGCGGATTCTGCATGGGTCGGCTGGAGACCGTCACGACTTTTCATATCCAAGGAAGTGGGACCCCAAACGCCTTACCTCCAGTATGCGAACCGAGCACACTCAGTTGTCGCAGGAAAGGTTTACCGGAACTGAATCGGGCAAGGTCGAACCCGTAAGCCGTTTCCTCAAACTCAACCCAAATGGAATATGCAATACGCTTCGCGCCGGAACCGGCAGCGATCGAGGCGCGTTCACCTCTCCGCGTCCAATCCATCCTTATATGCCGAGATGCATTACCGTTCGAGAAGCTGCGCGGCTTCACTCCTACCCCGATTGGTTCCGGCTGCATACGACCAAATGGCACGGGTTTCGTCAGATTGGAAATTCTGTGCCGCCGTACCTTGGCCGCGCCGTCGCCGCCGAATTGTTGCACGTGACCGGTATCGCACCTCAGCGTCCACAAACCGCCATCGACCTTGGACCGGAATTTCTCCTTGAAATGTCCATGAGCGCCGCTGCAAGGTATTACGGCGTATCGGACAGTGTAGTCGGCAAGCGTCTCCGCCGGGTGGACCGTCGAACCTCCGCGCAACTGCATCTGGCGATGGCTTAGGATTTGATCAATGCCGAAAAAGCCCGCGAAAGCTGCACAATATGCGCCGATAATCACGCACATTTTCCAGAAATATTGGACAAACAAACTCGAGGAGTTTGAATTTCATCGCGATGAACTTGTCGATTCAGCGAAGGAATTGGGCCTGGATCGTCCGGACAATCTGGGCGATTTGATATACAGTTTTAAATTTCGACGCGACCTGCCGGACTACATCGTAAATACGGCTCCAAAAGGAAAGGCGTGGATACTCGAAGGGGCCGGAAGGAGTCTATATCGGTTCCGGCTCGTCGAGATTGGTGGCACATCGATCCAACCTCGCGACGATATTGCGGCAACGAAAATTCCCGATTCGACGCCGGAAATCATCGAAGCATACGCCCTGGGCGATGAACAGGCGCTTCTGGCCAAGGTTCGATACAACCGTCTGATCGACATTTTTCTTGGATTGACAACGTATTCCCTGCAGAACCATCTCCGGACGCAGGTCAAAGGAATGGGCCAGATTGAAATTGACGAAATTTATGTCGGCCTGAATCGGAACGGCGCTCAATATGTCATTCCGGTACAAGCAAAAGGAGGATCGGACAAACTCTCTCCGGTCCAAACCGCGCAGGACATTGCTTGCTGCCAAAATAAATTCCCGGATCTAATCTGCCGACCTGTATCCGCGCAATTCATGAAAGACAATGTGATTGCGCTGTTCGAATTGACCGTGGAATCGGGACGCATACTGATTGTCGAAGAGCGGCACTATCGGCTCGTCCCCGGCGGCGAAATCGACAACGAGACAAAACGCAAATACGCATCGCGCTCTTAAACTCCAACCGAAAATGCGCAGCTTCCACTAAAAGAAAGCTGCGCAATCCCGCCCTTACTTCTGCCCCCAGAATTCCGGATCGGCAGCCTTCCATTTGTCCGCCGGGTAGCTCATCTTTGGATCGATCGCGAACAGATTGGCCTCGACCGACTCCAGCGCCGCTGCCGCCAGATCGTCCTGCTGTTTCTTCTGCTGCGGACTTAATTGCGCGTATGCCTGACGCGCCGCCTCGTGCATCGCATCCAGTTCCGCCAGGGAATGCAGCGCCGTGATTGCAATCATTTCGGTTCCGCTATCCGTGCCGTAAAGTTTGTTGAACATTGCCCAGTGCGCGCCCGGAATTTTTCCATAAATGCTGTCGTGCAATTTCGCCAGTTCATCAAAGTCCTGGTCGTGGCCCAGTCTCACCTGGAGAATCGTGATTTCGAAATAGCGCATCTTCCCGATGTTCACCGCCGGCGAAACGCTTTTGTCCGGATCGAATACAAACACACCCGAATCGTATCCACTCAGCAGCTTTCCGTCGGCCTGCGTTGCGCTGTCGAATTGCTGCGCCACCGCCGTATTGCTCGACGGCAAATCCAGGTCCTTCTGCCAGTCGGCGAACGAGTCGTACCCGATAAAAAAATCCGTGCGCGACCGTCCGGACAGCGAGTTCGCCGCAATATAGTAAGTCTGCGAATTCGCCTGCTGCATCGCCTGCACAAATGCGCTTTCGGACTTTTCATGCACGCTGCCGCTCATGCCGAGCTTCAGGAATTCGCGTTGGATCACCAACACCTTGGGCGGCTGCGTCACACCGCTGGAATTGTCCTGGGCATTGGCCGCATTTGAATTTGCGAAACCTCCAATCGCAAACAGGCACAACACAACGAAAGAGCCAAAACATTTCTTCATAATGTTTATCCTCCGGAATTGGGATTTTTGAATGTCGCCAGAAATCAGGGCGGGAGGGAAGAAACACGCAGGAATCTCGCGGCAACGCGACGATTCCAGGGAAGTTTCCGTCGTCTCGTTCGTGGCGAGATGACCTTACGCTTATCGACCACCCAGCGCAACAAAAAAAAGACGGATAACAAGCTTCGGGCTGGCCGTTTGAGACAATCGCAAAAACAGAAAGCCCTATCGCACCGGATCGAAACCGCCCCGGCTCCAGGGATGGCATCGCAGCAACCGGCGCGCCGCCAGCCATGTGCCCCGAAACCATCCATGCCGCGCAATTGCGATGGCCGCATATTCCGAACACGTTGGCTGGAACCGGCAACCGCCGGGCATGGGGAGCAGGGAGCCAGTGAGACCATGAAAGATCGGAGAAATCGCACATTTATAAACCCGCGCCAGAATCTCAACCCACGCCGCCCGACGACTTCGATCCGTTGGCTTCATAACCTCCGCCGGGTTGGATTCATCCCCGCGCTATGGCCCTCAGCGCCGTGCGAAACGCGTTCAACACATCTCGCTCAATATCTGCAAAAGGAGCATCCAGCACCGCCTTCCGCGGATGCAAAACGATGTCCACACTGGCCGTTAGCTCCGCGCAATGACGCCGAACCGCCTCCCGCATGCGCCGTTTGATGCGATTGCGCTCGACCGCATTTCCCACCACCCGGCCAGCCGTCAGACCCACGCGAGGGCCGAATTGGTCGATCTCGTATTTCTGGAATTTAGATGAATGTGTATTTGTGTTTTGATCAACCGTAGCGCAACGCGGCGCAAAGAAATACGTCATCAACGGCAGGGAGCGGCGCTGCCCTTCCCGATAAACGCGCTGATACTCCGCGTGTTTTCGCAGCCAGAGATCGCCAGCCGAATCCAGGGCCGGCTTCGTTGATTTATCTGTCCGGGTTTGCATCGCGCGCCTTCCTATATTGTCGCGCACGGATAGAAGCGGCAGCCCGCCCGAATCCAGGCAAGGCGGGAGGACTTACGCAGACACGAGGATCCAATTCCCTTCGAGGGCAGGAAGAGAAAAAATGCGTGAATTTCCAGCGAAGCGATTGAATCGAAACGCTAGTCGCGGTATCCGGCACTGACGGAGACGCGCTTGCGCCCTTTGGCGCGGCGCCGCGATAGCACGGCCTGACCGGCCTTGGTCTTCATGCGGCTGCGGAAGCCGTGGGTCTTGACGCGGCGGCGGCGGTTGGGTTGAAATGTGCGCTTCGGCATGGTACTGCGCTCCTAAAAAATCGTTATCGACAGCAATTTTTAAGTATACCCGAGTCCGGTGCTCCGACCAAGCCGTTATCCGGCTTCCCGACATCAACCCCGGCTGCGCGCCTTCGCCAGCAAATTCAGAATTTCCAGATACAGCCAGATCAGCGTTACGACCAGCCCGAACGCCGCATACCATTCCATATATTTCGGCGCGTTGGCGCGGACCCCGCTCTCGATAAAGTCGAAGTCCAGCACTAAGTTCAGGGCCGCAATAATCACCACAACCGCGCTGAAAGTAATCCCCGCGACGCCCGATCCATTGATCGACGCAAAATGCACGCCAAAGAAGCTCAAGACAATCTCAGCCAGATAAAACAGGAAGATCGCGCCTGTCGCCGCCACAACTCCCAGCCGGAATTTTTGCGTCACCGGAATCAGGCCGGAGCGATACGCAAGCAGCAAGACACCCAGCGTGCCGAAGGTCAATGCAACGGATTGGATGGCGATTCCTGGGAACCTCACCTCAAACACCGCCGAAATGCCGCCGAGCGCCAGACCTTCCAGCAATGCGTAAATCGGCGCGGTCACCGGAGCCCATTCCTTTTTGAAAACCGTGACCAGCGCAAAGATCAGCCCGCCAAAAAGGCCGACCACCAGCGGCAAACCCACGCTCGCCACAGAACGCGATTGCATGAAAAGGTGCCAGGTCCACGCGGCCGTTGCCGCTGTGCAAAGCAAAAGCAGTCCCGTCTTATTCACCGTGCCATCCAGCGTCATCGTTTCGCCGGACAAAACAGAAAGACCTTGGAATGTGCTTCGATTCAATGCTGGGTTCGATGTCTTCATCAATTCGGGCATGGTTCCCTCATTTTGCCACACTTCGTTTTAGAACTGCCGACACGTCCGCTTTGGACTCAGCCCCACCGGCGAATTTCATCCTTGGATTATCATTGCCCTTTCTGAAGCTTGCGGAAAAATTTTCGGCGAAATCCCGCGGAGGCACAAGGATGTCGAACGGCCGGGTCAACAAATCGCGGATCGCATCCGCGCTGGGACTATTTGCATTTATCCTTGCCGCGTCCACCTGCCTGTTCGCCGCGGCCGCGCGGCAGGTTCCAGTTCCTCCGCCGCCGATGGGCTGGTCCTCCTGGAACAGCTTTTCGAATACCGTCGATTCCGCCAACATCCAGCAACAGGCAAAGGCCATGGCGGAATCCGGAATGCAAAAGGCCGGCTATCGCTACATCAATATCGATGAAGGCTGGTGGCTCGGCAAACGCGACCAGGACGGCAACATCGTCGTCGATCCAAAACAATGGCCGGCGCTCAAACCCGGCGAACGAGCTGGAGACATGTCCAACATCGTCCGGTACATCCATAGCCTTGGACTGAAAGCCGGAATCTATACCGATGCCGGCGAAAATGGCTGCGGATTTTATTCGCCCGACATCGGCCCGCCCGCGCCCGGTACCGGAAGCGAAAACCATTACGACCAGGATTTTCTGCAGTTCGCCAAATGGGGCTTCGATTACGTCAAGATCGACTGGTGCGGCGGCAGCCGGGAAAATCTTGACCCCGCCGTGCAATACGCCGCCATCACGCACGCTATCGAAGGCGCGGAACGAAGCACCGGCCATCGTCTCTATTACTCCCTCTGCAATTGGGGAAAGCAGAGTCCATGGACGTGGGCGCCCGGCGTCGGCGGTGTCACCGCGGATATCTGGCGCGTCAGCGGCGACATTGTGAACCCGATTGTGGCGAATACGATTCGCGCCAATGGGAAGGCGAGTTTCCAAAACATGCTGCGCAATTTCGATCAGGGCATTCATCCGGAAGCGCAGCACACCGGCTTTTACAACGACCCGGACATGATGGTCATTGGGATGCCCGGCTTCTCCGAGACCCAGAATCGCGTCCACATGTCCCTGTGGGCCATCTCCGGAGCGCCACTGATCGTCGGCGCCGACCTCACCAGGCTCGATCCCGCGACTCTGCAAATTCTTACCAATCCTGAAGTCGTCGCTGTCGATCAGGACTCGCTCGGCCTGCAGGGAATTCTGGCGGCCGAACCCTCGCCCGGCCTGCAGGTATGGAGCAAGCGCCTGGCGCAGGACGGCGAATATGCCGTAGTTCTTCTGAACCGGACGAATGCTCCAGCATCCATCCCGGTTACTTGGAAGCAACTTGGCCTGCAGCCGGCAGCCTCGGCGACTGTCCGAGATCTTTGGGCGCGAAAAGATCTCGGAACCTGGAAGTCCGGCTATTCCGCAACCATTCCGGCCGACACCGCCGCCATGCTCATCGTTCACGGCCATCCCCTCGGCGATGAGCGCGTGGATGTGAACTCACCTGCGGTTGAACTGAGCGGAGGAGCCTCGCTGAAACGTTGCGCCTTCTGTTTCGGCGGCAATCAGGTACCGCTCGGCGAAGAACGAACCGTGACTTTCAGTGTGACCGGCGAGCGGGGACAAACCTATCTCGAAATTTTCTATCGCAACCCCGCCAGGCAGCCTCAGATCGCGGAGTTGGAGGTGAATGGGAAAATCCCCACCCGAATTGCGTTCCCGCCCACTGGAAATGGTTCCGTCGGTTCCATCATGATCGAAACGAATCTCAAATTGGACGGCGCCGCGAATCGCCTGCGATTTTCCGCCCCGGCGCTACGCGACTCGGACAGGCTCGCCATTGTCGCCATCTCGCTTTCCGGCGCTGCTGGCGCGGACAATCCGTCCGGCTCCCAATAGAACAGGGCTGGCAGGTTCGCCGGCCCCGTTCCTTCCCCATCTCTTGAATCGTCGTCAAAATACTCGCAGCAACAGCAGGATAATCACGATCAGCAGCAGTAAGCTGACTCCGCCCCCGCCGTAGTAGCCCCATCCGGGGCCCATCCGATAACCGCCAAACGCGAAAATTAAC
>Ga0134128_10009854_pt1 | contig 11453 bp, 11 predicted proteins | sample KB31754_FD_96462 | JGI IMG/M metagenome (GOLD analysis project Ga0134128, IMG submission 96462) | Terrestrial soil microbial communities with excess Nitrogen fertilizer from Kellogg Biological Station, Michigan, USA - KB3-175-4 | ecosystem: Environmental > Terrestrial > Soil > Unclassified ...
CATCAAACACCCCCATATCGTGGGTTTTGCTTAAATTAACACCTATGTTTTCAAAAAGTTCAAGATATTCAGAATAAGTCAGAATGGCTGTTTTTAGCTGCTTTCTGGTCTTTACCAGCTTGGTGTGGTCTTTAGTAATTGCTTTAAGCTCAGCGTCAACTTCATCAAGGTTGTAGTGGTGTCCAAGTTTAGGGTTGTCCCTGACAATTGCTTTAGTCCGCTCATATTCTTCCTTTTTATTACCTATTTGTTTAGTTAAGCTAGCAATATCGCCATCCAGTGCTTTAGCTTGTGTAATGGAGTATTCTTTAGCATCAGCAACGTATTGCTCATAATTGCTTTCGGTAGTAAATAGATGGTCACTCAGGAACTGAATGGCATAGTCAAGCACTGTCTTAGCCCTAACGCTCTTGTTTCTGAATGAGCAATCATCAGTCTCGCAGCGGTAAAGGTAGCGGCTACTAATAATTTTCTTTGTTGAAGGGTCTTTTTTGGTTGTTATGCCTGATGTAAAGGGCTTATTGCAGAAACCACAATACACCATGCCCCGTAGCAAGTCAGCTTTAGTTGACTCTCTTGGCTTAACCATTATAGATGACACCAACTTGGGGTCGGCCAAGTCTTTTACTTTGTTAATTTTGAGGAACTCATCCACGCTTAGGACTGGCTCAAACTCATAGAACTCCGTTAAGTCCACAAAGGTTTTACCATAGCGTAAAACGCCAGTGTAAGTAGTGTCACGCAGCATTTTGCTGATGTTATCTTTGTCCCACCTGTAGCCCTTAGCTCTTTTGCCCTTTTTCCTAACGGTGTAGCCTTGAGTATTGAGCCATGTTGCTATTTCCTTTTGGCCCCAACCTTCTTGGCGCTTTTCAAAGGCTTGTTTAATTAAAATAAAGTTGTCGCCGTCAGGGAATAGCTTGCCGCCACTGATGAAATAGCCATGCTTCATCTCATCAAAGAACACTCCTGCCTCTGTTTTATAGCGGTTGCCCCGCGTGACGCTCTCGCTTAAGTGTTCAGAGTATTGCTTGGACAGCACAAATGAAATGCCAAGCAACATTTTCCCAGTAGGGCTGTTTTCAAATGATGACGTGGCAAAGCGCAAGTCTTTTAATATGCCTTTGTCCAGTAGGTCAATTATTATGCCCGCTTCTTTCATGTTGCGTGCCAACCTATCTGGGTGCCAAGCAATTATGCCGTCAAACCTACCAGCTTTAACGTCATCAATCATGTCACGGAACTTAGGACGTATGTCCGGCTCTTTGGCACTCTGTTTTTCACGGATTGGCTTACCTACAACCTTTAGCCCATACAGGTCAACCTCGCGCTTCATAATGTCTGCTATTTGGTCTGGTATGCTGCGCTCTTGGCGCTCTTCGCCCTTAGTGGACTTGCGTGCATAGATGACGTATCTAAGTGTAGTAGGGTCTATATCTCTAGCGTCCTGTATGGGGTACAGGGTTTGCAGCATCTGTAGAAAGTCTTTGGTTGTAGTTGGTTGCTGGTCGGCCATCTACAGCCATTATAGAGCTAAGCAACAGTTCGTGTAGGATAAGCCTATAAATAATTACAGAATAACTTTGTTGCCGTCCTTATCGAAGACGTACATCTTTGTTCTGTCCTCATCTGTTCTTGTGGTGTTTTTCAGCTTTTCTAGCATAACTGCGGTTACTGCTAAATTTGCACTACGAGGGGATAGCGTCGCATTGCCCTCAAGGAGCTTATTAACTTCTATAACACCAGTAGCTAGTTTTGGTTTTGACACCAGCTTATTCGATGGACTTGTTGCCATTTTGAGCCTTATATGCGGCAGCAAGGTGCAACAAAAAAACACTTACTGCAAGCAAATTAAATACTACTTAGTACTTAATTAAATGCTGTAAGTGTCTAAAAATTTGTTGCTTGAAGGCTTTTGGCCAGGGGCGTTTCATTGTTGATGAACAACCCACCTAGACACATCTTTGTACTACTGTCATTATACGCTAAAACATTAGCTTTGTCCACTTTAAATTTTGGGCTAACACCTTAAGCTCGGAAAAGATTGTGCAAGCCTTGCACAAAGTTCTGCGCAAGACCCTTGCACGGAAGTACTTTTGCAGGAGTCTTGCAAAACTATGTGTGCTAGTCGTCATAAAGTAGGTCAGCAAATATGTCATCCGGGCTAGTGCTAGCTTGTACTGTGGCTGGTTCAATAAGTCTTGCTTCTGTGGTGTCTGCAATGTCAGCCACAGGAACATCATCGGGTTCTAGGGCTGTCAGTTCGGTGGCAATAACTTTAAGGGCTGTGTGCTGTGGTCTAGCTGAACTTTGAATTGCTCCCTTAGCCACTGCACTCATGCCTTCTAGTATCAGTAGCAACTTACTGTCTTGGACGTTGGCTTCTGCTTGGTTGCTCCAGTCAGCATCTTCGTCTACTGGGTGCTGTCCAAATTCATTACGGGCTTTACGTTCCAACCACCATTTAGCGGCGTTAATGTTGCCATCACTAATAGCTTGTGCAACAGTCTTTTTAGCTTTGATATTGACGTACTGCTTAGCTCGCTCCATTTTGTTCGCAAAGGCTTCGTCAGTGCCTATACGGCTGTAGTAAGCTGTTCTGCCAATACCAGATACAAAACAGCCTTCTGACACGCTTAAACCGTCCCTAAACGCCTGTTCCAGTTTGCGAACAGTGCTTTCATCAATTACCGTTGGGCGACCACCTACGTTGCTCATAGTATGAATTATAGCTACGAGCGTTGTTTATGGCTATTACACGAGCGTGGCAGTGATAGTTCCTTGCAGGGGTCTTGCAAAGAACTTTTTGCTTGAACATCAGGAGCTGCAAGGTCTTGCAGTAGTTTTACAATCCGTTGGAAAGCATGACTCTCTACAACGGTGTCATTTATGCCTTGTTTAGGAAGTCATTCATATCATTGACGCCAAGTTTTGCAAACTCGTTTACTTTAGACTTATCAATTGTACCCATAGAGATCAAGGCTTCTTCGTCACTTGGCTCAAGCACATAAACTCTTACTTTTTTATGAGGTCTCGCTAGTCTCCTCAAATTTACTTGCAGCAATCTTTCATCAGTCGGAAGTTTGTTTTGAATAGCTTTAGAGTAATTTTTGGCAAAGCGCTTTATTAAGTGCTTAACCAAGCGTTGGTGTCTTCTGTCAAACTTATAGTTTTTTATCTGCGAGGTCATTATAACCACTATATCTGTACAGCCTAGCTTAATTGCTACATCTACAGGCAGAGTATCTGAAACTGCGCCGTCTACGTAATATTTGCCATCAATAAGGACAGGCTTGTCATAGAGAATCGGCAATGCTGCTGTGGCTCTTAACTCTTCATATATTTGCTCAAAAAGCCTGTGGTCGGATATAACTACTTTCTTACCCGTTACTGCGTCTGTTACCACAACATGAATCTTAGAACGCGATCTTTTTAAAGTCGACATGTCCAGAGGGTGGTGTTGTTTTAATACCACATCGATAGCCCAGTCAACGTCAATTTTTTTATCACGCCTAAGTAAGTTAACAAAATTTTTTGACGTTAGTTCATTAACATAAGTTGGCATAATTTCAGTGTCCTTACTAATAAGATAGGCAGCGTTTATGGCTCCTGCACTCGAACCAACTACATGATCAAATGTGTTAGTAAATTCATCTGCAATAAGCGTCATGATTGCACCTGCTGAATATGCGCCCCGCATACCGCCCCCTTGAATAACTAAGCCGAAGACTTTTTTGTCTCTTTTGTTAGTTTTATGTTCTTCGAGTAGATCAAACAGGGTCGGCATATATAGTTATTTTAACAGTTATATTTGCCACTAGCACTATTGCTAAGACTAGAAATGAAATATTACTGTGATATAGTTTTGTTCAATGAGTGACAGCGAAACAGTCGTAAAAGAGCTTCTTAAGATTGCTGATATAAAAGTAAACGGTAAACGGCCTTTTGATATTCAAATTCACGATGAAAGGTTCTATAACCGAGTATTAGCACATCAAAGTCTAGGCTTAGGCGAATCATATATGGACGGTTGGTGGGATGTTAAAGAACTAGACCAGATGGTTGCTAGACTCCTAAACGCAAAAATAAATGAAAAACTCAAATTTAAACCGACAGTTTTAATAGCAGGAGCGCGTGCTGTAGCAACAGATAAATTAACCAATAGACAGTCACTCAGCAGGGCTGTACATAATGCTTCGCACCATTACAATATTGGCAATGATCTGTACGAACGCATGTTAGATGAACGTATGATCTACACCTGCGCTTATTGGCGAAATGCTAAGAATCTTGACGAAGCGCAGGAAGCTAAACTAAAGCTCATTTGTGAAAAACTGCAATTAAAGAAAGGTATGACAGTCCTGGATATTGGATGTGGCTGGGGAGGTTTTGCTAAGTATGCAGCCCAAAACTATGGGGTGAAAGTCACTGGCATTACTCTCGCTACCGAGCAAGCAAAACTAGCCAAAGAGAATACCAAAGAATTCCCCGTAGATATACAAATAAAAGACTATCGGGAAGTTAAGGGAAAGTATGATCGAGTTGTGTCCATCGGCATGTTTGAGGCTGTGGGCCAGAAAAACTATATGACCTTCTTTAATAAATGTACTGACTTACTTGAAGACGATGGCATAATGTTTCATCATACGATAGGCAGCAATGTCTCGGTTAAAAACAACAACCCTTTTATGGAAAAATACATATTCCCAGGTGGCTCTTTACCATCACTGGCAGACATTAACAAAGCAACTGCAAAAACTTTAGTTATTGAAGACCTACAAAATATTGGCCCTGACTATGTTAAAACCCTGCTTGCTTGGGACAAGAATTTCAATAAACATTACGATGAGCTTAAGGACAAATACGATGAAACTTTTAAGAGAATGTGGGACTTTTATTTGTTATCTTTTGCTGGTTCATTTAAAGCTCGACATGTACAGTTATGGCAAATAGTTTTTCGTAAAATTAGAACCAGCGAAACATATGTAGGTGTTAGGTAGTGCTTTCACTTAATTCAGAATACCAAACCCTCAATTAAGTGGGGCTGCTTAGGACGAGTAGCCCTTAGTTTTTCAAGTAACCTCTGTGACTGGTCTGGGTTCTCGGTGATATACTTAAAAAGTTCAAGCAGCATATGTGCGGCTCGACCACACAACTAACTAGTTCTCTTACGGAGGTCATGCCAATCCTCTTGAAAGCTTTTGGGCATGGCGTTAAATTCTTCTTTGGCAACCTTATCCCAGCTTTTTCCCCTCATAATCGCTCCTTTGCTCCACGCTAATCCTAAGCATTTATATTACTGATTTTTAAGCTTTCCATCTGTAATAAATTCTATCGCAGTAGTAATCTTAGTTACTTTTCGTTATAATCAACCCCTGTTACTTGCAGTCTCATCGGGACTTTCGGGGTGTAGCGCAGCTTGGTAGCGCGCAGCGTTCGGGACGCTGAGGTCGCTGGTTCAAATCCAGTCACCCCGACCACTTTTTATAGAACACTTCTTCTTTACTCATCTTCACTCGATTCTTCGCCGGGTTGAGGGTGGTCGGCTTTCCAGCGTTTGAAGCGGCGGATGATGTCTGCTTCAAGCTTTTTATCATACGCATCGCTCGGCATAATGCCTCCTTATTGCATTAAAAACGTCGAGAAAGATTCAATCTATAACTATAGCAGGCGCCGGAAAAGCTTCAGTTATAAATATTACTTTTAGCGCACGGAGCGTACAATACGTGTCATGACGCTTATACTTACGGTGCTGGCGGTCTTTATTGTGCTAGTTGTGAGCGAGTGGTTGTGGCGTCGACGCAAACTGCAGAGCGAGTTTACGCGGAAGTTCGTGCACATTACCGTTGGCAGTTTCGTGGCTTTTTGGCCATATTTTTTAAGCGCCACTGACATTAAATTACTAAGTTTGGCCTTTTTAGCCGTCGCGGCGTTATCGAAATATTGGCATATTTTTCAGGCTATTCATAGTGTGCAGCGGCCGACCTGGGGCGAATTTTGGTTCGCCTTAGTGGTCGGCATTTTGGCTTTTGACCTTGGTCATCCGCACATTTTTACAGCGGCGCTTCTGGAAATGAGTTTGGCGGACGGGCTGGCGGCCATAATCGGCACGCGCTATGGCAACGGGCAACGATATAGCGTTTTTGGCTCGCCTAAAAGTGTGATCGGTACGCTTACGTTCTTTGTCGTGTCTTGTTTCATATTAGGAGGCTATTACCTCGCCACTCCCGGAGTCGTTGCGCCCGTGCTAGGTGTGGCGTCGATCAGCTTGGTAGCGGCGTTACTGGAGAACGTTGCCGTGCGCGGGTTCGACAATATTGCGGTGCCACTTTTCGTGGCCGCCGCGTTGCGCTTTTTTAGCTAAGAGTTTTAGGGACGAATAAGTGCGCACGTAGGGCATTAAAAATTACAAACACATCGACTACTTCCTGCAAGATAGCACCTGTTAGTGGTGGAAACTTACCGGTTGCAAAGACTAGCATCAAGATAATGCTGAGCGCAATACCGACCAGGATGCTTTGACGGGCAATTTTGAATGTGTACTTGGCAATAGATAGCGCGACAGCCACCCGGCTCAGGTCATTGAGCATAATGACCATGTCAGCCGATTCGCTGGCCGCCGTGGAACCACGAGCGCCAATAGCGATACCGACATCCGCGGCCGTCAAAGCCGGTGCATCGTTAACGCCGTCACCCACAAAAGCCAGCGGCCGATCACGTATTTCCTCTAGGACATGCAGCTTGTCGGCAGGCAGTGTCTCGGCGTGCACGTGATCGATACCGAGTTGTTTGGCGATTGTCTCGGCAGTAACTTTATTGTCGCCGGTTATCATGAGGGTATGGCGGAGGCCAAGCTTGTGAAGTTGCTTGAGCGTTGCGCTAGCTTCTGGCCGGAGTTCGTCTTTGAAGCTGATGGCACCGACCAGTTCATTGTCGACGGCCACATAGACGGCAGTTTGCCGGATGCTCTCCAGCTTAAATGTAACCGGCAGTTTCACCTCGTGTTCCTGTATGAGCGATAAGCGGCCGACAAGCACTTCCTTGCCTTGCAGGCTAGCTTTCAGGCCCTGCCCGGCTATTTCCTGGACATGTTTAGCCTTTTTTAGCTTGACGTTTCGCGCCTGTGCGCCGTCGACGATGGCCCGGGCCACGACGTGATTGGAGTTTTGCTCTAAGCCAGCTGCCAGCGCCAAAATTTCGTCATCGCTCAGCGCTCCGAAGCTGGTTATGTGATCAATCGTTAGCTCGCCACGGGTTAGTGTGCCAGTTTTATCAAAGGCAATGGTTTCGGCTTCGGCAAGGCGCTCCAGCGCTGAGCCGGTTTTGACAATAATGCCGTAACGGCTGGCTCGGGCCATGCCGCTGATCAAAGCAATCGGTGCAGCCAGAATAAGCGGACAGGGCGTGGCGACGACAATTACTTCCAGGAAACGAATAGCGTGACCGCTTACTGCCCAGACGCAGCCCGCAATAGCGAATGCCGTGACCGTAAAGGGCAGGCTATAACGATCAGCCAGCCGCACAAAGGGCGCTTGGCTGCTGGCTGCACTTCGCACTAGTCTAATGATTTGCTGGTACTGGCTCTCAGCCGCTGTCGCTGTGGCCTTAGCGGTTACGGCACCATCTATATTAATTGCGCCACTAAGCAACTGATCCTTGACCTGTTTGGCTTGGGGCAAGCTTTCGCCGGTGATGGAGGCTTCGTCAAAACTCGCTGTACCCTCAACGATAATTGCATCAACCGGTACCACTTCGCCTGGCTTGATGAGGATTTTGTCGCCGACATGTAGCTCCTCGACTTTGACATCAATCGTCTTGCCTTTTCGGATAACATGCGCCTCAGACGGAGCTTTTTCTAGTAGTTCGTCAAGCTCGGCTTGAGCCCGACGATGGGCAAAATCCTCGAGCGCTTCGCCGCCGGTAAGCATTACAACCACCACCATACCTGCCCAGTACTGGCCTAAGAGCACCGAGGTAATAATTGCCGTGGCCGCCAAAATATCGACGCCATAAACTCCGGAACGAATGTCATTCCACATGTCCCAAAGGAGCGGAAAGAGTTCGATAATAGCTATCGTGCCAAGCACCCAGTGCGCGGCAGTGTGTGCCTTGAGCAGCTCAAGGACCAAGCCGGCGATGATACCCAACGCAGCAAAACTAAACAATTTGTACTCAGTGAAAAATCTCAGCAGCCGTCTCATAAAAACCTCATTTGTTTCTTAAACCTGATTACAACCAGTATACCAGTTGCGCCGCGCCGACACTTACTATATTATGTATAGTATTGAACAAAATAACTGGGAGGATTTTCATGAAAGCAGCCCAAATCCACAGCTACGGCGGTAAAGAAGTATTACAAATCACTAGTGATGCAGCCAAGCCGCAGCCCGCTGAAGGCCAAATACTGATAGAAGTCGCAGCTGCTGGCGTGAACCCTTTTGATGTGAAGGTTCGTGAAGGCCTCGCGCGGCAAATGGCTGAACTCCAGTTTCCCGCCACGCTTGGGGGAGATGTCGCCGGCACCGTCGCCGAACTGGGTGAGGGTGTCAGCGGTTTTACAGTCGGACAAGCGGTGTATGGGCAGGCCAATGCGCTGAGTGGCCAAGGTTCCTTTGCAGAATTCACAACAGTGAAGGCTGAATCTCTGGCCCTCAAACCAACCAGCGTTGATTTCAAAACAGCCGCTGCTTTGCCGCTTGTGGGTGTCAGTGCTTATCAAGCTTTAGTTGATCATATGGATCTTCAAGCCCGTCAGAAAATTCTCATTCACGGCGGCGCCGGTGGCATCGGTTCGCTCGCCATCCAGCTGGCAAAACACCTCGGCGCCTACGTGGCCACGACGGCAAAGCCCGAGGACGCCGACTTTGTGAAAAGCCTCGGTGCCGACGAAGTTATAGACTACACTTCTCAGGATTTTAGCTTAGTCTTGAAAGATTACGATGCGGTCTATGATGTCGTGGGCGGTGAAACTTACCATAAATCTTTTCTGATTCTCAAGCCTGGGGGCACGCTTGTGTCGATGGTGGAGAAGGGCGGCGAAGAACTTGCCAAAGAGCATAATGTCAATGTTGTCAGCCAGTTTACGCGGGTCACCACCGAGCGTCTGGCCAAGGTCGCCGAACTCGTCGATAACGGGACAATCAAACCGAGCGTTGATAAGACGTTCTCACTGGACGAGGCGGCCGAAGCTCTAGAATATCTAAAAGTTGAACATCCCCGCGGCAAAGTCGTCATCCAAGTCAAAGCCTAGTCACTATCTGTTGTGCTGCTTGGGTCCTTCGCTCAATAGCAGCAGAGTCAGTAGTGTTATGACGATAAATTCAATAATCGATTCCATAGCAAACCCTCCCGCTTAGGGTTAAGTAGTAGGCGCATGTGCTGTTAGTGCAAAAAGAGTGAGCAGCGCGTGTGTACTTATAAGTATAGCACTGTACCGGTGTAAATCAAGGTGTAACAGATTAAAAAGACGAGACTTTGTTCTTATGCTAGTTTCACTGGACGACGCTACGCTCGTGTCTACATAAATCCCCACAGGGGATTTATGGGGCGAACGATGGGGCTCGAACCCACGGCCTTCGGGACCACAACCCGACGCTCTAACCAACTGAGCTACGCTCGCCATGTACTGCAAATTCTGGTTTCAGAACAGAGGTGATTATACGTGAATTAGCGGCTTTTTACAACTGTTTACATTGGTTGAGAGGGCTGTGGCGGATTAGGCCCATTTGGGGGAGTTGAGGGAGTGGTCGGGGCAACAGGCGCAGGTGCGGGTGGCTGGGATGCAAAGGTGGTCGGGTTGGGAGTAGGTGCTGGCTGTGTCCCGGCAATGGAATGATATTGGGAGCTGCTAACGGCCGACTTAATCAACTCGCCGATACGCTCCGGAGTTAAGCTCGGTATTTCAGAGATGTCGACGTAGTAATCCTGCGGGTTTGAAGGGTTGATATAAACATCCATGGGTATTGGCTGACTCTGAAAATTAGCCATTGACACTTCACCGAAGCCGTTTATGGCATCGCTGATGTAGTTTTGCGTGCCACCGGTAGGACTTGGTGCCGCAACCACGATTTTATAGGAATTCTGATCAGTGTTGTAGCCATTTCGGTTGTTGTTATAGGAGTTGTTTGCGGTTTGGATGTCGACTATGACGCCCTGTACTTTTTGGCCAGTCTGCCTCAGGTCATTGATATCATGTGAGCGTCTGAGGGACTTAGCGAATAAGATCGGTGCCAGCACGAGTAGGAAGACGCCAATCCCCCCGAACAACAGGGCAAATAACTTGAGACTACTACCGATCACTACCTTGGCATCAGCCGGATTTGCCGGATCATAAGCGACCTCCTCTGAGCTGCCAATTGCTGGATTTGAACTTGTACCGATGCTACTGCTGACTTTATAGGTCTGTCCGTTTGCCTGGTATTGAACGGTCGGTGTGTAGCTGGTGGAGTTATTGCTATAACTGCTACTGACGTTAACCACTTGTCCGGAAACGCGTGTCCAGCTCGGATCAATCTTGGCAGAATTGTACATAAACAGACCAACGCCTGCGAATACGACACCAAAAAGGAGCAATATGATAAGTGAGCCAATGCCAAACTTCTGCCTCCGTGTTCGCATTCCAGAAAAGTTGGAAAAGTTGCTTGTACCGAAATTGATTGTAAAAGCCATTTTTGTTACCCACAATTTAGTTATATCTATTAAGATAGCATAATTACCTATAGAATTTCCTAAGCAAAACGAACAGTGGCGTACAGTTTTGTAGTAAAATATATAAAGAAAGTTTACGCTGTCGATACACATATTTTCATCTGCAGAAACTAATTACCATGCCTAAACTAGAAATACTCGCCACCCGGCATTTGCCCCAATATCGAGAAATAGACGGTGGTATAAGCCAGGATTTGGTGCTCAAGAGAAGCCCGGTAGCTGTTACTAAGTTTATAGAAAGAGTTGATCGTGAATCGGTCGTAACTTTTGTTTCTTCTCCGATGCGGCGGTGTGTTGCCACTTCGTTACGATTAGAAGATTGTGCCGTACAAGCCGGAATTGCTGTAAGTGGCGTAACGAAGGATGAATTATTGTCCGAACAGGGTGTTTATACAGACAATGAGTCTAAGCGGGCGCAAAAGTATAGTGCTGTAGTGGAACAAGCCGGGCGTGCCGCCGTGGCTTATGCCGGTGACCGGAACGCCACACTTGTTTTGGTAACCCACGATGTGGTCATTCGCCGGTTAGTAGAGCAATTTAACCCCGAAGCAGCACATGATATTGGTTACGTTGGTTATAACCTATTGCATACGGGAGAATTTATCCCCGAACAATTCGAACCTGTGAGTCTGGAACCAAGACTCCGAGCAGCATAAAATGTCAAGATATTGGTACCCCGGGCAGGATTCGAACCTGCGACCTTAGGCTTAGAAGTCCTCTGCTCTATCCAGCTGAGCTACCGGGGC
>Ga0134128_10009855_pt1 | contig 11453 bp, 10 predicted proteins | sample KB31754_FD_96462 | JGI IMG/M metagenome (GOLD analysis project Ga0134128, IMG submission 96462) | Terrestrial soil microbial communities with excess Nitrogen fertilizer from Kellogg Biological Station, Michigan, USA - KB3-175-4 | ecosystem: Environmental > Terrestrial > Soil > Unclassified ...
CGGCGCATCGGCGTCCTCAAGAGCATCGGCTTCACCCCCGGCCAGGTCATTTCGGCCTACGCGGGCCAGGTGGCCATCCCGGCCGTGACCGGCTGCGTGCTCGGCGTGGTGCTGGGCAACGTGCTGGCGCTGCCGCTGCTGGCCCAGACCGCGAACGCGTTCGGGGTCGGGGCCCTGGGCGTGCCGGCCTGGGTGGACGCGGCCGTGCCCGTGGGCATGCTGGCCGTGGTCGGCCTGGCCGCGGTGCTGCCCTCGCTGCGCGCGGGCCGGCTCAGCGCCGTGCAGGCCATCGCGCTGGGCCGGGCGCCGGCCGCCGGCCGCGGCTACACCGCGCACCGGCTGCTCGGGCGGCTGCCGCTGCCTCGCCCGCTGACCATCGGCCTGGCCGCCCCGTTCGCCCGGCCCGCGCGGACCGTGATAACGCTCGCGTCGGTACTGCTCGGCGCGACCGCGGTCACCTTCGCCGTCGGGCTGAGCAGCTCGCTGAGCGACGTGGTGACCGGGCTGTCGCACTCGCAGGCCCAGCAGGTCCAGGTCAGTCCCGGCTCGCCGAGCGCCTTCGCCCTGACCGCGGCCCAGCAGCGCGCGGTCCAGGCCGCGCTGAGCAATCAGCCGGGCACGATCCACTACACGGCCGAGACCGACGCGGTGGTCAGCGCGTCCGGGCTGTCGGGGCAGGTCCCGGTGACCGCGTTCAGCGGCGACTCGGGCTGGACCGGCTACCCGCTGATCAGCGGGCACTGGTTCAGCCGGCCCGGCCAGGTGGTCGTGCCGAGCGGGTTCCTGTGGGCGACCGGCAAGTCGGTCGGGCAGACGGTCACCCTGGTTAACGGCGGCCATCAGGAGACGGTCCGGATCGTCGGGCAGATCTTCGGCACCCAGAACCGCGGCGTGTCCGTGGTCACGAGCGCGCAGACGCTCGCCCGGCTCGGCCGCGATCTGATCCAGCCCTATCAGTTCGACATCGGGCTGCGGCCGGGCACCTCGGTCACCAGCTACGTGAACGCGCTCAGCGGCCGGCTCGGGAGCTCATACGCGGTCCAGCCGACCAGTCGCAGCTCGAAGGTCATCGACCTGATGCTGGGGCTGATCGGCACGCTGACCCTGCTGCTGGCCATGGTCGCCGGGCTGGGCGTGCTCAACGCCATCGTGCTGAGCACCCGCGAGCGGGTCCACGACCTGGGCGTGTACAAGGCGGTCGGGATGACGCCGCGGCAGACCATCGCCATGGTGATCTGCTGGGTGGCCGGCATCGGCCTGGTCGCGGGCCTGATCGGGGTCCCGGCCGGGATCGCGCTCCAGCACTACGTGCTGCCGGTCATGGGCACGGCCGCCAACACCGCCGTGCCGGCCTCGTTCCTGGACGTCTACCACGCCGCCGAGATCGCGCTGCTGGCCCTGTCCGGCGTCGTGATCGCGGTCATCGGCGCGCTGCTCCCGGCCGGCTGGGCGGCCCGCACCCGCACCGCCACTGCCCTGCATGCCGAGTGACCGGGCGCCCTTCATGATCACCAGCCCGTGCCGGCCCGCCGCGGCCCGCGGGATCCGGCCCTCGGCCGTGGTCCGGCGGGCCCGGCTGGTGGCCCTGGCCGTCGGCGGGTTCTTGCTGCCCTGGTCCGTCCTGCTGCTGGTGACCCTCCCGGCCAGCGCCCATGCCGTGCACTGGGCGCTGGCCTGGGCCGGCCTGGACTGGGCGGAGGGCACCGCGGCGCTGGCCACGGCGGTGCTGCTGGCCCGTGGTGACCGGCGGGCCAGCCTGACCGCGGTGGCGGCCGGCACGCTGCTGGTGCTGGACGCCTGGTTCGACGTGTGCACCTCGGCGCCCGGCGCGGCCCAGGCGCTGGCCGTGGCCGAGGCGGCCCTGGTCGAGCTCCCGCTGGCCGCCGCCGCGATCTGGCTGTCGCTGCGGCTGCTGGCGCAATCCAATCAACAGCAATCCGATTAACAAAGGGGGACGAGCTAGCCGCCGCATTCCATCCCAGTTAGCTCGCCCACCGGTTGGCCGTGAACTTCAGGCTCGGCACGTCATCCAGCGACTGCATGGTCTCGTAGAGGCGAACGTAGCCGGTGTGCGCGATCCGCCACCGGCCGTCGGCCCCGCGCTCGTAGCGGTCCTCGTAGAACGCCGCCCCCTTGATCACCACCCGGTACTCGGTCGCGATCACCGTGTCCTCGAACCGCCAGGTGCCGGTGGCGGCGGCCCCGTCGATGTCGATCTCCGGCTGGCCGGCCGCGTGCAGCGTGATCATGCCAGGGCCGAGCTGCTCGCGCAGGAACGTGATGATCTCGTCCCGGCTGCCGAACCGGAGCGGCTCGCCGGTGGCCGGGGAGCCGTAGTCGGCCGTCGCGCCGGGGGTGAACACCTCGGCCATCTCGTCCCACAGCTTGAGGTCCACGCACCGGAGGTAGCGGTACTTGACCCGGCGGATCGCCTCGAGGGCGGCCAGGTCGACGGGGGCAGCATCCCGTGTGCCATCGGGTGCGCCATCGGGTGCGCCATCCAGGTCGGTATCCATGCCATTAGCCTGCCGCCCGCGATTGACTTTAGACAAGAACCTGTTCTACTTTTCCCGTGCGCTTCTCCTATGCCGAGTCGATGACCGACCCGTCGTTCTACGCCCCGCTGGCCCGCGCGGCCGAGGCGGCGGGCTACGACTCGATGGTCGTGCCGGACAGCATCTGCTACCCGCGCGAGGCCGACAGCGTGTACCCGTTCAACCCCGACGGCACCCGCGAGTTCCTCGAGGACAAGCCGTTCCTGGAGCCGTTCTCGCTGATCCCGGCGCTGGGCGCGGTCACCGAGCGGCTGCGGTTCGTCACCTTCGTGCTCAAGCTGCCGGTCCGCAACCCGGTGCTGGTGGCCAAGCAGGTCACCTCGGTGGCCGTGCTCACCGGCGGCCGCCTCGTGCTGGGCGTGGGCACCAGCCCGTGGCGCGAGGACTATGAGGTGCTCGGCGTGCCGTGGGCCCGCCGCGGCCAGCGCATGGACGAGTCGCTGGCCATCGTGCGGGGCCTGGCCGCGGGCGGCTACTTCGAGTTCCACGGCGAGCTGCTCGACCTGCCGCCGGTCAAGATCTCGCCGGTGCCGGCCGCGCCGGTGCCGGTGCTGATCGGCGGGCACGGCGAGGCCGCGCTGCGCCGCGCGGCCGAAGGCGGCGACGGCTGGCTGCACGGCGGCGGCGACCCGGCCGACCTGCCTGGCCTGCTGGCCCGGCTGGCCGAGCTGCGGCGCCAGGCGGGCACCGGGGACCACCCGTTCGAGGTGCATGTGATCTCGGCCGACGCCTACAGCCCGGACGGCGTGCGGCGGCTGGAGGAGCAGGGCGTAACGGACGTGATCGTGGGCTTCCGCTGGCCCTACGAGACCGGCCCGGACACCGAGCCGCTGGCGGCCAAGCTGGACCACCTGCGCCGGTATGCCGACACCGTGATCGCGCCCGTACGCGACTAGCCCCGTACGTGGCTGACCGCTAGCGCAGCAGCAGCCGCGCGGCCAGCTCCAGGTGGTTGCTGACGTCGCTGGCCGAGGCCCGCCGGGTCACCCAGGCGACCAGGTTGGACAGCCACACGTCGCCGATGATCCGGGCGATGGCGGTGTCGTCGGCGGACGGCTCGCCCTCGTGCATGGCCGAGGTCAGCATCTGCTCCATCAGCGCGGCCACCGCGTTGACCTCGGCCGCCGCGCTCGGGTCAGCGAACATGAAGGCCCTGGTCATGGCCTCCAGCAGCATCGGCTCGCGCTGCATGTTGCGGGTGATACGGCTCAGCACGTACAGCACCCGGTCGTAGGCGGTGTCGCCGGTGACGGGCGTGCGGGCCAGCTTCTCCTGGGTCCGCTCGAACTCCCTGGCCAGCCCGGACACCAGCAGGTGGATCTTGGAGGGGAAGTACCGGTACAGCGTGCCCAGGGCCACGCCGGCCTGCTCGGCCACGGTCCGCATCTGCACGGCGTCGTACCCGCCCTTGGACGCCAGCGCCAGGGTGGCGTCCAGGATCCGCTTACGCCGCTCGCGCTGCGCCGCCGAGCCTAGCTCGGCGTCGGCCTGGCCCCCCGCCGCGACGGTGGTACGTGTTCTCGCTGCTGCCACATGATCAGCGTACCAACGCGGACCACCAGGGCCGTCCAGCAGACCACGACGCTGGGAACGGAGCGGCCGGCTGGCCGGCCTAAGCTGTAACGTGTTCTAATTCTGTGCGTGGACTTCAGCCCGGACGAGGCCCAGCAGGCGGTCACCCGCGCCGCGGCCGGGGTGCTGGAGGGCGCAGGCCCGCCGCCCCCTGCCCAGGCCTGGGACTGGCCCCTGTGGCACCAGCTCGGGCAGGCCGGGCTGCTGTCGCTGGCCGTGCCGGACTGGCTCGGCGGCGACGGGCTCGGCGTGCTGGAGACGGCGGCGCTGCTGACCGAGGTCGGCCGCCATGCGGCCCCGGTGCCCGCGCTGGCCACGCTGATGACCGGCGTGCTGCCGGTCGCGCGGTGGGGTGACCGGGCCGCCCAGGCCGGGGTGCTGGCCGGTGTCGCGGCCGGCGACGTCGTGCTCACCGCGGCCATCCGCGAGCCGTCCGACCCAGCTCCCGAGTCGCCGCGGACCACCGTGACTGGGGGTAGTACTTCGTCATCATCGGTTTCCGGACTGAAAGTCGGGGTGCCGGCCGCCGCGGTCGCGCGCTGGCTGCTGGTGCCGGCCACATTCGAGGGCGGCGGCACCGGGCTCGTGGTCGTGGACCGGACCGGGGCCGGGGTGTCGGTGAGCACCGGGTCCGGCCCGGCGGGCAAGGGCGCGGCGGGCGATGGCACGGTCCGGCTGGACGGCGCGCCGGTGGCGTTCGTGCTGGGCGAGCCGGACGGCCGGGCCGTCGCCGACCTGTACCAGCTGGCGGTGGCCGGGGCGTGCGCGGTGGCCGACGGCGCGGTCGCCGCGGCGCTGGCCATGACCACGGCCCACGTCGGCTCGCGGCAGCAGTTCGGCCGGCCGCTGGCCGCGTTCCAGGCCGTGGCCCAGCACGTGGCCGACGCCTACATCACGGCCCGCACGCTGCACCTGGCCGCGCTGTCGGGCTGCTGGCGACTGGCTGTGCCACCCAGGGGGGACGACCCCCCTATCCCCCCCGCGCCGCCTGTCGGCGGCCTCGACGCGGGCAGCGACCTGGACGTGGCCGCGTTCTGGCTGGCCGAGCACGGGCCGGCCGCGCTGCGCACCTGCCACCACCTGCACGGCGGCCTGGGCATGGACGTCAGCTATCCGCTGCACCGGTACTCGGCGCTGGTCGGCGACCTGGTCGCGGCGGTGGGCGGGGCCGACTACGCGCTGGACCGGCTCGGCCAGCGGGCCGGCGCTGGCGCCGGGGCCGGCGGCTAGGGGAGCGGCGCGGTGGACCTGGACCTGACGGCGGAGCAGCGGGCGCTGCGGGACGAGCTGGCCGCCTACTTCGCCGGCCTGCTGACGACGGCCGAGCGCGCGGCCCTGCTGACCGAGCGGCACGGCGGCGTGTACCGGGAGGTGGTGCGCCGGATGGGCCGCGACGGCTGGCTCGGGGTGGGCTGGCCGCGCGAGTACGGCGGCCGCGGGCTGGGCCCGGTGGAGCAGCAGATCTTCGTGAACGAGGCGGCCAGGGCCGACGTGCCGCTGCCCGCGGTCACCCTGCAGACCGTCGGGCCGACGCTGCAGGCCCACGGCACCGACGAGCAGAAGGCGTTCTTCCTGCCCCGCATCCTGGCCGGGGAGGTGCACTTCGCGATCGGGTACACCGAGCCGGAGGCGGGCACCGACCTGGCCGCGCTGCGCACCCGCGCGGTGCGGGTGGAGAGGGCCGGGGAGGTGGGTGGGGAGTACGTGGTCGACGGGCAGAAGATCTTCACCACCGGGGCGCACGAGGCCGACTACATCTGGCTGGCCTGCCGGACCGACCCGGACGCGCCGCGGCACCGGGGCATCTCGATCCTGATCGTGGACACCCGCGACCCCGGCTTCTCCTGGACCCCGATCATCACCCACGACGGGGCGCATCACGTCAACGCGACCTACTACTCCGGCGTGCGGGTCCCGGTGACGATGCTGGTCGGGGCCGAGAACGGGGGCTGGCGGCTGGTGACCGAGCAGCTCAACCACGAGCGGGTGATGCTGGGCCCGGCGGGCCGGATCGCGGCGCTGTACGAGGCGGTCCGGGACTGGGCCGCCGGGCACGACGGGCCGGATGGGCGGCCGCTGCTGACCCGGCCCGATGTGCGCCGGGCGCTGGGCCGGACGTATGCCGCGCTGCGGGTCAATGAGCTGCTCAACTGGCAGGTGGCCACGGCCGACAGCGGCGACATCGCCGACGCCTCGGCGACCAAGGTGTACTCCTCCGAGCAGCTGCAGGACCTGGGACAGCGGCTGACCGAGCTGGTCGGGCGGCACGGCGATCCGGCCGACGAGGCCACGGGGGAGCTGGCCCGGTGGCTGGATGTGCAGGTGAAGCGGAACACGGTGCTGACCTTCGGCGGCGGGGTGAACGAGATCCAGCGCGAGCTGATCGCGACGGCGGGCCTGGGCCTGCCGCGGGTGCCGCGGTGACCGGGCCGGACGAGGCCGCCATCCAGGCGGCGGCGATCCGGGCGGCGGCGATCCGGGCGGCGGCGGAGCGGGTGGCGGCGGCCGGGGAGAGCCCGCCCCGCGTGGCCAGGGACCCGGTGAACCTGCCGATGATCCGCAACTGGACCGAGGCGCTCGGCGACGACAACCCGGTCTACGAGGACGAGGCGGCGGCCCAGGCGGCCGGCCACGACGGGGTGGTGGCCCCGCCGGCCATGGTGCAGGTGTGGACGATGCACGGGCTGCGGCGGGCGCCGGGCACCGACGCCGATGACCCGCTCGGGGTGATGACGGAGGTGCTCGACAATGCGGGGTTCACGTCGGTGGTGGCGACCAACTGCGAGCAGGTCTACCACCGGTACCTGCGGCCGGGGGAGCAGCTCACGGTGCGTACCCGCCTGGGGGACGTGACCGGGCCCAAGCGGACCGCGCTCGGCGAGGGCTGGTTCGTGACCACGCGCAGTACCTGGTACGCCGGGTCCGAGGCGGTGGCGACGATGCTGTTCCGGGTGCTCAAGTTCCGGCCGCCCGAGGCCGCCGCCGCGCCGGCCACGTCGGCCGCGGCGGCCGCGGCGGCCGGCCTGGGGCCGGTGCTGGGGCCGGTGGTGTCGAGGGACACCGAGTTCTTCTGGGCCGGGACCGCGGCCGGCGAGCTGCGGATCCAGCGCTGCGCTCAATGCGGGGCGCTGCGCCACCCGCCCGGCCCCATGTGCCCGCGGTGTGTCGGAGACCGTGGCGGCGACCGCGGCGGCGACCAGCCCGGCTACGTGGTCGCGGCCGGCACCGGCGAGGTCTACAGCTATGTCGTGCACCGCCACCCGCCGGTGCCGGGCCGGACGCTGCCGATCGTGATCGCGCTGGTGGCGCTGGACGAGGGGGTGCGGATGGTGGGCGAGCTGGTCGGCACCGACCCGGAGCTGGTGCGCGTCGGCCTGCCGGTCCGAGTCGAGTTCCAGCGGGTGGACGACGAGCTGACGCTGCCCGCCTGGCGGGCCCGATGACGGCGGTCGAGCCCGGGCTAAAGCTGCCGGAGCTGCGGATCGAGGTGACCCCGACGTTGGTGATCTCCACCGCGCTGGCGACCAGGGACTTCTACGAGGTGCACCACGACCGGGACAAGGCCGTGGCCAAGGGCAGCAAGGACATCTTCCTGAACATCCTGACCAGCACCGGGCTGGTGCAGCGGTATGTGACCGACTGGGCCGGGCCGCGGGCGCTGGTCCGGGCGGTGTCGATCCGGCTGGGCGTGCCCTGCTACGCCGGCGACACGCTCACGTTCTCGGGCCAGGTGGCAGAGCTCATCGGGGACCAGGCCGAGGTGCGGGTGACCGGGCGGTGCGGGCTCGGCGACCACGTGACCGGCACCGTGCGCCTGACCGTTCCCTGGCTGGCTGCTCCCTGGCTGGCCGGAGAGTCGGCGGGGGACCAGCCGTGATCGGCGGAGCGGCGGCCATCGCCGGCATCGGGGCCACCGAGTTCTCCAAGGACTCCGGGCGCAGCGAGCTGCGGCTGGCCGCCGAGGCCGCGCGGGCCGCCCTGGCCGACGCCGGGCTCAGCCCGCGCGAGGTCGACGGCCTGGTCACCTTCTCCATGGACAGCACGGCCGAGATCGCGCTGGCCCGCGAACTCGGCCTGGGCGAGCTGCGGTTCTTCAGCCACGTGGGATACGGCGGCGGCGCCGCCTGCGGCACCGTGCAGCAGGCCGCGCTGGCCGTCGCCGCCGGGGTCGCGCAGGTCGTCGTCTGCTACCGGGCCCTCAACGAGCGGTCCGGCCACCGGTTCGGCCAGGTGTCGGCGGCCGCCGCGGCCGCCGCCACGTCCTCGGGCATCGACAACGGCTGGACCTACCCCATGGGGCTGTCCACCCCGGCCGCCACCGTGGCCATGATCGCCCGGCGGTACATGCACGACTACGGCGCGACCAGCCAGGACTTCGGCGCGGTCACCGTGGCCGACCGCCGCCACGCCGCCACCAACCCGCGGGCCTGGTTCTACCAGCGGCCCGTGACCCTGGCCGAGCACCAGGCCTCCCGCTGGATCGCCGAGCCGCTGCGGCTGCTGGACTGCTGCCAGGAGAGCGACGGCGCCGTGGCCGTCGTGGTCACCAGCCGGGACCGGGCCCGCGACCTGGCCCGGCCCCCGGCCGTCATCCAGGCCGCGGCCCAGGGCAGCGGGCCGGACCAGTTCACGATGACCAGCTACTACCGCGACGAGCTCGGCCTGCCCGAGATGGGCGTGGTCGCCCGGCAGCTGTGGCAGCAGGCCGGGATCGGCCCGGCCGACGTGCGGGTGGCCGTGCTGTACGACCACTTCACCCCGTACGTGCTGCTCCAGCTCGAGGAGCTGGGCTTCTGCGGCCGCGGGGAGGCCCGGTACTTCATCGCCGGCGGTGCCATCGAGCTGGACGGAAGGCTGCCGGTCAACCCGCACGGCGGTCAGCTCGGCGAGGCCTACATCCACGGGATGAACGGCATCGCCGAGGCCGTCCGCCAGATCCGCGGCAGCTCCGTCAACCAGGTCGGCGGCGACGGCCCGGTGCTGGTCACCGCCGGCACCGGCGTCCCGACCAGCGGTCTCATCCTGGGCCCGGACTGACCCCGCCTGCCGACGGTGCGGCCTTCCACTCCGGCTTGCGGAACCTGTCCATCAGCAGCGGCGGTGCAAGCCCGACCGCCGCGATGCCCGCGAGGATCAAGCCGGCGTATACGAGCGGGTCCGAGTGGCCGAACTGCGCCGGCGGGATGAACCCGATCACCAGCGCGACCACGGATGACACCACGCCCAGCACCGTCAGCAGGCCCAGCGCCGGAGCCCGGTAACCGCGAGCGCGATCCGGTTGCAGGTGCCGCAGCCTGATCGCCGCGATGAACATCAGCACGTACATGATCAGGTACACCTGCGTGGCCATCGCCGCGAAGATCCAGTAGGCGTGCGAGACGACCGGGATGAAGGCGTAGAGCAGGGCGATGACCGTGATCACGGCCCCCTGCGCGGCCAGGATCCGCACCTCGATGCCCTTACGGCTGACCCGCTGGAAATAGGGCGGCAGGAAGCCCTGCTCCCGCCCGATCCGCAGCAGTCCCTCGGACGGGCCGTCCAGCCAGGTCCACATCCCGGCCAGCGCGCCGACCGCCAGGGCGATCGCGATCAGCGGCACCGCCCACGTGACGCCGAAGTGGGTCAGCAGGCGGTTGAAGGCCTGCATCACACCCACCGTGAGGCTGATCTGATGCGAGGGAACGACCCAGGAGATCGCCAGCGTCGAGGAGATGAAGACCACCAGGACCAGCGCGACGGCCAGGTAGATGGATCTCGGATAGTCACGGCCAGGGTTCCGCAACTCGTCGACATGCACGGCGTTGACCTCAACGCCGGCGTAGGTGAAGAAGCTGCTGACCACCAGCACGATGCTGGCCAGCCCGTGCCATGCGGGCAGCAGATGGCCGGAGCTCATGGGCGCGGCCGAGTGCTTTCCCTGGACCAGGTAGGCAATCCCGAGACCGACGATGATCACGGTCGGGATGAACGTCCCGATCAGCGTCCCGCTCGAGGAGAAATCCGCCACCAGCGCCATCCCCCGCGAGGACACCAGCACCCCGGCCCAGAACAGCACGATGATGACGACGGCGTTGTACACGCCGTTGCCGGCCAGGTGCGGATCGAAGACGTAGGCCAGCGTGCCCGCGACCTGGGCCAGCAGCGCCGGGTAAAAGAAGATCGTCTGGGCGAACTCGCACCACACCGCGAGCAGCCCCATCGGCGGCGAGATGCCCTCCCGCACCCAGTTGTAGACGCCGCCCGGCCACCCGGAAGACAGCTCCGCGGACACCAGCGAGATGGGCAGCAAGAACACCAGCGCGGGCAGGACATACAGGAAGACCGAGGCCAGCCCGAAGACCGCCAGCGCCGGCGCGGAGCCCAGGGAGCCGACCGATGCCACCGTCAGCACCGCCAGCTGCGGCCAGGTGATGAACTTGCGAGTCGGCGGGCGCGTTGCCCGCAGGACCGGGCTCAGCCGACCGTGACCCCCGGCGGTGTCCCCGGCGGAGCGCCCCGCGCAGTGCCCGGCGACAGGTGCGCGAGCCGGCCGGCGCCTTCGCTGCCACATAACGCGATCCCACCACACCCGGGACTTCCAGCAGGCCGGTCCCGGCCCCGGCTCGCCGACTTCTGTCGCCGGTCATCCCGCGCCGCCTGGCCGGCGGTGCCGTAGGCCGGTGGCGCCGTCGGCCGGCGGTATCGTCGGGCGCGTGGATGCCGACTCCGCGGTGCGCCTGGCCTACAGGCCAGCGGCCCGCCCGCCGCGCCGCCGATGGTGCTCCTGCACGGCCCGGGCGAGCGCGCGGCCAGCTGGGACCCGGTGCTGGACGCGCTCGCCGCCAAGTTCCGGGTCTACGCCCTGGACCTGCGCGGGCACGGCGACAGCGACTGGCCGGGAAGTTACTCGTTCGGGCTGATGGCCGCTGACGTGGCCGGCCTGCTGGACCATCTCGGCCTGAGCGCCGTCACCCTCGTCGGCCACTCCATGGGCGGCGCCGTCGCCTACCGGGTGGCCACGAGCCGGCCCGACCTGGTCGCGCGGCTGATCGTCGAGGACGCCCCGCCCGGCCTGCGCCGCGCACTGGTCATCCCCGAGCGCCCGGACGGCCCGCTGGACTTCGGATCCCGGCGGACCGATCGGCTGTCGCTCATCAGGTCAGCTGGTCGATCATTACGGATGGGTAGCGGTCCCTCAGCTTTGTGTCCAGCGTGGCCAGTGACGCACCGCTGGCCTGAGCGAAGGCGGCTAGGTAGTCGTCCGTCCACAGCTTGTGGCTCTTGTCGTCCCGTGCCGACATCACGCGGAATACCGCTTCCAGCTGAGCAGGTTCGTCGGCCCACAAG
>Ga0134128_10009856_pt1 | contig 11453 bp, 10 predicted proteins | sample KB31754_FD_96462 | JGI IMG/M metagenome (GOLD analysis project Ga0134128, IMG submission 96462) | Terrestrial soil microbial communities with excess Nitrogen fertilizer from Kellogg Biological Station, Michigan, USA - KB3-175-4 | ecosystem: Environmental > Terrestrial > Soil > Unclassified ...
AGGCATGGCTGATGCCGCTGGTCGCCACCGCCAAAGCCATCGCTAATCTGATCACAATCATTGCAGTGTCTTCTCTTTCAGCGCGAGAGTGGTTTGGCCCCGGTTGTAGCTGACCTCACGGATGCCCAGCGCATCCTGCAATTTGCCGGCCGGCAGGGTGACCGGCTTGGGCGCCGGCCCGTCGCCGGGATGCGGCAAGGGATAGGCGGTCGTCGTCCCGCTGTGGAACGTCACGTTGCCCTCGGTCTTGGAAAACAGTTGATGCACATGGCCATTGAGGCACGTCACCGAAGAGAAGCGGCGCAGGTAGCTCAGCGCCTGGGCGGCGTCATCAGTCCCCCAGCCCCAATCCGGATACATGGCGAACAGCGGGATGTGGCTGAACACGATGATCGGCGTATCGCTGGGCAGCGGCGCCACGTCTTTCTCCACGAACTCGAGCTGCTCAACACCAAGGTGCCCAAGCTTTTTCAGGTTCAGCGTGTTGACCAACGCGATCACGTGGACACCGGCGATGTCGAAGCTGTACCAACCGTCGCCGCGCGTTCCGGCGCCGAACGCGCTGCGGTACTTCTGGCCCCCGTCGTCGATCGAGTCGTGTTCACCGGGAACCGTGAAAACGTGGCTCGTGTGCAGACCCGACATCATCTGCTTGACCTGATCGAACTGCGCCGGTGTGGCCAGATGGGTGAGATCGCCGGTGTGGATCACGAAGTCCGGCTCGTAGCCCAGGTTGTTGATCTGGTCGATGGCGTGGGTGAACGAGCCGGCGACATCCGGATTGGCCTTACCCACAAAGCCGATGTGGCTATCGCTGACTTGAGCGAACCGCAACGCGGGGCGACTCGGACTGCGCGCAGCGTCGGCGGTGCCGGCCACGTGGGAGACGACTTCGCCACCCACCACCGCCAGGCCGACCGCCGCTCCGAACCAGGCGCTGTGCCGGATCAGCTGTCGCCGGTTCATGGTGTGCGGCTCGTCGGTCATTGCGTCACCACCACGGTCGCGCGCATGAACGGGTGGATCGAGCAGACGTAGTCGAACGTGCCCGCTTTGGCGAAGGTGAAGGAAAACGTTGCCTGCGAACCCATTCCGGGCGAGTGGAACGACCCGTCGTTGGCTACCACGGTGTGCGGCTCCTCGTCCCGGTTGGTCCAGGTGACCGTGCTGCCGGCCGGGACGGTCAGCTTGGCCGGAGCAAAAGCGAAGTTGTCGATGTAGACCGCGTTCCCGGCCGCCGGAGCCGCCGAACCCGCTGACGGGGCGGCCGGACCCGCGGGCATGTTCGACATCGGCGGCATTCCGCCCATGCCCGGCGTTGTCGCCGACGGCCCGAATGTCACCGACGGCGCCTTCACCGACGGCGGCGACGAGCATCCCGCCACCATCACTACCAAAACCAAAACGCCTGCGCCCCAGGGTCGTCCGCGCATCACCAGTCCCTCCATCGTCGGCGGAAAGTACGCCTCGCCTAGAGATAGGGCAGCGGGTTACACGCGGTCAGGCCGACTGGTGTGGCGTCGCCGGAACGAACACCTCGATGACGCCACCTTGCTCACGCACCATCAACGTCGGCAGCGGTTTCGGAGCTATCGGCAGTTGATGCGTCACCACCAGACCGGTCGGCGTGAACGACGTCGAATGGCACGGGCAGCGCAGCCGGTCATCGGGCGCGTCGAACCACAGCCGGCAGCCCTGATGGGTGCACACCCCCGATACGGCTTCGGCCTTCCCGTCGACCCTGCGGACGAACCCGATCACCGAACCGACATCGAACGGCCGCATCACGCCGTCGGTCAGGTCGGCGCTGGCCGCCACCTGCACCCAGCGCCCGACGCTCGGCGTGAGTTCCTGGGATCCGCTGTTGCCGCCGTCGGCCACCTGACCATCGATCAACGCGCGGTCGATCGATACCGCTGCCACTGCGGCCGCCGCGGCGGCCGACGTACCGACAATGACGGTGCGACGGGTCGCACGTGACTTCGGTGTCGGCCGAGCGGCGCTGTCCTGTTGCGCCGCCAGCCGTCGGTGCAGATCGGTGAGGAATTCCGGGCGCGGAGCGTCGCTCTCCTGCCGGGCGGCCTGCAGCTCGATCGCGGTCCGGATCTGCGCGGCCTCGAAGTCGTCGGGCCGGAACGGCTTTGGGCGTCGGCCACGCAGCAGGTCGTCGATGTACCTGCGCAATGCACGCGTGTTCATGATTCGCCCTCTTCGTTGACCTGCGCGGCCAGCCGCAGCGCCCGATGCTGGAGCACCTTGGCATTGGCGACACTAACCCCTAGTTCGGCTGCCGACTCCTTGATCGAACGCCCTTGCAGGAACCGCAGTTCCAAGATCCGTCGATAGTTGTCCGGCAACTGCCCCAGTACGCCGGCCACCCGCTGCGGGGCGGTGCTGATCGCCTGCTCGCTCTCTGGCGGCTGCTCGATGTCGTCGATCGAGGTGATCTCGCGGCCCAAGGTCTCGCGCCAGTGCGCGGCCAACACGGTTCGCGCGGTGGCCCGCAGATAGCCGCGGACCTCACCCACACTGGCCGTCAACCGCAGCGGTCGCAGCGCGGCGAGAAACACCTCGGCGGTGAGATCCTCGGCATCGGCCCGGTTGCCGACGCGCGCATAGATGGTGCGGTAAACCCAGGTGGCGTTGTCTTGGTAGACCGCTTCCCAGTCCGGATAGCCGTCGCCGGGCACCAACCGCAAGGGCCGCGGGGCCGCGGAATCACCGTGTGCCGTCACATGCTGCCTGCCTGTCGAGAGCGGGGCTCCGATTGAGAATCTTGCCTGTCGGTGGTCCATAGCGTCTCGAGTTACACGGAGCCGGCCGCGGCTATCTCTTTCGGCGCCGGAACAGGATGGTCACGCTGCGTCGCCGATTCTCGAATCCGGGCGCGAAGGTGAAGTCATCCGTCTTGTGAAAGAGGTGTCCCTCGAACAGGACCGCCCGATTCTCGCGGTAGGGAATGACGTTCGGTACGGCGTCCTGCTCCTCGAGGTACTGCCTGACTTTGTCGCCTCCGGAGTTGTAGTCGCCGTAGCTCCAGTCGCTGGGTGCCTTCTTGTCCCAGATGACCAGGCCGCCGCTGCTCGGGTCGAGGTTCGCAGAGTCGGGCGTGATCCACATGTTCAGCGAGAAGTCGGCGTCATCGCCGTGAATGTCGGTGCCCGGCAGTTTGGCGTCGTAGACGAACGCCCACCATTGCGCCAATTGGTAGTCGGCGAATGCCTCGCCCATTGCTTTCGAGAACTCCTCGGCGATGGCGAACAGTGACACGCTGGCGAATCCGTGCTGGGGAAAGGCGCCCACGTAGCCGAACTGATAGGGATGACGCCAGACGGTGGATTCCAGGCAGAACTTTCGCACCTGAGCCAACGCTTCCGGAGTCAGGAAGTCGTCGATGACGTGTACGTTTTCGCCGGCGGCGACGGCTTGTTGGATCGAGCCATAGTCGACTGTCGGGTTCAGGTACTCCGGCAGCCTCTCCTCGGGAACCTTCACGTAGGGCGGGTCGGCCAGCATGTGGGCATTGATCGCGGTGACGGGGATCCACGGTGCCTGGCCGTCAGCTCCCTCGATGACGTCCGCCAGACCACGCCGCATATGTTGGAGTCCCGCGCTGAACCCACCGGCAGACGCTTGCCGGCCGCCGTTGCCGGCGAGAATGTGGTCGAGTTGTTCGACGTTGTGCAGGGCGAAATGGGCTGGGACCGAATACTGGGCGGGCTGAGCCGCCAGACGCTCGTCACGATTGAGCGCGGCGACGGCCTCGAGCTCTGTCAGTGCGGACGCGTAATTCCGCAGAGCCACATGCACTTTCGCGAGGACATCTCGGGCCGGCGCAGAATTGGGATCACTTTCTACCGCGGCCAGGGCGTAGTGCAGCGCCTTGTCGTGCTCTCCGAGCTCCAGGTTCGTGGTGGCCAGCAGATACAGCACCGCAAGGGTGGGTTCTCGGTCGACGAGGTTCTCGAGCATCTCGACGGCAGCCGAGAAATCGCCGGCCTGGACCAGTTGTTCGGCTTCGCTGAGTACGGCAGTCGCATCCGATCCGGGTTCTGCCACCGGCCGACAGAGCGTTGTGGTTAGCCCGCGGCCGCGGCGTTGGCGGCTTCGGTAGCTGCATACGACCCGGCACTGGTGCCCAGCGTGTTCACGAACTGCTCGTGGATGGCGGCGGCCTGTGCGGCGACGGCCTGGTACAGCTGCGCGTGCGCGGCGAACTGCGCGGCGGTCAGAGCCGACACCTCGTCAGCGGCAGCCGGAACGACACCGGTTGTCGGCGCCGCCGCGGCGGCGTTCTGGGCGCTGAAAGACGAGCCGATGCCGCCCAGGGCGGTTGCCGCCGAGCTCAGCGCCTCGGGCTGGGTGGTCACGAATGACATGTGCTGTCTCCTCGAGTACGAACATCGCTTCTGAGAAGACTGTAGGCCTGTGAGGCCGTGGGGCACCTGTTACAACGCCGGCTCTCGCTTATCCAGGCTGGCCGGCGCGCGGTCCGGCGTAACCCCGAAAACAGGCTGTGGCGTGCCCAAAACGCCCGCAAGGCCGGGTCGCATGCAGCCCCCCGGATCGGCGACCCGAGTTTTTGATTTCCAGATTTTTATTCGACGACACCCGTCGTTCACCCGCCCGGTTGGCTGCACTGATCTTTCCGCGCCAGCGAATGTCCGCAGTTCAGATCGAGTTTGCGGCCTCGTCGATTGCCTCGGGCGGTCGGCCGTCGCGGCGGGTACGACGCGGTGGCGCGGGGCGGCCGGCCAACGTCGGCAAAACAAGATTCTGCCCAATCTGGATAGCCTTCAGTCACCGGGAAAATTCAGGTAGCTGCCAGGCAATTCGCACGTAATTGTCAGGGCTGCCTGCTGCCCCGAACAGCTTTTCCGCCCCACGCGCGCTGTCAAAGCGGGGGGCATTGGGACCAGGCAGCCGGAGCGAGGGACACGGATGGTTTTCGATTTTGGGGCGCTACCGCCGGAGGTCAACTCAGGCAAGATCTACGCGGGGCCGGGCTCGGCGCCGCTGCTGGCCGCCGCGACGGCCTGGGATGCGTTGGCGACTGAACTGCAGACCACGGCGGCGTCATACGCCTCGACGATCGGCGAGCTGAGCACGAGTTGGCAAGGGCCGTCGTCGGCCGCCGCGGCCGACGCCGCAACGCCGTTCACGGAGTGGCTGAGCACCACCGCCGCACAGGCCGAGCAAACGGCCTCCCAGGCCCAGGCCGCGGCGGCCGCCTATGAGGCCGCCTTCGCGGCCAGCATCCCGCCACCGGTGATCGAGGCCAACCGGGCCCTGTTGGCGGCGCTTGTCGCCACGAATTTTCTGGGCATCAACACCCCGGCGATCGCCGCGACCGAGGCGGCGTACGCCGAATTCTGGGCCCAGGACGCGGGCGCGATGTACGCCTACGCCGGGGCGGCGAACACCGCGAGTCAGCTGGTGCCGTTCAGCAACGCGCCGGCGACGACCAACGACAGCGGGCAGGCTAGTCAGGCGGCCGCGACGGCCCAGTCGGCTGCGGCCTCGTCGGCCGACTCGGCCACCGACGCGCTCTCGGCATTCCTGACCCAGTTGAACGGCGAGATCACGCAGTTCGGCACCCAGCTCACCGCGTTCCAGGCCCAACTCACGGCACTCTTCCCCCAGACGACGACGACGCTGGCAAGCTTGGGCTTCCCGCCATCGGTCGTCAACGGCATCACGCTGTTCAACCAATTCATGACCACGAGCGCCAACACCATCAGCACCTACGGCGCCGGGCCGTGGAGCCTGATCGGACTCGGGAGCTTGGCGAAGAACTGGTACCAGGTGTCGATCTCGATTCCCAGCCTGGGAACCGGTATTCAAGGCATCGGACCGCTGCTGAGCCCGAAGCCGATTGTCGGCGCGCTGTCGCCGCTGCTGCACAGCGGACTGCTGAGTGGCTCGTACGCCGGAGAGGGCCTGGGAACGACGGTGGCATCGGCCGGCCGGGCCGGAAGCATTGGCGCCCTTTCGGTTCCGCAGAACTGGGCGTCGGCCGTACCGGCGGTCCGGACGGTGGCGGCCGAGATGGACGCCACCGCAGTTGACGCGGCTCCCGAAATGGGTCTCGCTCAGCCCGGGATGTTCGGCCAGACCGCGCTCTCGAGCCTGGCCGGCCGGGCCATCGGCGGGACCGCGACGCGCGCCGCCGTGGGTCAGGGCTACCGCGTGCCCGGCGCGGTGGCGGCCGACGAGATCGCCACCACCGCGACCATCATCGTCATCCCGCCGAGCGCGGAATAGGAGATACAGCAATGGTTTTCGATTTCGCAGCGCAACCGCCGGAGCTCATCTCTGCCAAGATCTACTCGGGTCCGGGCGCGGAGTCTTTGCAGGCCGCCGCATCGGCCTGGGACGGTCTGTCCAGCGAATTGCAGTCCACCGCCGCCAACTTCCAGTCGGTGATTGCCGGGCTGGTCAGCGGAGACTGGACCGGCCCGTCGTCGCAAGCAGCGGCTGCCGCCGCCGAGCCCTATGTGTCTTGGCTGTCCACGACCGCGGGACAGGCCGAGCAGACCGCCGGCCAGGCCCGGGCCGCCGCCGGCGCCTACGAGACCGCGCTGGCCGCCACCGTGCCACCGGCCGAGATCGCGGCGAATCGCACGCAACTGCTCTCGCTGGTGCCGGCCAACATCTTTGGGCAGTACAACGCCGCGATCGCGGCCCTCGAGGCCGAGTACGCGCAGTTCTGGGCTCAGGATGTCGCCGCAATCACGGGCTACGCCGGATCGTCGCAAGCGGCCACCACCGGCTTGGGCTCGTTCACCGAGGCGCCGCAGACCACGAACGACAGCGCGCAGGCCACCCAGTCGGCGGCGACCACCGCCGCCAGCGCGGCCGCGGCGCCCAATGACCTGGAATCGCTCCTCGAGCAGTTCGAATCCACCGCCACCAACTTCCTCAACCAAGTCACGGCGATGAACACCGACTACACGAAGTTCTTCACCAACGCCCTCGGCACCATCCCGGGCGGGTCCCAGCTGGCCACGACTTGGACGAACGCGTACTCGCTGATTTCGGGCGCCGGTAGTCAGGCCACGTGGACCAACGTGGCCAACAGCTCAACCAGTCTTGGCATTGGGCAGTGGAAGAACTTCTTCATCTATCAGCCCTGGAGCCACGGGGTCGCGCTGGGCTCCCTCAACGGCGGGCTGTCGTCGCCGGGACACGGCGCAGGCCTGGGCGGCCTGGGCGCGCGGGCGGCGTCGGCGGCGCTGGGCAGCGCGCAGACCGTGGGCAAGTTATCGGTGCCGCCCAGTTGGGCCGGCGCCACCCCGGCGATCAGGCTTGCCGCTACGTCGTTGCCGGACAACGCCTTTGCCGCCACGGCAGCCCCCACGATGGAGGTCCCGCTGAGCGCGCTCAATCAAGCCAGCCTGGGCAGCTTGGCCGGTGGCGCGCTGGGCAGCCCGGCGTCGCGCGTCGTCAGCTCGACGGGGGTAAGGGCCAAAGTCACCGCGCCCGCGCGGAGCAAGGGGCCGATTCCGCTCGACAAAGTCATCGCGCAACTGCAGGAACAGCCCGACCAGGTTCAGCACTGGAACGTCGACGAGGCCGGGCTCGATGACCTGGTCGCCAGGCTGTCGACCAAGCCCGGCATCCACGCCGTGCACCTGACCGACGGCAAGGCCACCGCTGCGGTCGCGAAGGCCGCGACCGAAACCGGATAACCAACCGAGGAGGATCGATGAAAACGCTAGCTGCACTTCTTGGCGTAACGGCAGGGCTCGTCTTCGCGGTGCCCGCACATTCAGAACCCGGCGTCGACGAGCCGGTCAGCCACGCCAACGACGGCTCATTTCTTTCCGACCTGAACACGGTGGGGATCGGCTACGGCGATCCCAACCAGGCCGTCAGCGCCGGGCAAGCGGTGTGCGCGTGCATCCACAACGGCATGTCCGGATTGCACCTGATCAAACACCTGCAGGAGAACAACCCCGCGCTCACCGAGCACGGCGCCGCACAGTTCGCGACGATCTCGGCAAAGGCGTACTGCCCCAAACAACTGGACGAATCCGTCGAGCCGGGCGACAAGGAAATCAAAAGCAGCGCCGGCGGTGTCGGCGGGAGCCCGCACTCCCACGACTAAGGTCTCAGGGCTTGACCGCCTCCACGAAGTAGCCTCGCGGCGCGTCGGGCACCTCGGCGGGCGCCGCCGGGTGCATCCAGCGGCCCCACGCGTTACCGGGCACGGCCATGTCGGTGACCGTCGCGCTCCAGCCGCGGTCTTCGACGAGTGCAGCGGGTGTGTCGCTGCTGAAAACCCATGGCGCACCGAGCTTTTCCATGTACGCCAAGGTCGACGCCGAGAACGGCGCCGTTAGCAGCACCGTGCCGACGACGTCGTAGAGTAGCACCGATCCAGCCATCGACAGTGCGTCGACGGCCGCAAACAATCGGTCGACAGCCGACGCCTCGAGGTACTGCAACAGCCCTTCGACCAGCCATACCGTCGGCACGGCAGGATCAAATCCCCGCGCCCGAAGCGCATTTGGCCAGTCGTCGGCGAGGTCCACTCCGACGGCGACGCGCCGACAGTGCGGCCGCTCCCCGGTCAGGCGCTGGTCCTTGATCGCGATCACGTGGGGCTGGTCGACTTCGTAAACGGTCACGCCGTCCCGCCACGGCAAGCGGTACGCGCGGGCGTCCATTCCCGCGGCCAGGATTACCGCTTGCGACACATGCGTTCTCAGCAGCGCCTCGTCGTAGAGCCGTGTGCGCACGACGATCGGCGCCGAGGGCTGACCGGTCGCCGCGGTCGCCTCCGCCAGCAGTCGCCGGCCCTCATCGCCGGCCAGTCGTTCGGCGAACGGATCGTTGAACAGTGCGTCGTCGCGCGTCGATTCCTCGGCGCGCATCGCCGCGACCAGTAGACCGGTGGCCGCTACCGCGTGTTTGGTGGTGTCCATCGCTCGATCATCGCGCAACCTTTGTCGACTGTCTTGGATATTTGTGCCGCGGCATGACCGGCACGTGGCTGGGCAACAGGAGCCGCTGCTGGGCGTACTGCGTCCTTGGGCGACGAGGAAAACCACTGCAGCTCAATCCGTTTGGATATCGGTCAGATCATTGGAGATCAAACCGGTTGGACGGCAGGCCATCCCGACCAGCACTCGGATGTGACATGACGCTCAGTGGGACACCGCTGTTCGGTTGATCACATCGAGTCCGAGCTGAGGCCCGCTAGCTGCACTTTCAGCCACCTCACAGCGACGTGCATTCTGTTCACAGCCTGAATTGATTGTGGCGCAACTATGCCCTCCAATACTGAAAGCCGTTGCCAACGCCGGGGAAACAACCTATCGGGCGAGCAACTAATTCGAACTCGCAGGACCAAGACTGCGAGCGCACGAACGGAGCCAGGGTGGGTGCTGTTGCCACGGTGTGCGGGTACTGCGGCGTCGGCTGCGGTATGGAGCTGCACGTGGCCGACGGCGTGGTGACCAAGGCCACCGGCCGCGCGGACCATCCGGCCAACCGTGGGCGGCTCTGCACCAAGGGCAACACCACCGCTGAGATGCTGCGCGCGGGAGGGCGTCTCACGACGGCGATGGTTCGCCCGGGCCGCGGCGCCGAGCCCGACCCGATCGGCGCGGACGCCGCCGTGGACATGGTGGCGGCGCGGCTGTCCGCGATTCGCGACGAACACGGGGCGGATGCCATCGCACTTTATGTGTCCGGCCAGATGTCGATCGAGGCGCAGTATCTGGCGAACAAGCTGGCCAAGGGATACCTGCGGACGCAGTGGATCGAGTCGAACTCCCGGTTGTGCATGGCCAGTGCGGGTACCGGTTACAAGCAGTCGCTGGGCGCCGACGGTCCGCCCGGCAGCTACGACGATCTCGACAGTGCGGACCTGTTCTTGGTGATCGGCGCCAACATGGCCGACTGCCATCCAATCCTGTTCCTGCGCATGATGGATCGGGTTCGCGACGGCGCCAAGCTAGTGGTCGTCGACCCTCGACGCACGGCCACGGCCGCCAAGGCGGATCTGCATCTGCCGGTCCGGCCGGGTACCGATCTGGCATTGCTCAACGGGTTGCTGCGACTAGTGCGCGACGCCGGCGGTGTCGACCACGACTTCGTGTCCGCCTACACCGAGGGCTGGCAAGCACTGGACGCCTTACTCGATGAGTACCCGCCCGCGGCGGTCGCCGAGATCACCGGCGTCGCGGAGGCCGACCTGCGCGCCGTCGCCGCGTTGATCTGCGGGACGAAAAAGTGGGTGAGCCTGTGGACCATGGGGCTCAATCAATCCACCCACGGCACCTGGAACACCAACGCGCTGTGCAACCTTCACCTCGCGACCGGGGCGATCTGCCGCGTGGGCGCAGGCCCGTTCTCGCTCACCGGTCAGCCGAATGCGATGGGCGGCCGGGAGATGGGATACATGGGACCGGGTCTACCCGGTCAGCGCTCGACACTCGAGTCCGCCGACCGTGCGTTTGCCGAACACCGATGGGGGCTCGAGCCTGGGACGATCCGAGCGGAAGCGGGAACGGGAACGATCGACATGTTCCGCCGGATGGCCGACGGTGCGATCAAGGCCGCGTGGGTTATCTGCACCAATCCCGTTGCCACCGTGGCCAACCGCGCGACAGCGATCGCGGGGCTGCAGCGTGCGGATTTCGTGGTGATGCAAGAGGCGTTCACCGGCGTCGAGACCGCCGCCTATGCCGACGTCGTCCTTCCCGCCGCACTATGGGCCGAAGCGGACGGCGTGATGGTCAACAGCGAGCGCACCGTCACCCACTGCGCACCCGCGACGCCGCCGCCCGGCGATTGCCAACCGGACTGGAAGTGGATCTGCCGGGTTGCGACCGCCATGGGGTACCCGGGCTTTCAGTTCGATTCCGCTGAAAAGGTTTTCGCCGAACTCACCGCGTTTCACAATCCACGGACGGGTTGGGACCTACGCGGAGTGGACTACGAGCGGCTACGTCGCGTGCCGGTGCAGTGGCCGGCACCGCCGGGCGGCGCCGACCGCAACCCGATCCGATACCGCAACGACGGGGTGAGCCAGACCCTTTACACCGCCGAGGACGGCACCATCCCCGCACTGGCTTTCCCGACGCCGAGCCGTCGCGCCCGCTTCCTGCCGCGCCCGTTCATGCCCCCCGCCGAGTTGCCTGATGACGCATATCCGATGGTCTTGACGACGGGGAGACTCGCTCACCAATGGCACAGCATGACCAAGACCGGACGGGTGGCGAAGCTGAACAAGCTGAACCCGGAGCCATTCCTGCAGCTGCATCCCGAGGACGCCGACCGGCTCGGCGTGTGCACCGGCGACCGAGTCGAGATCCGGTCCCGCCGTGGGCGAGCCGTGCTACCCGCGGCGGTCGACGATGCGGTGCGGCCGGGAGTGTGCTTCGCGCCGATGCACTGGGCCGACGCGCACGCGCCCGACGCCGCGATCAACGCCGTCACCA
>Ga0134128_10009857_pt1 | contig 11453 bp, 12 predicted proteins | sample KB31754_FD_96462 | JGI IMG/M metagenome (GOLD analysis project Ga0134128, IMG submission 96462) | Terrestrial soil microbial communities with excess Nitrogen fertilizer from Kellogg Biological Station, Michigan, USA - KB3-175-4 | ecosystem: Environmental > Terrestrial > Soil > Unclassified ...
GATCGCCACGCAGCCCAACGCGCGGCGACCCGCTGCGCCCGGCTGCGCCGCGCTGGCGATCGCCACGCAGCCCAACGCGCGGCGACCCGCTGCGCCCGGCTGCGCCGCGCTGGCGATCGCCACTAGGGCGTCCGGCGCCGCAGTGTCGCCGCGGCCAGGCACAGCGCCGCCAGGGCGAAGCCCAACACCACGACGATGTCGCGCACCGCGATCGACGTCAGTCCCGGGTGTGCACCCACCTGTTGCAGGGCCTCCAGCGCGTAGCTGGCCGGCAGCACGTTGCTGATCCATTGCAGCCAGTGTGGCATCAACGCCCGAGGCACGATGATGCCGGCCAGCAGCAGCTGCGGCACCATCACCAGCGGGATGAACTGCACGGCCTGAAACTCGGTGCGGGCGAACGCACTACACAGCAGGCCCAAGCCAACTCCGAGCACGGCGTTGATGATCGCGATCACGAAAACCCACAACGGGCTGCCCGCCGTGTGGAAGCCCAGCATCCAGAACGACACGACGCAGGCCAGAATGGCTTGTGCCGCAGCGGCCGTGGAGAAGGCTGTGCCGTAGGCGATCAGTAGGTCGAGCCGGCGCAGCGGTGTGGTCAAGATGCGCTCCAGCGTTCCGGAGGCCCGTTCGCGTTGCATGGTGATTGCCGTGATGATGAACATCACGAAAAGCGGGAACAGGCCCAGCAGAATCAGGCAGGCGTTGTCGAACGGGGTCGGGCCGCCGGGGCGGTGCGGCGCGTTTTCGAACATGAAGTACATCAGGGTGATCACCAGGACCGGTACCAACAGGATCATCGCGACGCTGCGGTGATCGCCGGCCAACTGGCGCAGAATCCGCGCCGTGGTCGCGGTGTACCCGCTCAGGCTCAGCCCGCTTCGCGCATGGTGCTGCGCTTGATGATGGACAGAAACGCGTCGTCCAGTGACGTGCATCCGGTGTCCTCTCGCAGTTGGGTTCCGGTGGTGTGGGCGACTAGCCGGCCATCGCGCATCAGCAGCAGGTCCTCGCAGTGGTCGGCTTCGTCCATTACGTGGCTGGAGACCAGCAGCGTGGTCCCGGCCCTGGCCAGTTCGGCGAACTGATCCCACAGGTCTGCGCGTAGCACGGGATCCAGGCCCACCGTGGGCTCGTCGAGCACCAGCAGATCGGGCTGGCAGACCAGCGCACACGCCAGCGACGCGCGGGTGCGCTGGCCGCCGGAGAGGTTGCCGCACAAGGCGGTCCGGTGATCGGTGAGCCCGACGCGTTCGATGGCGGTATCGGCGGCCTGCCCGTTGAACCCGTACAACGTCGCGAAGTAGCGGACGTTGTCGACGATGCGCAGGTCGTTGTAGATGGTCGGGTCTTGCGGCAGGTAGCCGACGCGGCGGCGCAGTTCGGCGCTGCCGGCCGGCTTGCCGAGCACGGAGACGTTGCCCGAGGTCACGATCTGGGTGCCGACGATGCACCGCATCAGGGTGGTCTTGCCGCAGCCGGACGGGCCGAGCAGGCCGGTGATGCTGCCCGTGGCGATCTGCACGGAGAAATCGTGCAGAGCTGGGCGTTTGCCGCGGACCACGCGCAGGTGATCGATTTTTACCGCCGGCTCCGCGGAACTGGAGATTAATTCATCGCGGGATGAACTCATCATGTGATGAATATTCCTCGCACGCGGCGGCGCTGTCAAGGTCGAATCAGGCGTCCGCGAAACTGAAACTACCGACGGGTTCACTCGCGCTAGACGTCCGTAGTGACCGTCTCGCGGCGTCCCGCTGTTCGGGCTGAGCGGCTGTCGTCAGCTTCCGATGCCCGGGCGCCGCTGCGGCAGATGGCCGTGGACGCCTTCGGCGTAGGCGGTTTCGGCGTGCTGGGTGAGGTCGGCTCCGGTGGTCTCGTCTTCCGGGCTGAGCCGGAAGCCCATCATCCGGTCGATCACCTTGGCCAGCAGGAACGACATGGCGAACGCATAGAACGCGACGACCACGATCGCCAGGGTCTGCTTGCCCAGTTGGCCGACGCCGCCGCCGTAAAGCAGGCCGCGCGGGCCCGCGGTCATGACGGCCGTGGCGAGCAGCCCGATCAACGACACACCGACGACGCCACCGACGAAGTGCACGCCCACGACGTCGAGCGAATCGTCATAGTTGAAGCGCAGTTTCGCGCCCACCGCGAACGAGCACACGACGCCCGCCGCGAGGCCGACGACCGTCGCGCCGAGCGTGTTGACGGTCCCGCACGACGGGGTGATGGCCACCAGGCCGGCGACCACACCCGACGCGGCACCGAAAGTGGTGGGCCTGCCGTCGCGAATCTGTTCGACCCCAAGCCAACCGAGCATGCCCAGGCACCCCGCGACCAGGGTGTTGAGGAAGATGGCCGCCGCGGTCCCGTTGGCGGCCAGGGCCGAACCGGCGTTGAACCCGAACCAGCCGAACCACAGCAGCCCGACACCGACGAACAGCAGTGGCAGATTGTGCGGCCGCATGGCGTCTTTCTTGAAGCCGATGCGCGGCCCGAGCACCAGCGCCAGCGCCAACGCGGACGAACCAGAGACGATCTCGACGACCAGGCCGCCCGCATAGTCGAGGACGCCGAGCCTGGCCAGCCAGCCGCCTGGCCCCCATACCCAATGCGCGACAACCGAATACACGGCGATCGTCCACACCGGCACAAACACCATCCAGGCGGCGAACTTGGCGCGGTCGGCGATCGCGCCACTGACCAGCGCGGCCGTGACGATCGCGAACGTCAACTGGAACGTGGCATACAGCAACTCGGGCACTGCCGTGCCGTGAACGGTGTCGGGGGTGATGCCGAGCATCCCGAAATGCTTGAGGTTGCCGACCAGCCCGTCGGCCCCATCTTCGGAGAACGCCAGGGTGTAGCCGACGAGCAGCCACGCCACGGTCACCATCGGGATGGAGATGAAGCTCATCATGATCATGTTGAGCACCCCGGTGGTGCGGACCATGCCGCCGTAGAAGATCGCCAGGCCGGGGGTCATCAGCAAGACCAGCGCGGTGCTGGCCAGCAGCCACGCCGTGGCGGCAGGGTCGATCGCTTGCATGTGGGCTCCTTTGGGTCCCGGACACCGGGATACTGCCATGTTTGGGCCGCCGGTAGGTTCGTTGGGTTACTGAAAAGAGGATTCAGGATCTGAATTGGTCGAGGCTGGACGACGATCTCGCGTGAGCACGGCTGCGGCCCGGCTGTCGGTCGACCCGGTCGAGGCCGCGCGCCGGTTGTTGGGCGCCACCCTCACCGGGCGGGGCGTGACGGGCGTCGTCGTCGAGGTCGAGGCGTACGGCGGTGTTCCCGACGGTCCGTGGCCGGACGCCGCGGCGCACTCGTACAAGGGTCTGCGGGCCCGTAACTTTGTCATGTTCGGGCCGCCAGGGCGGCTCTACACCTATCGCAGCCACGGCATCCACGTCTGCGCCAACGTCTCGTGCGGGCCCGACGGCACGGCGGCCGCGGTCCTGTTGCGGGCCGCCGCCCTCGAGGACGGCGCCGACGCGGCCCGGGCCCGCCGCGGCGCGCTGGTGCACACCGCGGCGTTGGCGCGCGGCCCGGGGAACCTGTGCGCTGCCATGGGAATCACCATGGACGACAACGGAATTGACCTGTTCAGCCCCGACAGTCCGGTGACCCTCGAGTTGCACGAACCGCTGACCGCCGTGTCGGGACCGCGGGTGGGTGTCAGCCAGGCCGCCGACCGGCCGTGGCGGTTGTGGCTTCCCGGCCGCCCGGAGGTCTCGGCGTACCGCCGCAGCCCTCGCGCGGCGGCGCCGGGCGCCAGCGACTAACCGCGGCGAACGTCGAGTCGTTGGGTGAGAACGCCCCGAAAGCGCGCCACAAGTCGACGCTCGGCGCCACCGCTCTGGAAGACTCGTACACCATGATCCTCGACGAGCTGGGCTGGCGCGACCTCATCGCGCAGTCCACCGACCTCGATGCGCTGGCCGCCGAAACCCGGCGCGGGCCGATGACGGTGTACGCCGGCTTCGACCCCACCGCGCCCAGCCTGCATGCCGGGCACCTGGTGCCCCTGCTGGCGTTGCGCCGGTTTCAGCGCGCCGGCCATCGCCCGATCGTGCTCGCGGGCGGCGCCACCGGCATGATCGGCGATCCGCGCGACGCGGGCGAGCGGACCCTCAACGAGGCCGACACCGTCGCCGAATGGACCGAACGGATCGGCGGACAGCTGCAACGCTTCGTCGACTTCGCGGATTCTGGGGAATCACCCACCGGCGCCGTCGTCGTCAACAACCTGGACTGGACGCGCCCGATGTCGGCGATCGAGTTCCTGCGCGACGTCGGCAAGCACTTCTCGGTCAACGTCATGCTGGACCGCGACACCGTCCGGCGCCGCCTGGACGGCGACGGCATCTCCTACACCGAATTCAGCTACATGCTGTTGCAGGCCAACGATTACGTCGAGCTGCACCGCCGCTACGGCTGCCGACTGCAGATCGGCGGCTCCGACCAGTGGGGCAACATCATCGCCGGGGTCCGGCTGGTCCGCCAACAGCTGGGCGCCTCGGTCCATGCGCTGACGGTGCCGCTGGTGACCGCCGCCGACGGCACCAAGTTCGGCAAGTCCACCGGCGGCGGCAGCCTATGGCTGGATCCCGCCCTGACCACCCCGTACGCCTGGTACCAGTACTTTTTCAACACCGCCGACGCCGACGTGATCCGCTATCTGCGGTGGTTCACCTTCTTGACGGCCGACGAGCTGAGCGAGCTGGAACAGGTTACGGCCGAACGCCCCCAACAACGCGCCGCCCAGCGGCGGCTGGCGCGCGAACTCACGGTGCTGGTGCACGGCGAGGCGGCCACCGAGGCGGTCGAGCACGCCAGCCGGGCGCTGTTCGGGCAGGGCGAACTGGACCGCCTGGACGAGGCCACGCTGGCGGCGGCGCTGCGCGAGACGTCGGTCGCCGAGCTCAAACCCGGTGGCCCCGACGGGATCGTCGACCTGTTGGTCGCCAGCGGTCTGTCCGAGAGCAAGAAGGCCGCGCGGCGAACCATCGGCGAAGGCGGCGTCTCGGTCAACAACGTCCGCATCGACGACGAGGCCTGGGCGCCGCAACCGTCCGACTTCCTGCACGGCCGATGGCTGGTGCTGCGCCGCGGCAAACGTACCGTCGCCGGGGTCGAAAAGCTCTAGCCCGTTTAGCCCTTTCGAGGCCCGAACGGCTTTCGCAAAACACGTACGTGCACAGATCTTTACCTCACCGTGTCGTTGGCGTGATCCGCGGGGACCACTGTTGTCACGGTGATTTTCGCGACGCGTGTGCGGTTGACCGTCCTGCGGATCCTGGGGGTGATCACGGGCTTGGTGACGCTGGCCGCGGCGCTGTCCGCGCCGATCCGCGCCGACATGCTCGGCAATGCCTTCCTGTCGGCGCTGACGAATGCCGGGATCTCCTACATCCAACCGACGGGCGCGACGGCGATGGGACAGTCGGTGTGCCCGATGCTGTTCGAGCCCGGTGGGTCCTTCGACGCCGTGACGTCCAAGATGGCCGAGGGCAACGGAATGTCCTACGAGACGGCGGGCAGGTTCACCATCGTCGCGATCGCGACCTACTGCCCGGCGATGATCGCGCCGCTGCTGAGCAACCGGCTGCACAGCTAGCCGAATCGTTGCCCGTATTCTCGGCAGCGTGGTCGACGACAGGCAGAGGCACCGTGGCGAGCGTGGGGCGCGGCCGGCATCCGGCGGATGGTCCGGTCCGGGACGTGCGCGGGCGGCTCAGCCGCAGAGCGCCCGGCGCCGGGAGGCCCAGGCCGACCGCGCGCCGCAGGACGGGCCGCCGGTCCCGCCGGGCGTGGAGGCCAAACAGCTGGCACCCGACATTCGCCGCGAACTGAGCACCCTGGACCGCGCCACGGCCGACGCGGTGGCGCGCCACCTGGTCGCGGCGGGCGAGTTGCTGGACGAAGATCCCGAGGCGGCGTTGAGTCATGCCCGCGCGGCGCGGGCCCGGTCCAGCCGCATCGCCACCATTCGGGAGGCGGTCGGGATCGCCGCGTATCACTGTGGTGACTGGTCGCAGGCGCTGGCGGAGTTACGCGCCGCCCGCCGGATGGGCAGCAAGTCCTCGTTGCTCGCGTTGATCGCCGATTGCGAACGCGGACTTGGTCGCCCGGAACGGGCGATCGAACTCGCGCGCGGGCCGGAGGCCGCCGAGCTGTCCGGCGACGACGCCGACGAGTTACGCATCGTCGCGGCCGGGGCGCGGGCCGACCTCGGCCAGCTGGAGCAGGCGCTGACCGTCTTGTCCACGCCGCAACTGGATTCAGGCCGCACCGGCTCCACGGCGGCGCGGCTGTTCTACGCCTACGCGGACACGCTGCTCGCGCTCGGCCGCGGCGACGAGGCGCTGCACTGGTTCCTGCGTTCGGCGGCCGCCGACGTCGACGGCGTCACCGACGCCGAAGACCGGGTCAGTGAACTCGGCTGACGTGACGGATTCGGCGGCGTGAAAAGCCTTGCGCAGGAATATGACTGCCTGCTGATCGACCTGGACGGTACGGCGTTTCGCGGCAGCCAGCCCACCGAGGGCGCGGTGCAGGCGTTGGCCGAGTTGCGCAGCCGCGCGTATTTCGTGACCAACAACGCGTCCCGCAGCGCCGACGAGGTCGCCGCGCACCTGAGCGACCTCGGTTTCACCGCCACCGCCGACGACGTCGCCACCAGCGCCCAAAGCGCGGCTCGGCTGCTGGCCGATCAGCTGCCCGCGGCCTCGCCGGTGCTGATCGTGGGCACCGAGGCCCTGGCCGACGAGATCACGGCCGTCGGCCTGCGCCCGGTGCGCCGCTACGACGACGCCCCGGCCGCCGTCGTGCAGGGCCTGTCCCTGACCATCGGCTGGCCCGATCTCGCCGAGGCGGCGCTGGCCATCCGGGCCGGCGCGCGGTGGGTGGCGGCCAACGTCGACCTCACCTTGCCCACCGAGCGCGGGCTGTTGCCCGGCAACGGATCCCTGGTGGCCGCGCTGCGGGCGGCCACCGGCGCCGAACCCCAGGTCGCGGGCAAACCGGCGCCCGCGCTGCTGCGCGACGCGGCGGCCCGGGGCGACTTCCGCGCGCCCTTGGTGATCGGCGACCGGCTCGACACCGACATCGAGGGCGCCCACGCCGCCCAGCTGCCCAGCTTGATGGTGCTGACCGGGGTCAGCACCGCGCGGGACGCGGTGTACGCCAATCCCGCCCAGCGCCCCACCTACATCGGCCATGATCTGCGCTCGCTGCACACCGACGGCGAGCGGCTCGCGGTGGGGCCGCAGCGTGGCTGGCACGTGGACGTCGCCGACGAGGCGATCACCGTCAGCGGCAGCGGCCCGAACACGGGGTCCGACGACGGGGACGGCCTGGCGATCGTTCGCGCGGTCGCCAGCGCGGTATGGGGCGCGGCCGACTCCGCTTCCGGCGAGCCCCGGGTGCGCATCGAGGCCGCCGACGACCGGGCGCGCGCCGCGCTGCAGCGCTGGTCTTTGGTGCACACCGACTGACGGGTGACTAGCGTAGGAACGCGATGACCATCGACCCCGATCAGATTCGCGCCGAAATCGACGCCCTGCTGGCCCGGCTGCCCCATCCCGGCGATCAGCAGGATCCCGAGAAGGTCCCTTCGCTCGACGAGCTCGAAGAGATCGCGCGCCGCCTCTCCGAGGCGCACGACGTCCTGCTGGCTGCGCTGGAGTCGGCGGAGAAGGGCTGAGTGCGCGCATGTCTCGACGCGCCCGCGTTGACGCCGAGCTGGTGCGGCGCGGGCTGGCCCGGTCGCGTCAGCAGGCCGCGGAGTTGATCGGCGCCGGCAAGGTGAGTATCGACGGGATGCCCGCGCGCAAGCCCGGCACCGCCGTCGCTGTGACCGCCGCCCTGACCGTGGCCACCGACGTCGAACGCGGCTGGGTCTCGCGCGGGGCGCACAAACTCATCGGGGCCCTGGACGCCTTCGGGATTTCCGTCGCGGGCCGCCGCTGCCTGGATGCGGGCGCGTCGACGGGTGGCTTCACCGAAGTCCTGCTGGATCGCGGGGCCACCGAAGTGGTTGCCGTGGATGTGGGATACGGCCAGCTGGCGTGGTCGCTGCGCAGCGATTCGCGGGTCGTCGTCCTCGAGCGCACCAACGTTCGTGAGCTGACGTCGGAGGCGATCGGCGGGCCGGCCGACCTCGTAGTGGCGGACCTGTCGTTCATCTCGCTGTCGACGGTGTTGCCGGCGCTGGCTGGATGTGCCGCACCGAACGCGGATATCGTTCCCATGGTGAAGCCACAGTTTGAGGTGGGCAAGGGCCAGGTCGGTGCGGGCGGTGTGGTTCACGACCCCGGCCTGCGCGCCGATGCCGTTTCGTCCGTCGCGCGTCGCGCCGGCGAGCTGGGTTGGCACACCGTCGACGTCACCGCCAGCCCGCTGCCGGGGCCGTCGGGCAACGTCGAATATTTTCTTAGGCTGCGCGCCCAGACCGATCGTCCGCTCGCCGGCGACGCGCTGGTGGCGGCGGTGCGGCACGCGGTGGAAAGCGGGCCGCAGTGACTCCGGCCGAACGTACCGTTTTGCTGGTCGTCCACACCGGTCGCGAAGAAGCGACCGAGACGGCCCGTCGTGTACAGAAGACGCTCGGCGACAACGGGGTTGGGCTCCGCGTCCTGTCCGCCGAGGCAGTCGACCGGGGACCGTTGCACCTGGCTCCCGATGACATGCGGGCGATGGGCGTGGAGATCGACGTGGTCAACGCCGACGCGCAGGCCGCCGAAGGCTGCGAACTGGTGCTGGTACTCGGTGGCGACGGGACGTTTTTGCGGGCGGCCGAATTGGCACGCAACGCCGATATTCCGGTGCTCGGCGTGAACCTGGGCCGGATCGGCTTTTTGGCCGAGGCCGAGGCCGAAGCCATCGACCGGGTACTGGATCATGTTGTCGCACGGGACTATCGGGTGGAGAACCGCTTGACGCTCGATGTGCTCGTGCGCCAGGGTGGCCGCGTCTCCGCACACGGCTGGGCGCTCAACGAAGTCAGCCTGGAAAAGGGCCCCCGACTCGGCGTGCTGGGGGTGGTGGTCGAGATCGACGGGCGACCGGTGTCCGCCTTCGGCTGCGACGGCGTCTTGGTATCGACGCCGACGGGATCCACCGCCTACGCGTTCTCCGCGGGCGGCCCGGTGTTGTGGCCAGACCTCGAGGCAATCCTGGTGGTACCCAACAACGCTCACGCGCTGTTCGGTCGCCCCATGGTCACCAGCCCGAACGCCACCATCGCGATCGAGGTCGAGGCCGACGGCCACGATGCCCTGGTGTTCTGCGACGGCCGCCGGGAGATACTGATTCCGGCCGGCAGCCGGATCGAGGTGAAACGCTGTGACACGGCGGTGAAGTGGGCCCGGCTGGACAGCGCCCCGTTCACGGACCGGTTGGTGCGCAAGTTCCGGCTGCCGGTGACCGGGTGGCGCGGGAACTGACGGCGCAGCACGGGGTTCTGGCTGAATGCTGACTGAAATCCGCATCGAGTCGCTCGGGGCGATCAGTTCCGCGGTCGGGGAGTTCGACCGCGGCCTGACCGTACTGACCGGGGAGACCGGCACCGGGAAGACCATGGTGGTGACCGGGCTGCACCTGCTCGGCGGCGCCCGCGCCGACGCCACCCGGGTCCGGTCGGGCGCTGCCCGGGCTGTCGTCGAAGGCCGTTTCAGCACAACCGATCTCGACGAGGCCATGGTTGTGAAGCTCGATGAGATGCTGGATGCGTCGGGCGCGGAACGCGACGAGGACGGCAGCGTGATCGCGCTGCGCTCGGTCAGCCGCGACGGGCCGTCGCGCGCCTCTCTCGGCGGCCGCAGTGTGCCCGCGAAGTCGCTGGGCGACTTCACCGCGGGGCTGCTGACCTTGCACGGGCAGAACGACCAACTGCGACTCATCCGGCCCGAGGAGCAGTGTGGCGCGCTGGACCGGTTCGCCAAGGCAGGCCCCGCGCTCGAGCGCTACTGCAAACTGCGTGACGCCTGGTGGTCGGCGCGACGCGACCTGCTCGACCGCCGCAACCGCATGCGCGAACTCGCGCTGGAGGCCGACCGGCTGACGTTCGCCCTCAACGAAATCGACGCCGTGGACCCGCAACCCGGTGAGGACGAGGCCCTGGTCGCCGAGATCATGCGGCTCTCCGAACTGGACACCCTACGCGAAGCCGCCGCCACCGCCCGCGCGGTGTTGTCCTCCGACGAAACGGATGGGGCCGCGCTGGGCGCCACCGATAGCCTGGGAAAGGCAAGGGCCGCACTGGAATCCACCGACGACGCGAAGCTGGTGGCCTTGGCCGGCCAGATCGGCGAGGTGCTGACCGTGCTCGTCGACGCGGCCGGTGAACTGGGCGGCTTCCTCGAGGAGCTGCCGGCCGATGCCAGCACGCTGGAATCCAAGCTGGCCCGCCAAGCCGAACTGCGCACACTGACCCGCAAGTACGCGGCGGACATCGACGGCGTGATCCGGTGGGCCCAGGAGTCGCGGCAACGGCTCGACCAACTCGACGTCACCGAGGAAGGCTTGACGGTGCTGGCGGCCCGGGTCGACGAGCTCGGCCGCGAATTGGCCCGGGCCGCGGTCGATCTCAGCAACACGCGGCGCAAGGCCGCCAAGCGACTCGCCAAGGAGGTCACCGCCGAGCTGTCGGGGCTGGCGATGGCGGACGCCCAATTCACCATCGACGTGAGCTTGGACGCCGTGCCGGACGTCGCGTCGGCCGCCGGCGACTCAGCCGCGCTCCGGCTACCGTCGGGCGAGCTCGTGCGCGCCGGCGCCGACGGTGTCGACCAGGTCGAGTTCGGGTTCGCGGCGCACCGCGGGATGGACCAGCTGCCGCTGGCCAAGAGCGCCTCCGGCGGCGAGCTGTCCCGGGTGATGCTGGCGCTGGAGGTGGTGCTGGCCACGTCCCGTAAAGAAGCGGCGGGCACCACCATGGTGTTCGACGAGGTGGACGCGGGCGTGGGGGGCCGGGCGGCGGTGCAGATCGGACGTCGGCTGGCGCGGTTGGCGCGCACCCACCAGGTCATCGTGGTCACGCATCTGCCGCAGGTGGCGGCGTACGCCGACGTGCACCTGGTGGTGCATGCCGCCGGGCCCAAGGGGACCAGTGTGGTGCGGCGCCTGGGCGGCGACGAGCGGGTCGCCGAGCTGGCGCGGATGCTGGCCGGGCTGGGGGAATCGGACAGCGGCCGCGCGCACGCCCGCGAGCTGCTCGAGGCGGCGCAGAAGGACGAGATCTAGGGCCGCGAGCGTCGACTCGTTGTGGGCACCCGGCCCCATTTCGCGCATCAAGTCGACATTCGAGACCGGTTCGGCATCGACCTGTTACTAATGGGACTCTAGATAACTTCTGAGGCTGGTGTTACGGCGCGCCTCCCCACCTCGCCCACCCATCACCGACAGAATCGCCCCCATGAAGATGTCAGGCCTGCTTTCCC
>Ga0134128_10009863_pt1 | contig 11448 bp, 12 predicted proteins | sample KB31754_FD_96462 | JGI IMG/M metagenome (GOLD analysis project Ga0134128, IMG submission 96462) | Terrestrial soil microbial communities with excess Nitrogen fertilizer from Kellogg Biological Station, Michigan, USA - KB3-175-4 | ecosystem: Environmental > Terrestrial > Soil > Unclassified ...
ACGGGAATCCTGGGCTCGCCGGTGAGGTGGCCCAGGCCGAGCGGGAGGGTGTCCTCGCCCAGGTCGGCGAGCTGGGGCGGCGCGGTGCCGAGCAGCAGGGGCGGTGGGTGGCCGCAGCTGAGCAACTCCAGCTTGGTCCCGTCGGGGCTGACCTCGGCCAGGATCGCGGTGACGAACTGCTCCTCGCCGGGCTGGCGGGCCAGGCTGGCCTCCATGCGCTGGGCGATCGCGGCCAGGCTGTCCTCCTCGTGGGCGGCCTCGCGGAACACGCCGAGCACGGCGGCCGCGGTGTGCAGGGCCGGCAGGCCCTTGCCCTCGGCGTCGCCGACGACCAGGCGGACGCGGTCGGGCGTGGTCACAACCTCGTACAGGTCTCCGCCTACACGGGCGCCGCAGGAGGCGGACAGGTAGCGAGCGGCCAGGCGAACCGGGCCGGCTCGCTCGGGGACGGGGCGCAGCAGCACTTGCTGGGCGGCGTCGGCGACGAGGCGAACCTGGGCTAGTTCGCGATCACGGCGTTCGCGGGCCCGACTGGCCAGGGCGCCGGCGGCGGTGACGCCGGCCACGGCGGCGAGCGTGACGGCGGCGGGGTGGCGGCCGGCGGTGAGGTCGGCGCGCAGCAGCAGGCAGGTGCCCAGGGCGGCGGCGCCGGCGGCCAGGGTGTAGCGGGGTCCGCCGACGGCGGCGGCGACGGCCGGGCCGACGGCCAGCAGGAGTCCCCAGCCGGGGCCGAGCCCGTGCCGGGCTACGCCAATCGCGGCGATCAGCGCGAACGGCAGCACCAGCAGGGCGACCCGGCCACGGGTCACGCCGTGGGCGGCTATCGCACGGCCCGTCATGCCACGGCCGGGCACGCCGGGGCGGGTGAAGGCGGGACGGGGCATGCCGAAGGTGCCCATGGGGCGGGCGGTGAGGTCGCGGCGGGCCCGGCCGCTGAGCCCGCGGCGAGGCAGCGCGTGGCCGGGCACGTGGCGGCGAGGCGTCCCGTTGCCGGCGGTACCGCGGTCGCTGACAGCGCGGCCAGTGACAGCCCGGCCAGTGACAGCCCGGCCAGTGACAGCCCGGCCAGTGACAGCCCGGCCAGTGACAGCCCGGCCAGTGACAGTGCGGCCAGTGACAGTGCGGCCGGTGACGACGGGACTGGGCATTGGGCGGCCGGGCGCGGCTCGGCTGGTCATCGGGCGGCGGGCTCGGGGGTGGCGGTGGGGGCTACAGACGACGTGATGGTGAGGTACGGCGAGACGCCGAGTCCGCCCACGGACAGGGCCAGCGTGGTCCGCCGCAGCCACGGCGGCGCGAGGCTGGCCCGCGGCCGACCCGGGCCGGGCTGGATCCGGTCGATACGAGCTGCTGTGCTCATCGTCTTCTCCCCTGGCCCCCATCTACGACCTACGTACGTAGATAGTAGATTGACGGCGGGATGGCCGCAACGCGGGGGCCAGGCGGGGGCCAGGCGGTGGCCAGGCGGAGGCCAGGCGGAGGACGCAGGGAGCCGGGGGCGGACGGCCCCGGGAGAGCAGGGGGCGGACGGCCCCGGGAGAGCAGGGGGCGGACGGCCCCGGGAAAGCAGGAGGCCGGGCGGCGAGCTAGCTGGCGGGCTCGGGGTACCCGCCTTCCGGCTTCCAGAACCTCACGCCGGCCACGAACGTGTGCAGGTAACCGCACTTCTGGCAAACGAGGCCGACGGCGGACTGGTTGGCCCAGCCCATGTTGAAGAACTCGGCCCCGGTGGTGTTGAGCTTGATCTCCCGGTCGGTGAACAGCTGGCCCTCGCACACCGAGCAGGAGAACCGGATCCCGGCGGGCCCGACCGTGACAAGCGACGGAGGTCTGGACATGGCCGGAGAATAACTCATATCGGACAATCGCGGCAGTCCGTCAGGTCTGGGCCAGCTCGGGCTCGACGTCGGGCTGGGGCTGCGTGACGTGCTCCCGGCGCGGCAGCACGAGCGGGGTGGCCAGCAGCAGCGCCCCGGCCGCCCCGATGGCGATGCGCGGCCCGGTGAAGCTGGCCAGCACGCCCCACAGCGCGGTCATCACGGCGATGGTGGCGCTGGTGCTGACCGACCACGCCGACAGGGTGCGGGCGATGCGGTCCTGGCTGGTGTGCTCGAGCCGGTAGGCGGCCCGCACCGGGCTGAACACGCCGATGCTGGTGACCAGGCCGAACTGGAGGACCATGACCAGCACGATGCCGGCCGCGCCGCGGGGAATGAAGGCCAGGCCGACCGGCCAGCAGGCCAGCAGCGTGCCGCTGGCCAGCATGGTCTTGTGCTGGCCGAACCGGGCCGCCGCGCGGCGGGCCAGCCGGGAGCCGATCAGGCCGCCCACGCAGGGGACGGCGAAAGCCAGCCCGTATTGCCACGGCGCGAACCCCAGGGGACCGAGCATGAGCACGGCCAGCAGCGGCTCTGTGGCCAGGATCAGGGCGTTGACCAGCATGTTGTTGAAGAACAGCGGCCGCAGCAGCGGATGGCCGAGTATGTGCCGCCAGCCGTCGGTCAGGTCGGCCAGGCGCAGCCGGTGCCCCTCGGCCCGCTCGGGACGCGGCTCGCTCTTCCTGATCATGCCGATGCCCGCCGCGGACAGCAGGTAGCTGACCGCGTCGGCCAGCACGGTCGTGACCGGGCCGAGCAGCCCGATGGCGGCCCCGCCCAGCGGCGGCCCGACCACGGTGGCGGTCCAGGTGGTGGACTCGAACCGGCTCGTGGCTACCAGCAGGTCGTCCGGCTTGACCAGCGTCTTGAGGTTGGCGCCGCTGGCCGCGTTGAAGGCGATCTTGGCCGCGCCGACGATAATCGCCACCACCAGGAGCTGGCCGTAGCTGAGCCAGCCCAGGGCGAACGCGACCGGGATGCTGGCCATGGCCGCGAACCGGATCAGGTCCATGGTCATCATCACCGGCCGCTTGCGCCGGAACTCGACCCACGGGGCCAGCGGCACCGCGACCAGCGCGGCCACCGCCAGCCCGGCCGCCGACAGCCCCGACACCTCGGCCGGCCCGGAGTGCAGCACCCGGATCGCGATCAGCGGGAACGCGCCGAACCCGATCCCCGACCCGTAGGCGCTGACGGCGTACGCCGCCCACAGCCACCCGAACTGACGCCCCAGTGCTCGCCTGGCCAATCGCCCGCTCCCGCCGACCGACAACCGCTCGTTGACCAGCCCGATCCAACCGAACCCGGGTTGGCCGGATCAAACAACCGGCGCGCCGGCGAGCCACAACGTCTGGTTGTGCGGCTAGGGTCGGCTGGCGTGGACCTCGACGCCGTGCGCACGTTCGTCGCCGCCGCCGACGGCGGCCAGTTCCAGCACGCCGCCGCCGACCTGGCCGTCACCCAGCAGGCCGTCTCCAAGCGCATCGCCGCGCTGGAGAAGGAACTCGGCGTGCGGCTGTTCACCCGCACCGCACGCGGCGCACAGCTGACCATCGACGGGCAGGCCTTCCTGCCTCACGCCCGCGAATTGCTCCGCGTCGAGCAGCGTGCCGCCGACTCCGTGCGGCCCGGCCGCCGCGCCCTGCGGGTGGACATCATCAGCCGGCAGATCGCCCCCGGTGCCGTGCTCCGCGACTTCCACCGGGCCCACCCCGACGTCGAGCTGGATGTCGTGACCATCGCTCACGTCGGCACCGACGCCGCCATCGCCGCCGTCCAGTCCGGGGAGATCGACGCCTCGTTCCGGGCCGTGCCCACCCGGCAGCTGCCCGAGGGCATCAGGACCATGCCCGCCCTCGACGAGCCCCACCAGCTGCTCACCGGCCCCGGCCACGAGCTGGCCGGAGCCCGGGCGGTCAGTCCCGGCGAGCTGGCCGGGCACCGGATCTGGATCCCCGGCATCCTGCCCGGCACCGAGTGGGCCGCCTACTACGAGGAGCTGTCGGCCGCGTTCGGCCTGAGCATCGAGGCCATCGGCCCCAACTTCGGCACCGACCACCTGCTCGACGTGCTGGCCGACTCCACCGCATTGGCCAGCCTGGTCGGCGAGGACACCCGGCTGCTGTGGCCCAACCACTACGACCTGCGCCGCATCCCGCTCACCGGCCCGACGCCGGTCTACCCGCACGCGCTGATCTGGCACGGCGACAATCCGCACCCCGGCCTGGCCGCGCTCCGCCGCTACCTCCGCGCCCTCCCGGCCCGCCGACGCGGCCCCGGCACCTGGGCCCCGCCCTGGCCCGTCCGCGCCCGCTGACCGCGGATGGGCAGCCGCGACCGTGGCGGGAAGAGGCGTGGCGGGAAGAATGGCCTGAGTCAGCCTCGTCGACGCGAAGGGCAGGCGTGATGACCGACCCCGCCGCGGTCCCGCGACCCTCGGCCGCCCGGCCGCTGTTCATCCTCGCGATGGACCAGCGTGACTCGTTCCAGCGCACCCTGTTCGACGTGAGCGGGACGCCGAGTGCGGAGCAGCTGGCCCGGATGCGCGAGGCCAAGTCGCTGATCTTCACGGCGGCCAGCCGGCTGGCCGGGACCCAGCCGGCCGGCAGCCGCCTGGGCGTGCTGGTGGATGAGCAGCTCGGGGCCGATGTCGCCCGCCAGGCCCGGCCGGCCGGCTTCGAGCTCGCCATGCCGGTCGAGGTGAGCGGGTCGGGCCGGCTGGCATTCGAGTACGGCGACGATTTTGGCCAGCACATCGAGGCCTTCGACCCGGACTGGGTCAAGGTGCTGGTCCGGTTTAATCCGGCCGATCCGGGCGAGCTCCAGCACGCCCAGACCCGCACCCTGCGCCAGCTGCACGACTGGGTCACCGCGCACCAGCGCCGCTGGCTGCTCGAGCTGCTGGTGCCGCCGACCCGCGAGCAGCTGACCGCCCACGAGGACCAGGCGCTGTACGACGAGGAGGCCAGGCCCGGCCTGACGGCCCAGGTCATCGCCGGGCTGGCGGCGGCGGGCGTGCGCCCGGACATCTGGAAGCTGGAGGGCTACGAGACCACGGCGGGCGCGCGGCTGGTGCTGGACACCGTCCGGTCGGCGTCGCCCGGCAGCGAGTGCATCGTGCTCGGGCGCAACGCCCCGCGGCGGCAGCTCGATCACTGGCTGGACATCGCCGCGCCGCTGCCGGGGTTCGCCGGGTTCGCGATCGGGCGCAGCATCTGGAACGAGCCGCTGGCCGATTTCCTGGGCGGGCGGCAGGACCGGGCCGGCACGCAGGACCAGATCGCCGAGCGCTACGGCCACTTCATCGCCCGGTACGCGGCGGCTAGCTCGGCTAGCTCGGCTAGCTCGGCCGACCGTCAGTAGGTCAGCCCAGGCTGCTCAGCCCAGGCTGCTCAGCCCCAGCCGCCGAGGTGCTCATGCGACCGGATCAGGTGCCGGGCGTCGTAGCGCCGCCAGTCCTCGTGGCCGTCGGGCCAGCGGATGAGCACCGCCCAGCCGCGCCGGTACCGGCACCAGGCCACGATGGTCACCAGCTGCCAGTGATCATCCTGGCAGCGCACCGCGGCCTGCGGCCAGGCCGGGCTGATCCGCTCGGCGTCGATCAGGATCCCCCGCGGCACGAGTGCCAGCACCGGCTGAGCAGTCACTCGGCCGACGATAACATGTTCGTACCATAGGCCACAGGAGGAACAGTGTCGAACGCACGTTCCATACCGGGATCAGTGCGGCATCGCCGCCTGAAGCCGGGCCGCGGCGTGGTCGAGTTCCTCGTCGCTGGCCGGGCGGGCCCGGCTGAAGTCGAAGTCCTCCATCTTCCAGACCGGGAACACGTGCACGTGCAGGTGGGGTATCTCCAGGCCCGCGATGATCAGCCCGGCCCGCGGGGCGTCAAAGGCCAGCTTGGCCGCGTTGCCGATCCGCTGGGCGATGTCCACGCAGTGGCGCAGCAGCGGCTCGCCCGCGTCGGTCCACTGGTCGACCTCCTCGCGGCTGACCACCAGCGTGTGCCCCGGCGTCAGCGGAGAGATGGTCAGGAACGCCACGGCCAGGTCGTCGGAGTAGATGAACCGGCCCGGCAGCTCGCCGTTGATGATGCGGGTGAACAGGGTGGCCATGCCTCACCTTCCAGATCCCGTAGCCAGGCGGCTTGTGCCGCCCCGCCAGCGTGCCACTATGAGGATGGTCCCGCCTGCATCTACCGGGGGTTGACATGGAGCCGATCACGCTGATCCTGACCGCGCTCGGGGCCGGCGCCGCGCTGGGCGTGAAGGACACCGCGTCGACGGCCGTGCTGGACGCCTACAACGGGCTGAAGGCGCTGGTGCGCCGCCGGATCGCCGGACGGCGGGACGGCGAGCTGGTGCTGGCCCGGTTCGAGAAGGCGCCGCAGACCTGGCGCGAGCCGCTGGCGCAGGAGCTGACGGCGGCGGGCGCGGCGCAGGACGCCGGCCTGGTGGCGGCGGCGCAGGCGCTGCTGCGACTGACCGACCCGGCCGGGTACCGGGCCGACACCTACAACATCACCATGACCGATGCGCAGGGCGTGCAGGTAGGCGACCACAACATCCAGCACAACACCTTCGGCACTCCGCCCGGGCACTGAGCCGGCCCGAGTCCGGCCAGCCGAGTGCGGCGCCAGCCGAGTCCGGCCGGCCGAGTCCGGCCGCTGAGTCGGCCGGGTCTTGCCCGGCGGCGCGGCTTCTGTCACCATCGTCAGCGTGATAGAGAGAAAGGCGGCCACCGCCACCCTCAGGTGAGCGCCGTGGCGCACTCCCCGGCCGCGTCTTCCCGCGGCCATCTTCACCCCGCTGAATCCGCGCCCAGCCGGCCCGTTCCGGCCCGGCTTCCGCTCATGGCCTCGGCGTCCGAGGTCAGCCAGCGGCTGGGGCTGGCGATCGCCGTTCGCGACGACTGGCTGCACGCGGGTCTGTCCACCGAGCAGGCCGACACCGCGACCGCCGAGGCCGTGGTCACCGAGCTGTACGGGCGGCTGGGCTGGCCCAGACCCCGCTTCGAGTGGGTCCCGTCGCCGGCCGCGGCGCTGCTGAACACCGACAGGCGGCAAGAACTCCGGCCGGGACGGCTGGGCGGCGCGTCGGCCCCGGCGGCCGCGCGCGACTGGCCCGCGGCCGCCCGGCTGGCTTCCATGCTGTCGGACCTGCGCGGTCGCCTGGACGCCCGGATCGGCGCGGCCGCCATCCGGGCCTGGCGCCGGGCGGCCTGGGCCGACGCCCAGGGCACCTCCTTTGGCCGCCGGCTGGAGGACGCCGTGAACCGCCCGCTGCGCGGCACGCTGTGGGATGCCATCTGCGCTCCGCTGCGGGCCGCCCTGCCCGGTGCCGAACGGGGCGCCCTGGGCCTGACCTGGTATGGCCAGCACGACGCCTGGTGGGTCGGCCGTTATGAGGCCTGGCGGCGGGCCGGCCTGGTCAGGTACGACCCGGCGGATGCCCGTCCGCTGGAACTGTGGGGTGCACTGGCCCGGTCGACGGGCTGGTGGTGGCCCGGTGAGGACCACTGCGTGATGGCCGGGCGCCCGGTGATCATGCACACCGAGCCGGCGCCGGACGGCGCCCCCGGTCAGCTGCGGCTGCATCGCCAGGACGGGCCGGCGATCGGCTTCGCGGACGGCTACGGCCGGTACGTCCTGCACGGCACCCCCGTGCCGGCCTGGGTGGTGACCGGGCCGACCGTGGAGGCGATCCAGCGCGAGCCGAACATCGAGGTGCGGCGCACCGCCATCGAGCGCATCGGCTGGGACGCCTACCTCGACCAGGCTCGCCTCAGCCCCGTCGCCGCCCGGCCCGATCCCGGCAACCCTGGCGCCCGCCTGCGCCTGTACGACCTGCCCGTCGCCGCCGGGGCCCGGCCGGCGCGCATCCTGCTCGCCGTCAACGGCTCGCCCGAGCCCGGCGGTCAGCACCGCCAGTACGCGCTCACCGTCCCGGCCAGCATTGACGACCCCGTCGCCGCCGCGGCCTGGACCTACGGCCTGACCGCCGCCCAGTACGCCCAGCTCGCCCGCCGAACCTGACCCTCCCCCAACGCGATCCCACAGGTGATGCCGCATGCCACTGACCCTCGCCGACCTGACCCGCCGCACCGGCCTGGACGTACTCGACCACCTCGAGCGCGAGGCCGCCATCCCGGTCACCGGACGCCTCCAGGCTCAGGGTGACCTGATCGTCATCCCGTGTATAACGTTCGGCTGGCTGGACGGCCGGGTGGACCTCTGGCCCAATGCCCGCTGGCGGTCCGTACCGGCCGCCGGCATCGAGCTGCTGCGCAGCGCGGCCGGGGGCAACCCGCACACCTTGGTGGCCGACCCCGGCACCTGCGAGTGGACGACCGAAGTCGCTGACCCCACCGGCCTGGGCCTGGGCGTGCTCACCGCCACCGGCGTCGCCTACCTGCTGCACCCCGAGCACGGCGGCGCCGGCATCGCTCCCGGCACCTACCTGGTCCGCCGCCAGCGCGAGGGCACCGACGAGGCCCGCGGCCGGGACGGCCCGCTGATCGCCGACTAGCTCGCGGCTACTGGTCGTGCCGGGCGTCGTAGGCGGCCTGGGCGGCGGTGATCTGGCCGACGTTGACCTCGGCCCAGTCGCCCAGGACGGCGATCGGGTCGATGAGCGACCGGCCCAGGTCGGTGAGCGCGTACTCCACCCGTGGCGGGACCTCGGCGAACACCTCGCGGGTGACCAGGCCGTCGCGTTCCATCCGGCGCAGGGTCTGGGCCAGCACCTTGGGGGCGACCCGGCCCAGGCCGCCGCGCACCTGCGAGAACCGCTTCGCGCCGTCGCTCAGCAGCAGCACGACCAGCACGGTCCACTTGTCGCCGATCCGGTCCAGCAGCAGCCGGGTCGGGCAGTTCGGGTCGAACAGGTCCCCGGTCCGCACCGTCGGCCGGGCCCGGAACTCGCCTACCCGGCTGGGCGGCTTCATGGTAACCATGAGGTACTTATAGCACGTTGAAGTACTCAGTAACTAATTGATACCTTCGCTCGCGACCTGGTCGTATGACGCGACCGGGCGGACAGCGAAGGAGCAACGCGATGCGGATCGCGGTCTACGGTGCGACGGGCATGATCGGCAGCCAGCTAGTGACCGAGGCGCTGGCCCGCGGCCACGAGGTCACGGGGATCACCCGCTCGGGCGGCGAGCTGCCGGCCGGCGCGCGGGCGGTCCAGGGCGACGCGGGCGACCCCGCCCTGGCCAAGCGGATCGCGGCCGAGGCGGACGCGGTGGTGTCGGCCATCGGGCCGAGCCGCACCGGCGGCGACCGCCGCGAGTTCCTGGCCCAGATCCGCAACCTGGCCCAGACGCTCGGCGGCACCAGGCTGCTGGTCGTCGGCGGCGCCGGCTCGCTGCTCATCGACGGCCAGCGGCTGGTCGACCAGGCCGGCTTTCCCGAGGTTTACCGGCCCGAGGCGCTCATCGGTGCCGAGTCCCTGGACTACCTGCGCGGCCTCGGCGACGACGTGGACTGGACCTACCTGTCGCCGGCGCCGGTGATCCAGCCCGGCCAGCGCACTGGCGGTTACCGCGTCGGGATCGACTCTCCGGCCGGTGAGTCGATCTCGGCCGCGGACTACGCCATCGCCATGCTGGACGAGATCGACCAGCCCGCCCACCGCCGCTTGCGCTTCACCGTCGCCAGCTGAGCGGCCATGGGCCGGGCCCGGCCGAGCCCTGACCTGACTTATCCGAGCTCGATTGTCAGCCGCGCACCTCGGCGAACGGGACCACCTCCACGCGGGCGTCGCCGCCCACGGCCGTGCAGACCGTGGCCGAGGTGCAGGAGACGGCGTTGAAGTTGCCGATCCCGGCCACCGGGTTGGGGGCCGGGGTCACGCTCCACTTGGTGCCGTTCCAGTTCTGCACCAGCGGCCCCCTGCCGGAGCTGTAGTCGAAGCTGCCCACGGCGGTGCACGCGGTCTTGGAGGTGCACCAGACGCCGTAGATCGAGGTCACCTGGCTGCGGGGCTTGGGCGCCACGAACGCCGGAGCGGTCCACTTGCTGCCGTTCCACCACCGCGACAGCGCCTCGAAGGACGAGCCCCAAGTGACCATGCACGCGGTGGCCGACGCGCAGGACACGCTGATGTGCAGGGGGTTGTCGTTGTTGACCCGCAGGTTCGGGCTGCCGATCGTCCAGCTGGTCCCGTTCCAGACCTCGGTCAGCATCCGCGGGAACGCGCTCGGGGTGGCCAGGTAGTACCCCGCCACGACGCAGAGCGTCGTGCTGGCGCAGGACACCCCGGCCAGCGCGATGCGGGCGCTGCCGGCCGGGCGGGCCGGGGTCAGCGTGGTCCACGACGTGCCGTTCCAGGTCGCGGCCAGGGTGGTCCCGTTGCCGACGGCCATGCAGAACGCCGGCGACACGCACGACACCGACTGCAGGCCGTTGCCAGTGTCGGGATCGAACGGGTCCGGGGTGGACAGCTCCGACCACTTCTGCTTCTGGCCGTCCCAATGCTCCGCCCCGGCCGGGGAGCCCATGGCCAGGCAGAAGCTGGCCGAGGTGCACGACACGCTGGTCAGGAACCCCGAGCCCGCATTCGGCGGCGCGGTCCACGGCCCGCCCGCCTTCCGCCGGACCAGCACCGACGGGTCGCCGCTGGCCACGTTGTAAATCTGGTCGCCGGTTTCCGTGGTCGCCGCGCAGAACCCTGACGGCGTGCAGGAAACGCTGGTCAGCTCGGCACCCGCGGTGCCGGCCGGGCTGGGGGTCACCTGCGGCGTGAAGTGGCCGCCGGACCCGCGCCAGGCGAACGGGGTGCCGCTGTTGGACACGTCACCCCGGCCGTCGTTGTCGTTCAGCGTGCCGGCGATGGTGCAGCCCGCGGGGCGGCAGGAGACGCCGTTCGCGTTGTCCTGCGCCACGTCGCCGGCCGGCACCGTGACCTTGAACCCGCCCGAGCGGCCGCGCGCCGCGATGGCCCAGCTCAGTTCCTCACCGCTGTTGATGTAGCTGAGCAGCGCCGTGCACACCCGCGGCGCGCTGCACGACACCTGATACATCCCGGCCGTCCCGTTACCGCCCACGCTCGAGCCGGGCAGGCTCTCGGCCCACTTGCCCCTGGCCAGGTCCTCGACCAGCATCCGGGTGCTGCTATCGCCGCTCGTGCCGACCGCGGTGCAGGACGTCGCCGTCGGGCACGAGACAGAGTTCAGCACGGCCTTGCTGGCCGGGCGGGCGACGGTCAGCACGGTCCACTTCCCGGTCCAGCGCTCGATCAGCGGGCGGCCCGCGGCCACCCGGCTGGCGCTGGTCCCGCCGACCGCGTAGCAATCACGAGCCCGCGGGCACGACACGCCGCTGAGCTGGCTGAAGGCCGCCGGACGGCGCGGGGTCGCCATCGACCAGCGGTGCCCGTCCCACCGCTGCGCTACCGCCTGGCTGGTCCCGCTGGCCGTGAACCGCTCCCCCACCGCCAGGCACGAGCCCGGCGCCGCGCAGGACACCCGGTCCAGGCTGGCGCCGCCTATCTGCTGGACCGCAGCCATCCGCCACCGGGTGCCAGTCCAGCTCTCCGCGATCAGCGACGAAGGCCCGGCCGCGCCCTTG
>Ga0134128_10009864_pt1 | contig 11448 bp, 12 predicted proteins | sample KB31754_FD_96462 | JGI IMG/M metagenome (GOLD analysis project Ga0134128, IMG submission 96462) | Terrestrial soil microbial communities with excess Nitrogen fertilizer from Kellogg Biological Station, Michigan, USA - KB3-175-4 | ecosystem: Environmental > Terrestrial > Soil > Unclassified ...
ACATATTGTGGAAATCCAGGCCAGGGTATCACCCGGAACAACGGTAATGGTCAATGGCCAACAAGCAGCTGTCATCTGGGGCGACGGCGAGATAAAGCACTTTGTTGGTCCATTGCCAGACGGAATCAGTGAAATTGCAATTACAGTCCAAGATGATACGGGCGGGATAAACAGTCAACAGATCTCGGTATCGTTGCCTTGAAAAAGCTTTCTCCACGATCGTATGCGCAGGTACAAGCCGCAAGACTTTCATCCGCCGCTGTGAGTTCGTAAGCGTTTGATTCCCATTGTAGTCTTCGAGAGAGACGAGAGCATGTCAGATCAGGTGAAAATTATCGTCGCGGACGACTCTGCGCTATATCGGGGATTAATCCGCGACACACTACAATATAAAGGTCACGAAGTTAGAGTAGCGACCAACGGGCGCGAAGCCGTGGAACTAGTCGTTGAGTACCGGCCGGCTGTACTTATCACCGACTGGGAGATGCCCGACATGAATGGCATCGAGCTGAGCAAGATGATTCGAAAACACCCCCAGTCATTCGTTCACATAATCCTGTTGACGGCAAACTCGGACAAGGAGCAAGTAGTAGAGGGCCTTCAGAGTGGCGCGGACGACTACTTAACAAAACCTTTCCACCCCGGTGAACTCGTCGCGCGCGTTGCGGTCGGACTTCGTATGGCTGAACTTACACGAGAAATTCAGGAGAAGAATAGGCTTCTGGAGGAACTCTCGCTGACAGACCCGCTTACGGGATTGCCCAACCGCCGCGCCTTCGAACAGTGGGCAACACGAGAGCTTAGCGGCGCCGTGCGCCACCAATTCGGATTTTGGCTGGTAATGGCGGATCTCGACAAGTTTAAGGGCATCAATGACAGCTATGGACACGCAGCTGGTGACGAGGTGCTAAGGAGATTCTCCACCGTACTCCGGCAGAACACCAGAGCATCGAACATTTGCGCTCGCCTCGGTGGCGAGGAATTCGTTCTAGCGTTGAGCCACATCGATAAGCAGGGGGTGACTGTGGCGCTCGAACGGCTAAGATGTGGATTTGCCGAGGAACGCCTCGAGTCTGCGCCCTCGCTAAGGGTTACAGCAAGTTTTGGCGTGGCCGGTCTCCACCATGGAGTGCCGACAGACCTCGACGGGCTGCTGTCCCAGGCCGATGCCGCCCTGTATCGTGCCAAACAGCAGGGCCGCAACCGGTTCGAATTCAGCGAAAACGTCTCTCCTGCGTCCCGGGAGATCTCGCTTTCGCAACGATGAGTTCGTGTGGATAATAGCGCCATGATGAAGCAGGTGCGCTTCGTAATGCTGAATACCCGACGCTTTTGCTTATGTCCGATGTCCCATTTTGATACTCCCGGCCTACCTATAGTCACTTGCCCGTGCACATAGGCCTGCATTGTCATTTCCCTCGCCTGCACAATATGCATTCCAGAACTCTATGCGAGGCCCCATGTCATCAGCAGCAAGCTCGCTTGTCCCACACCCCGGTGCACAATCAACCAGCGACTCCGTCACCCCACCTGTAACTCCTTCGGAGACGTCAACGTCGGCATTGCTAACGGTAATGCTCCGTAGTGCTCCTCAAATCAGCGATCTCTTCTTTTCGCCCGGCAAACCGCCAATGGTCGAAGTCAACGGCAAGTTGTTGGAAGTCGGTAAAAGGGCGCTCACGCCAGAACAGACGCTGCAGATCGCAAACGATCTTGTTGGAAACAATATTTATGCTCAGAAGAACCTGCATGATCACGGGTCTTGCGATGTCTCGTACAGTCTCCCTGGAACTTCACGCTTTCGGGTCAACGTGTTTATGCAGCGCGGGACGCATGCCGTTGTGATGCGCGTTATTCCGGCGCGCGTTCCAACGTTCGATGAACTTAAACTCCCGCAAGAATTGAGGCAGATTGCTGCATTGCGGAACGGAATTGTGCTAGTTACAGGTCCTACCGGATCGGGGAAATCGTCGACCCTGGCGGCCATCATTGATGTAATCAATCGAGAACACTCGTATCACATCTTGACGATCGAAGACCCGATAGAGTTTTTGCACTCCCATCGTAGTTGTCTCATTCATCAACGCGAACTCCACAGCGACACGACGAGTTTCGCATCGGCACTGCGAGCGGCGCTGCGACAAGCACCCAAAGTCATATTGGTAGGCGAAATGCGCGACCGCGAGACGATTGAAATTGCGCTGGAGGCGGCAGAAACGGGACACCTCGTCATGTCCACTCTACACACCATTGACGCGTCGAAAACGGTGGAGCGTATTGTGGGCGTTTTTCCTCTCGCCGAGCAACATGCGATCCGGAACCGACTTGCAAAAAGCTTTCGGTACATTGTCTCGCAACGGCTTTTACCCAAAAAAGACGGAAAAGGCCGGGTCGCTGCCATTGAAATTCTCAAGTCAACGCTTCGTACGCGTGAGTATGTCGAGAAAGGAGAAGCCGAAGGTAAAACTCTGCTCGATGCTATGCGAGTGGGAGGAACAGAAGGCATGCAACATTTTGATGGTGAGATCGAAAAGCTGATTCGTGAGTCCGTGGTGGATCTGCAAACCGGCTTAGCATACGCGACTAATCCCGGAAACTTGCGTCTCGAACTCGCAGATATGCAATCCGGCGAATCCGTCGGCGAGCAGTCCGCTTCGGCAATGGCCGCAAATAGCTAATGATTACATTTGTCACGTATCCGGGAGCTGGGTTCTCCATACGTGTACGGCGAAGGAGCAAAGGATGCGATGTGGGTTTGTGAAATCACCTTGGTGGCTACTTTTCTGTGGAATTCTCGCCGTCGCCCAACATCTTGAACCGATACCGCCGTCGCAGTCGGTGATTCCAGCCTTTGTTACGGCTGATTCGGGAGTCAAGAGTAGTGGCGTCGGAACGAGGTGGAGCGAATGGTATCGACTTGAAGTGGGGCGCGCTCCCAGCGGATACACAATTCAGAACTCCGAGTTTTGGCTTACGGGAGCTCGAAGGTGCGGGTTTCTCGCGGAGTGCAGGGAACTGACGAGAACCGACGACCAGGTCATTTGGGAATTTCGACTTCAAGGTGAAGACCGGGCTGGGTTGGCGATGACAGTGGTCTCAGAAGGCCACATACGGGTCACATACCGGCTTCGCTAGCGGCGCGTTGGAATATGCGCTGTTGTTTGCACTTTATCTCGAAAACTAAGTGCCATACGGTGATCTAACTGCTCGCTTTGGCGTTCGCTCGGTTTTTCAATTTGGGACTGCTGATGTTACACCAGTAATCCAGTCATAACCCTAAGTGAGACATTCCCAATCTCACTGGATGAAACTAATCACCCGGGCTTGCCTGTGGGTCGCCTATGCGTGCTCTTCGATTTCTCTGTGCATTCGTCGCGCTGTTCACCTCCGTATGTGGCTGCCAGCAGCTAGCCGACGGCTGGCGCACGCAGGTTCAGGAATACGCAAAAGCACAGCAATGGGAGTCTGCCATCGCCGTCGTTGATGAAGAGCTGAAGAAAGGGCCGCAAATTCCTGAACTCTTGGAGTGGCGAGCCCGCCTGTTCCTGTGGGAGGGACAACTCTACGCAGCAGCGCTTCAATGGAAATACATCGTGACCATCGCCCCCGCGGACCCAGATAACTGGATTGCGTTGGCATCCGTTTATTGGCGACAGGGCAATCCGAAACAGGCCTTGGCGGCAGTGACCACGGCCCTTGATCTTGATCCGGCGCGCGCCGATGCTCATGTAGTTCGGGGTCGCGCCTTACTTGCCATGCAAGACTCGACCGGAGCGCGGCGAGAGTTCCAACGGGCGGTTGAACTCGATCCCAGAAACAAGGAGGCCAAAGCAGCCCGTGATTCGCTAAAAGAAATCCCGCGCTACAAATTGCTGATCGGAAGCGAAAGTGACCTATTCAGTTTTGCAGGAATGTCTCAGCAGAACGAAGTCTCACTGTCTTCCCGGTGGTCGGAGCACTGGGCCACAGCTTTCTCGCAAGGGTTCTATACCCGGGACAGTGTTTATGCCTCGAAGTTCCTGGCGAGCGGCACATTCAGCTCTCGCCATGGGGGTGCTCTTACGGTCGGCACTACCGTAGCTCACGACAACGGCATTATTCCGAAGAACGAGGCCTTCTTTGCGTATGACCGCGGCTTCCGCATTACTGGGGCGCCAGTTCTCCGCGGCCTGGAACTGATCTACGGGCAGCACTGGTACTGGTATAGGTCGGCCCGTGTACTCGGGATCAGCCAGACTGCGGTTCTCTACCTGCCGCGTGATTGGACATGGTCGTTGTCGGTCACTGCCGCCAAAAGTCACTTCGGCAGTATTCTCTCGCAATGGACTCCCTCCGAAAGCTCCAAGCTGCAGTTCCCGATCTTTCCCAGTGAGAAGCACCGAGTTGATGGAAATCTATTGTTCGCCTATGGCCGGGAGGATTTTTCACAGTTGGATCAAGTCGGAAGCTTCTCCTCGCATACCTACGGCGGTGGCCTGGGTTTCGAGATCGTGAAGGGGCAGGAGCTCAAAGGCTTCGCGCTCTACCAGACACGGACTCATCACCAAACCGACTTAGGATTTGGAGCGCAATATGGAATCCGTTTCTAAACATTTTGTGAGCCTTGGCCCGGCAGGGTTCGTACTAAAAGCTCTCCTGGTCGCGATCGCGGCAAACCTGTTGCTCCTAGGCTTCATTTTTTTCCGAAGAAGCTATCGTAAGCGCTTCTTTCGAAAACGCGACGCACGACTGCTCGATATCCAGCGCGACTGGGATCGACTGATCTCGGGCGCAATTCCATACGAGTCGTGGCGCAGAAAACCATTCGACTTGCGCATTATCGAGACGGTGGTGCTCGACAAGTTGGAGAGCGCAGATCGGGAAGAGGCGACTCGGTTATTGAAGTTTTTGCGTGCCAGCAGGTTGATCGAAAAATTGATCTTCGAGGCGCGGCAGCACACGGGGTGGAGAAAGAACCGGGCCTTAGTCGCCCTGGGGCGCACACGGGCGCCAGAAGGAATACCCGCTCTGGCCGAAGCACTGCGTGATCGCGATCTTGAGACACGCCTAGCAGCCATACGCGGGCTCGGCAGAATGGCGTGCCCGGAAGCCGGGGATGAGCTCCTGAATTCGCTAATGGAGGCTGGGCTGCAAGTGCCCGCACTCCCGCTTCAGAGCGCCCTGGTGCAGTGCTGTTCGGAACGTCCTCGCATGTTGCTGAAGTTTTTGCAGAATTCGGAAACGCCCGTCCGGCGGATTATCGGCCGGGTGATGGGTGAAGTAGCCGTCCCATCGCTCGGGAACGATCTCTTGCCGTTCGTGCACGACGAGGAGGCAGAGCTGCGTGCCGCAGCCGCTCGCGCCCTGCCTTGCTGCGATGCCAACCTGGCACTTGAAGCGCTCACAGATTTAGTAAACGATCCGGTGTGGTTCGTGCGTCTCCGTGCCGTGGTCAGTCTGGGCAAAGTCGCCGACCCTGCCACGGTCCCTCCCTTGCTTCGCTGCCTGCGCGATCCCAACCGGCTGATCCGCCTCCGTTCCGCCGAAGCGATATTGAAAATTAAGAAAGGACAGGCAGAGATATTTCACCAAGTACTCGCGGCAAAAGACAAATACGCATTGCACGCGTATCTCACTGCGCTCGATAACAACGGGTTTCAGGAAATGCTTCGAGAGGAGATTACCCGACATGGCGGTTTTTCAGAGGCGACCAAATCCGCACTGCTGCAGGCACTACGAATCGGCAACCTGCACGACGACAGATCGGAGAAGGTCAAGGAGACTGCATTGGCAAGAGCCGCGGGCGCGCTATGATACTTCGACTGCTGGCAATCTCAAACCAAACTTTGTTGTATTACTACCTCCTCTGCAATTTCAGCTATTTGCTAATGCTGATTATTGCCTTCCGGACGAGCATCGCCCACCATCGCAATCTACAAAGCTTCAAGCTCGCATGGATCAAAGAAGCGCCTCTTGCACCTCCCATTAGCATCATTGTTCCCGCGCACAATGAAGAAAAGTCGATTTGCATCAGCATCCAGAGTCTACTGACACTCCAGTACCCGGAACTCGAATTGATTGTGGTAAATGATGGATCGACAGACGGAACTCTTTCCGCTCTCAGCGAGCGCTTTCGGCTGAGGCCGATCCGGGCAGTCTATGTTTCGCAGATTCAGAGCGCGCCGGTACGAAGGATCTATCGTAGCGAGGCTGACCCACGGCTCATGGTTCTGGACAAAGAGTCAGCCGGAAGCAAGTCCGATGCGATCAACGCGGGGGTGAATGCCGCCAAGTGTCCGTACATTTGCGTTGTCGATGCTGATTCAGTGTTGGAAGACGATGCGCTCTTGAGAATAATGGTCCCGGTCTTGGCCGACCCGGGCCGAGTGGTATGTGTGGGAGGCATTGTACGAGTCGTAAATGGCTCGGCGATCCGCAATGGCCGCATAGAGCGTATTCGGCTGCCCCGCAAGAGCATCGAAATCATCCAGGTAATCGAGTACCTGCGGGCATTCCTCGTGGCAAGAGAAGCTTGGGCTTCCGCCAACATGCTGATGATCGTTTCCGGAGCATTCGGCGTTTTCAAAACTGATCTCGTCCGGAAGGTGGGCGGATATCGTTCTGACGCAATCGGAGAGGATTTCGAACTGGTGGTCCGTCTGCACCGGTATCTGCTGGACAACCGAGAAAAATACAGAATCGCATTTTTGCCGGACCCGGTTTGCTGGACCGAAGCTCCATCCGATTTGAAGTCCCTGGGCCGGCAGCGTTCTCGCTGGCAGAAGGGTCTTTTGGATGGGCTGTGGCGGCACCGGCAAATGCTCTTTCGCACGCGATACGAACGAACTGGCTGCCTAGCGCTGCCATACCTATGGTTTTTCGAGCTGTTCGCGCCACTAATTGAGAGCCTGGGCATTGTCAGCATCATGGCAGCGGCTAGCCTCGGCATCCTGAACCGCGACTTCTTTATTCAATTCTTGCTGTTTGGGTATGCATTTGCCACCGCAATTTCGATTGGCTCGGTTCTGCAGGAGGAACTCACGTATCGCCGCTACACCGATTGGCGCGATGTGGCACGACTGGTGATGTACTGTTTTTTGGAACATTTCCCGTATCGTCAAATCCAGATTTATTGGCGCCTTCAGGGCATGTGGCAATACCTCAGAGGCGACCATACCTGGAAGACCATCAAGAGAACTGGCCTCGAAAGCTTCCATACGCCGCCACCGGCTGAAGACAACGCAACGGTGTCTTCTGTGGCAAAGTGGTAGATTCCCGGGGGCCCGCGCGCAGATATAGAGACGCCTCACCTCAGCACATTTTGATTTGTACACGCTCGAAGAAAAACGGACGCGCGAGCGTGCTTGTTCCATTTTTGTAACGTATCTACATTCCTCGGACAGCTTTTCCACAACCTAAAATCACGCTTCGCCCAAGCTCGCAATCATGGAAAGCACGGCTTCGTCTTTGACGCCGAATATTTCCAAATTGGGACTGCTCTCGACGAAATGCATTCGCGAGCCTGTGGTGTGAGGTGAGTCGTTCGTTCTTCTCAGTTCATTAGCATAGGCCCAACCGTCTTGCGCTCCTCGTTCCATTCCGGTACAGCGCCGTAATGCACACAGAATGCCTCGTTTTGACGGTTCTTCTCGGGCTCGCACATTCCATCGTGTTACGACAGTTTTGTTTCGTTTTTGTAAAAATCGCACACGAGTAAACAGGTTCTTATGCCTTGTGATCTAGTGTGGGTCAAGTTCTTGGAGTGCACCGTGAACTATGCAGATCCTGCGATCGCACTTGGTTTGCTGCTGATGGGTATGGGCATCGGAGCATTTCTCTCTCGAGAGTTTTTTCGACGCAATCTCAAAGCCGTTGTTGAGGAGGAAATTGAGAAGAAATGTCGCTGCGGGGGTTATCTACCTAATCCGGCCCCACGGCGCCCGACTCAGCCCACTGGGTACTTCGCCGTGCCGCTTCAAGGAGGACACTCGCCCGAACGAGGCGGATTAGTACGAGCTAGGAACAATATGGGGATGTGGTGATGCAGCAGTCGATTGGATACATGCGCGCACTGGCGTTTGTTTATGACAATCTCGACAACTTTCCCGCCTGGGTACGAAGACTTGCGCCCGGGCAGCTTATCCAATTAGCAAAGATCCTGAGTGACTGGGCAGCATCGGATCTTCCCTCTGGGCGAGTCATACCGCTGGAGGAGACTCAGAAACGAGAGGTGATTCGCGCCGTCATCGCCTACCAAGGAGATCTGCGAGCGGCAGCGGAGGCGCTGGGAATTGGCAAGACCACGATTTACCGGCTGCTACACAGGTGGGGCCTGAGCAGGGAAGATTGGCGTTTGGTCGTACAGGCGAGAGTCCTTGCTGAATACACTCCCTCACCAGAAACTCAAAAGTCGAATACATTGGCGGCTGCCCTCGAAGCTTCCTTATCAACTCCCCTTTCCTTAGTGTTGCGCGAGACGTTCACGGGCAGCCACCACCGGAACCCTGAGAGGCGAAAGTGAACGTCGCTGCCGAGCGTTTACACGTCTTGCTCCTGAGCGCCGACCCGTTGCTCGTCAACACGTTCACAGATATTTCTCAAGAGTTCGGGATTGAAGCGCACCCAAGTTCGGCTACCCAAGACGCGGCAGAGCAATTGGCGCAATCGAAGTATGAAGGAGTGTTAGTGGACTTTGACACGGTGTCCGAAGCACGCCCAATTTTTGCAGCGGCGCGCCAGAGCCCATCGAACAAGAATGCAGTGCTGTTTGCAATCGCATCGCACGCCACCAACGCGCTCAGCGCTCTTGATGATCGAGCGCAATTTCTTTTAAGGCGCCCTCTCGATACAGCGACCATGAAGCAGGCGCTTTGTGCCGCGTACGAATTGATGAGAGGCGAACGCCGCAGGTACTTCCGTTGCGCCACCAGCCTTCCTGTGCGGATTAGGACGGGAGCTGGAGTGACATTTCAATGTCTCACTATAAACGTAAGCAGCAACGGACTCGCCATTACATCTCCCGCACCACAGACGCTTGGGGCGCCTGTCGAAATTGACTTGCAACTTTCCGATGGCTCTAGCATACAGGGTCACGGCGCGGTGATTTGGGACGACAAGCACGGCAAGACTGGAATCCACTTCCACGCGACTACTCCTCGAATGCAGACCAACTTGGACCAGTGGCTCGATGCATGTGCCGCGAAACAAATGAGTTCATTAACATGAACCATCTTCAACATGCAAAGCTAGCCGGAATCCTGGCCGCGTTGCTCAGCCTACTTCCCACATGCATCGCACAAGATCAGGCTGGTCCGCTTGGAATGAAGCGCCCACGCCCTTACTTTTACGGAGGTCTGGATCTTGATGGAAATGGGAGTGATGTACTCGACTATTTGGTAGGAGCTGGGGTGCAAGAGAACACACCGCGCTTCCTGCTTGATGGCTATGCACAATACACAAATACCCGAAAGACCGACGACAACACGATCAACAACCACAGCGGCCGCACGCGATCGCTTTATGCTGCGCCGCGGTACCGCTTGAAGAGCGGCTGGTTTCTTGGGGGGGGGCTGCGCTGGAGCGAGCTATCGACAACAAACTATGTGAAGCAGGGAGTAAGACCGTTCCTCGGCGGGGGAAGGGACTGGCCATCTACCCGGATCAGTGTCGACTATCTGTGGACCGCTTCTGAACACGTGAATCGTCAAGGATGCCTCGTTCCTGCCGGGCAATGCACGAATGGGGTTAAGGGCATCGACTTCCTTTGGTTTATGCCTTCCCCCATGTCGAGGAGCCCCGTATTATTTCGAATGGACTTCACACCCTTTTGGTTTCACACGACCGTTACCTCTAGTGATCCGCACCTTACCAACCAACAGAAGGGAGAGATTGGGGTAGGATCGACACTCAGCTACACCCTTCTCTTGAGATATTAAATATCGAATGTTTTCAGCTGACGTGAATGTGAAGGCAGAGACACTAAACACCAGGGATTCCATCCCGTCCAATTTACGACGAAGAATCGTGCTTCTGACAAAAATGATCCAGACTAACGCGATCCGCGCTCGACATTTCGATTATGTCAACGCCATTGCCGACCTGCGGATAATGCGTCGCGACGACCCCCTTCGCGGTTAGTTTCTGATCGTCTACCCAAAACACCACCGATAATTCCGTACCGATCGGTAGAGTGAACATTGTTTCGACATAAAAACCGCAGAGGCTCAGCTCAGTGGTAGTTGCACGCAACGGGCAAGATGCAGAATCCGTTTTCAATTCCACCGGGACCGCGATCTTCATTCGCGGGTATCGCCGTCGTTCATGGAATCCATGCGAGTTCATATTAGGCATCGCGTCATTCACAACGACTATGCAGTCATTCTGACTTAACATTACTATCCGCGTGTTGCACTAACAGCAACAAACAGGATGGTGCCAGAAGAAAGGAGCTCGCCAATTGAACGTCATCTCTACATTGGAACTTCGGTCATGCTTGAATCACCGAAATGGGACTCGTGACTCTAACTCATGAGTGTCACCGGCTCTGACTCCTTGCTGAGCTATTTCCAGAGTGGGACAGACAGCAAGTACCACCGTAACAGCTCGCCTCGTCCAAAAACCTAATCCCGTCTCACGCTACCGATAAGCTGTGCAGACCGCAACAACCCGACGATGAAAGAACTGCGCCGAACTACACTTGGAATCATTGCTTCGTTAGGCCTCATCGCGACGGCAGCCGTAACGCTGCTGACCGCGCCCCGCTCACTTTGGCATTGGCGCGAGCCGCACGACTGTATTCGCGATTTGGAAGTGCTGCCACTCGGGCCAGTGCGCCTGGAAGGCGTCGTCACGTACGTCGAACCGTCGAACCAACGGTTTTGGCTGCAAGATGCTACAGGGGCAGTGGCGATCCATGGCGTTCCAAGAGCCAAGGTTGCCCCCGGAGAAGAAGTGGCCATTCAGGCCACCAAACGACACCTTTTCGATCCCGTTATCGGTCTAAGTAGCGTTCAATTGGAAATTTCGCAAGTCACGGTGTTGGAGGCTCAGGTCGCGCTTCCTCAACCTGCGCCGGCAACCGTCAAGACTCTTCCCGATAAGGACAAGAACGGAATTCGTGTCACGGTGACCGGCGTTTTACACCACGTATCAGAGCGCAGCGATGGATTGAAGACTCTGTATTTCGGTGAGTCTGGGGAGGAGCTTCAAGCAATAGTGCCCGAACGAGCGGACGAACTCGTGTCCTGGATCAATTCGCGATTGCAGATTACAGGCGTCAGTGATGTTGTTCTAGACCCAGGCGGAAGCGTCGGCTCCAGGTATATATGGGTCAATGCCGCAGGAGATGTGCGCAACCTTGGACATTCGGATGTTGCAAGCAAGTCCAAGTCGGTCCGCGACTTGTACGAACTTCGCGCCAGCAACGATGGCTACCGTGTGGTGCTGCGTGGCGTCGTCTCAGCGCAGGAT
>Ga0134128_10009866_pt1 | contig 11448 bp, 11 predicted proteins | sample KB31754_FD_96462 | JGI IMG/M metagenome (GOLD analysis project Ga0134128, IMG submission 96462) | Terrestrial soil microbial communities with excess Nitrogen fertilizer from Kellogg Biological Station, Michigan, USA - KB3-175-4 | ecosystem: Environmental > Terrestrial > Soil > Unclassified ...
AGCATGATCTGCAGGTTGCGCGTCAGATCTTCCTCGCTGAAAAGCATGGCCGTGCGATTGGCCCGCGCGCGCTCGTCCGCGGAAATCTGCAGCAGCTCAGTCTGTTCGCCGCCGAGCTTCGCCATCAGTGCATTGCGCAGGAAGCGCACCATCTGCCGCGCCAGCGAGGATGGGCTGTGTCCCGCGTTCAGCAGCACGTTGGCCTGCTCCATCAACTCAGCACTCTGGCCCGCTGCCACCGCATCCATGAGCCGCTCGAACACCGCATTCGGCACTGAACCCATCAGGTCGCGAATGAGCGCCGCCGTAAGCACCGCTTTCCCAGCTTCGTTGCACGGAGCCGATGCGATCGCCTGGTCCATGATCGAAAGCGCATCGCGCATCGAGCCGTCGCCCGCCTCGGCCAGCAACGCCAAGGCACTGTCCTCGACCTGCAATTGTTCCTTCTCGGAGATCATGCGCAACTGCCCGACGATGTCGTCAAGCTTTACCGCGTGAAAGCTGAAGTGCTGGCATCGCGAGCGGATCGTCTGCGGAATGTTCTCGGGCTCCGTTGTGGCCATCATGAAGATGGTCCACTCCGGCGGCTCCTCCAGCGTCTTCAGGATTGCGTTGAACGCCGCGTCCGTGATCTGGTGCGCCTCATCGAGAAGAAACACCTTGTATCTATCGCGCGCCGGCTGCACGGATGCCTGCTGCCGGATCGACCGCACGTCGTCGATACCACGGTTCGACGCGGCGTCGATCTCGATGAAATCGAACGATTGGGTTGCGAGTTCGCCCGCCTCTGGGCTGCCGCCCGATCCGATTTCGCGGCACGACACGCACTGCAGGCAGGGTTCATGCGTGGGCCGTTCCGCGCTGCCCACCACTGATCGGCAGTTGAGCGCCATGGCAAGAATGCGCGCAATCGTCGTCTTTCCGATGCCGCGATGGCCGGAAAAAATGTACCCGTGCGCGATCCGGTTCTGCTCCAGCGCGTTCAGCAGCGTGCGCGTGACATGATCCTGCCCGGCCACATCGGCAAACCGCTGCGGACGATATTTCCTGGCCAGAACCTGGTAACCCATCCCTGCTCGCTCCCCTTCGTCTGCTCAAATCCGCGCTGGTGCCTGAGAGGGATTGTATCGTCTCCGGGGTGCCGCCCGTTCCACCCCGGCATGCGGCCGGCGACGGCCTTTTACCAGCGGCTGGATGTGACCTGCGCGATGGCGACTGGCCGTCCATGTCGATGAACAGCGTTACGAGACCGGCTCGATTGTGCGTGATTCGGGGAAGGGGATTTATCGCATCGTCTATGCGGAACTAAAATGCGGATCGAAGCAGCCAACCGCGCTATCACGCGGCAGGGCATTCCAGGCAGCATTCGGGGTGTCGTGCCCGGACCTCCTCGCGGGTGACGAGGATGTGGTCCAGGCCGACGAGTTTGAGAATCTCCCCCACGTGGGGCGTCACGTTGCAAACCCGAAACGTATTGCCCGCATTGCGCGCAAGTCCATATGTGGAGATGAGTGCGGCGATTCCGGCGGCATCGATGCGGCGCACGCGTCCCATGTCGAGCACGGTGCTTTGCTCCCGTACCACCGGCTCGAGCAAGTGGACCAGCCGCTGGTCGTTGCCGCGCACGAGTTCGATAAACTCCGCGGGTGTGGGAACGACAATTTCATTTGGCCGGTTCATGATCGTATTCATATGGACCTCCTTCTTGGCCCTGCGTCTGACCCAGATGTGCCCAGGCTCGCTACCTGAGGAATTGCATGCCGCGGACCAAACGGCCGCTAAAAGAATATGCTGAAATCAGAGGGGATATCCGCGTGGTGGCGATTCCCGTCTGCGGCCCCGGTGTTCGATTGCGCATTCGGTGTTCGCAATCGGACATGCTGTGGAGTGGTACGAGAGAGGAGGGCCGCCGGTTCCATGAATTCGAGCTTCGATCCCCGGGAACCTGGTTCGTTACCGCCTCTCGTTAGTCATAACGGAGTTCGGGAGCTTGCGGTTAACAGCGGATTCAGCGATGCGGGCGTGATTGCGCTGCCGCATGCGAATGAAAGCCGCGATGCGGAGCGTTTTACTACTTGGATAGACGCAGAACGCGCCGGAACGATGCAGTATTTGAAGCGCACCAACGAAGCGGGGGAACTGGTGCGTGCGCGCGTGGCGACGCCATTCCCGTGGGCGCGCTCTGCAATTGTGTGCCTTGCGAATTACAACAGCGATCAGCCGAAGTCCATCGATCCCGCGCCGCGACACGCCGCCTGGATTGCGCGTTATGCATGGTCGAGCCGCATCGATGCGCAGCGCGGGCGCGTCCCCAGCGATTATCACAAGGTTCTGCTCAAGCGATTGAAGGCGCTCGATGCGAAACTGCACGAGCGTTACTCGGAATTCGAGTCACGCGCGTACGTCGATACGGGACCCGTGGTAGAGCGCTCGCTTGCAGTTGCCGCGGGACTCGGATGGTCAGCGAAGAACGCATGCCTCATTCATCCGCAGCTCGGGTCCTATGTATTTCTCTCGGTGCTCATCACATCGCTCGACGTGGAAGACGAAGCGATCCCGTTGCGAGTGCCTGACCGCTGCGGAACCTGCACGCGATGCATTGAGGCATGTCCCACGAATGCGCTGTTCGCGCCCTACCAGATGGATGCGGCACGGTGTATCTCATATCTGACCATCGAGCACAAAGGCGCAATCGCGCCGGACCTGATGAAGGGAATGGGACGCCAGGTGTTCGGCTGCGATATCTGCCAGGACGTGTGCCCCTGGAATTCGCCGCGGCGAACTCCCATCACCGCTGACCCCGAGCTCGCCCCGAGAGAGGAACTGGTGAATCCGCTCCTCGAATGGCTTGCGTCGATGGACGAGACGGCTTTCGAGCGCACCTTCAACGGTTCACCTGTACGACGCGCGCAATTCAATGGCATGCAACGCAATGTGGCGATCGCCATGGGGAATGCCGCAGAGTCCGGCCAGGCAGAGCTGTCCTCGATCGGACGCTTGCGCGAATGGGCCACTTCAACCGACGAGGGCCTGCGCGCCGCAGCCGAGTGGGCGCTCCGACAATGTGAAGATCGGGGAAATACCGCAGAAGACCGTTAACCTGACATCGGGCACTGCGTATAAAAGGGCGGCGGGGGATTCCGCCCGCGAGCTTTCCAGGAATCTTCAGACAACGCGAAGGACGTTGGCTGCGCTCAGGCCCTTGGGGCCCTCCTGGCATTCGAACTCGACGCTTTCGCCTTCATTGAGCGTCTTGTAGCCCTTCTCCTGGATGGCGGAGAAGTGGACGAATACATCCTCACCGGTCGAACGCTGAATAAACCCGTAACCTTTGGCGCCGTTGAACCATTTCACGACTCCCTGCTCTTTCATACACCTTTCTCCTCTATGGGTAAGGCACAGCGTAATGCTGACCTGCTCATGGACTTGCAACTTCTCGCGGATGCGATGACTTGCGAGGGGAAGACCGTCGGCGACCAGGGCCCTCCCGGCGCGCCGTGCCTCAGTTATGGCAGGAATTCGCGACGGATGCAAGCAGAAAATGTTACCGCTATGAAAGGGAAACTAGATTTGAAGGCATGAAAGCAGCAAACGGGGTATCCTGAAGATACTCACCCCATCCGCGCGGCGTAAGTCGATTGAGCGTCGCGTAACAATCCAGGGTTGCAGCCGTTCAAGGAGTTACGCGCGGCAATGGCGTCGAATTCGGCCACCTCAGAGGAAGTCAAGATCGAGAACGCCGGAGCGCTGGATGCGACGGAAGCGCCGCCCCATGCGCCGCCTCCAGCTCTCGCGGCACAGTCGAAATGGTACGTCCTGCGCCAGGAAGGGACGGCGCTCGTGCGCTATTTGCTCGACAGCGAGGTGCATACGTTCGCGTTCAGCGTTGCGGCCAATGCCATTCTGTCGTTCATTCCCCTGGTGGTGTTGCTCTATGCCATGGCCTTTGGGGTGTTCAAATCCACCGCGCTGGTCGGCGTGGTCAGCGACATGATCTATTACTTCTTCCCGTCAAACCAGGAATTCATCGTCAGAAACCTGGTGGCCTATGCGCCGCACCATGGCGTGCAGATTCTCTCCGGAGTCATGATTCTAATTTCGTGCACCGGGATCTTTCTGCCGCTTGAAGTTGCGCTGAATCAGGCATGGGGAGTTAGGAAGAGCCGCAATTACCTGATGAACCAGGCCGTCGCTTTCGGCCTCGCGATCTGGATGGTGATTCTCGGTATGGCAGCCGTTCTGCTCAGCGCCGGCCAGCGCCAGATCTTCGCGTTCCTGTTCTTCCACCACACGGAAAACTTCGTTTTCATTGCGGCCAGAAATGCATGGCTCGGGATGTGCAGTGGCGCAGCGTCGATATTGTTCTTCTTCTCCATCTACTGGGTGCTGCCGAATTGCAAGGTCTCGGCAAAGTCGGTGATGCGCGCATCCGTGGTCACGGGAATGATCTGGCTCGTGTCAAAGTATATTTTCGAGGCCGTGCTGCCGCACCTTGACCTGAGAGAACTCTACGGGCCGTTTTACATTTCCGTAGGGTTGCTGTTCTGGGGATATATCTCCGGGCTGATCCTGTTTGCTGGCGCACAGTTCAGCGTAGCGCGGACCCATCCGCGGCAGGAATAGCTGGGACCCGGCACTACTCGATCCGCAGGGCGCGCATGGGATCGACAGCCGCGGCGCGGCGTGCGGGGATCATGGCTGCCGCCGCTGCCGCACCCAACAAAAGCGCCAAGCTTCCGCCAATCACGACGGGATCCATCCCGGGCGAGTCGTAGAACACGGTGCGGGTCCAGCGGAGGAGCAGTGCCGCGACGGCCAGCCCAACTCCAGTACCCAGCAGCACAGGATAGGCGGCCTGGCGAAGCACGAGCTTCATAAGCGCGCGCTTGCCTGAGCCCAGCGCGATGCGAATGCCGAACTCCTGGCGCCGCAAGGTAACCGAGTAGGACAACACGCCATAGACTCCGAGCAGCGCAAGCAGCAGCGCCGCCATGCCGAAACTTGTGAGCACGATGGCCTGGAAGCGGTCAGTCGCCGCGGAGTCGCTCACTTGGGCGTCCATGGACTTTATGGTCGGGATGGCTAGACGAGGATCGCTGGTCCAGATGGCGTGACGGATTTCGGGAATGAGCGCGTCAGTAGGCTGCGAGCTGCGCACCAGGAACGACAGCGTGAACGGAGTGAAAGCCCAGTAAGGCAGGTACACCATGGCGGCGTTGTCTTTCAGGCCGTTAATGCGCGCGTCCGCGACGACGCCAACAATAGTCATCGGGTGTTTGTCGTCGGGCAGCAGGTTGGCGATTGTGTGCCCGAGGGGATCCTCGCCTGGGAAACCCTCGCGTGCGGTCCTCTCCGAGATGAGAGCGACGTAGGGGTGTGCGCGATCGGCGGGCGTGAAATTGCGGCCTGCTACGAGAGGCGTGTGCATGGTGGGAAGGTATTCGGGATCGATCCAGCGGACGTTGATTGCGGGTTGCTGACCTTCAGGCACAGGGTGATCGGGACGCTGCAGAGTATCGACCCAGGTTTCGCCGGTGAGCGGCGCGACGCTGGTCATGGCCACGGATTGCACACCTGGCAATTGACGCAGCGCTCCGCTGATGCGGTCGGCGAGCGCCATGCGAATGGTGTTTCCTTTTGCGCCGCCTTGATCGTAAGCAGGAGTAAAAAGGTCGGCTTCCGCCACCGTGACGTGGCTCGCATCAAAGCCGCGGTTCTGGTTCATGAGGCGAGCAAAGCTGCGCAGCGCGAGCGACGTGAGGATGAGCAACACCACGGTGCAAGCTACCTGCCCGGCCACCATAATTCGGCGAACGCGATTGCCTTCGCGCGAGTTACCCGTGCGCGCCGGATTGCCATGCAGCGCGGCCTGGGGCTGCACGCGCAGAGAGCGCAATGCCGGCAGAATGCCGAACGCAATGGCCGCGACCATGGACACGCCGGCCGCGAACACCAGCGCCGGCGCGCTTACATGCACTTCTTCCAGCCGCGGAACACCGGACGGAGCGAGCGCCAGAAGAAGCCGAACGCCGGCAATCGACAGTGCGGCTCCAGCCGCCCCACCGGTGAGAGCAAGCAGCAGGCTTTCCGCCAGGCGAGACCGCACCAGTTGCATCCTGCTGGCGCCGAGGGCCGCAAGCACCGCGGTTTCCCGCTGCGCATTCACCGCGCGAGCCAGTTGCAGGTTGGCCAGGTTCACACACGCGATCAGCAGCACAGTGCCCACAGCGGCGAACAGCATCCAAAGCGCACCGCTGATGCCCGACGCCACATCCTTCTGCAGCGGCACAAGCGCGATACCGAAATGGAGGGGAAGGTGAGCCGAAAGCGTATAGGCATTTTGCAGAGCTTCCAGCTCGGCGCTGGCCTGCGACACGGTCACCCCAGGCTTCAGGCGGGCGATCGACTTGTAATTGAAGTTGCCCATATCCGCGTGCAGGTCGCGATCGCTGGGCGTGAGCGGCTCAAACAGCAGCGCGTCGAGCGCCGTTTCCTGGAAGCGGGTGGATGGCGCGAGCCGAATCTGCGGAAAGCGCATGCCGGCCGGCAGTACGCCAACAACCGTGGCCGGCTCGCCGTCCACGCGCATCGTGCTTCCAACGGCGCGCGGGTCGCCTCCAAACAGCGCCTGCCAGCCCGCATAGCTCAGCACCACAACGGGACTGGCTCCCTGGCGCGCATCGGCTTCCACGAAGCCGCGCCCCAGGATCGGCTGCACACCAAGTACGCTGAAAACATTAGACGACGTGATTACGGTGCCCACCACCTGTGGATGAGAGCCATCGGGCGAAACACTCTCCCCGCGCTGCGCGAAGATCGCCACATCCTGCAGCGTGGTAGACGTGCCCTTCAGGCGCATCACATGGCGGTAGTTGTCGGGATTTGCGGTCCGGCCGCTCGCGTCCTCAACTGCCTCCCGCAATACGACGAGCCGGTCCTGATCGGGGAAGGGAAAAGGCTTGAGAAGAACCGCATCGACCACGCTGAAGATAGATGTGACCGCTCCGATTCCCAGCGCCAGCGTCAGAATTGCCGTAAGCGAAAACCCCGGGGCCTTGCGCAGCCCTCGGGCTGCAAAGCGAAACTCGCGCGCCATCTGTTCAGGCCATTTGACTCCACGCTGCACGCGATACGCTTCGCGCGTCTGGGTTACGCCGCCAAAGGAGCGCAGCGCCGCGGTGCGCGCCTCCGCCTGCGACATCCCGGCCCGAAGATTTTCGTCGATGGCCATGTCGAGGTGGGCGCGCAGTTCGTCATCCAGTTCCGTGTCGCGTTTGCGTCGACCGAACAGCGCCGTGCACCGGCTTAGCAGGATGCGAATCCAGTCCATCGCGCGCTCCTAACTCGAGGGCGCGAGAAACCGCGCCATGGTCGCGGCAACGCGCTCCCAGTTTTCGGTTTCTTCCGCGATTTTCCTGCGGCCAACGCGGCTGAGACTGTAGAACTTGGCGCGGCGATTGCTCTCCGAGGTGCCCCATTGCGACGTAATCCAGCCGCGTTGCTCCAGGCGCAGCAGTGCGGGGTAAATGGTGCCCTGATTCATGCTCAGAACGTCGCCGCTGACCTGCTCGATCCGGCGCGCAATGCCATAGCCGTGCAGCGGGCCAAGCGCTTCGAGGGTTTTCAGCACTATCAGGTCAAGCGTTCCCTGCAGCACATCGGACTTGCCTTCGCCCATGCGGATCTCCTGTAGTCGTTCTGACCATAGAATGCGCGCAGATAGTCAGGATGTCAACAGGAACCTGGAGGCATGTTCAGGCCGCGCTGCAGAGCCCTACGGCAGCCTGAACGACTTCACCGCAATGGCGTTGGGCGACCGGCCCGCCGGCAGCATCGTGAACAGGGAATGAGTGGAGGTGCGCACCACGGCAACATCGCCGGACCGCGTGTCGACCACGAACAGCAAATGTCCCGCCGCGGAAAATGCCATAGCCGAAGGTCCGTCGCCCACGTGGATGGACCAGGTGCGCTTGCCGTCCGTCGGGGAGTACATGGTCACTTCAGAGGCGCGCTGGACGCTCACGTAGAGCAGGGAATTGTCATTGGAGACGATGCCGTTCACCGGGTTGTCCCCCATCAGGTAAGCGCCCCCCACGTCGTCGGTGGTGGTGACCACCTCGCTGATGGAACCGGACTGGGAATTGGACACGAACATTTCGCCGCCATCGGGCTTGAGTGCGAGTTGAACGGGCGCCCGGCCTACGTCCATCAGTGCTTCGAACTGGTCCGGCGCGCCGGGATGGAACTTGGAATCGGCGAGTGCGATGGCCATCACCTGATGCCCAGCCGAGCAGGCGACGAACGCCTTTGACGAGTCCGGCAGCACAACTGCGGCGCTTGCTCCGGGACAGCCTCCGAACACGGCGCGCACGCGCCGCGAAGCCGTATCGAGGATGCTGACAGAATTGCCCGCGCGGTTGGGGACGGCGACGGTGCGGGCATCCGGCGACACGACGGCTCCCACCGGTTGTTCACCGACGCCGATCTGCGCGATCTCGCGGCGCGCCTTCAGGTCGATCACGGAAACGGTGTTCGACCCGGAGTTGGCGATGTAAGCCAACTGGTGCGCGGCATCCAGATTGATAGAAGCAGGCATCCGGTGCAGGCCAATTGTGCTCACCACGGAGTTGGTCTCCGCATTGAGCACAGAAAGCGAGCCATTGCCGGCGGCCGTTCCCTGGTTGAGCACGTACACCTCGTTGCGATCGGGGTTCACGGCCACATCCACAGGGTTCTGACCTACGGGAATTTCCCGGTCCAGGCGGACGTTCACTACGTCATAGATTGACACTGTGCCGCTGCCGCCATTGGTCACGTAGGCATATTCCCGGTAATTAGGCGGATACTGCGGAAAATCGTGCGTGCGGCAACCGGCTAGGGCGCATGCAACCGGCAGCAGGCCACACGCAACCAGCAGAAGGCGCCAGAACTGCGTCGAATAAGGGAATAAGGAAACGAGGAAAAGGCGGCCGAGAGGGCCGCCTTCTGCGCAAATTGTGCGGGCCTTACTTGTTTCCGTCATGAACTCCGGCCGTGACCGAGGCAACGTGAATGCCGCGGGGCAGCGTGCGATGCACCACCGGGGCAATCTGCTCGATCTCGTTCATCATGGTAACGAACTGCTCGGGGTAAATGGACTGTGGTCCATCGCTGAGCGCCTTCTCCGGCTGGTGATGCACTTCGACGAGCACTCCGTCAGCCCCCACGGCTATGGCGGCCCGCGCCATCGGCAGCACCTTGTTGCGCTTGCCGGTTCCGTGGCTTGGGTCCACCAGGATGGGCAGATGGCTCAGCCGCTGAACAGCCGGCACGATGCTCAGATCGAGCGTATTGCGAGTGTGGTCGGCAAAAGTGCGCACGCCGCGCTCGCACAGGATCACCTCGTAGTTGCCCTCGCTCATGATGTATTCGGCGGCCATGAGAAATTCATCCAGCGTGGCCGACATGCCGCGCTTCAGCAGCACCGGCATGCGAAGCCGCCCGGCATGTTTGAGCAGAGAGAAGTTCTGCATGTTGCGCGCGCCGATCTGGACGACGTCTGCCCACTTGGCGACAAGCTCGAGAGTCTCGTTATCAATCGCTTCGGTAATGATCCGTAGCCCAAACCGGTCGCGGACCTCGGCCATGATCTTCAGCGCTTCCTCACCTAAACCCTGAAATGCGTAGGGAGAGGTGCGGGGCTTGTAGGCTCCGCCGCGGAAGAACTGCGCACCGGCCGCGGCAACTTGTTCGGCAATCGCGAATGCCTGTTCGCGGCTCTCGATGGAGCACGGCCCCGCGACAATGGCGAGGCTCCGGCCGCCAATCTGCGCGTCGGTCCCTTCAAAACGGACGATCGTATCCTCTTCCTTTACGTCGCGGCTGGCCAGCTTATACGGTTTGCTGACGGCAATGACTTCTGCGACGCCGGAGAGTTCTTCGAGATTGCCGCGGTCGACTTCACCCTGATTGCCGGTAACGCCGATGGCGGTGCGCTGCGCGCCGGGCATGGGATGGGCCCGGAAGCCCAACTGTTCGATATGGTCGCAAACCGCCTGGACCTGCTCCGGCGTGGCTTGCGCCTTCATCACGACTAACATGGATTGCCCTCAACCCTGAGTCTACTGGTCGAGAGCTTCAAGAGCAACGGATTCCGGGGATCCTCGCATGGGCGCGAAGAGCGACTCCTGATCCGTCGATGGGGGGGGATGGCGTTAATTCTGACAGCGCAGATCTGGGGATAAGGCTGTCAGGGCCGTCACTACTCGTCGACGGCCTCGCTGGTGTTCGCTCGGGCGGCGACGACTGCCGGAGCAATCACCATTCCCACGAACGCGAGCGCGATGAGCAGATCGTGCATCATTTCTTCTCCGCTATGAAACCGCTGGCAGTCTATACAGTGCTGCCTCACAGTTGGATCATCGACCCAAGCGGTACCGGGATGAATCCCACGAACACCGAGGGTAGTGCGAAAGAAGTTGTAGTGAGATGTGACACAAAAGTGGTAGGAACAGCCCTGTTTTTACCATGCGCTATTGGGTGCGATTCGCGGAGGACCATTTCACTGCCAGCCAGCCCAGATAGCCTAGCTGGATAGCCCAGGTAATGAGATAGGCGGCCACGCGGTAAGAATGATCAATGGGCCCAATCAGCATGGCGTGCTGCTGCACGGTCATATGCGCCGGCCAGTCGCGGGGCGGCTCGGCGGGCGCGGAAGCCATCAGGTAAACGGCCCCGGCGGCAAGACCCGCGGAGACCAGGGCAAGCAGTATCGATAAAAACTTCTTCATGATTCGTCTACCTCTCCCTGGCTCAGGCCATCAGCGCTTTTTCGGCTTGTTTTTCCGCGGCGACTTGTTGCTGGCGTTCCACGCGGTATCGAATGGCTAGGATCAGAATCCCCCAGGCAAACCACGCCAACATGTTCCAGAGCAATGGGATATACATCGACTTGTCCATGCCCGACCCATCCCCGCCGCCGAATACCGGGGCCGGATGCTGGGTGCGCCACCAGCGGTTCGACATATACACGATCGGTACGTCGAGAGCGCCGAAGATGCCCAGGACGGCGGCGAGGGTCTGCACCTGCGGTCCGGCGGCAAAGCGGCGAAGAAGCAGATAGCTGACATAAATGAGCCACAACACGAGGGTCGTGGTCAGGCGCGCATCCCATGTCCACCAGATCCCCCACGCCCGGCGCCCCCAGATTGGGCCGGTGACCAGCACGACGGTGCAGAAAACGACACCCACCTCGGCACCCGCAAGTGCCCATGCATCCGCGCGCTGCGCCCAATTGGGACTGGTACGGCGCCACGTCAGGTAGCCGATCGAACCAAGCAGGCTGATGGCGAAGAAGACGAACGCCACCGATGCGGACGGCACGTGGTAATAGATGATGCGGAAGATATCGCCCTGCATGGCATCCTGAGGGGCGACATACACGGCCTGGTAGAAGCCCCAGGCCATGAG
>Ga0134128_10009867_pt1 | contig 11447 bp, 8 predicted proteins | sample KB31754_FD_96462 | JGI IMG/M metagenome (GOLD analysis project Ga0134128, IMG submission 96462) | Terrestrial soil microbial communities with excess Nitrogen fertilizer from Kellogg Biological Station, Michigan, USA - KB3-175-4 | ecosystem: Environmental > Terrestrial > Soil > Unclassified ...
AGAAAGTTCTGTTGAGAGTTATTGCAGCTGGAAAACCCACCGGGCTTGTAGCCCGTGTCGACTTTGGCATACAGCATATTTGTCGGCGTCGGAGTGAATTCGTAGCCAACGTGCCACGTGACACGGTTGCTGGAGTCCCGATTGTCCTGATAATGCTTAAAGTTGTGGATTCCATACCGATGCAAGTCGTCCTCGCTGTAGCGAACGCCCAGCGAGAATTGCTGCGACGGAGTAATCGCATAGTTTCCTTGGGCGTAAGCGGCCCGTGAGGTCGTATGGATCTGGTACTGATAGGTGCGATCGGGGGTTGCAAAAATGGAATCTGCGTTGAAGACAACACCGTTGTACAACGAATTGTTTTCCAGAAAGTAATATAGCCCGCCCTGCCACGTAAAGGGACCTGTGTCCGATGAGGTCAGGCGCAGCTCGTGGTTCTGAGTAGTCGGTTTCTCATTGTTCCGATACCCGTTGACCATCCAGGGGCCGAGGGCAGCCGGGTCGTTGAACGCCGGCGGCCACGGGGGATCACCAGAGTCGAGTTCGTGCCGCTCGTAGTAGTCGATCCCGCCCAGATACGATAGTGTCATGTTGGCGGGCAGATCGAGAAAGAAGTGCCACTTTCCGAATTGCTCGTAATGCCTCCAAAACTGCGGGCCGACGATGGGGAAATGCACGCCATCGCCGCGGTCTGGCATCGTGTGATAGATGTCGCTATTGATGTTGGTCGGGTCGACGAAGTTGAAGGGAACGGCCTGAATCGCAGGGCCCAGTTCATTCATCCATAGCCTCTGATAGATCAACAGCGCATGGAGGTGCTCGCTGATCGCCCACGCAGCCTCGACCCGTCCACCCTTCGCATCGAGATCGTCCGGACGCCCGTCGACCAGCTCACTGGCCAGAAACGGGGTCGTGTCGACTCGATAGCCAGAATGCGATCGGGTGAAGGTCGCGACGCGGACCTGCAGCGAGTCGTTGATGGGGACGTTGATCACCCCGTCTATGTTGAGCGCGTTGTAGTTCCCATACTCGATCGCGCCCGAGACGCTGAAAGTATTCGTGGGGCGGGCGGTCGTAACGTTAACTATTCCGCCGCTGGCAGACCGACCGAACAATGTACCTTGGGGCCCTCTAAGCACTTCGATCTGGGCGACGTCGAACAACGTCGCATCGAGCTCTGTAGGTCGATTGATCACGAAGTCATCAACCGAGACCGGGACGGAGGGGTTGCCGACCTCCGTGGTGTTGTTGGTCGATACGCCGCGGATGGTGAGCAGCCCGTTACCACCGTTGCGGTTGAATTGCAGACTCGTATCGATGGCGGCGAGGCTCTGCAAATCGACGACGCCCTCGCGGGCGAGGTCCGCGTTGTTATAGATGTTGATTGAGACCGGCGTCCTTTGCTCCAGCTCGGCTACGCGTTCGGCGGTGACGGTAACCTGCTGCAAGCCGCCGCTTTCTGTCGGGCGGTCGCCGGTAGCGGTCTGCTCCGGGGGAGTCTGTGCGTACGCGGCACCGAGTACGAAAAGGCCTGCGCCAAGGCACAGCAAGGCGCGCGCGAACGGGTTACGCATCAAGTCTATCTCCCCTTCTGGCAGCAATCTTTGTTGCCTTGTCGCAACAGACGGATAAGGTGACGCGCAAATTTAAACATGTAATCGATTATTAAGCAACTCTTGGCATATCATCGCTAAATATGCAGTTTTAGGGCCATACATCGGTAAAATATGCGAGTACCGATATATGGCCGCGAACGAGGTACAGAGAAAACTCGAGCCGTTCGATTGGGCGAAATCACCTATATTGCCGAAGCTCACACTGGCCCTATTCTCGGGAGCGCAGCAACGCGAACCGAGACGCACGAGTCACTGTATGGGGAGAGAAGCCGTGATCGATATGACCCAGCTGAAGGACGACTTAGTGACTGCGAACCGCATTCTCGCCGCTAACAACGTGCTCGATTCCTTTGGGCACATTGCGATTCGCAATCCGGAGCGACCGGACCATTTCTTTCTCTCCCGTGCGCGTGCCCCGAACTGCGTCGAGCTCGGCGATATCATGGAATTCGCCCACTCCGGTGAAACGATTGGACCGGCGGCCGGCAAACCCTACGCCGAGCGGTTCATTCACGGAGCCGTGTTCGAGGCGCGACCCGAGATCATGGCGGTGGTGCACAGCCATAGCCCCAGCGTCGTACCGTTCTCGGTCCAGACCAAGCGCCCGTTGCGGCCCATCCTGCATATGGCGGCGACCATCGGAGCCCATGTTCCGACCTGGGACATCGCGGATCATTTCGGGGTCACCAACCTCCTGGTCACGAGCATCGAGATGGGGCGTGACTTGGCGCATACGCTGGGCGAAGGACGATGTGCACTGATGCGCGGTCACGGCAGCGTCATGGTCGGCGCATCGCTGCGGGAAGCCGTGTTTAGCGCGATCTATCTGGAAATTAACGCTGAAATGCAGATTAAGGCGCTCTCGCTCGGCGACGGCAACATCCGGTATCTGAGCACGGAGGAAATCGATACGATCAGCAGAGCGCGCGCCACCTTCACGCTCGAACGCGGCTGGGAGAACTGGTGCCGGAGCGTCAACCGCCCTTATTACCAGCAGCCGTGGGATTTCGGTCAGGGCTTCTCGCGCACCGACGCAAACTAGAACGGAGTAGTGGTCACGGGCCTGATCCGCACTCTTTCGTTGCGATAGCGTGCCGTCTCGTGAACTTGCTGCAAAGACAGCGACATGTGCCCCTGGAGTTTTTACCGAAGAAAGGCGTTAATGCGAGGTTGTATCGCTAACACACAGCCGGTAGAATTTTTATCGATGGCTTTCGTCATCGGGCGATTAACGGCCCATCGAGCGTTAGGAGAGAACTATGGGCAGGTTGCGCATGGGAACCCTGGCAGGAATTCTGGCAGCGGCTGTAAGCCTGTCGGGGCAGGCGCATCACTCGTTCTCAATGTTCGATCATTCCAAGGCTGTGACTGTGAAGGGAACGGTCGAGAGTTTTGTCTGGGAAAACCCTCATGTTCACTTCAACGTGGTCGTTCCCGCTGGCACTGTCCGAGATAAGACAGCTGCCGGGACGTGGAATGTCGAGGGCGCCTCTACCAACATCATGTTCCGCCAGGGATGGAATCGGCTATCGATCAAGCGGGGCGACCCAATCACAGTTGTGGGCTTCCCGTTGAAAGATGGGACCCGTGGCATGTCGCTGATATATGCGATTACCCCTACGGGGCAAAAGCTTTGGCAAGACGTAAACCGCCCGCGCGTTGCCACTCAGGGCTGATCACTCATCGCTTGACTATGTTTCTGCGGGAAGCGACGGCCTAAGTCGAAAAGGTGCGAAAGGGACGTAGCAAGGGGATATGCATGATCCCATGGCGCCACATCGCCCTCTCAGCCGCCCTTATCGCCGCATTTCCGCTGCACGCTGATTCCAGGGCTGTCTTCTCGCCACGCGTCATGCAACTTCTCCAACAGCTCACGTTGAAAGAGAAGCTCGGCATGACCATGGGCGGTAGTGATCCTGTCGAAGCTGGGCAGGCTGGCTATACCCCAGGCGTGTCGAGGCTCGGAATTCCGCCGCTGCGATGGGTAGACGGTCCGGGCGGTATCGACAATCGGTATGACACAGTCTCCCTGCCTCAGCCTATCGCTTTGGCGGCTAGTTTCGATCGGCAGCTGGCATATGACTATGGGTCCGTAGAAGGCCGCGAGGCTCGGGCCACGCACATGGACGTCTTTCTCGGGCCAATGGTGAATATTGCTCGCCTGCCGAATTGGCGACGCAATGTAACGAGTCACGGTGAGGACCCGTACCTCGATTCCGAACTCACGTTCCAGGAGGTCAAGGCAATCCAGGCGCAAGGCGTCATCGCGAGCGCCAAGCATCTCGCCGCATACAACCAGGACCGCGGCATCGATTCCGATCAGCACCAGAAGCCGGGAAACGATTTCGTCGTCGACCAGCGCGCACTTCACGAGATCTACCTGCCGGCCTTCGAGGCTGCAGTGAGAGCTGGAAGCGGCTCGATCATGGCCGCCTACTCGAGGCTCAACGGTTACCAGAATGCTAATAATCCACACATGCTGAGGGATATTCTGCGCGGCGAACTCGGCTTCAAAGGGCTCGTTGAATCGGACTGGGGTGCAAATCACAGCACGCAGTCAATCCTCAACGGACTCGATGTCGAGTTCTCCGGAACCGGCGCCGGTGTACCACGGAAGAGCTATTTCGGCCATGCGCTGCAAGCTGCCATCGCCTCAGGTGAAGTACCTCAGTCAGCGCTGGACCGCGCGGTCGGCAACGTGCTTACCGCAATGGATCAAATTGGCATGCTCGACCATCATCGCGTGCCGGCTCCCGATGGGATAGACGTCGCTGCGGACTCGGCTGTGGCCCTGAAAACGGCGGAGGAGTCAGCAGTTCTGTTGAAAAACGATGGAGCGCTGCCGCTTGACGCCAAGGCGCGCCAATCTCTTGTGATGGTGGGCCCGACCGCTGGCCAACTGCTCGCCAACCCGGGCTTCGGCAGCTCTGAAGGACTTGCCGCCCGGAGAGTGTCGCCACTTGAGGCAATGCGCCGAGTGGCCGGCCCGAGCGCTCGCATTACGTACGCGATCGGCGATGACCTGACCGGCGTACCCATTCCTGCGTCAGCCCTGACGCCACAGAGTGGGACAGGCGCAGGCTTGACGCGTATACCGGGCGATGGTTCACCGTTGAGCGTTGACCAGGCAGTCGACTTTACCGGCACAAAGTCGCTACCGATCGGCCGTGCGTACATCTGGAGGGGAACTTTGAAAGTCTCCACCTCGGGCGACTATGTGCTCATGGTCCAAGGGTGGGGCGCAAGCGCTGAGCTGAAGATCGATGGCCAAATGATGGCTCAGTTCGGGATCGCCAAACTTGGGCGGGTATCGAAGAAAACTTCGAGCCTCCTGACCACTACGGATAACCTCGACAACGGGCGCGCCCACGTAAGGCTGAAGGCTGCAAAGCCTTACCAGCTCGAACTGACGGCCCAGGGCTGGGCGGACCACCCGCTGCAGGTGCGGCTCAACTGGGTCACGCCCGAGATGCGCCAACGTGATAGCGATGCGGCTGTGGCGGCGGCGAGGAAGGCTCACGCCGCGGTCGTATTCGCGTGGGAACGGGCCGGCGAGCAGGCCAATGCCCAGGAGGATCTATTGCTGCCGGAGGACCAGAACGCCTTGATCGAGGCCGTCGCCTCAGCCAACCCCAATACGGTCGTCGTGCTGACGAGCGGTGGACCGGTTCAAATGCCGTGGCTGTCAAAGGTCCGTGCGGTATTGCAGGTCTGGTTCGCGGGTCAAGAGGGCGGCACGGCGATCGCCGAGATTCTGTCAGGCAAGGTGGACCCGAGCGGCAAGCTCCCAATCACCTTTCCGGCTAGGATGGAAGACACTCCTGCGGAGGCGCCGGGACATCCCGAGCGCTATGCCGGGGTCGACGGTAAGGTCATCTATTCGGAAGGCGTATTCGTCGGATATCGCTGGTATGACGGGAACGGGCTCAAGCCCCTGTTCCCCTTCGGGCACGGACTCTCGTACACCACCTTCCGCTACTCAGGCCTGCATACGAAGCGAATGAGAGATTCGTTGGAGGTGTCCTTCGAACTCACCAACACGGGGAAGCTCCCCGGGACGGAAGTGGCCCAGATTTATGTTGGGGCGCCGCCCGCGTCTCCTGTGCCAATCGCGCCGAAACAGCTGTCGGGCTTTGCGCGGGTCGGTCTGGCGCCGGGACAGACCAAGGCCGTGACAGTACGGCTGGATCCCCGCAGCTTCGCGTACTGGTCGATGGCTGATCGCGGCTGGCGCATCGCCAGTGGCAGTCGGCCGATTTACGTCGGTTCCTCTTCCAGAGACATTCGGCTAACAGCCAAAGTGAGTATCCCCGCCGGACTAGCGGCGGATTCCCTCATGCACCATCCCCTCAATCCAAGAGCCCACCCTTGATGATCAGCTCAACGTCCCACGCAAATAGTCTCGCAGCGACCCTCGCAGCTTTGTTTTTTCTGACAGCGATGCCCGCCAAGGCAGCCCAGTCGCCGCTCAGCGGCTTCTGGAAGTTGGTGAAGCGCGAAGCGGCCGCACCGGCCGAGCTGACCGCCGCGGCCGTTGCAGCGAAGGCGAAATTGAAGGCGCGAGACGACATCGACGTGCAAGCCGTGCGTTGGTGCGTCGAACAGGGCTTGCCGTTCGTGATGGATCAGGCGGGACCCATCGACATCATTGTCGGGCCAAACCAAATCGCGATTCTGGAGGAGAAGACTGCGCTTCCTCGGCACATCTATACGGCAGGTCAGCCGCCCCCAGACATGAAAGTCTTCGATAACACCCCCGTCGGTTACTCGAGCGGTCGCTGGCAGGGACACGGCGAGCTCGTCGTCGAGACGGTCGGGCTCTCAAGCGGTGTCGGTCCTACCGGGGCGCCGCGAACGGATTCGGCCAGAGTTCTTGAGACGTTCAAAGTAACCGGCAATACGCTCGAGATATCCACGACCTGGACCGATCCGGCTACATTTCGCGAGCCCTACCATTACACGTTGGTCTACCAGCGGCTGCCGGCCCACTACACCGCTCAAGAACACTACTGCGACCCCCGCGTCAACGGCGCTGGCCATCCCTAGCGTCGAGGAGACCCGCTCATGTCCGCACGCAAGCATTCGTTGATCGCATCAGCGGCAAAGGCCATGATCATGCCGTGGATGGCCACGATCAGCCTGCCCAGTATTGCCGCCGCGGCGGAACACCCCAACATTAGCGGGTTCTGGGAACCGCGCGACGGCAGCATCCAGAACCGCACTTCGCCCTCTCTCAACGCCGCGGGGAGAGCTGAGCTGAAGAAGCCGAACAAGTTGAACAACGCGAACGGCGTCGACCCGGTGAACATCTACTGCCTACCTCTCGGGCAGCCCTGGGATCTGTACCAATCCGCACCGCTCGACATCGTTCAAGACGCCCGCGAAACCACCATCATGTATGAGAATCACTCTCTGCCCTGGCATATCTACACTGATGGGCGGAGCCATCCGGACGACGCGCATCTCAAGCCGACAGTAAGCGGACATTCGATCGGCCGTTGGGAGGGTGATGTGTTCGTCGTGGATTCCGTGGGATTTTCCAGCCACCCCGGCCACGGCGCCGTGACGGTGATCCCCAACAACAAAACGACACATGTCATCGAGAGGTTCAGGCTATCGCCTGACGGAATGGAACTTCACGCCCACTTCATTATCGATGATCCGCACTGGCTGACGAAGCCCGATCAGTTCGATGTAGTTTGGTATCGGGATCCCCCCTCTGAATACGCCATCCCAAACCTCTGCGACCCGCGCAACGAAGCTAACGCCCATTACTGAGAAAAGGGCGCGAATGCCGGCCGCCTTACGAACCCGTAATCGCTATATCGATTTCAGGCCGCTTTGTCGATTAATTTAGATTGACGCTCATTGTGTCGCTAATGAGCCCAATGTAGAATATTTTGTCGATTGCCTGCCGTCCTGCGGGGGCGGCAGTGCTGCGAGTGCGGCGGCGCTCGCATTAGACAACTACTGCGCCGAGTCAGCCGAGACGATGCTGGCGGGCAAACGAATCAAGAAGGAGTGAGTCCGTGGAAGGCAAGATCGCACTCGAAGAGCACTTTTCGACCGAAGAGCACATGCGCGTGTGGGACCGAGCACAGGAAGCCGCGCGCAACGGTCAGGCGTACATGGAAGCCGTTGAGTATCAGCTGCTCAATAGCGCACACCGCATCGAGCAAATGGACCGGTTTGGGATTGGGGCCGCGATCGTCGCGATGACGGCCAACAGCGCTCAGGGCATCCCCGATGCCAAAAAGGCCGTCGAATTCGCCAAGCGTACCAATGATCTGGTCGCAAACGAGTATACCCGCCGCTATCCGGGGCGGCTTTACGCCTTCGCGACCGTGGCCCTACAGAACCCCCGGGCCGCGGCGGATGAACTGGCGCGCGCGGTACGCGACCTTGGAATGAAAGGCGCGATGATCTACGGCTATTCGAACATCGGTGATAAGGAGACTGGGCAATATCTCGACGAGCCACCGATATGGGAATTCTGGGATCGCGTTGCCAGTTTGAACGTGCCCATATACTTGCATCCGCGCGAGCCCTTGCCGAATCAGCGACGCATCTACGAAGGCTACCCGGCGCTGATCGGCTCTGCATGGGGCTTTGCCCATGAAACCGGGACGCATGCGGTACGCCTGATGTTGAGCGGCCTATTCGACCGGTACCCGAATCTCCGGATCATTCTAGGTCACCTCGGTGAGGGTCTGCCGCATCTGCTGCCACGCCTCGAGTGGCGCCTCCACAAGCAGCGTCACGGCCTTGGCGCGGGGGACCTTAAGAAGAAGGTCTCCGAATACTTCAGCGAGAATTTCTACGTGACGACCAGCGGGCACTTCAGCACGAAGGCGTTGCTGAACGCCGTGTCCGAGATCGGCGTGGAGCGCACGATGTTCTCGGTAGACTATCCCTATGAGGACATCGAGGACGCCGCCACCTGGTTCGATCAAGCGTTGCTGAGCGAAAACGACCGGCAGCTCATCGGTCGGGAGAATGCGCGCCGGCTATTTGACTTGCCCTAGAACGGTGATCGTTGCAGGGCACGCGACGATCCGGGGATGCACGATGCATTGGATGAGCTGCTCACCGCCGGGTTCAAGAGCGATGCGCCGGTCGGACCGTCTCGCATGAAGCTCTACGGCTATTTCCGCTCGTCCGCGGCCTACCGCGTGCGCATTGCCCTGAACCTTAAGGGTATCCCCGTCGAGCACGCGTTCATCCATCTGCGGCGTAACGAACAGAGCACCGCAGACTATAAGGCCATGAACCCCCTGGAGCTCATTCCAACGCTGGATCATGATGGCCTGTTTCTCACGCAATCACTGGCCATCATCGAGTATCTGGAAGAGATCCAACCCGACCCGCGCCTGCTGCCTGAATCGGCGGCGGATCGGGCGTACGTGCGCGCGCTTGCCTTTTCCATCGCCTGCGATATCCATCCGCTGAACAACCTTCGAGTCCTCAAATACCTCACCCAGCAACTCGGTGTGCAGGATGCCGGGAGGGAGGCCTGGTTTGCCCATTGGATCAGCGTCGGCCTTGGTGCGCTCGAACAGGTGCTCGGGCGCGAGACTCGCGTTGGTGTCTATTGCTGTGGTGATCGCCTCAGCCTGGCAGAGGTCTGCCTGGTTCCGCAGGTCTACAGCGCCGAGCGGATGAAGTGCGATCTATCCGATATGCCAATTATCACTCGCATCGTAGCCGCCGCGCGTCGACATCCAGCCTTTGAGGCAGCGGCTCCTGAGGCACAAGGTGACGCCGAGTAGCACACTCGGCTGGGAACTGCGGCACCGGGAGGTCGCCCGATGACCTCCAGCCTTGGTCGCCTGGAAGATCTTCCCGCGGACTATGTGGGCACGCTGCATGGGCACAACTTGGCACCGCTCTGGCCAGCTTTGCGTTCCTTCATTCCCCATGACCGGCCCACACGCCGGACGCAGCCGTACGTGTGGCGTTATAGCGAAGTGCGCCCCCTGCTCATGCGCGCCGGCGAGCTGACACCCGTCGAGAAGGCAGAACGCCGGGTACTCGTGCTGTGCAACCCCGGACACGGCCTCGAAGAACTTAGGGCGACGCCGAGCATCTACGTCGGATTGCAGCTGATTCTTCCGGGGGAGACTGCTCCCACTCACCGACACACCCCTTCTGCCGTGCGCTTCGTCGTTGAGGGCCGAGGCGCCTACACGGTCGTCGATGGCCAGAAGTTGCCCATGGAAAGGGGTGACTTGATTTTGACGCCCTCAGGACTGTGGCACGAGCACGGCCATGGCGGTACCGATCCAGTCGTTTGGCTCGATGCGCTCGATCTGCCGTTGCACGTGCTGCTTGAGACTTCCTATGCGATCGAGGGTCCACGTCAGAGCACTACAGACGCAGCGACTGCGTCGCAGGTACGTTTTCAGCAGGGCGGCATTGTCCCGTACGGTGCCCTCTTGCGAGCGCGCGCATCCTACCCACTGATGCGCTTTCCGTGGCATGGCGTCAGAGCGACCCTTGATGCGATGAGCCGCAGTAGCGCTCCCGGCGAGTTGGCGCACGTCGCCTACGTCAATCCAGAGACAGGGCACGAATGCCTGCCAACGTTGGGGTTCTCTGCCGTGCGGCTCTCCCCGGGCACGCCGGCAACCCTGCCACACCATTCCGCGTCGATGGTCCTTCACATCGTCGAGGGCGAAGGGGTTGCGGAAATCGATGCGGAGCGATTGCAGTTTGCCGAGTTCGATACGGTGGCAGTTCCCAATTTTGCCGAGGTGCGTCTCCAAGCCGCGGGACGCCAACCCACCTACATTTTCATCATCGACGATGCGCCGCTGCAGCGTCGGCTCGGGTTCTATGCGGTCGTGGACTCTAGGCCGGCGAGATGATCAACCTGCCCCATACCGTCGCGCGAAACACCCAGCGCCTCTTCGAGCGTTCACGAGGCGAAGTGTGAACGTTCGCGCAGGTGCCCGGCGCAGCGGCAGCGTGCGACGCGCGCATCCGGCGACGCTCACACTCTTGCTATGCGGTGTGGCCGCTCTGGTCGAGGGCTTCGACACCCAGGCCACGGGTGTCGCGGGTCCGCGGATTATTCGCGAGTTTACCCTGTCGCCGGCCGTCGCCGGCTGGCTGTTCAGCGGCGGCACGCTCGGCCAGGCGATTGGTAGCATCGTCGGGGGGCGGGCCGCCGATTACATTGGCCGCAAATGGGCGCTCATCGCATCGCTCCTGCTCATCGGCGTCTGCTCGCTTGGAACGTCAGTCTCGACGAGCGTCGCCGCGCTATTTGTCACGCGAGTCCTCGGCGGATTCGCCATTGGCGGCGCAATGCCAAACTTCATCACGCTGGCTTCCGAGACGGTGGCATCGGACCGGCGGCAGAAGCTCGTGACGCTGCTCATGGCGGCCCTGCCAGCGGGCGGACTGATCGCAAGCGTGACCGCTCTCGCCAACGGCGTCGCGTGGGGTTGGCGCAACATCTTCGTCGTCGGCGGCATCGTGACGCTGGTGACCGCAGTCCTCGCGATCTGGAACGTTAGCGACTCCGAGCCCGCAGCGCGCGACTCCAATGCCTCTTCGACTGAGGCACGGGCGATCTCAGGCCCAGCGGTCCGACCCGAACGGCTCTTGCGCGTGCTGTTCGGCGGCGGCCGGGCGACCGCGACGCTTCTGCTGTGGGTGAGCTTCTTTTTCACGCAGGCGACTTTGCTGCTGATGCTGAACTGGCTGCCATCGTTGGTGGTGAGCGCGGGTTTCACGGATGCACAGGCGAGCTGGACGCAAGTGTGCTTCAGCGTGAGTGGCATATTTGGGAGCTACGTCGTGGGCAGTCTGCAGGCCGGCACCTGGCCG
>Ga0134128_10009870_pt1 | contig 11446 bp, 6 predicted proteins | sample KB31754_FD_96462 | JGI IMG/M metagenome (GOLD analysis project Ga0134128, IMG submission 96462) | Terrestrial soil microbial communities with excess Nitrogen fertilizer from Kellogg Biological Station, Michigan, USA - KB3-175-4 | ecosystem: Environmental > Terrestrial > Soil > Unclassified ...
CGCGCTTCAAGGGTGCAAAGCTCGAACGCGCCACCTTCCAGCACCCCTTCCTCGATCGCCCCATCCTCGGCGTCCTCGGCACCTACGTCACCGCCGACACCGGCACAGGAGCCGTGCATACGGCTCCCTCGCACGGCGCCGATGACTTCTACACCGGCCAGAAATACGGGCTCGACCTCACCTGCCGCGTCGACTCCACCGGCCGCATCCACGTCGATGAGAGCGCCTGGCCGCTCGCCACTCCGCCGCCCTACGACGGCCTCACCGTCTGGAAGGCGAACCCCATCATCATCGCCATGCTCACCGAACGCGGCGCGCTGCTGGGCTCCGGCGATCTCGAGCACTCCTATCCTCACTGCTGGCGCTGTCACAACCCCGTTATCTTCCGCGCAACCGAACAGTGGTTCATCTCGCTTGAAACCCCGGTCAAACGCGCCGACGGCTCGGAAACCACCTTCCGCCAGCTCACCATCGAGGAGATCGACAAGGTCACCTGGGATCCGGCCTGGGGCAAGGAGCGCATTACCAACATGATCGCCACCCGCCCCGACTGGTGCATCAGCCGCCAGCGCATCTGGGGCGTGCCCATCGCGGTCTTTATGTGCGAAGGCTGCAACGAGCCCATCATCGACGGCGATCTTAACCGTCGCGTCGTCGACCTCTTTGAGCGCGAAGGCGCCGAAGCCTGGCACGCCGCTGACGCCGCCGCATTCCTCGCCCCCGGAACCACGTGCGCGAAGTGCGGCAACACCACGTTCCGCAAAGAAACCGACATCCTCGACGTCTGGTTCGACTCCGGCACAAGCTGGTTCGCCGTCTGCGAATCCGACCCCGACCTCCGCGCCGCCTACAACGCCTTCGAGACCGGCACTGCATCCCTCGACCATGGTTTTGTAACAGGGCACGACTTCAGTCGTGCCGATGAAGCCAACAAAGCATCCGGGGCTTTAGCCCCTGCGGCACCCCCAGCCGTCCTCTACCTCGAAGGCGGCGACCAGCACCGCGGCTGGTTCCACTCTTCCCTGCTCACCAGCGTCGCCCTCCGCGGCCGCGCACCCTATTCGCACGTGGCCACCGCCGGCTGGACCCTCGACGAACAGGGCCGCGCCATGTCCAAGTCGCTCGGCAACGGCGTCGATCCCGTGGACATCGCCAACCGCATGGGCGGCGAAATCGTCCGCCTCTGGGTCGCCTCCATCGACTTCCGCGAAGACATGGCCGCCAGCGAAAACCTCATGGCCCGCTGCGCCGAAATCTACCGCAAGCAGCGCAACACCTTCCGCTTCCTGCTCGGAAATCTGAACGGCTTCAACCCCGCCACCGACGCCGTCGCCGAAGCGGACCTGTTGCCCCTCGACCACTACATGCTCGCCCGCACCCGCGAGCTCACCGAAAAAATTCTCGCCTGGTACGCGGCATTCGAGTTCCACCGCGTCTACCACGCAGTCAACGAATTCGCCATCGTGGACCTGAGCTCGTTCTACCTCGACGTGCTCAAGGACCGCATGTACACCTTCGCGCCCACCAACCCCGCGCGCCGCTCCGCGCAAACCGTCCTCTGGAAAATCGCCGAAGCGCTGGTCCGCCTCCTCGCGCCGATCCTCAGCTTCACCGCCGACGAAGTCTGGGAATACCTCCCCGCCATCGAAGGCCGCGAACCCAGCGTCCACCTCGCCCTCTTCCCCAAACCGGAAGATGTCTACTCTGAAGACCCCACTCCACTTCTAGTGCAATGGAGAACGTTGCTCTTCTATGTCCGCGAACAGGCGTTTCAACTCATCGAAGAATTCCGCCAAGGCAAACAGATTGGCAAGAGCACAGAAGCGGAAATCCAGATTCTCACTCGTGGGACGCTTCTTGAGTTACTCCAAGAGCACGGAGACAATCTAAAGGAGTTCTTGAATGTCTCGCGTGTAGATGTAAAGGAATTGCCTGAAGCGCGAGAGGAAATTGTTGTGCTGGAAGGCGGGATATTTAAACGCTCTGGTCAAGATCTCGGATTTGTAATTCAGGCCGCCTCCGGCACCAAATGCGCCCGCTGCTGGAACTTCATGCCCGAAGTCTCCAGCTACGGCATCTGGCAGAACGTCTGCTCCCGCTGCCAGAACGCACTCCAGGAAATGGGCGTTCCTGAACCCGGACCGGAGGCTGCACAGTGAGCTCTAGAGCACCCGACAATCCACTGACCACTATTCACTGTTCACTGACGACTGTTCCCTGTTCCCTGTTCCCTGTTCCCTGTCTGGAAGGTGCCGCGTGAGCTTTCCGCCGCCACTCAAGCTGCCTTGGCTGCTGCTCATCTCCGTCTTCGTATTCACCCTCGACCGCCTGACGAAAGACTGGGTCAGCGCCCATATCGTTCTGGGCGGCGCCATCCCCATCTTCGATCACTACCTGCGCATCTCGCATTGGACCAACGACGGCGCGGCCTTTTCCATGTTCGCCGACTCAGCCTCGCCCCACACCGTTCGCTGGGCGCTGATCGCGTTCACCGTCATCGCCTCGATTGCCGTGCTCTTGGCGATGGTCCGGCTGGGCAGCCGCTTCACTATCACCACCATTGCCCTCGCGCTCATCTTCGGCGGCGCGCTGGGCAACGTGCACGACCGCATCGAGTACGGCTCCGTCATCGACTTCATTGAGGTCCACATCTTCCGCTATCACTGGCCCGACTTCAACCTCGCCGACAGCGCCGTAGTCATCGGCGCATGCCTCCTGGTCCTCGACTCCCTCCGCCCACACCATCACGCCGAGGAGTCCCCGGACAGCGGCCAATGAAGGAAGCATGGGATCGGGGTCCCTGGCATATGATTCAGTACTTGGCCCCATGCTAGACTAGACCTGATCAGGCCAGGATGCGCCCATGCCAACCGTGAACATCTACGAAGCCAAAACCCAGCTCTCCAAGTTGGTCGACCTCGCGGCAACGGGCACGGACGTGGTGATTGCCCGAAATGGCGCGCCAGTAGCTCGCCTCACTGCCCTGGCGAATAAGGGTGATCGTATGCGCGGCTTCGGAGCGCTTAACGGTCAGGGCTGGATCGCTGACGACTTCGATGGACCGCTCCCTGACGATCTTCTCGCTCGATTCGAGGGACGTTGATGCGCGTTCTGCTCGACACGCACATCCTGTATTGGTGGTTCTACGACACAGACCGTCTTTCTGCCGCTGCAACCGCCACGGTCAGGAGTGCTGACGAGATTCTTGTCTCCTCAGCTTCGATCTGGGAGATTGCCATCAAGGTGCGGCTGGGAAAGATGCGCGCCAATCTTGAACAGATACTCAAACTGATCGCCGAGAATGATTTTCAAGAACTCCCAATCTCCCACCGGCACGCCTCTTGTGTGGCCGGTTTGCCTATGCACCACAACGACCCTTTCGACCGCCTGCTGATCTCTCAGGCCATGACGGAGTCCCTGCATCTTCTCACAGCCGACACTCAGCTCCGGCTCTATAGCGATCTCGTCCTCTGCGCCTGAAGCCGCGCGCCTGTTGACTGCCGGGTGCCTCGTCGAAGCTCAGCTTCGGCGCGCCTCACAGCACATTCCTCAGCCACTGCCCCGTATGCGAGTGCAGACTCCCCGCAATCTGCTCCGGCGTTCCCTCCGCCACAACCCTGCCACCGCCTTCGCCGCCCTCCGGCCCCATATCGATCACCCAATCGGCGCTCTTGATGATGTCTAGATTATGCTCAATCACCACCAGTGATCCGCCTCCATCAATCAGCTTTTTGAAAGCCGTAAGCAGCTTCGACACATCGTCGAAGTGCAGTCCCGTCGTCGGCTCGTCCAAAATGTAAAGCACGCGGCTGGCCTGCGACGGTTTCGCGCTCGCATTCGCTGACCGCACCGTCGCCAGGTGCGCCGCCAGCTTCACCCTCTGCGCTTCGCCGCCAGACAACGTAGTCGCCGACTGACCCAGCCGCAGATACCCCAGCCCCACCTCATCCAGCACTGCAAGCTTCTCCAGCAGGCGCGGGTGCCCCACGAAAAACCGTAGCGCCTCCTTCACCGTCATCTGCAGCACTTCGTGAATGTTCTTGCCCTTGTAGCGCACCTCCAGAATGCGCGGCTGGTAGCGCGTGCCGTTGCAGTCCTCGCAGGGCAGCTCCACGTCTGCCAGAAACTGCATCTCCACCGTCACGGTTCCGTCGCCCTCGCACGTATTGCAGCGGCCGCCCGGCACATTGAAGCTGAAGTGTCCTGGCGTCAGGCTCATGCGTTTCGCCTCAGGCTGCGCCGCAAACAGCTCGCGAACCAGATCGAACCCCTTGATGTAAGTGATCGGATTCGACCGCGGCGTCCGCCCGATCGGCGTCTGATCCACCAGCACCACGTCGTTCAGCCGCTCCACTCCGGTCAGAGATTTGAATACTCCTGAAGGATCGCTTCCATCCGTCTGCCCCAGTGCGCGAGCTACGGCGCGGTACAGAACCTGGTGCACCAGCGTTGATTTTCCTGATCCTGAAACGCCAGTGATCGCCACCAGCATCCCCAGTGGAATCTCCACATCCACGCCGCGCAAATTGTTGGCGTACGCGCCCTTCAGCACCAGCTTCTCTCTTCCCGGCTCGCGGCGTCGCGTCGGCACAGGAATCGTGATCTGGTGCGAGAGATACCGCCCGGTCAGCGAATTAGGATTGGCCTCGATCTCCGCCAGCACTCCCTCCGCTAAAATCTTCCCCCCGAATTCGCCCGCTCCCGGCCCAAGATCGAGCAGATGATCCGCCGCGCGCAGCACATCGGCATCGTGCTCCACCACCACAATCGTGTTCCCCAGGTCGCGCAGATCTTTGAGAATGTGAATCAGCCGCTCAGTGTCGCGCGTATGCAGCCCGATCGACGGCTCATCCAGCACATACAGCGCGCCCACAAGCTGCGAACCCAGCGACGTCGCAAGCTGAATGCGCTGCGCTTCCCCGCCTGACAGCGTCGACGCCAGCCGATCCAGCGTCAGATACTCCAGGCCCACCGCATCCAGAAACGTCAGCCGCTGCCGCACCTCGTGCAGAATCTGTCCCGCAATCTCCTCCTGCATCGGCGTCAGCGTCAGGTTCGAGAAGAAGTCCTTCGCCCGCCCCACCGTAAGCGCCGTAGCCTGGCAGATATTCAGCGCCCCATACTTCGCAGTCGTGATGCGCACGGCCCGCGCCTCGGCCCGCAGCCTCTGCCCGCGGCACTCGGGACACTCGGCATACCCGCGATACTTACTCAGCATCACCCGCACGTGCAGCTTGTATTTCTTGCGCTCCATCTGCGCGAAGAATCCGTACACTCCCTCGAAGCTGCCCTTGCCGCGCAGCACCGTCTCGCGCACCTCGTCCGTCATCTCGCGCCACGGCTTGTCCATGGGGATCCCCAGGCTCGCCGCCTGCTTCTTCATGTCCGTGAACCACCCGCGGTACTTCGGGCGATTCCACGGATCGATGGCCCCATCGTTGAGACTCAGTCCCTTGTCGGGAATCACCAGGTTCAGGTCGAAATCCACCGTGTTGCCGAACCCCTGGCACCGCGGGCATGCCCCAAATGGATTGTTGAAGCTGAACAGCCGCGGCTCCGGCTCGCGCGCCGGCCGATGACACACAGAGCATTCGAACGCCGCTGAAAACCGATGCTTCTTCCGCTCCGCATTCTCGTCTCTCGGAACCTCCTCGAAGATCACCTCGCCGCCTTCGCGATAGGCAATTTCCACCGCATCCACGATGCGCGCGCGATTCTCCGCACCAGCGGGCGCGGCGTCCACAACAATCCGGTCCACCAGCACAAACACCGGCATGGTGAAGTCGATCTCCAGCAGGCTTTCCGGGCTGCTGAATTCGAAAATCTGGCCGCGCTGATACAGCCGGTTAAACCCTCCGCCGCGCAGCTCCGTCAGCCGCGCCTTCAGCGCATCGGTCATGGGAGACTCGACCGCCGCCTTCGCCGCCGCCTTTGCCGCGGCAGCTTTTCCCCGCTTTGTCGCCGGCTTCGGCTCTTCCGCTTCATGCAGTGCGCGCACGGGAAACAGCACGTTGAAGCGCGTTCCCTCGCCATGCGCCAGAATTGCGGCTGCGATCTCGTCCACCGTGTCGCGCCGCACCAGCCCGTCGCAATGGCTGCAGTGCACCACGCCGCAGCGGGCGTAGAGCAGCCTCAGGTAATCGTAGATTTCGGTCGCGGTCGCCACCGTCGATCGCGGATTGCGCGTGGTGTTTTTCTGCTTGATGGCAATTGCCGGCGCCAGCCCGTCAATCTCGTCCACATCCGGCTTTTCAATCCGCTCCAGGAACTGCCGAGCATACGCCGAAAGGGATTCGACGTAGCGCCGCTGACCCTCGGCATAAATCGTGTCGAAGGCCAGCGACGACTTGCCCGATCCGCTCACGCCGCTCACCACCGTGAGCTTGCCGTGGGGAATGTCGCAGGAAATATTTTTGAGATTATGCGTCCGCGCGCCGCGGATCACGATGGCTTCGTTGGCGGAAAGCAAGGGCGGAGAGACCTCAACCAGACAGAGTCGCGGCCCGATGTGCACTGATAACAGTCACGTTAAAGGCACATATTGGGCCATTCTCCATTATAAGTGCGGGGCCCAGGCACCCCTGATCACGGACCATAAACGACAGCCCATTCGCATGAAAGGCGACACGCCATTCACATGAAGATCCCTATTGCTGAAAAGAGGCTGGCATTGCACCGCGCGCGCCGTAGGAACCGACAGGCCAATCGCATGGTGGTTGTTGTTGAACGAGCCCCCACACGCGCCGTAGGCGCAAGGCTCGTTAGCCCCGCGCTTCAGCGCGGGGAAGCAGGACCCAATAAGAACTCAAGTGCCGTAGGCACGGTGTTTGTTAGCCCCGCGCTTCAGCGTGGGGAAAGCTGCCCAAGCAAGGGTCCAAAGTCCCGTAGGGACGGGGCAAAGCTCGTGAGAATGACCCCACACCCGCGAATCCCATCCTCACCCGTTGAAAAACCGCGAGGCAGGGGCCCTTCAGGCCCCCTCGCAGAAAACGTCCGGCACGTCGATCCCCAGCGCCGTCGCCAGGTCGTGCTGGTGCTCCTGCTCCTGGCTGATGATCTTGCGCAACTGGTCGGCCAGCGCATAGTGCCCCACCGCCTCGGCCTGCTTCACCCGCTGGCGATAGTTCTTGATCGTCTCCGTCTCGTTGTCCAGATCAAACCGGATCATCTCCTCGGGCTTGTCACTCAGCTTCACCGGCTTCGGTGAATTCGTTGGCATCCCGCCCAGGTAGTCGATCTGGTCGGCAATGATCATGGCGTGCTGCAGTTCCTGCGCGGCATGCAATTTGAGCTCGGCAGCAATGCTCATCCATTTCGCGCCTTTAAGCACATTGCTGTAGATGGTGTAAGCGATGATGGCCTGGTATTCGCGGGAAAGGTCCTCATTCAGCGCATTAACGAGTTCCTTCAGTGACTTTTGCCGATCCTTTTCGGCCTTGTTTTCCGGCATTTCGCACGTATCCCCTTTCGTTTGAGCGAAGCGAGTAGTTAGATGCGTGCGCCGCCCCAGACGTCGGCTTGAGTTTTCCCTTCCCCGCCGGAAACCGTGCCCTCCCCTACTCGATCCGCAGTGCCTCGGTCGGGCTCACGGACGCTGCCCGGTGTGCCGGCACAAAGCTGGCCGCCAGCGAAGCTGCCGCGAGCACCAGCGCCACTCCCGCAAGCGTTGGAATGTCCCACGCCGATACGCCGAACAGCAACTTGCGCATGGCCAGCGACGCCGCGATCGAGCAGCCCACTCCGAGCCCCAGCCCCACCGCGGTCAGCCACCCAGCCTGGCGCAAAATCATCGAGTAAACCACGCCGCGCTGCGCTCCCAGCGCCATCCGCACTCCGATCTCCCGCGTCCGCTGCGACACCGAATACGCAATCACCCCGTAGAGCCCCACAACCCCCAGCAGCAGCGCGATGCCCGCGAAACCGCCAACCAGCCCCATCGCTACCCGGTGCAGCATGGCGGACTCGGTGGACTCCATCTGTTGCTCCATGGTGCTCTCGCGGTAGACACCCATGTTGGGATCAATCGCCCGAAGCGCGCTGACCACCGACGGCAGCATCGCCTTCTCATTCTGCCGTGTCCGCACCGCAACCGAGAAATAGTTATCCGTGGTCTGGTAAATGTCTTCATACTCGGCGGGCCAGATGTCCTGCTGCAGGCCGCCCTCGCGCACATCGGCGATAATGCCGATAATCTCGCGCATCGATTTCTCATCTGCCGATGTGTTGCCAATTTTCTGGCCGATGGGATCTTCGCCGGGAAAATATTTGCGCGCCAGTGCTTCATTGATGAGGGCCACGTTCTCCGTCGGGCCGATCTCATTTTCATTGAAGTAGCGTCCCCGTATGAGCCGGGCCTTGAGCGTGGACAAATATGCGGGGCTCACCTCCCGCTGATTCACTTCATTATGCTCGCCATGGAACGGCTTTCCGGCTATGCGAATCCAGTCCGTGTCGCAATTGCACTGGATTGGCAAATCCGATGTGATTCCAACGGATTCGACCCCCGGTATCGCCATGAGGCGCCGATTGATTTCGCGATAGAGATTGACGGCCTGATCGTTGGTCTTGAGCTTGCTGTCGGGAATCATGACATTAGCGATTGCCAGATGCGACGTGTCGAATCCTGTTTCAACATGCAGCAGCTTGTAGAAGCTCTTGGCCAGCAGGCCGGCGCCGCTCAACAGCACCACGGCAACGGCGAGTTCCACCACAACCAGATTGCCGCCCAGCCGCTGCCAGAAACGGCCGGCGCTGGTGCGGCCTCCTTCGCTGAGCGCCTGGTGCAGATCGCGTTGAGCGCCCATGCGCAAAATTGGCGTTGCCGCAAACAGCACGGCGGAGAACAACGCGAGCGCAAACGAGAACAGCAGCGCATGCGCATTGAGTCCCACAAAATTGACGAAGGGCAGGTGAATGGCCACGGGCTGCGGGACGATGCCGCGCAATGCCGTCATCAGCCAGGTCGCAAGGGCCAGTCCAGCGGCGCAACCCGCTCCGGCCAATAGGATCCCTTCGGTGACAAACTGGCGCACCAGCCGGACACGGCTCGCCCCGAGAGCTCCGCGGACCGCAATCTCGCGCCGCCGCGCTTCCGATCGCACCAGCAGCAGACTGGCCACATTCAGGCTGGCGATCAGCAGCAGCAGCGCCGCGCCGGCAAGCAGCATCAGCAGAATGGGCCGCACATCGCCAACGAGGATCTCCTTCAACGGAGCGACAAACGCTCCCTGATCGCGATTCGTGTCAGGATATTGGCGCTCCAGTTGAGCGGCCACGCGCTTGAAGTCGGCAAGTGCCGCCTCCCACGTAACGCCATCGCGCAATCGCCCGATGCCGTAGAGGTTATGGCAGCCGCGGCGCGTTTCGCAGCCGCTCCTGTCCAGCAGCGGCACCCAGAACTCGGAATCGCGTCCGGGCGCAAACACGAATTTGCGCGGCAGCACGCCAACAATCGTGTATGCGTTGCCGTCGAGACTCGTGGTCTGTCCGATGACATTCTGCCGGCCGCCAAAGCGCTTTTGCCAGGTGCTCCAGGGAAGGATGGCGATTTTGGCGCGGCCCGGCTCATCTTCTCCAGGCAGGAAATCGCGCCCAAGCAGCATGTTGACGCCGAGCGTGCGAAAGAATCCCGCGCTGACCCGGCGCGCAGCCACCGGTTCAGTAATTGATCCCGATCGTAGAAGAAAGCCTGTGTTTCCGTAGACCTCGAGCGAGCTGAGTGTCGTGTTCATCCGCTTCCAGTCGTCGTAGTCGTAGCGCGACAGGTTGGCCTGCGGGATGATTTTGGCGGACTCGGTCACGGCCACCAGGCGATTGGGATTCGCATACGGCAGCGGCTGGATGAGCGCAGCATCCACAAAGCCGAAGATAGCCACGCTGATGCCCATGCCCAGCGCGAGAATCCCCACGGCAAGCAGGCCGAACCCGGGATTCTTGCGAAGCTGGCGCAGAGTGTAGCGAATATCCTGCAACATCGATTCCGCGCTAAAACCAATGACTTCGTGGCTCTGCTCGCGCACCTGTGTCGCGTTCCCGAACTGCCGCTGCGCTGCTTGGCGTGCTTCCGTCGGCGGCACCCCGCGTGCAATCAAATCCTTTTCCGCCTGTGCGCGATGGAACGCCATCTCCTCATCGAGCTCGCTGCGAAACCGGCCGCGTCGAAACAGAATGGACGTCTTCCTGAGAAACCGCTCGATGATATTCACAGCATCTCCTCCGCGCCTTCAATTTTTCCGCGCCCGATCACTCCGCCCGCAACGCATCCGCGGGATTGACAGAAGCCGCGCGACGCGCGGGCAAATAGCTGGCCAGCAGCGCCGCCACGGCAAGCAGCCCCGCAACTGCCGTCAATGTCGGCACATCCCACGCAGCCACCCCAAACAGCAACTTGCGCATCAGCAGAGCGGCCCCAATCGACGCACCAAGGCCCACCACAACTCCAATCGCAATCAACTGTCCTGCTTCCTGCAGCACAAGGCGATACACAGAGCCTCGCGCCGCACCTAGCGCCATCCGCACGCCAATTTCGCGCGTACGCCGGCCAACCGAATACGCGATCACTCCATACAACCCCACAACACCAAGCAGCAGCGCAATGACAGCAAATCCGCCCACCAGCCACGCCGAAGAACGATGCAGATATGTCGACGGCGCGTCGTGAATCTTCTGGTCCATGGTCATCGGGTCGAAGATCGCCATGCTCGCATCGATGCTATGCAATGTCGATCGCATCGCAGGCAGAATGGTCTGCTCGTCCTGCGCGGTGCGCACCAGCACCACAAATCCATGGCTGGGATCCTGATAGAAAGGCCGATACATGGCAGCGCGTGGCGCGGCATCGAGCTGGCCCTCCTGAATATCGTTGATGAGCCCAACGATGAGCACCGGCGGATCTTTCTCACCGAAACTCATCTGCCGGCCTATAGGATTCTCCCCTGGAAAGTAGAGCTTCGCCAACGCCTGGTTCACGATCATCACCTTGGGATGCGATGCATCGTCCTGATCCGTGAAATAGCGGCCGCTGACGAGGCGCGCGCCCAGGGTAGTGAAATATTTCGAGCTGACAAAGCGAATGGCGCCTTCGTTATGCTCGCCGTGATACGGACGCCCCACAACACGAAAGCTCGTGGTCCAGTCAGCATCTTCCAGGGGAAGTTTGGTGGTTACGGCGACGGACTTAACGCCGGGCAGGCCTGAAAGTCGATCGATGACCTCGTGTCCGAGCGCAGCCTGCTTCGGGTCGTCCTTGTATTTTTCCATCGGCGCGTTTACATGGACCGTCGCAACGTGGTCAGGCTGCATGCCGATGTCGACATGCAGCAGCCGATAAAAGCTCTTGCCCAGCAACCCCGCGCCGGCCAGAAGCACCATGGCCGTGGCCAGTTCAATCACCACCAGCTTCGATCCGAAATTGCGCCAGGCCAGACCCGCTGCCCCGCGTCCGCCC
>Ga0134128_10009871_pt1 | contig 11446 bp, 11 predicted proteins | sample KB31754_FD_96462 | JGI IMG/M metagenome (GOLD analysis project Ga0134128, IMG submission 96462) | Terrestrial soil microbial communities with excess Nitrogen fertilizer from Kellogg Biological Station, Michigan, USA - KB3-175-4 | ecosystem: Environmental > Terrestrial > Soil > Unclassified ...
ATCCCTGCTCGGTGGCAGGGCCGTGGCCGAGCTTGGTCTCAGGAAAAAGTTCGAGCACGGCGGCAGCCAGCAAATGCGCGGACGAATGCCGGTAAACCTCGAGTGCCTCGGGATTCTTGTCAGTAAGGATTTGCAGCTCGGTGTCTTTCTCGAGCGGCCGGGTAAGATCAATCAGCTGATGTGCGGGACTGGCCTGTGCGGCGCGGAGACTATTGTCCGCCTCCGATGCGGCTCGAGCACCCTCGCCCGCATGATCGCCGTTTGAGGATATCCTGGCCGCCAGTGCCGCATCCGCCAGCCGCGGGCTAATGAACTTGGCAATATCGAGCGCCGTAGTTCCCTTTGCGACTTCTTTAACGCTCCCATCCGGGAGTTTGATGTGAATGTTCTCTGCCATGGGAAACATTCAGTTTATGGGACGAGGGAAAGAAGGGTCAAACGGAGCCAATTAAGATAGTGACTCTTTGCTGTTTGTGGAATTCCGTGTCATTTTCGAATTATTATAAGGAGCATCATCTTGTAAGTCTTTGAAAATGGCCGCAAGAATCAGTATTTCCGACAAAATGAGCGGACGAAAGCAATGGGCTACCTATGAACAGCAGGTGTTCGAGCTTTTTAAAGAACACTTTCCAAGGGCTACCGCTAGACGAAATGTCTACGAGATGGGGCGATTTTCAAAAAGGAAGCGCCAGATCGATGTACTTCTCACCGAACACACTCCAGCTGGCATCCTGAAAACCGTCGTGGATACGAAATTCTTTAAGAGGAAGGTCGATGTAAAGGCAGTCGATACGCTCGCTGGTTTTGTTGAGGACGTAGACGCACATAGAGGAATGCTCATAACAAGCATGGGTTACACCCGCGCAGCTTTAAGGCGAGCATTTTACGGCCCAAGCAATCTCGAACTGGACGTACTGAACTTTTCTGAGCTCCAGAAATTCCAGAGCTTCACGGCTATTCCTTACTCAGGGGACAAAGCTTTTCTTATAACTGCACCATTCGGCTGGGTCATAGATGCCAGCCGGACCGAGGGACGCATCGCAAACTTGTACCAACGCGGGTTGGATGTTGAATCCGCTGAGGCGAAGAAAGAGCTCCTCTACATCAATTTGTGGCACCATGACTCAGGACCTCTGACAATGGAAGAACTGGACGCGCGGCAAGTAGCTCGGATAAGGCAATTCAGTCGCGTTGAAGTGACTTATCGACCTACGATTGAACGGCCCGACGCGCGTACCCGTATGCGCATAGCGCATGTAGTGAAATATGGGTGCTTAGAGGTCACAGGCTTCTTGGAGTTTGCCGACGTGATTTTCTTCGCTGTTCTCCTGACGTCGATCGAGACCCAAGGTCCGAATATCCGCAGGCTTGAATCTGTCCTCCAACAAGCCGCGCCAATCGAGTTGATGCGCGACAACACCGGACTCATAAACAACTTGAGAGATCAATTAGAAACGACCTCTAACGCTGAAGAGCGAGCGATGCTCCTTCGTAGGATGGCATATTGGTACAAAGATATGGGCCAGTTCAGCGAGGCGCGAGATCTGCTAGAAAGAAGCCTCTCCATTGATCCTGACAATGCATACTGGTCCATTAGAGAACTAATGCCGGTGTTGCAGAAGCTTCGCGAGGCCGACAGAGCGAAGGAACTGCTGTCGATTTTGATCCGCCTTGATCCTCACAATCCGACAGTTTTTAATGATTCTATCAACTTGGCAGCTGGATGGATATTTAGAAGCGATGTGCTAGAGATCATAAATAAGCTTCGCGAAGAACGGTGCGACGATCCAATGACACGAGCAAATTGTGACTTCTATAGTGCTAATCTGCTAGCTCCTGATGATCCTTCAGCGGCGCGAAGACTATTGTTAGCAGCACGTCGGCAGTTCATTCCGCTATTGCCTAGTAAACATCAAGTGTTCCGCGCGATTCGCGAGGCTCTGAAGCAATTTCGCTCATTTCGCTCCATCGACTAACAGCTTAGGGGCAACTCCCCTATTCACTTTGCGCGAATGAGTGGAAATGTCTAATCAAATTTCAACCTTTGTTCTGTCCATTTAGCTTTGGATATAATTCCCCACTCACGTTCTTAAATGGTTAGATTGGAGCACTCCGGACCGCTCTCGTAGCACCAGTGCTACCATTCCTATTACATGAAACAAGGATTGGCGAAGACCCTCAAAGCGATTGCCATAGTCGCGGCTTGCGTATGTATCTTAGCTCCCATTACAACTGGTACTGGATTTCTAGCTTTCGTGATATCCCTCTTCGTCGCGATCATTGCAGGCGTTACAGGTCACCACTTAGACGACAATGATCAGTCCGGGTACTGGCCAAGCGAGCCCAATTCCGCTGGCCACCCCACCCGTCCCGATTTTGGAAAGGGTGGGACACATGACTTTTAATCTTTCGCGCTTTGGATGTTTTGTCACGCAATTAGGCCAGGGAAGAAAATTCGATCTAATGTCAGGCGGCATAGAGATCCCATCCTTTGAAACCCGCAAAGGATGGGGCAGCCTTGGTTAATGCCGGGTAGGGGAAAACCAAAAGGGAGTGTCGGCTAGCCGGCTGCCTCATTCAAGCCTCCTGTCGGGCTTGAATGGGAATAAGAAAATAGATTTCCGGGCACAAAGAAGGAATAACGCGCTAGGCTCCTGGAAAGCCTTACTCACTCAGGAAGTTGGAGTCTGGGGATTTCAGTGCGGCAACAGACGCCATAGCTTTGCCATAGCCGGAACCAAGGGCTTGATGCGAGCGCTTCGTCGTGCCTCCGATTGGCGGCAGCAATGTCGGATTCGCTGAAGGGGCGGATGTCCGGTCTTTCAAACATCTCCTCCAGTTGCTCGATGTCATTGATGATGCGCTCAATATCCATCGGGAACAGTATAGCGGAACACAGATGAACTTTATCCATCCCATTAGCTCTGAACAACCGCTTGACATTCCATTCCTCTGGACCACGATTAGGCAGGAAACAAGAGCCATGAACGATCTACGAAGCCAGCTCGCGAGCCTCTCTGCCGCGGAAAAAATGGAGCTGCTGGATGCGGCGTGAGAGAGTCTTGAAGCCGACGCTCAGTACGTGACCAAAACCCAGCGGGCAGAATTGGACTCCCGCTTGACTCGGCACGAAAAGAATCCTTCCGGCGTCATTCCCTGGGAAAAAGTACGGGAAGGACTATTCCATAAGCCATGACACTTCCGGTGGTCTGGCTGCCCGATGAAGAACCACGTTGTAAAACTAACGACGCAGTGCACGTTGCCCCTTCCGTTCGTAGAGCATTTCACCTGCACGAATTCAATTCGGAGTGCCGATGGATTTTTACGAGGTGCCCGGCAGAATAGCCACACGATATAATCGCACGCACATGGGGATTGCGATTGGCGACAACCTGGGTCCGTACAAGATCGTCTCCGCGCTCGGAGCGGGCGGCATGGGCGAGGTTTTTCGCGCGCGGGATGTCCGGTTGGAGCGCGACGTCGCCATCAAAGTGCTGCGTCCCGGACTGCTGATTGATGAGAAAATGCGCCACCGCTTCCGCCAGGAAGCTCTGGCACTGGCGCGGCTGAATCATCCAAATATTGCCGTGGTTTATGACGTCGGCGAACTCGACGGCGTGGATTACCTCGTGATGGAATACGTGGCGGGGCAATCGCTGGCGGAGAAGTTGCATTCGGGGCCGCTGCCCGTGAAGGAAGGGGTCTCACTGGCGAGGGAAATCGCCGAGGCGCTCGAAGAAGCTCACGAACAGGGAGTGGTTCATCGCGACCTGAAGCCATCGAATATTGCCATCACGGCAAAAGGCCATGCGAAGGTGCTGGATTTTGGACTGGCGAAGCTGCTGGCGCCAGCCACAGACGCCGAACTCACGCTCTCTGTAAGCGAACCACACGGCGCAATCGGCACTCTGTTGTACATGTCGCCGGAGCAAGCCGAAGGCAAAGAGCTGGATGCGCGAACAGATTTATGGAGCCTGGGCGTGGTGTTGTATGAAACGCTGACAGGCCAGAAACCGTTCCAAGGACGTAGCGCTCCGGCCATTCTGCATTCCATCACCACAGAAGAACCAAAGCGCCTGCGGGAGTGCAGAGGCGATGTCCCGGTGGAAGCCGAGCGTATTGTCTCGCGCGCCTTGGAGAAAGATGTCCAGCAGCGATACCAGACAGCGTCGGAAATGCACCAGGACCTTGCGCAAGTTGTGGCGCAAATCAGCGGGGCGACGGCGCTTGAAACGAGTCTCCGTGCCGGAGTTTCCCGCAAGTATGCGATGGCGACGCTCGCGGCCATTGTGGTTCTCGCGGTGGTTGGCGGATGGCTGTATTGGCGGTCCGAGAAGCGGAATTGGGCCCATGAGCAGGCGATTCCGGAAATCACAAAGCTGAAGGCTGAGAACAGAGGGCTGGCCGCGTTCCTTCTTTTGAAGCAGGCGGAACGATATTTGCCGTCGGATCCGCAGGTGAAGCAACTGGCGGATGAGATTACGCAGACTTCCACCATTACTTCGTCGCCGACGGGTGCGAGCGTCGAAATACAGGATTATTTAACTCCGAATGGTGAATGGTATGGACTGGGCACGACGCCTCTGAAAAACGTGCAGATTCCAAAGGGATATTTTCGGTGGAAGTTGTCGAAGGCGGGGGGCGGCGAGTCCGTGACCGCACCTGAAACGGAAAAGGAGATGACCTTTGCGCTGGGCGATCAGCTCGGCGCTCCCGCGGGCATGGTGGCTGTTGCAGGGGGCACGTGGGAGAACTATATCGCGTCGGTTGGATGGGTCGGGCCGTATCTGTTGCCGAAGTTTTACATGGACCGTTATGAAGTCACGAACCGCGATTTCCAAAAGTTCGTGGATGCCGGAGGATATGAGAAGCCAGAATACTGGAAAGAAAAATTCGTTCAGAACGGCCGGGAGCTGAGCTGGCAGCAAGCGATGCTGCTGTTTCGGGACACGACGGGCCGTCACGGACCTTCGACCTGGGAGGCAGGGCACTATCCGGAAGGACAGGGAGATTATCCGGTTGCGGGCGTGAGCTGGTATGAGGCTTCCGCGTATGCGGTTTTTGCCGGGGAGAGCCTGCCGGCAATCTCGCAATGGTACCAGGCAACGTCGGCGGATGCGGCGACCTATGCAACCCAAATGAGCAACATTTCGAGAGATAAGCTGGCGCTCGTGGGCAGTTTTCATGATGTGGGGCCTTATGGAACGTACGATCTGGCGGGCAACGTTCGCGAATGGAGCGCGAACTCTGTAGGGGACAATCGCTTCATTCTGGGAGGGGCTTGGGATTCTCAGACTTACCGGTACACGGAGCCTGAGGCGCTCCCTCCGTTCGACCGAAGCGCGGAGAACGGATTTCGCTGCGTCCGGAATGCGCAACCGTTGCCGGAAACAGCTTCCCAACCGCTGAAGGCTGAGGAACGGGATTTCTCCAAGGTAAAGCCAATTTCGGATGACGTGTTCCGCGCCTACACCGCCATGTATTCCTATGCGAAGACCCCGCTGAACGCCAAAGTGGAAGGAGTAGTGCAGGACACAGAAGATTGGAAGGAGCAGAAGATCAGATTTGACGCGGCTTACAACGGCGAACGAATGACAGCCTATTTATTTTTGCCAAAGAATGTGAAGCCGCCTTATCAAACGATCCTCTTTTTCCCGAGCGCCAGAGTGCTGGGGATTGCTAATAGCAAAGACCTCAGCGACCTCCAATTTTTTGATTACATCGTAAAAAGCGGCCGCGCGGTGATGTATCCGGTCTACAAGGAGACCTACGAGAGGAAGGCGGCAGGGGCGATCCCCTGGACCCTGGAGGTCGCGACGGAGCAGTTCAAGGACCTGAGCCGTTCGGTGGATTATCTGGCGACCCGGAGCGATATTGATGCGGAGAAGCTGGCGTACGTGGGCGTAAGTATGGGCTCCGCCCAGGGCGTGGATTATGCGACCCTGCTGCAAAACAAACTCAGGACGGTCATTTTCCTGGATGGCGGTTTTTTCCTGGGAAAGTTTCCATTAGGCTTGGATCCTGCGGATTTTGCGCCGCGGTTGAAAATACCGGTGCTTATGGTAAATGGCCGTTACGACTTTTCTTTTCCCCTGAAAACCTCGCAGGATCCTCTTTTCAAAATGATTGGGACCCCGGCGGCGGAAAAGCGGCATGTGGTGATGGAATCGCCGCACGATGTGACGGTGCAGCACGAGGAGCTGGTGAAGGAAACGCTGAACTGGCTGGACAAATACCTCGGGCCTGTACAGTGAGAGTCGGTGGGTTGGCCCGGCGTGAGGGGTGAAGCCGTCAAGATTGCACTCCATTAGACTCCGGGTTTGCCAGGGAAGAAAGAACAGGCATCGGAGACTGGTCGAACCATATGCAAGAAATTCGCGCCCTAGCGGAAAACCCGCCAGGATGGCCACGCCGCCCGAGTTGAGGCCGCCTGTTCGTTTGTCGTAGAACACGGGTAATCTGCCGGGGCATCGAATTCAGCATCAGAATAGATACATGCGGCTCCTCTGCAAATTGATGATCGGCATCCCGCTCGCGGCGGTCTCTCTCTGCGGCGCATTCGCGCAAACTGGTGCGTTTGCGCAAAACAGCCCAGCCGCGCAAAACAGTCCGGCCGCGGGGAATCCTGCGCTCGTGCAGGCCGCCGATAAAAGGCTAATCACCAAGAGCCATAAGACATCTTCGCGCCAGCTCACTAAAAAAGAGCGCAAGGCACTGGTTGCAATTGCGCTCGACGGCCACGCACAGGAAGAGCATGAGCACGACTGCTCGCACCTTGTGCATGCGATTTACGAAAGTGCCGGGATCCCTTATGATTACGCGCCTTCAGATAATCTTTATGAGGGAGTTGGGCGTTTCCAGCGGGTCAAAAAGCCACAGGCGGGCGATCTGGTAGTCTGGCGCGGGCACGTCGGGATCGTCGTCAAGCCGTCCAGGCATCTTTTCTTCAGTTATCTGACTTCCGGCCCGGGAACCGATAACTACGAGTCGCCTTATTGGAAGCGCCGCGGCCAGCATCGCTTCTATCGCTACGTTAAATAAGATTTAGAAGGCGCAGCGCAACAAAGCATCCAAATATCCCGGCAATGATGCCGCTCTACCCTGCCCTATACACAATTCGCCCCGCCACAATCGTGGCTACAATCTTTCCCGTGAGCGCCCAACCGTCAAATGGGCTGTTGTGGGATTTTGATTGGGACTTGGCGGCGTCGTAGATCCACCGCTTTTTGGGATCGAAGATAGTCACATCGGCGTGGCTCGACTGCGCCAATGTGCCGCGCCCGCGCAAATCCACTACGCGCGCAGGCCCGGCGGTAAAGAGTTCCACAATGCGCGTAAGCGGCAGTTTTGCCTGTTGGTGAAGGCGCGTAATGGCGAGCGCCAATGCGGTTTCGAGTCCGGTGACTCCAAAAGCCGCGCGCTCAAATTCAATAATTTTCTCATGCGGCGCGTGCGGGGCATGGTCGGTAGCGATGGCATCAATCGTGCCATCGCCCAAGGCAGCCATAACGGCTTCCCGGTCTGACTCCGAACGCAGCGGCGGATTCATCTTGAAATTCGCATCGTAGTCGCGGATATCGGAATCCGCGAGGGAGAAATGATGTGGAGTGACCTCGCAGGTGACGCGTGATTTATTGCGTTTGCCTTTGCGTACGGCTTTGAGTGCTTCCGCGGTGGAAATGTGCGCGACGTGCAGCCGCGCTCCGTGGAACTGCTGCGCCAGGTAAACATCGCGTTCCACGAGCGATGCTTCCGCCGACGCGCTCATTCCATGCAGGCCCAGCCGGAATGCCGTCGGGCCCTCGTGCATGGAACAATTCGCCGTCATGCGGGTATCTTCCGCGTGTTGAATCACCGGCATATTTAATTCGGAAGCCATACGCAAGGCTTCGCGCATAACATCGTCGTTCAGGATGGGCTTGCCATCATCGGTAACCGCCACTGCACCCGCCCGCTGCAAGGCGCGGAAATCGGCAAGGGAAGCTCCTTTGCTGGCTTTGGTGGCAGCGGCGATAGGAAATACATTTACCACTGCGCCGCGCTCCGGCTGTTGCAGCCAGCGCACCCACTCGGCGGAATCTATCACTGGCTGTGTGTTCGGCATACAGCAAACGGATGTGAATCCGCCGGCAGCAGCGGCAGCGGTTCCCGTGGCAATGGTCTCTTTGTAACTCTGACCCGGTTCGCGCAGATGCACGTGGAGGTCAATGAAGCCAGGCGCAACGATCAATCCGCGAGCGTCAAATTTTTCATCAGCGCCGCCGCGTATTTTCCCCGGCTGGGCAATCTCGGCCACGGCTCCATCGCGCAATAATACGTCCATCGGGGCGTTAATCTTCGCCGCAGGGTCAATGACGTGGCCGCCCTTAATCAGCAGACTTTGATTTTCTTTGCTCTTCAATGATTGACTCTTAAAATTGATTGCTATTTATTAACTTCTTTTCCGCAGATTTCGCCGATTTTCGCGGAATTTTTCTTCCATTTTCAAATACGTACCGCTTGAATTGAGCTTGCGGCCCAAAATTTAATAACAATGCAACTTCTATCTGTGTCGCACGCAAATAATTCAGGACCTGTTTCTCCCATGCCATATCGATGTCCCTGCCGGTTTTTAGCTCAAGGATGATTTGCTCGTTGACCAACAAGTCGGCGCGGAATTCCCCTACTTGCTGTTGGTGAAACCAGACCGGAATAGCAATTTGCCTCTGAAAGAAGAGGCCATTCTCCGCGAGCGCAATAGACATCGCCTGCTCATAAACCGATTCTAGAAAACCATGTCCCAACTCGTTGTAGACGGAATAAAATATGCCGATCAGCTTTCCCGTAAGCTCTGCATGTTTTAATCCGTGGGAATCGGCGTATATCTGCGGAAGAGAATTATCCTTCATCTTCTTCCTCCCAGCGCTCTCGCCAGCACCGCCATCCGCACCGGGACTCCGTTCCGCACCTCTTCCACAATTACCGATTGCGGGCAATCCGCCACTTCCCAGGTCAACTCCAAACCCCGGATAATCGGCCCGGGATGCATGATGATCGCGTCTTTTTTGGCCAGCCGCAGCCTCGGTAATGTCACCTGATAGCGTGTGATGTAGTCGTCCAGACTCACATTCATGCCCGCCAGCCGTTCCTTCTGCACCCGCAGCACCATGACGACGTCAGCGCCGCGTACTGCGTCTTCTGCGGTGCGGCTGATCCGCAGGCCCGGGGCAAGCGTGGTGGCTACCTCCGGCAAAAATTCCGGCGGGCCGCAAAGAGTGATTTTCGCTCCAAATTTGCTAAACAGATGCACCGCCGAGCGCGCCACGCGGCTGTGGTAAATATCGCCGACAATCGCCACGTTCAGCCCTTTGATCGTTTTCTTGTGGCGAAGAATTGTGTAGGCATCGAGCAACGCTTGTGTGGGGTGCTCGTGCATCCCGTCGCCCGCGTTGATAACGGGGATATCGAGGTGCGTGGCGATAAACTGCGGCGCTCCCGCATTGGGATGGCGTATCACAATCAGGTCCGCGCCAACCGCGCGGAGCGTGTAAACCGTGTCGAGCAGCGACTCGCCTTTCTCAATGCTCGACCCGCTCGAAAGCACCAGTGTGGTCGCTCCGCCCAAAGACTGGGCAGCAATCTCAAATGAACTGCGCGTGCGCGTGGATGCCTCATAGAAAAGCAGCAGAATGCGCTTGCCGCGCAACAACGGACGGGGCTTGCGCCCGTCCATCTGCCGCGCCAGCTTAAGAATTCCGGCGATCTCAGCAGCTTCGAGATGTTCTATGCCCAGCAGAGAACCGCGAGCGACTTTTTCCATGAGAATTTGTAATGCCAACAATACAGATTCAGACCTGCGGCTCCATCAACACGACCTTTTCTTCGCTATCCACTTCTTTCAGCTGAATTTTTACGAACTCCTGCGGCATAGTTTGAATTTGTCGACCCACAAATGTCGCTTCAATCGGCAGCTCGCGATGCCCGCGGTCCACGAAAACGCATAGTTGAACGCGTTTCGGGCGGCCATGCTGGAAAAGCGCGTCCATGGCAGCGCGGGCCGTCCGCCCTGTGTATAGAACGTCGTCCACCAGAATGATGTTCAAATCGGTGATGGGAAATCCAATTTCGTTTTTCTCCGCCGCAGGTTTTGGACCGTGGGCGGTAAGGTCGTCCCGGTAAGGCGTTACATCGAGCGCTCCCACGGGAACGGCCGACTTTTCAATGCGGCTGATGATGTGCGCCAGCCTTTCCGCCAGCGGAACGCCGCGCTTGCGGATGCCGACGAAGCCCAATCCCGCAGTCCCATCATTTTTTTCGAGAATTTCGTGGGCCAGGCGCACCAACGTGCGCTCAATTTCCGAAGCGGACATGAGCTGCGCCTTCACAGTCAGGCGGGGAGAGCGGGCAGTGGATCGTGCGGTCATAAACGCTGAATCATACGCGGCTTGGCCCCGGTGGAGCAAGGAGCGACCATTAAAACTGCCTGATTTCTGTTATTTGCGCGGTTTTTGGGGACGCAGCAGCACCGCGCTCAACGCGCCGCCAATGCTTGAAACAATCAGATAAATGCAAAACATCAGAATGAAAGCAAAGACGAGCACAATCGTCATGCCCTGCGGCGACTTCAGGGCCTCCAGCGCTTGTTTTGCTTCCGGATCCGAACTGCGGGCAATGGCCTGTTGAATGGCCTGCGTTAACGCCTGCCGCAGGTCAGTCCCGGTATGGAGAAAAACCAGGGAGAGCGCCAATAGAACAATAAGAATTCCATATCCAATGGCACCGCTCGCTGCGCCCAGCTTTGCCCCCATCCCCGGCGTAATCAGCGCGTTAGGAACCCTGCGCCGGTACAGAACTACAACCAGCCAGCCTCCGGCGAGCATGCCAAAACCAAACGCTCCCAAGGGCACAATCATGATGAGCGCGGCCACAAGTCCAGCCCAGGCTGCGGAAGGCAAAGCAGCATTAACCCAATCTATTTGTTGGGGTTGGAGCGGGGCTGCCGTACCATTGCCGGCATGGCTGGTCTGTTCATAAAATTCCGGACCAGGCACCGGTGGAGGCGCAGGAGGTTCAAACCCCATCACGCGGATTTGCGGCGCATTGCACTGAGGGCAAAAGGGTCTACCCTCCTCGAGAATGTTTCCGCAACGATGACAGGCGCTATCCACTCACTTAAAACTACAGCACACGGAAAGCTGAGGCAAGAAAGCGATGTTTAGTAGGCAAAGTGCGCTGAGAAGATGCGGGAATACTAATTAAGAAGATTGAGCAACTTACCGGAAGATAGCGAGATATCGCCGAGATCAGTGCTCGTCAAACCTTGATAAACGAATTAGACGTAAAATCGATAAGTAGCACTCTTGATGGTTTGCCGAAAGTCTTTCCCTTTCATTTCGATAATGCGGCACATTTCATGCAACCGGGAGCGCATGCGTTCTCCAACGCGGTCACCAAGCGTGATTTTCTC